>Ga0335070_10001511_pt1 | contig 26952 bp, 30 predicted proteins | sample Lox_Sample_13_FD_206722 | JGI IMG/M metagenome (GOLD analysis project Ga0335070, IMG submission 206722) | Soil microbial communities from Loxahatchee National Wildlife Refuge, Florida, United States - Lox_Sample_1.3 | ecosystem: Environmental > Terrestrial > Soil > Wetlands | place: USA...
CGCGACAGCAGGCCGTGAAGCAGGCCCAGCTCGTCGAATAGCTGCAGCGTCGAGGGATGAATCGTGTCGCCGCGAAAGTCGCGCAGGAAGTCCTTGTGCTTCTCCAGCACGATCACGTCGACGCCGGCACGCGCCAGCAGATAGCCGCAAACGAGACCGGCCGGGCCTCCGCCTGCGATGATGCATTGAGTCGACAGCTTTTCCACGAATCGAGTTTAGCCGGGGCGGCGCGCGTCGCAAACGCGGCGGCGATGGTATAGAGTCGCGATACCGTCACAAAGGTCACGGTTAGAGGGCGAAGCATGCGGGCGAATCGACTGCACGAAATCTGGGCGAAGGGAAAGCCTGCGACGAATTGCTGGCTGGGGCTGCCGTGCATCCTTTCGGCCGAGATCGTCGCGCATCACGGATGGGACAGCGTGACCGTCGACATGCAGCACGGCCATATCGATTTCGCTTCGATGGTTGCGATGCTGACCGCGATCTCGACGACGCAGACCGTTCCTCTCGTCCGCGTGCCGTGGAACGAACCCGGCGACGTCATGCGCGCCTACGATGCCGGCGCCTACGGCGTCATCTGCCCCAACGTCGACACCCGGGAGCAGTGCGAAAAATTCGTCGGCGCGGCGCGCTATGCGCCGCTCGGCTATCGCAGCGTCGGCCCCAAGCGCGCCGTGCTCTATGGCGGTTCCGACTACATCGCGAAGGCGAACGAGACCTTGCTGGCGATCGTGCAGGTCGAATCCGCGCTCGGACTCAGGAACGTCGCCGAAATCGCCGCGGTGAAGAGCCTTGACATGATCTATGTCGGACCGACCGATCTTGCGCTCTCGCTGGGGCGCGACATCCGGGCGGGACTCGCCGATACCGTCCTGCTGCAGGCGATCGACACGATCGTCGCGGCGGCCAAAAAAGCCGGCGTGCGCACCGGCATCTATTGCCGCAACGCCGACGACGCCAAGGCGATGTTCGCACGCGGCTTCGACCTGGCGACGGTCACGTCCGACGACGCCATGCTTGCCGCCGGGGCCAATGTGGCGGCGAAATTCCGCTAGCGGCGCGCGTCCGCCCGTTAATCCGCGGAATGTTGCCTTCGTGCCACTTACGCGTCCGGGCGAATTCGGCTATAGCTCGCCTGCAACCCATTTTTGAAAGGAGGTGATCCAGTGTCTCATTGTCATTACCTGCGGACGGCGAAAGCCGCGACCTGGATCCTCAGCCTTTTTGAGGACAACGCCGCTTAATCGCGACGCCTGAGCGGCCCTGAACGGACCGCAGTAAGACAATGGAAGGGCCGTCCTCGAGAAGGGCGGCCCTTCTTTGTTTTCAAAGGATCGCTGTTTTCAAAGGATCACTCCCTGGTCCGGTAATCCTTGAAGGATGCGTCCCGTGCATCGAGTCCCTTGGTGACGCCTTCGCGGAACTTGGCGAAAGTTTCGCGCGAGCTTTCGGTGGTCAGGGCCAGCGCCTGGATCTCGGTTCCGGCGCGGATCGCGGCGCGCAGGCCCATGATCTCCATGGCGCGGTGGACCGAGCGTTTGTTCATCTGCTGGACGTCGGTCGGGATCTTGGCGATGCGTTCCGCCACCGCCAGCGTTTCCGCTTCCAGCTTGTCGGCCGCAAAGGCGCGATTGGCGAAACCGACCCGCACCGCCTCGACGCCGCTCATCGCATCGCCCGTCAGCATCATCTCCATGGCGGGACGCAAACCGCAGAGCCAGGCGTGAAACTGGTTGTCCGGCGGACTCATCATGCGCACGGGGGGATAGCCGATCTGCGCATCCTCGGCGACGTAGACGAGATCGCATGCGGTCGCGAGCTCGGAGCCGCCGGCAAGGCACCAGCCATGGACCTGGGCGATCACCGGCTTCGCCAGGTCCCAGATCCGGAAGCAACCCTCCACGACATGACGCGCCCATTGTCCGGCACCCGCCGCGGTGTGGAACGGAATCGGCTGGCGTCCGCCGTCGCGCGACAGGTCGTATCCGGCGCTGAAGCAGGGCCCGGCGCCGCGCAGGATCGTCACGCGCACGTCCGGATCGCGATCGCCAGCCTCCAGCGCCGCGAACAGCTCGCCGCGCAGCGCGTTGGACAGCGCATTGCGCTTTTCCGGGCGGTTCAGGGTCAGCCGGCGCACGAACGGCGCGGGATTGTCGATCAGGATCAGGGCTTCGGCCATGGCGCGCACCTCAAATTGAGCAGGCGCATCGTAGGGCCGGGCCGCGTTCCCGCCAAACGCCCTTGCGCCCGGACTGCGGCCTGCGTCAGGCTGCTGCCGGATGCTTCCGGAAACCGCGCCCATGCCGCTGCAACATCTGCCCGCTTCCGCAACGCCCGAGGAAGTCGCCGCCATCGTCAAACGCGACGGCGCGGTGATCGTCGATTCCGTGCTGACGCGCGAGGAGATGGACGGGATCGCCGCCGAACTCCGGCCCTTCATGGAGGCGACGCCTTTCGGTCCCGATGCGTTTTCCGGAAGACGCACCAAACGCACGGGCGGCCTCGTCGCACGCTCGCCCAAATGCCGTGCGCTGGTGATGCATCCGCTCATCCTCGGCGCGGCGGCCAAGCTGCTCGAGCACGCCACAAGTTTTCAGCTTCACCTGACCCAGGTGATCGCCATCGGTCCCGGCGAGCCGGCGCAGCAGATCCATCGCGACCAATGGGCGTTCGACTTCTTCACCTTCCCCAAGGACTACGAGGTCCAGTGCAACACGATCTGGGCCATGACGGACTTCACCGAAGAGAACGGCGCGACGCGCGTCATCCCCGGGAGCAACCATTTCGAGGACAAGCTGCGGTTCGAGGAGAAGGACACGATCCCGGCGGAAATGACGAAGGGCTCGGTGCTCGTCTATAATGGCAGCGTCTACCACGCCGGTGGCGCAAACCGCTCGTCCGGGACGCGCGTCGGCATCAACATCACCTACAATCTTTCCTGGCTCCGGCAGGAGGAGAATCAGTATCTCTCGGTGCCGCCCAACGTGGCGCGTACCTTGCCCGTCGACCTGCTCAAGCTGATCGGTTATCGCCGCGGCGCCTATTCATTGGGCTATGTCGATGATCTGCGCGATCCGCTGGACGTGATCAGGCCGCGCGAGAGCAAGGATCGTGCAAGCGGCTTGGGCGACCTGGAGGCGACGCAGGCGCGCCTGCGCAGCGAGACGGCGCAGTAGAGTCGCGGGCGGGCGTCGCCCCCTCCGATCAGGAGACGGGTCCGGTAAACGGTGGCGTCGAAAAAATTTTTCGCCGACGGTCCGTTCTTTCCGCGCTCATCGGTTGAATGACCGTCCTTGCATGCGGCGACACTAGCCAGAAACGCCCCGGCTGGTTTTATTTGTGATGTAAAATCAGGCGCATCCGGCGCGCGACGGCAACACATCGCCGCTGGTGGCCCCGGACCGAGTCGAACGGTCACGTCCCTTTCGGAACTACGGATTTTAAGTCCGGTGCGTCTACCAGTTCCGCCACGGGGCCCCGACGGCGCAACCTGTGTGGTGAGCCGCGCCGCGTCAAGCTTGGGGCGGCCTGCTTACGCAGCGCTGTCCGGACCTCGTCCGGCCCGACGCGCCGATCGGCGCGTGCGATCGAGTGCTCTGCCGATAGCGCCGCCGGGAATTTTCGTGTGTGTCCGGCTTTCGGAGTCGTCGGGCGCTTTGTCGGCGCTCGCCACCACCCACATAGCCATCGCGATGGCCGTGAAGGTGCCGATGCCGACGGCCAGAAATGCACCGAAGTGATGCGCCACGTGGTGGGTCATCGCGTCCTCCGGATTCAGTCTAGACCGTCGCGCCCGCCTCGTCGCGGTCGATCTTATGCGTTCGCTTACTGCGGCCGTGCCGATCGCATCGGCAGGTCCTTTGGCTCCTGTTCGGCGTGGCGGTACTCTCGGACTACCTTGCTGAAGGAGATAGTCGTCATGTCTGCAATATCGGGCGCGCAAAAGGAGGCTTCCTCGCCGAGGGCCTGCATGGCGGCTTTTGTCGACGCGTTGCTCCGGCGCGATATCGACGCCGCTCTGGCGCTGCTGACCGACGACGTCACATTCTTTTACAGCAACGGTACGGCGCTATGGGGCAAAGAAGCGTTTGCCGCCAACATGACCGCAAATTGGAAGCTCATCAGCGGCTACACTTATTCGACCCTCGATTCGTTATGGGTCGAAGAAGCCGATACTGCTGCTGCGGTCATCTACAATTTCGCGTGGTCGGGCGTAGCAGGCGGAAACAAGGTCGGCGCGAGCGGACGCGGCACCCGAGTTTTCCGAAAGGAACGCGACGGCTGGCGTCTGGCGCACGAGCATCTGACCACTGGCGATTGGGGCAGGCCGGCCAACACATGAGAATGCCGCCCATTCGAACTCGGACCGCGCCGGAACGTCGCCGCAGCGGCCCGTAAGACATTCGATTCTTTGGGTATTTTTCCGCGTACTCAACCCTTGCGTGTGTATTTGACTTCGAAAAGTCGCTGACTATAGTGCGCCGCCTTTCCGGGGGCTCCCCGGCCACTCGCGGACTTTCCGCCAAGCCTGGACGACGCATGAGCAAGCGCACGACGACCAAGTACAAGATCGACCGCCGCATGGGCGAGAGCATCTGGGGCCGGCCCAAGAGCCCGGTCAACAAGCGCTCCTACGGCCCGGGTCAGCACGGTCAGCGCCGCGCCAAGAAACTCTCCGACTACGGCACGCAGCTCCAGGCCAAGCAGAAGCTCAAGGGCTATTACGGCAATATCACCGAGCGGCAGTTCCGCAAATATTACCAGGAAGCCTCGCGGCGGCCCGGCGACACGGGCGAGAACATGATCGGCCTGCTCGAACGCCGTCTGGACGCGGTCGTCTATCGCGCCAAATTCGTGCCGACGCCGTTTGCCGCGCGCCAGCTCGTCAGCCACGGACATGTCAAGGTCAACGGCCGCCGTGTGACCGTCGCGTCGTACCAGGTCAAGGAATCCGACGCGATCGAACTTTCGCCGAAGGCCAAGGAAATGGCGCTCGTGCTCGAAGCCGCCAAGAGCGCCGAACGCGACACGCCGGATTATGTTTCCGTCGACCATGACAAGATGACCGCGAAGCTGCTGCGCACGCCGAAGCTGGCCGATGTGCCCTACGCCTCGCAGATGCAGCCGCATCTCATCGTCGAGTTCTATTCGCGTTAAGCGGCCGCTTCCTGCTCCGGTGGGCGCCTGCTTCGTCCCTCGACAGGCTCGAGATGAGGGGATCTGAATAAGAGCCCTCATCCTGAGCTTGTCGAAGGATGAGCTTGTCGTGCTTCGGCAGGCTCAGCATGAGGAATTTTCCAATAACCCTCATCCTGAGCTTGTCGAAGGATGAGCTTGTCGAAGGATGAGGCGCGCGGTGGGCAGGCATGCAAAAGTCGCGAGCGTGCCCGCGGCTTTTTCGCTTAAGCTGGAGCCATGAGCTACACCATCTTCGGCGACAAGGGTTCGGGAGCCTTCTCGGCGGAAGCGGTGCTGGCGGAGGCCGGCGCGCCGTACGAGTTCCGTCCTGTCTCGCTCGAAAAGAACGAGCAGCGGCGGCCCGAATTCCTCGCCATCAATCCGAGCGGCAAGATGCCGGCATTGCGCCTGCCCGAAGGCGAAGTGATCACCGAGTCGGCCGCGATCCTGCTCACCGTCGCCGACCATTTTCCGAATGCCCGCCTGTTGCCGCCGCCGGCGGGGCCGGCCCGCGCCCGGGCCTATCGCTGGCTTGCCTTCATGGCCGCGGAAATCTACCCGATGGTCGAGGTCAGCGATTATCCGGAGCGCTTCGCGCCACAGGGCGATGCCGCCGAAGCGTTGCGCGAAAAGGCGAAAGAGCGGATCCGCGAAAGACTGTTGATCGTCGAACGGTTTGTCGACGGTCCGTGGTTCCTGCCGAGCGGCTTTTCGATCCTCGACATCTACGCCTCCATGTTCACCCGTTGGCGCGGCAGCGTGGGCAAGGACTGGCTCGCGGCCGGCCACATTCCCAAACTCGATGCCATCCGCGAAAATGTCTCGCGCCGCGCGGCGATCGCGCCCGTCTGGGCACGGCACTTCGGCGGCTGAGCGTTCCACGAATCCTGTATAATCGCCGAACAATTATGTTGTCGAAGAAGGGCTTCGAACGCCATTTCGGCGCACTATATTCAGTAAAGACGCACGGAGAGTCGCATGGTTTCGCGGCGGACGATGATTGTTGGCGCTGCCGGCGCCGCCCTGGCCGGCGGGCTCGGCTACCGCATCTGGGATCGCGGGGTTTTCTCAGGGCCGCAAGGAACAGCGTACGCGCCCTGGAGCGCGTGGCGCGGCAGCATCGTCGACGGCGTGAAGCGGCCGCTCCATGCCGCAATTCTCGCCGCCAGCCCTCACGACACCCAACCCTGGTTGTTCGAGCCGCGCGACGCGGCGATCACGGTCTATGCGGATCGCGCCCGCAATCTCGGCGCGTTCGATCCGTTCCGGCGCGAGATGCAGTTGGGACTGGGCGCGGCGATCGAGAATCTCGTGCGCGCCGCCGGCGTCTACGGCTACACGCCCTATGTCCGGGCGGTCGAAGGCCGTCTCAAAGACTCGCCCGGGCCCGAACCGGTCGCCGTCGCGCATATCACGCTGGATCCCGCCGCGCCCGCCCGCGACCTGCTGTTCGAGGCGATACCCGAGCGCCACACCAATCGCGGTCTCTATCTGGAGAAGTCGCTGGCACCAGAAGCACTGCGCGGGTTTGCCGACCTCGTCGAAGGTCCCGACGTGCGCGTCGCCTTCGTGGTCGATCCCGCGGCGCGGTCCGAGCTGGCGGCGCTGATCGTGGAAGCGACGCAACGCATCATCGACGATCCCCGGATGTCGCTCGACAGTGCGCGCTGGATACGCACGGGCCGGCGCGAAGTCGCGATGCATGCGGATGGAATCACGATCGACGCCGCGGGTCTTTCGCCGCTCGTCGCGGCCTTCGGCAAGCTGATGCCGGATCAATCGCCGCACTCGATGGATCAGTACTGGATCGCCAACACCCGGGACACGCAGGTCCATGCGCCGGTTCTAGGCGTGCTGCTCGTCAAGGATCGCTTGGACATGGCGCAATCGATCCAGGCCGGCCGCGCCTGGCAGAGATTGCATCTGGCCGCGACCGCCATGGGGATCGCGGGCCAGCCGCTCAACCAGCCCGTCGAATGTGTCGATCGCAACGCCATGCTCGGCCGCAGCGACACCTATCAGGATGCTCTCGTGAAATTTGCGCAGGCGCCCGGCTGGCAACCGACTTTTGTCTTCCGCCTGGGCTATGCGGACAAACCGGCATCGCCGTCGCCGCGCCGGCCCTTGGACGACGTTCTGAAAGGTTCGGGGATCGCTTAGCGCCGTGCCGGTGAAAGGCGCGCGGAAACTTCAGGCGTTCTCGAGCGCGATGCCGTGATCGGCAAAGAAAGTGCCGAGCTCTTCGTTCTCGAACATTTCGCGCACGATGTCGGCGCCGCCGACGAACTCGCCCTTCACATAGAGCTGGGGAATCGTCGGCCAGTTGGAGAATTCCTTGATGCCCTGACGGATCTCCGGGTCCTTGAGGACGTCGATCGCTTTGAACTTCACGCCCAGATGCGAAAGAATCTGCACCACCGCGGCCGAGAATCCGCATTGCGGGAACACTGGCGTACCCTTCATGAAGAGGACGACGGGGTTGTTGTTCACTTCCTCGCCGATGCGGGTCTGGACGTCTGTCATTTTCTTTCGCGCCTTTGGGCGCCCTCGTAATGTTCGGTCGGCCTTGATCTATGCTCGATGCTGCAATGCGTCAAGGTTCGGCCTTGCATGGGGCGGCCGTGCCGCCGACAAAGGCCCATGAATCCGGCACTTCCGCCTGAACTGAAAGCGCGCATCGACCGCCTGCTCGAGGGCGTGGCGCGCAAAAATCTGGCGGAGAGGGCGGCCGCGATCTCGCAAGCCTATCGCTCCGGCGGGGGGTCGGCCGCGACCGTCACCGACGAGACATCCGCTCTCGCCTACAGCCTCTCGCGGCTGCCCGCGACCTATGCGGTGGCCGCCGCGGTGTTCGACGCCGTGCGGGAAGCCGACCCGGCTTTCTCGCCGAAGACGCTTTGCGATGCGGGTACGGGTCCCGGCACGGCGAGTTGGGCTGCGCTCGAAGCATTCGGCGCGATCTCGAACGTGACGATGCTCGATTCCAATCCCGCTTTTCTTGCGCTGGCAAAGACGCTCGCAACCGGCGCGCCGCGGCTCGAAAAAACGGTCTACGGACTGCAAGATCTCGGCGCATCCGCACCACCGCCGGCGGATCTGGTCGTCGCCAGCTTCGTCCTCGCCGAAATGGCGGAAGAGGCGCTGGCATCGTCGGTCCTGAAACTCTGGTCGTCCACCGGCGAGGTGCTGGTCCTGATCGAACCGGGGACGCCTTCCGGCTTCGCGCGCATCCGCGCGGCGCGGGCGGCGCTATTGAAGCAGGACGCGCATCTTCTCGCGCCCTGCACGCACGATCGCGACTGTCCGATGAGCGGCGGGGACTGGTGCCATTTCTCGCAGCGCCTGCCGCGCAGCCGCGATCACCTGAAAGTCAAAAGCGCCTCCGTCCCCTTCGAGGACGAGCGCTACTCCTACGTCGCCGCGACGCGTCGGCCTGTCGAGCGCGGCAACGTCGCGCGCATTGTCGCGCCGGTCGAGGACGGCAAAGCGGGCATCACCATGACCCTGTGCGCCGAACGCGGATTGCACCGTGTCGAAGTGCCCAAACGCCGGCGCGAACTCTATGCGCTGCTGCGCAGGGCCCGTTGGGGCGACACTATTTTGTCGGAGGAGTAGGCCGCTACTTCGCTTGCGTCTGCAGCTGCAGCGCATGCAGCACGCCGCCCATATTGCCTTTGAGCGCGGCATAAACCATCTGGTGCTGCTGGACGCGAGTCTTGCCTTTGAAGGCAGACGAAACCACCACGGCCGACCAGTGATTGTCGTCGCCGGCAAGGTCGGTCATCGTCACGTCCGCGTCGGGAAACGCGTCCTTGATGAACTTTTCGATTTCATCGGCTTTCATGCCCATGACGGAACCTCAGTTGGTCGGCGGAATCTCTTCGCCCGCCATGTAGCCCGGAAACCAGCTCTCGTGCGCGGTCCTGAGCGCGGCGAGGGAAATCTCGCCCTCGCGTTCTACGCGCAGGACCTTCTCGGCGATCGTCTTGCCGATGATGGCGTGCACGATGCCCGCGTGGCGCAATTCGCCTTCGATCCTGTCGGCTTCCTCGGGCGATGCGGTGAGGACGTAGCGGCCCTGATCTTCGCCGAAGAAGAAGGGAATCGCGTCGGGCAGGCCCGCGACACCGATGTCCGCGCCCATGTCGCCGGCAAGCGCCATTTCCGCGACGGCCACGAGCAGTCCGCCGTCCGAGACGTCGTGGACCGTGTCGACCCGTCCTTTCTCGATCAGCTTGCGCACGAAGTCGCCGTCGCGTTTTTCCGCCGCCAGATCGACGGGCGGGCAACGGCCTTCCTCGCGACCCTCGATTTCGCGCAGGTAGATCGATTGTCCGAGATGGCCCTTGGTATCGCCGATGAGGATGATCGCGTGGCCGGCGCGTTTGAAGCCGATCGTCGCCATGCGATGGACGTCCGTCATCAGCCCGACGCCGCCGATCGCCGGCGTCGGCAGGATGCCTTCGCCGTTGGTCTCGTTGTAGAGCGAGCAGTTGCCGCCGATGACGGGAAAATCCAGAGCCCGGCAGGCATCGCCGATTCCATCGATGCCGGCAACGATTTCGCCCATGATTTCGGGCTTTTGCGGATTTCCGAAATTGAGATTGTCGGTGACGGCCAGCGGCCTTGCACCCACTGCGGTGATGTTGCGCCAGGCTTCGGCGACGGCCTGCTTCGCGCCTTCGTAGGGATCCGCCTTGCAATAGCGCGGCGTCACGTCGGTGGTGATGGCAAGGCCTTTGTTCGTGTTGTGCACGCGCACGACCGCCGCGTCGCCGCCGGGGATCTGCACCGTGTCGGCCATCACCGTGTAGTCATACTGTTCCCAGACCCAGCGGCGCGAGCACATGTCCGGCGCTGCGAGGATCCTTTTCAGCGACGCCGTGATCGGTCGCGCGGCGTCGAAGGCGGGCGTTCCCGTCGCCGGCGCGCGCCGCGCATGCGGCCGATCGTAGAGCGGAGCCTCGTCCGACAAAGCAGTCACCGGCATGTCGGCGACGATTTCTCCCTTGTGCTTGACGACGAGACGATGCGTATCGGTGGTGATTCCGATCACGGCAAAGTCCAGTTCCCACTTGCGGAAGATCTTCTCCGCCTCGGCTTCGCGGCCCGGCTTGAGCACGGCGAGCATGCGCTCCTGGCTTTCCGACAGCATCATCTCATACGCTGTCATCTGGGCTTCGCGCTGGGGAACCTTGTCAAGATCGAGCTCGATGCCGCTTCCGCCCTTGTCCGCCATTTCGGCGGAGGACGAGGTCAGTCCGGCCGCGCCCATATCCTGGATGGCGATGATGGCGTCGGTCGCCATCAGCTCGAGGCACGCCTCGAGCAGCAGCTTTTCGGTGAACGGATCGCCCACCTGGACCGTGGGCCGCTTCTCTTCGGAGTCTTCGCTGAATTCCGCCGATGCCATGGTCGCGCCGTGGATTCCGTCGCGCCCGGTTTTCGAGCCGATATAGACGACCGGATTCCCCGCGCCTTTGGCGGCGGACAGGAATATCTTGTCCTGGCGCGCCAGCCCGACGCACATCGCATTGACCAGGATGTTGCCGTTGTAGCTCTTGTGGAAGTTCACCTCGCCGCCGACCGTGGGCACGCCCATGCAATTGCCGTAGCCGCCGATGCCGCTGACGACGCCGCTCACCAGGTGCCGGGTCCTGGGATGGGACGGCTCGCCGAAACGCAGGGCGTTCATCATCGCGACCGGGCGCGCGCCCATCGTGAAGACGTCGCGCATGATGCCGCCGACACCCGTCGCGGCGCCCTGATAGGGTTCGATGAAACTGGGATGGTTGTGCGATTCCATCTTGAAGATGCAGGCATCGCCGTCGCCGATGTCGATCACGCCGGCGTTCTCGCCGGGCCCCTGCAGCACCCAGGGCGCCTTGGTCGGAAGCTTGCGCAGATGGATGCGCGTGGATTTGTACGAGCAGTGCTCGCTCCACATGACGCTGAAGATGCCCAGCTCGACGAAACTCGGTTCGCGGTTGAGCAGGCGCTTGATGCGGCCGTACTCCTCCTCGGTCAGTCCGTGCTCGGCGACCAGCTCCGGCGTGATCTGCGTCATGACAGCGTTTCGATCAGGCTCTCGAACATGCCGCGCCCGTCGGTGCCGCCGAGCAGCGGATCGACGACGCGCTCGGGATGCGGCATGAGGCCGAGGACATTGCGCTTCTCGGAAAGGATGCCGGCGATGTTGCGCGACGATCCGTTGGGATTCTGCCCTTCGGCATAGCGGAAAACGACGCGGCCCTCGCCCTCGAGCCGGTTGAGGGTTTCCTCGTCGGCATAGTAATTGCCGTCGCCATGCGCCACGGGAAAGCTGACCTCCTGTCCGTTCGCATATTTGCGCGTGAAGGCGTTTTGCGTCTCCTCGACGGTCATGCTCACGGGCCGGCAGACGAATTTGAGATTGGCGTTCCGCATCAGCGCGCCGGGAAGAAGATGCGACTCGGTCAGCACCTGAAAGCCGTTGCAGATTCCGAGCACGGCGCCGCCCCGGTCGGCATGCGCCTTGACCGCGCGCATCACGGCCGACTGGCTCGCCATCGCGCCGCAGCGCAGATAGTCGCCGTAGGAAAAACCGCCCGGCAGAACGACGAGATCGACGTCGGGAAGCTCGCTGTCCTGATGCCACACCATGTTCGGCTTCTTGCCGGTCATCTGCTCGAGCGCCACCGCGGCGTCGCGGTCGCAGTTCGAAGCGGGAAAGACGATGACGGCCGACTTCATGCCTTGAGCTCGATCTCGTATTTTTCGATTACGGTGTTGGCGAGCAGTTTCTCGCACATGTCCTTGAGCGCGGCGCGGGCCTTGGTCTCGCTGGTTTCGCCGAGCTCGATGTCGATCACCTTGCCCTGGCGTACTTCGCCGACCGACGGGAAACCCAACCCGTTCAGCGCGTGACCGATCGCCTTGCCTTGCGGATCCAGAACCCCGTTCTTCAACGTAACGAATACGCGCGCTTTCATCTTACGAGTTGCGGTCCCTTGCTCTCGCCCTGGATCGATTCCGGCATGATGCCGAGCCGGCGGGCGACCTCGGAATAGGCCTCGACCACGCCGCCAAGGTCGCGGCGGAAGCGGTCCTTGTCCATCTTGTCGTTGGTCGTGACGTCCCACAGCCGGCACGAATCCGGGCTGATCTCGTCGGCGAGGACGATGCGCATATATTCGTTTTCCCAGAGCCGGCCGAATTCGATCTTGAAATCGACCAGCTTAATGCCGACGCCGAGAAACAGGCCGGAGAGGAAGTCGTTGATCCGGATCGTCAGGTTGACGATGTCGTCGAGGTCCTGCGGGCTCGCCCAGCCGAAAGCGGTGATGTGCTCCTCGCTGACGAGCGGGTCGTGCAGCGCGTCGTTCTTGTAGCAATATTCGATGATCGAGCGCGGCAGGATCGTGCCTTCCTCGATGCCGAGCCGCTTGGACATCGAGCCCGCGGCGACGTTGCGCACGATGACCTCGAGCGGAATGATCTCGACTTCCTTCACCAGCTGCTCGCGCATGTTGATGCGCTTCATGAAGTGGGTCGGAACGCCGATGGCGCCCAGCTGGGTCATCAGATATTCGCTGATCCGGTTGTTGAGCACGCCCTTGCCGTCCAGCACCGCCTTCTTGGTCGCATCGAACGCGGTGGTGTCGTCCTTGAAGTACTGGATCAGCGTGCCGGGCTCCGGCCCCTCGTACAGGATCTTGGCCTTGCCCTCATAGATCATGCGCCGGCGCTTCATTTTGCTGTCCTTGCTGATCGCCCAAAACGCGAAACGGGGACTCGACTTGCGGCCCCCGTCGAAGCGGCAAAATAGCCATGAGGGGCGCCTGCGGCAACGTTGCGAAAGCGCACAGCGCCGCCTATCTGTGTGCTGTCCACAAGCTTGCGCTACAATGCCTTCGGGCAACGCCGTTCGGGCGATTTAACATAGTTCATTCAAGAGGTTAGAGATGAGTGGGTCGTTCGAAGATCGCCGCAAGGGGTTCGAGTCCAAATGGGCCCACGACGCCGAAATGCAGTTCAAATTCATGGCTCGGCGCAACAAGCTGCTGGGCCATTGGGCGGCCGGCGAGCTCGGCCTGTCGGGCGACAAGGCCGACGCCTATGCCAAGGCGATCATAACGGCCGAGTTCGAAGCCGCGGGCGATGAGGGCGTCTTCCGCAAGCTCCGCGCCGATCTCGACCGGAGCAAGTACTCCGACCACGCGATTCGCCATCACATGATGGATTTCCTGGAGCTTGCCGCCGAGCAGGTCCAGGCCGAGTCGGCCAAGTAGCATGCGCTGGGCGGCCGGCATTCTTGCTGGCGCCCTTGCGGCAACGCCCGCGTTCGCCGGCGAACCCGGCTGGAGCGATTATGGCGGCGACCCCGGCGGCCAACGCTATTCGGCGGCTGACCAGATCACGCCCGGCAACGTCTCGCGGCTGGCGCCGGCATGGCGTTTCTCCACCGGCGACCTGGCGAGCCATGCCGACGTGATGAAGCGGGCGTCCTTCGAGAACACGCCCATCCTCGCCGAAGGCCGTCTTTACGTCTGTTCGCCGTTCAACGAAGTGAGCGCGCTCGATCCGGGCACGGGACGGCAGCTTTGGCGCTACGATCCGAAACTCGACACGCGCATCCACTATCCCAACGATTATGTGTGCCGGGGCGTCGCCTTCGCCAGGCATGCGGCGGGCGGCGCTTGCGCGGCGCGCATCTACTTGAACACCGCAGACCGCCGGCTCATCGCGCTGGACGCGGCGAGCGGCAAGCCTTGCGCCGGATTCGGCAACGGCGGAACGGTCACGCTCGTCCCGGACGGCGTCCTGAAACGTCGCGGAGAAATCCACACCACATCGGCGCCGGTCGTCACCCACGGCGTCGTCATCGTCGGTTCGTCGATCGACGACAATCAGCGGGTCGACGAGCTGCGGGGCACGGTGCACGCCTTCGATGCCGTGACGGGCGCGCCGCGCTGGAGCTTCGATCCGCTCTCCCGCCAGCATGCGCCGTTCCGCGGCGGTGCGGCGAATGTCTGGGCGCCGATGAGCGTCGACGAAGCGCGCGGCCTGGTCTTCCTTCCGGTGTCGAGCACCAGTCCGGATTTCTGGGGCGGCTACCGCGTTGGCAGCGGCGACTATGCCAATTCGATCGTCGCGCTCCATGTCGCCGACGGATCGGTGGCATGGTCGTTTCAGACCACGCACCACGACGTCTGGGACTATGATCTGCCCGCGCAGCCGACGCTCGGCACCGTGACGTATGACGGCAAGACGGTCGAAGCGGTGCTGCAGCCGACGAAGCAGGGACTGCTCTTCACGGTCGACCGCGGTACGGGCCGGCCGGTCATCCCGGTCGTGGAACGCAAGGTGCCGCAAGGCGGCGCGCCGGGCGAAACGCTCTCGCCGACGCAGCCCATCCCGATCGCGCCGCCGCCGCTGGCGCCGAACCGCATCAGGCCCGAAGACGCCTACGGAATCACGTTCTGGGATCGCGGGAAGTGCCGCGATGCCATCGCCGCGGCGCGCCATGACGGCCTTTATACGCCTCCGAGCATTCAGGGCACGATCATCTATCCGTTCACCGGCGGCGGGACGAACTGGGGCGGTCTCGCCTTCGACGCCGCGCACGACATCGTCTACGTCAACACCTCGAACGCCATTCATCTCGTCACGCTGATTCCGGCCCGGGAATACGCGGCGGTCGAAGAGCGATTCTTCGACAAGGAAGTCTCGCCGAACGCGGGCGCGCCGTTCGGCATGAAACGCGAAGTGCTGCTCTCGCCGCTCGGACTGCCCTGCAATCCGCCGCCCTGGGGAAAATTACACGCCATCGACATGCACACCGGCAGGATATTGTGGTCGGTCCCGCTCGGAACGACCGAAGACATACTGCCGATGAGCCAATATTTTCTCGGTAATATCGGCGTGCCCAATCTCGGCGGGCCGATGGTCACCGCCGGAGGTCTCGTTTTCATCGGCGCGGCGATGGACGACTATCTGCGCGCCTTCGATGCCAGAACCGGCGCTGAATTGTGGAAAGGCCGCTTGCCGGCCGGCGGTCAGGCGACGCCGATGACCTATGTCTGGAAAGGCAAGCAATATGTCGTGATCGCCGCCGGCGGACACTCGAAACTCGGCACCAAACGCGGCGACGCGGTGATGGCTTTCGCTCTGCCGAATTGACTTCCCTCGCGTCAGGCGGGGGATATGATCGCGTCTGCATTCAGGGGCACGCTGATGGCACTCGACGACGCACTCGTATCCAACGTCACCTATGGCGATGAGAACGAGATTCACCGCCTGCTCACCGACCTGCGCAAGAACGATCCGGTGCATTGGACGGCGCCGGAGGGCTACCGGCCGTTCTGGTCGATCACCAAATACACCGACATTCTCGAGATCGAAAAGCTCAACGACCAGTTCCTCAACGAGCCGCGTTCCGTGCTGATGAGCAAGGAGGCCGAGCACAACCTCGCCGCGATGTGGGGCGGCCCGGATCCCAAGACGGGACGCGTGTCGCCGCTGCGCACGCTGATCGACATGGACGGCGCCGACCACCGCGCCTATCGCGGGCTGACGCAGCCCTGGTTCATGCCCGCGAATCTCAAGAAGCTCGAGCCGCGCATGGCCGAGCTCGCCAGACGCTATGTCGACAAGATGATGGCGATGGGGCCGGAATGCGATTTCACCAAGGACATCGCGGTCTACTATCCGCTGCACGTGATCATGTCGATCATGGGCGTGCCCGAAAGCGACGAGCCGCGGATGCTGCAGCTCACGCAGGAACTGTTCGGCGGCGGCGACCCCGACATGCAACGCAAGGAGCGCGATCCCAACACCAACGTCATCGCCGACTTCTTCATGTACTTCAACAAGGTCACGGAAGAACGCCGCGCCCATCCCGGTGAGGATCTCGCGACCGTCATCGCCAACGGCAAGGTGAACGGCTGTCCGCTGGGGCCGGTGGAGACCGCGTCCTACTACATCATCGTCGCGACGGCGGGACACGATACGACGAGTTCCTCGATCGCCGGCGGCTTGCGCGCCTTGATCGAAAATCAGGACCAGCTCAGGAAGCTCAAGGAGAATCCCGATCTCCTCAACAATGCCGTCGACGAAATCATCCGCTGGGTGACGCCAGTGCAGCATTTCATGCGCACCGCCACCGAGGATTATACGCTGCGCGGCCGCAGGATCGAGAAAGGCCAGTCGGTCCAGCTTCTCTACATCTCCGGGAATCGCGACGAAGACATCTGGCCGGACCCTTTCAAGTTCGACATCGCGCGCGAGAACAATCGGCACGTCGCGTTCGGTTACGGCGCGCATGTCTGCCTCGGCCAGCATCTGGCGAAGATGGAGATCCGCGCGTTTTTCAAGGAACTGCTGGGAAGGCTGGATTCCATCGAGATGACGGGCCCGGCGAAGCGCGTGCAGGCGACGTTCGTCAGCGGGCTGAAGACGCTGCCGGTGCGCTACAGGCTGCGCGCGGCCTGAGCGCGCGCAACCCCGGCGTTCGACAAGCGTGCGCCGGGACGCTAGGAAGCCGTCCTCATCGATATCCCCGCTGCCGGCGGGGAACGACCAGCACGGAAAGCCGCATGCCCGTCACGCTCATCGGACTCGCCGCCGCGTTCTGCACGACGATCGCCTTCCTGCCGCAGGTCATCCGCACCTGGCGCACGCGGTCGACGAAGGACATTTCGCTGACGATGTTCCTGGTCTTCACGACCGGCATCTTTCTCTGGCTGGTCTATGGCGTGATCATTCACGATGCGCCGCTGATCGCCGCGAACGGTGTCACGTTCGTGCTGTCGGGCATGATCCTCTACTTCAAGCTCCGCTACGGCTAGCGCGGGCGCTTCATCTCGAACATGGCGTCGGCGCGCAGCTCGGCGTAATCGCCCATACGGCCGAGTCGCGTGATGGGATGCGCGGCCGCGGACTGATAGACGCCGTCCACGAGGAGGTCCTTCTCGATATGCACGGCGACGACTTCGCCGAACACGACCCAGCTGTCGATCTTGCTGCCGTCGGCCGCCTGGAGCTGGAGGATCTGCGACACCTTGCACTCGAAATTCACCGGGCTTTCCAGGACGCGCGGCGGTCTCACCTTGCGGCTCGGGACCGGCGTCAGCCCGGCAAGCTCGAACTCGTCGACCTCGTGCGGGACAGTCGCCGACGTCGCATTCATCCGTTCGGCAAGTCCGCGCGTGGCGAGATTCCACACGAAGGCGCCGGTCGCTTCGGCGTTCGCCAGGCTGTCTTTTCGCCCGATACTCGAAAAACCGATGATCGGCGGCACGTAGTTGAAGCCGTTGAAGAAGCTGTAGGGCGCCAGATTGCGCCGCCCCTGCGCATCGACGGTCGACACCCAGCCGATCGGACGCGGCGCGATGATGGCGTTGAACGGGTCGTGACGCAGGCCGTGGCCGCGCGCCGGCTCGTAGATATGCGCGCCTTCGCCGGCCATGTCAGCCGAAGACGCGCTTGAAGATCGTGTCGACCTGCCTGGTGTGATAGTCGACGTCGAACATTTCTTCGAGCGACCTGGCCGGCACGACGCGCGACACGTCCGGGTCGGCCTTGAGCAGCTCCAGAAGCGTGCCTTCGCCGGCCCAGGCGCGCATCGCGTTCTTCTGCACCAATCTGTATGCGGCCTCGCGCTCGATCCCGGCCTGGGTGAGCGCCAGAAGCGCCCGCTGGCTGTGGATGATGCCGCGGGTGCTTTCGAGATTCGCCTTCATCCGATCGGCGCGGATCAGGAGCTTGTCGATCACCCCCGCGGCCCGCACCAGTGCGAAGTCGAGCGTGATCGTCGCGTCCGGTCCGATGAAGCGCTCGACCGAAGAATGCGAGATGTCGCGTTCGTGCCAGAGCGCCACGTCCTCCATCGCCGGAACGGCGAAGGCACGGACCATGCGTGCCAGGCCGGTCAGGTTTTCGGTCAGCACGGGATTGCGCTTGTGCGGCATCGCCGACGAACCCTTCTGTCCTTCGGCGAAGAATTCCTGCGCCTCGAGAACTTCGGTGCGCTGGAGATGGCGTACTTCCGTCGCCAGCCTTTCGATCGAACTGGCGACGACGCCGAGCGCCGCGAAGTACGCCGCATGGCGGTCGCGCGGGATCACCTGCGTCGAAACCGGCTCGACCTTCAGTCCCAGCTTGGCGGCGACGTGCGCTTCGACGCGCGGGTCGATATTGGCGAAGGTTCCCATGGCGCCCGAGATCGCACAGGTCGCGATCTCTTCGCGCGCGGCCAGGAGACGCCGGCGCGCGCGCTGGAACTCGGCATAGAAACCCGCGAGCTTCAGCCCGAACGTCGTCGGTTCGCCATGAATGCCGTGGCTGCGTCCGATGGTGATCGTGTATTTGTGTTCGAAGGCGCGCCGCTTGAGCGCTTCGAGCAGCAGGTCGACGTCGGCGACGAGGATGTCCGTTGCGCGCGCGAGTTGCACCGACAAGGTCGTGTCCAGCACGTCGGACGACGTCATCCCCTGGTGCACGAAGCGGGCTTCGGGTCCGACGATCTCGGCGAGATGGGTGAGGAACGCGAGCGTCTCGTGGTGAATTTCTTTATCAATTTCTTCGATCCGCGCGACGCTGAACGTGGCGTTGCGGCCCTTTTCCCACACGGTGCGCGCCGCTTCCTTGGGGATGACGCCGATCTCGGCCAGCGCGTCCGCGGCATGCGCTTCGATTTCGAAATGGATTCGGTACTTGGTTTCGTCCGACCAGATCGAAACCATCTGTTCACGGGAGTAGCGCGGGATCATCAAGAACAACCGGATTGTTACCCCGCCTTATAAGTCGGCAGGGCGGCAAAAGCCATTATCCGGCGCCTTGTGTCACAGCATTTTCCCGGCCTGGAATGGCAGGAATGTCGTTTCCGCGGGCGCGCCCGGCACGGCGGCGGCGTCAGGCTGCGGAGCGCGGAACGACGGCAGATAGAGCCAGCCGGGTCCCGCAGCTGAAAGAAGGCGTCTGGTTTCGGCGTCCTTGGGCGCGCGCAGGATTTGCGCCGCCGAGCCGCGTTCGACCAGCTTTCGGTCTTTCAAGACCATCACATCGTCGGCAAGCGCGCGCGCCACTCTGAAATCGGCGGTGACGATGAGGAATGCCGGACCTTCCTGCTTTCGAAGCTCGACCAGGAGTTCGAGCATGATGGTCTGCGCCATGGCGTCGAGCCCGCGCAGCGGTTCGTCGATGATCACGAGGATCGGAGCGGAAACGATCGCGCGCGCCACCTGCAAGCGGCGTTTGTCGAATGCGCAGAGCGCCCCGACCCGCGTGCGTCCTTCGTGCGAGAAAAGACCGACGCGCTTGAGGGCATTCTCGCGATGGCCGGCCACCACGGCGCGCGGCAGGCGCAGATGGGCGCGCAAAGGTTCGTCGACGACGTCCCATAAGGTCATCCGCGGATCGAGCGCTTCCTCGGCGCCGGCGATGAAGGCGATCCGGCGGCGCAGCCGCGACGCCATCCGCGGGGAGAGCAGGCTGATGTCGACCTGGTCGAGCGCCACGCGGCCGCTGCGCAGCGGCGAAAGACCGATCATCGCCTGCACGAGGGCGTGCCGGCCCGATCCTTCCTCTCCGACGAGCGCGAGCGACGCGCTCCGTCGCAGCTCGAACGTGATGCCGTCGCGCGCGTCGCGGCGGTTGCGCGACTGCACGACAAGCCCTTGCACCTGAAGCACCGGTTCCGCCCGGGCGGCGCCGCGCGCCGATGGCGGCGAGAGACAGGGAAGCGCCTGGAACAGCGTGCGGGTATAGGCGTGGCATTGTCCGGCTGCCAGCTTTTCGAAGTCGCCTTCCTCGACGACCTTTCCCCGGCGCATGACGATGGTTCGGCCGCGCAGGCGCGCGGCCGTCAGCAGACCTTGCGCCGCGTAGATCAGCGCGAAGCCTTCATGCTTTTGTTCCTCGGCCAGCGCTTCGGCGAGGGCCTGGGATGCTGTCGGATCGAGGCCGGCGAAGCTTTGGTCGGCGATCAGAAGGTCGGGCCGCTGCGCCAGGGCGCAGGCCAGGAGGGCCCAGGCGAGCTGCGCGGCACGCAACTCCCGCGGCTTGCGCGCCAATGATGCAAGAGACGGCGCCGCCGCGAACCGGTCTAGCGCGGCGCGCAGTTCTTCGCGTCCCGTGCTCGCAGGTGCGACCTGTTTCTGCGCGACGATGCGGGCGAGCTGCGACACCGTGCTGGCATAGGGATTGAGCGGCGCGAGGAAGGGATTGCCGAGATAGGCGATGCGGAGGGGCGGCACGGTGCGCCGGCCCGCCGGCATGGCAGTGCCGTCGCCGAAAGCGATGGTACCGCCGGCGGCGTAGCCGCTCTCGCCGGCGCGGCACAAGACCTCCAGCAATTCGTCCTTTCCGCTGTCGGCCTCGCCGAGCAGCAGAACCGTTTCTCCCGCATCGAGCGCGAGCGAAAATGAGTCCAGTGCGGCTTTGCCGCCGCGTGCGACGCTGAGATCGCGGATCTCCAGGATGCGCCGCGGCGCGTTCACGGCGGCTCGCTTTCTTCGAGGCCCGCGGCCAGCCGGGCGAAGAGGATGAACGTCATGAGCGCGAGCGCGGGATAGGCCGCCGTCCACCAGGCATGCAGGAAGTACGGCCTCGAAGCGGCGATCATGAGTCCGAGATCGCGTTGCGGCGGCTCCGCGCCGAAACCGAAGAAGCTCAGCGTCGAGAGAATGATCGTGACCGATGCCAGCGCCCGCGCGGCGCTCGCCGAAAGAACGGCGCGGAATTCGTACACGAGATCGCGCCGCAGCAGGGCGGTGCGCGACAGACCGGTGGCACGGGCATACTCCGCATGCGCTGCGTACGCGTCGCGTCGCGCGCGGTCGAAAGCGTGAACGAAGCCGTACGGCGTGGCCGCGAGACCGGCCGCGACACCCAGCCACGAACGCGCCGTCAGGCCGACGATCAGCACGGCCAGCAGGAGCGTGGGCAGGGCGGCGAAGATGTCCGCCAGCCAGCGCAGGCCGAAGGCGAGCGGAGCGGGCATCCGGGCGGCGGAAAATCCTGCGAGCGCGCCGAACGACAAGGCGATGATGCTGGCGGGCAGCGCCGTGCGCACCGTCGCGGTCAAGCCGTGCAGCGTCTCGCTCAGCATGTCGCGACCGAGAATATCGGTTCCCAGTTGGAACGCCGTCGAAGGCGGGGAGAGCAACGGTCCGATGCCGGTCGCGTCGGCGGGCGCGGCGGCCAGGAGATCCGACAGGCTGACAGTCACCGCCACGAGACCCAATCCGATCCACCCGATGGCGCGGCAGATATCCTGGACCCGCGAATCCGCAATGCCGCCCGTGCCGATCGCGCTCATGACAGGGAGAACGGACTCGTCAAAGGTTGCGCCGTGCAGCGGCCGGCGAACGCGGCGGCCAGCGTCAGGCCGGCGAAGACGAACAGAACTGCACCGGCGGCGCTCCAGTCCTGCAGCGCGATCGACTTGACGAAGAGATCCGCGGCGCCCGGCAGCGAGAACACCCATTCTGCGACGGCGGTTGCCGAGAGCAATGCGACGGCAAGTTCGCCCAGATGCGCGAGCAATGCACCCAGGAACAGTGGCAGACACAGATTCCATTCGATTTCCCAGCGCGAAAGGCCCATGCGGCGCATCTGATTGCGCCACGGCGCTTCGGCGATGTTCTCCGCGACGCGACGCAGGGCGGCTTGAATGGCGGCCGCGCCGGCAAGCCCGATGGTCAGCACGGGCAGAAGAGCGCCGCCGGGCTGAAGCAAGAAGCGCGGCGCATAGAGCCAACCCTCCGCATCGTGCTGCGCGTGCCAATGCAGCTGGTTCGTCGCGAGGTAGGACAGCGCCAGCGCAAGACAGAAGGTCGGAACAGCCGAGAACAGGCGGACCAAAAGCGCCGCCACGCGCCGCGCGCCATCGAAGGCGAACGCGAAACCGACGGGCACCCCGATCAGCAGGGCCGCAACGGCGCCCTGCACCACGAGTTCGCCCGTCACCGGCAGGCGGTTGGAGAGCTCCGTCAGAATCGGCGATCCGCTTATCGCGCAATCGCCGAAACGCAGTGCGGCGAAGGCGCCGATCCGTTCGCCCCACGCGACGAAAAATGGAAATACGCCGTCTCTTAGATGTCCCGCACTAGCGACCGCAGCCGCCAGGAAAGCCGCACCGACAAGGCCCAGCACCAGCCGGCCGCCCTCGTAGGCGATGAAGCGCAACATGATTGGTCTCGATCTTGGCCGAGTATATCAGCCGCGATCGGAGCGCGGTGAAATTGACTTTGTAAGACTATAACAGTCCTAACGACTTGAAGCTGGCGTGGCCGCTGCGCCCGATCACTAGGTGATCTTGGACGGCGATGCTCAGCGCCCGCGCCGCGGCCGAGACGTCGCGCGTCATTTCGATGTCCGCGCGGCTCGGCGTCGGATCGCCGCTCGGATGATTGTGTACGAGGATGATGGCCGAAGCGCCGAGCTCGAGGGCGCGTTTGACGATTTCCCGCGGATAGACGGGCGTGTGATCGATCGTGCCGCGCGTCTGCACTTCGTCCGCGATGAGAACGTTCTTGCGGTCGAGGAAGAGGATGCGAAATTCCTCATGCTGGTTGCGCGCCATGGCGGCGGTGCAATAGTCGATCAGAGCCGACCAGGAACTGAGCGCCGGCTTGTTGATGAGTTGCGTTTTGGCTAGGCGCAGGGCGGCGGCTTCGATCACCTTCAGCTGGGTCGCCACGGCATCGCCGATGCCCGCGACTTCACGCAGGCGCGTATGCGGCGCGGCGATAACCTCGGCGAAACTGCCGAACTGGGCGATCAGTTGCTTGGCGAGCGGCTTGACGTCGCGCCGCGGAATGGCGCCGAAAAGCGCCAGCTCCAGCAGCTCATAATCGGGCAGGGCAGCCGCGCCGCCGTCGAGAAAGCGCTCGCGCAGGCGATCGCGGTGGCCGCTATGGGCAGTATCGGGATTGAAGGCGCGACCGGCGTCGGTCAGCGAGGAGGCGTCAGGCGTAGGGAGGCTTGTGCCAGCCCTTGGGCGAGAGGGTGAAGATTTCGACGCCATTCTCGGTGACACCGACTGAGTGTTCGAATTGCGCGGAAAGCGAACGGTCGCGTGTTACCGCGGTCCAGCCGTCGTTCAAAACCTTTACGCCGTATCCGCCGAGATTAATCATCGGTTCGACGGTAAAGAACATGCCGGGCTTCAGCCCGATGCCGTGACCCGGCTTTCCATAGTGCACGACATTGGGCAGCGCATGGAAGATGCGGCCCAATCCGTGACCGCAGAAATCGCGCACCACGGCGCAACGCTCTTCGCCCTCGGCGAAGCTCTGGATGGCGTGTCCGATGTCGCCGGTCGTCGCGCCGGGTTTCACGGCCGCGATGCCCCGCATCATGGATTCATACGTGATGTCGACCAGACGCTTTGCCTTCAGCTTGACGTCGCCGACCAGATACATGCGGCTGGTGTCGCCGTGCCAGCCGTCGACGATGACCGTGACGTCAATATTGACGATGTCGCCGTCGCGCAGCGGCTTGTCGCCCGGAATGCCGTGGCAGACGACATGGTTGATCGACGTGCAGAGCGTGTGACGATAACCGCGATAGCCGAGGCAGGCCGGAATCCCGCCATGGGCGACCGTGTAGTCGAAAGCGAGCTTGTCGAGATATTCGGTGGTCACGCCCGGCTTCACTTCGGGAACCAGGAGGTCGAGCACTTCGGCGGCAAGGCGTCCGGCGCGGCGCATGCCCTCGAAATCCTCGGGCTTGTGGAGCGTCACGGCAAAGTGGGACCTGCGCGTCGCGTCGAAAATGTCGGCATCGGGCACGATTGTCATGCGGTTCGGCTCGTCCTGGCGGGGCGTCTTGATGTAGGTGTAAACGCCGTGTTTTCTAGGCCCTTGGACCTTGCCAGTTCCTTACACCCTGTCCGCCGCCAGGTGAAGGGCGGCGGCGTCCAAGGCCCGATTACGGCCTTTGGAGCCCTTGAAAGAGAAGATTTCGATGAGTGAAACCGACCGCGTGACCGCCGCCATTCTCGTGATCGGGGACGAAATCCTGTCCGGGCGGACCCAGGACACCAACACTGCCTACATCGCCAGGTTTCTCGGCGCGCTCGGGATCGATCTGTGCGAGGCCCGCGTCGTCGCCGACGTCCAGGAAGAAATCGTCGCGGCGCTGAACGCCTTGCGGGCGCGCTACACCTATGTGTTCACCACCGGCGGCATCGGCCCGACGCATGACGACATCACGTTCGAGGCGGTCGCGGCGGCGTTCGGCGTCGGCATCGACTACCACCCCGAGGCGATGGCCATGATGGCCGCGCGCTACAAGCCCGGCGAGTTCAACGAGGCGCGCAAGCGCATGGCGCGCATCCCGCTTACGGCCGAACTCGTGCGCAACTCCGTATCCACCGCGCCGGGCGTGCACATCGGAAACGTCTTCGTGATGGCAGGCGTGCCGATGATCATGCGCGCGATGATGGACGCCATCGAACCGCGCCTGAAACGTGGCGCTATCGTCCACTCGGCGACGGTGCAGGCCAAAGTGCAGGAAGGACGGATCGCCGAAGGTCTCGAGAAGATCCAGCGCCTGCACAAGGATGTCGCGATCGGGAGCTATCCGTTCTACCGCGAAGACGGCTCGGGCGTTCAGCTCGTCGCGCGCGGGCGCGACAGTTCCGAAGTCGAGACGGCGGCGCGCGAGATCGAAACCCTGCTGCGCGACATGGGCGTCGAGCCGGCGCGGATCGTGGCCTGAAATCGCGCCGTTTGTCCCTGCTTTGTTCCGGGGCTGACAATGCCCGCGGCCTTGTGTAGGTTTTGGGTTAACTGAGATGGGTGCCGCGATGTACGGCGCACTGCCGGTGGGGATGAAATTCAGGTGAATCCGGGCCGTTAGGCCCATCGAAAGGAACCGGGCCCGCGCGAGGGTCCTCACGGGCCCGAACGGCCGTCAGCTTGGAGTAATAGAGACGTGACCATCAAACGAGTTTTCGCGGCGGCGGTCGGTGGCGTAGCAGTAGCGGTGGCGGGCGTCGCCCTGGCCGCGAACATCACGTCTTCCAAACAAGCGGATTTCTTCGCTCCCGGGCGGCACCAGTTCTATGTCTGGTGCGCGGGCGGCTCCGACTACATGGCCGCGCAGAGCGGCGCCTCGGCGGAAGACGCGCAAATGCGCCTCTACAACGAAGCCAAGCGCACCGGAAAGGTGAATTGCTGGCCGGTCTGGCAGGGGCGCATTTCGGGCTGAACTTGCCCTTTAGGGCGTTTCGTACGGCGGCCGTTCGGCCGCCGTTTCCTTTTGCGGCGCGTGCCGCTTGACTTGGCCCAAACCGCGGTAAGTATGCGCTTATGATGGAAATGGAGACCGCGCCGTGAAGTTCAAATATGGGATCGACTATCGCTTCCTGCCCAAGGGCGCGACCACGCCAGTGGACAACACCAATCCGGTGGACGTCGAAGTCGACCACGAGCAGTTCGCTCTCATCCCCAATGTCGGCGACTTCGTCGACATTCCAGGCGACGATCCGGGCATGCGCAACGTGCCGCTCAAGGGGCGCGTCCGCTCGCGCTTGTTCAAGTATGTGATGAACTATTGCTACATCACGATCGTCGTCGAAGACACCGACGAGGACTGGAACAAGCTTCGGACCAAGACGGCGGACCGCTAGAGTCCCAACGCTTTCTGTTCCGCGTCGAGCGCGGCGATCTGATCGGATCGCGCGGCCATGGCTTTGCGTGCGTCGACAAGGGCAGCGCGCGCCCTGGTCTTGTCGCCGAGCACGGCATAGGCGCGGATGAGCCTTTGCCAGCCCGCCCCGTCGTCGGGGTTGGACTGCAGGCGCGCCGCGAGCCCTGCGACCATCGCCGAGATGTCGGGCGCGCCGCCGCTGCGCGCGGTGAGCGCGGCGATGCGGTCGACCAGATCCTGATGCACGGCGGAATCCGGCGGAACGTCGGCCAAGAGGCTCTTCCAGAACGTCAGCGCCCGGGTTGCGTCGCCGCGTGCGGCCGCCGCCAGCCCGAGATAGTAGCGCGCGGCATTGTCTTTCGGGTCGCCCGCCAGCGCCTGACCGAATGCCGCCTCGGCCTCGGGCGTGACGGCGCCCGAAGCGTCCTGCGTCAAGGCTTCGCCATAGGCCGAATAGAGAAAGGGCGGAACCGGGCCGAGTGCCTTGGCCGCATCGAGGGCGCGCGAAAACGCCTTCGCCGCATCGCCCGGATCGCCGGCGGTCAGATAGGCGCGGCCGAGGATCGCCCAGCCGCGCGGGTCCCTGGGATGCGTTCGCACGACGGAAACGACCCGTGCGATGAGGGCGTTCAGATCCTTCGCCTTGCCGCCGTCGAGCGTGCGCGTGGCGAGAAAGGGATGACCGAATTGCAGATAGAGCGCGCCGCCCAGGCCGAGCACGAACAGCGCGGCGGCGGCGGCGAGAACGAAGCGGCCGCGATCGCCTGTGCGAAACAGGATCGGCCAGGCGACGAAAGCGCTCGCCGCCAATGCGATCACGCCGAAGATGACATAGGTGAGAACGGTCATGCACCCTCCGGCGGCTTGCGCCGAAACTTTCCCCTGGCCAGCGCCACGATCATGCCGCGAATGGTGCGGACTTCCTGGTCCGTCAGATTTGCGCGGTTGAGCAGGGCCCGCATGTGACGGATCATGGGCGTCTCCTTGCTGGGCGGATAGAGGAATCCGGATGCCAGCAGTTCGCTCTCCAGATGTTCGAAGAGATTGAACATCTCTTCGCGCGTCGCCTTCTTGGCGACGGGCCCGTGGTCGATGCGCACCGCTTGCGTCGTGTCCGCGGAACAGAACCACTCG
>Ga0335070_10001512_pt1 | contig 26951 bp, 23 predicted proteins | sample Lox_Sample_13_FD_206722 | JGI IMG/M metagenome (GOLD analysis project Ga0335070, IMG submission 206722) | Soil microbial communities from Loxahatchee National Wildlife Refuge, Florida, United States - Lox_Sample_1.3 | ecosystem: Environmental > Terrestrial > Soil > Wetlands | place: USA...
GCCGCCGGCCGCGTGCTGCGCCTTGAAGGCCTCGTACAGCACTCGCTCGTGCGCCGCGTGCATGTCGACGAGCACCAGGCCGCGGCGGTTCTGCGCCAGCACGAACAGGCCGTGCAGCTGTGCCAGCGGCGTGCCCAGCGGCCGCCCGTCCTCGTCCCGCACCGCATGCGGTGGCTGGGCCACGCCAGAGGGTGCGGCCGTGACCGCGGCGGGCGCGGATCCGAAATCGAAACGCTGCGGCCGCGGCGCAGCCTCGTCCGCTTCGCCCGACCGCGCAACCCGCAGCGACACGGGCACCGCGCCCGCGGCCCCGGCCAGCACGCCAGCCGGCGGGCCGCTGCCCGCGCCGTGCGCAGCCAGCACGCGCTCGACGGCGCGGAACACGTAGTCATGCACCGCGCGGCTGTCGCGGAAGCGCACCTCGAGCTTGGCCGGATGCGCGTTGACGTCGACGAGGCGCGGATCGAGCCGCAGTTCGAGCACGTAGGCCGGGTGGCGGCCGTGGTACAGCACGTCGCGGTAGCCCAGCCGCGCGGCGTTGCCGAGCAACCGATCGCGCACCGGTCGCCCGTTGACGTACCAGAACTGCCCGTCGGCGTTCGCGCGCGCGGCGGTCGGAAGCCCCAGCCAGCCGCGCAGCTGCAGCGCGCCCTCCTGCGCCACCGGGAGCGAGCGCGCCAGGAAATCCTCGCCCAGCACGCGCGCGACGCGCTCGCCCGTGGCCGCGGCATCGTGCGCGGCGGGCAGGTCGAGCGTCTGGCGGCCGTTGTGCCGCACGCGGAAGGCGACCGTCGGCGCCGCCAGCGCCAGCCGTTCGATCGTGCGCGCGATGTGGCCGAATTCGGTCGGCTCGGTGCGCACGAACTTGCGGCGCGCCGGCACGTTGTAGAACAGCTCGCGCACCTCGACCGTGGTGCCGACGGGATGTGCGGCGGGCTGCGGGCCGGCTGAAACGCCGCCCTCGACGCGCAGCTCCGTGGCCGCACTCGCCGCCGCGGTGCGGCTGACGATGCGCAGGCGCGCGACCGAGCCGATCGAGGGCAGCGCTTCGCCGCGAAAGCCGAGGCTCGCCACGGCCTCGAGATCCTCGAGCGTCGCGATCTTGCTGGTGGCGTGGCGCTGCACGGCCAGTGGCAGTTCGGCGGCGTCGATGCCGATGCCGTCATCGCGCACGCGCATCAGGCCGAGGCCGCCCTGCTCCACGTCGATCTCGATGCGGCGCGCGCCGGCGTCGAGCGCGTTCTCGACCAGTTCCTTGATCACGGAAGCCGGCCGCTCGATGACCTCGCCGGCGGCGATCTGGTCGATCAGGGTCGCGGGCAGGAGGCGGATCGGCATGCGGGCGACGGTGCGGCGGACGACAGGCCGCGCAGTCTACACGCCGGAGTCGCCCTCGACAGTATTGGCATCGCGCCGCCGGTTGGCGTAGCTCGTGCCGTCGGGCGGATGGCGCTGGAAATAGCCGACCACGCCCGATTCGATCGCGCGCGCCAGCTGCTCCTGGTACGAGGCGCTGCGGAGCTTGCGCTCTTCGGCCGGGTTCGAGATGTACGCGGTCTCGACCAGCATCGAGGGCACGTCGGGTGACTTGAGCACCATGAAGCCGGCGTGCTGCACGACCTTCTTGCGCACCGCGCCGACCTCGTCGAGCGCGGCCAGCACCTGGTCGGCGGCCTCGACGCTCGCGCCCATGATCTGCGACTGCGCGGCGTCGAGCAGCACGGAGGCCAGCGCGGGATTCACGTCCGCCAGCGACACGCCGCCCTTCAGCACCGTCGCGTTCTCGCGGTCGGCCAGCCGCCGCGCCGCTTCGCTGGATGCGCCGTGGTACGAAAGCGTGTACACCGACGCGCCGGCGATGCTGCGGTCGCGCACCGCGTCGGCGTGGATCGACACGAACAGGTCCGCGTGCGCGGCCCGGGCGCGCTCGAAGCGTTCGCGCAGGTCGATCAGGCGGTCGGCATCGCGCGTCAGCACCGCGCGGATTCCCGGCCGCGCATTGAGCCGCGCCGCGAGCGCGCGCGCGATCGCGAGGGTGACGTCCTTCTCGTGCGTGCCGCCGGGACCGGAGGCGCCCGGGTCCTCGCCGCCGTGGCCGGCGTCCACCGCGACGACGATGTCGCGCCCGTCGCGGCCCGGGCTGTGCGCGGGCTGCACCGGCCGCGGCGTCGCGGGCGACGCGGCCGGCCCGGCCGCGGACGCGAGCCCCAACGCGATTCGAAGCTGGAAGCCCCTGGCGCCAGCGCTTGCCTGCACGGTCGGCAGCGCGGCCGGGAGCCCCGCCACTTCGAGCACCAACCGATAGGCGCCGTGCGGGCGCGGGCTGGCCCGGAACGAGGCGACCGCCCCGCCCGTCGGCAAGCGCAACCGCGCATCGCGGCGCGTGTCCGGCAGGTCGATGACGAGGCGGCGCGGCGCATCGAGCACCGACAGGCGCGGCTGGCGTCGCGCCGACAGGTCAAGCACCAGTGCGGCGGCGCCCGGCTCGAGCGTGGCGCTGCGCAGCACGGCGCTGGCCTGCGCCGGCGCGGGCATCGCGGTCGCGGCGAGGCCCGCGATGACGAGTGGGATGAAAACGCGCACGGCGCGGTGAGGCATGTGTCGGCCCGGCACTGGTCGGTTCGCCCGAACTCTATGCCCGCACAGGTGATTATTCAATGGTAATCATGGAGCTAGAGCGCCTAACTCGATTCATTTCTGGGATGGCGCGTCGGCGAAGGCCGAGGCCAGCCAGGCCCGCCCGACGGGGCTCGCCGCCTCGAGCCGGGCATTCCGTCCCTCGTTCGCGATCGAGAGGTGCACGTGCAGGTCGGCCGGCGGCAGCGCGTTCGCGGCGCGCTCCGGCCATTCGACCAGCAGCAGCACGCCGGGCCGCGCCTCGTCGCGCAGGCCCAGGCTGGCCACGTCGGCGCTCCCGGCCAGCCGGTACAGGTCGGCGTGCACCACGTGGCGCCCGGCGCGCTCATAGGATTCGATCAACGTGAAGCTGGGACTCCGTACCGTGCCGGCCTCGCCCAGGGCGCGCAGCAATCCGCGCACCAGCGTCGTCTTGCCGGCCCCGAGCTCGCCGTGCAGGTACACGGCAAGCGCCTGCGGCGCCGACCAGGGCGCGGCACGCGCCAGCGCGGCGCCGAGCCCTTCGGTCGCGGCGGCATCCGCAAGCGCCCGTTCGATCAAGGATTGACCCAGCGCGTCAGCCCTTCGGCCACCTCGAGCGCCAGCATGCCGCGGCCACCACCCTGGCGCGCGAGATCGTCCCCCGCGAGCGCGTGCGCGATGACGCCGGCGCGGGCCGCCTGCAGCGCATCGCCGCACTGCGCGAGCAACGCGGCGATCGCGCCGGTCAGCACATCGCCCATGCCCGGCGCGGCCATGCCCGGGTTGCCGCGCGTGCACAGCGCGCCGATGCGGCCGGGCGCGCCGACCAGCGTGCCGGCGCCCTTCAACACGACGACGGCACCGGTCTTCTCGACCAAGGCCTGCAGCGCCGCGGGCCGATCGGCCTGCACGGCGACGGTGGTCCAGCCGAGCAGCCGTGCGGCTTCGCCCGGATGCGGCGTCAACACCGCGTGCGGCGGCGGGCGCGTGCCCGAGGCCGCCAGCAGGTTGAGTCCGTCGGCATCGATGACCAGTGGCTTGCCGCAGGCCAGCACCGCATCGAGCAGTGCGCGCGCCCACGCGCTGGTGCCCAGCCCGGGTCCTGCCGCCACGACGGTGGCCGATGCCAGGGCCGCTTCGATATCGGACGGCGTGCGCGCGCCAAAGCAGATGAGCTCGGGCCGCCCGCCGACGATCGCGGTGACGTTCTCGGGCGCGCTCGCCACCGTCACGAGCCCGGCACCGCTCCGCAGGCAGGCCTCCCCCGCGAGGCGTGCGGCGCCGGCCATGCCCGGCCCGCCGGCGATGAGCAGCACGCGGCCGAAATCGCCCTTGTGCGCCGTGCGGCTGCGGCGCGGCAGTGCGCGCGAGAGCTCGCCTTCATCGATGCGTTCGAGCACCGGGCGGCTGGATGCATCGTCAGGCGGGGTGACCCCGAGCGTGTCGCAGGAGACGCGGCCGGCATGCTCGGGCCCGGCGCCGATGTACAGCCCGCACTTCGGCGCGACGAACGTGATCGTCGCATCGGCGCGCACGGCATCGCCCAGCGGCACGCCGCGATCGGCATCGAGCCCCGAGGGCAGGTCGAGCGCGAGGATCGGCACGCCAGCCTGGTTCATCGCGCCGATGACCGCGAGCAGCTCGGGTGGCAGCGGCGCGCGCGCACCGGTGCCGAGCAGCGCATCGACCAGTACCTCGGCGCCGGCGAGCGCCGCGGCCGAGAACGGCTGCGGCACGCCGCCGCTGGCGCGGAAGTCGTCGGCGGCGCGCTTCGCATCCCCCTGCAGCTTCGCAGGATCCAGCGCGGCGTACAGGCTGACCTCGAGGCCGGCCGCGCGCGCGTAGCGCCCGAGCACGTAGCCATCGCCGCCGTTGTTGCCGCCGCCGCAGACGATGGCGATGCGCAAGGCCGTCGGCCAGCGGCTGCGCAGCGCATGGAGCGCCGCCTCCGCTGCGCGCTGCATCAGCGTGTAGCCCGGCACGCCCAGCACCCTGGTCGCGTGTGCATCGAAGGCGCGCACCTGCGCGACCGAATAGAGTGCCTGGGACGGGCTCATCGACTCATTATACTGGCGATCCAGCGATGACCCACGCCCGCACCCTTCCCGATGCATCGGCCCTGCGCGAGCGGCTGGCTGCGCGCGCCGCCGAGCTGGGATTCGCGCGCATCGGCATCACGCACGTCGATCTCGCCGACGACGAGCAGCGGCTGCGCGACTGGCTGGCGGCCGGCCGCCACGGCACGATGGGCTACATGGCGCGGCATGGCACGCGACGGAGCCGTCCGGCCGAACTTCTGCCCGGCACGCTGCGCGTGATCAGCGCGCGCATGGATTACTGGCCCGGGGAAGCGCGCGCGGCCGCCGAGGTGCTCGGCGACGGCTCGCTCGCGTACGTGTCGCGCTACGCGCTCGGCCGCGACTATCACCGCCTGATGCGCAAGGCGCTGCAGCAGCTCGCGGATTACCTGGCGCAGATCGCCCGTCCGCATGGCCACCGCGTCTTTGTCGACAGCGCGCCGGTGCTGGAAAAGGCGCTGGCGCGCAACGCGGGCCTGGGCTGGATCGGCAAGCACACCAACCTGATCGCGCGCGATGCCGGTTCGTACTTCTTCCTCGGCGAGATCTACACCGACCTGGAGCTGCCGCTCGACGAGCCTGCCAGCGCGCATTGCGGCAGCTGCACCGCCTGCATGCCGGCCTGTCCGACCGGCGCGATCGTCGCGCCCTGGCAGCTCGATGCGCGCCGCTGCATCTCCTACCTGACGATCGAACTGCAGGGCCCGATTCCGGTCGAGTGGCGCGCGGCGATCGGCAATCGCGTCTATGGCTGCGATGACTGCCAGCTCGTCTGCCCCTGGAACCGCCATGCGCGCGCGGCGGCGCATCCGGATTTCAAGGTGCGCCACGGGCTCGACGCACCGTCGCTGGCCGGGCTGTTCAACTGGAGCGGAGCGCAGTTCGCCGCGCGCATGAGCGGCTCGGCGATACTCCGCATCGGCTACGAACGCTGGTTGCGCAACCTCGCGGTCGCGCTCGGCAATGCAGCGACCAGCGAGGCCGTCGTGGCCGCGCTCGAAACACGGCGGGATGATCCGCTGCCGCTGGTGCGGGAACACGTGCGGTGGGCGCTCGGTCGGCACGGACGCCTGTAGCCACCGCGCGCGGCCCGCGCGGACCCGCGCCGCTCAGGGCCGGACCAGCGGCACGCGCAGGTTGTCGATGAGCCGCGTGCGCGCGAGCCGCGCCGCGGCCAGCACGACCAGCTCCGCGCTCCCCGGCCGCGGCGGCTGCAGGTCATCGGCGTCGCGCACCGCGAAGTAGTCGGGACGCAAACCCGCCACCGCCAGCGCCTGCCAGCCGGCGCTCTCGATGCCGAGGAAGTTGCGGTCGCCCTGGTCGAGCCGGTTCACCGCCGCCTGCAGCGCGCGGTGGATCGCCGGCGCGATCGCGCGTTCCTCGGCCGACAGGTAGCGATTGCGCGAGCTCAGCGCCAGGCCGTCGGGCGCGCGCACCGTCGGCGCACCGATGATCTCCACTGGCAGCATCAGGTCGCGGGTCATGCGGCGGATGATGATGAACTGCTGGAAATCCTTTTCGCCGAACACGGCCACGTCGGGCGCGACGATGTTGAACAGCTTGGCGACCACGGTCGCGACGCCGTCGAAATGCCCGGGGCGGAACTGGCCGCACAGCACGGTGGCGAGGCCGCGCACCGTGATCAGCGTCGCCTGCGTGCTGCCGTCGGGATAGACCTGCTCGACGGTCGGCGCGAACAGCAGGTCGCAGTGCGCCTCGGCGAGCAGCCCCTTGTCGTCCTCGAGCGTGCGCGGGTAGGCGGCGAAATCCTCGGCCGGGCCGAACTGCAGCGGATTGACGAACACGCTGGCGATGACCCGGTCGGCGCGGAAGCGCGCCGCGGCCAGCAGGCTCAGGTGCCCGGCGTGCAGGTTGCCCATCGTCGGCACCAGCGCGATGCGCTGGCCCGCCGCGCGCCACTCGCGCACGCGCGCGCGCACCTCGGCCACTGTGGTAGCGACTTGCATGCCGGGCGCTCAGGTCAGAAGCAATGCTCGGGCGCCGGGTAGGTGCGGCCGCGCACCGCCGCCACGTAGGCCGCCACCGCGGCCGCGCAGTTGCCCGCCTCGGCGATGAAATTGCGCACGAAGCGCGGCTTGCGGCCCGCGGTGATGTCGAGCACGTCGTAGAGCACCAGGATCTGGCCGTCGGTGTCGGGACCGGCGCCAATGCCGATGACCGGCACATGCACGCCGCGCGTGATCTCGGCCCCCAGCGTGGCCGGGATGCACTCGAGCAGCAGCACGTCGGCGCCGGCCGCCTCGAGCGCGCGTGCATCGGCGAGCATGCGCTCGGCGGCCTGCTGCTCGCGGCCCTGCACGCGGAAGCCGCCGGTCTTGTGCACCGACTGCGGCTTCAGGCCGAGGTGCGCGCACACCGGGATGTCGTGGTTGGTGAGGTACTCGACGATGTCGAGCTGCGATGCGCCGCTCTCGAGCTTGACCATGCGCGCCCCGCCCTCCTGCATCAGCCGCACGCTGTTGGCCAGCGCCAGTTCGCGCGAGGTGTAGCTCGCGAACGGCAGGTCGGCCATCAGGAAGGCGTGCTGCACGGCGCGCGCCACCGCGGCGCAGTGGTAGACCATCTGGTCCATCGTCACCGGCACGGTCGTGTCGTGCCCCTGGATCACCATGCCGAGCGAGTCGCCGACCAGCACCACATCGACTCCGGCGGCATCGACCAGCGCGCCGAAGCTCGCGTCATAGGCGGTGATGCAGGCGATCTTCTCGCCCGCGGCGCGCATCTGCGAGAGCGTGTTGATCGTGACCGGCGGATGCTCGGCACCGCGCAGTTGCAGCTGCGTGTACATAGGGTGGTGAGAATGACGGAGTAAGGCCCGGCACGCAACCCTGCGGCCCGCCGGCGTCGATCAGAGCGCGCCGTGGCGCAACGGGTTGTAGTACAGGCGCCCGCGCTGCATGCGCCGGATCGCCGCCAGCAGTTCCTCGTAGTCCGACTCGTTGTGCAGCGGGTCGATCGCCGCCGCGTTGACGATCAGGAGCGGCGCCGCATCGTACTCGTGGAAGAAGCGCGCGTAGGCGGCGTTGAGTTTCTCGAGGTAGGCGCGCTCGATGTAGTGCTCGTGGCGGATGCCACGCCGCCCGATGCGCTCGAGCAGCACGTCGACCGGCGCCTGCAGGTAGACCACGAGGTCGGGCACCGGCGCATCGATCGCGAGCCGCGCATGCACCTGCTCGTAGAGCCGGAATTCCTCGTCCTCGAGCGTCACGCGCGCGAACAGCCGGTCCTTGTCGAGCAGGTAGTCGGCCACGCGCACCGGCGCGAACAGGTCCTGCTGCTTGAGCGCCGACAATTGCTGCGCGCGCTGGAACAGGAAATACAGCTGTGCCGGCAGCGCGCCGGCGCGCGGATTGCGGTAGAAGCGTTCGAGGAAGGGATTCTGGTCGGCCTGCTCGAGCACCTGCTCGGCGCCAAGGCTGGCCGCCAGCTTGGTGGCGAGGCTGGTCTTGCCCACGCCGATCGGCCCCTCGAGCACGATGAAGCGATGCGCCGGCGCGGCCTCGCGCGCGGACGGCGGCTTCGCTGCCGGCGGCTTCGCGCCCGTGCGCGTCAACTCATCCTCCACAGGCCCTCGGCCGGCACGCGCGCGGCGAGCTCGGCGACGCGACCCAGTCCCGGCACCAGCACGTCGGGCGTGATCTCGCGCCACGGGTGCAGCACGAAGGCGCGCGCGGCGATGCCCGGATGTGGCAGCAGCAGCGCGGGATCGGCGCTGCGCAGCTCGGCGTAGCTCAGCAGGTCGAGGTCGAGCACGCGCGGCCCCCAGCGGATGCGTTCGGGCTCGCGCCCAAAGCGCCTTTCGACCTCGCGCATCGCGGCGAGCACTTCCGCGGCGCCCAGTTCGGTGAGGAGCCCCGCCACCGCATTGCAGAAATCCGGCTGTGCCACCTCGCCCATCGGCTTCGACCCGTACAGCGCCGAGCGGCACACCAGCCGCGTGCGCGGCAGCTCGCCGAGGGCGGTGAATGCGGCTTCGACCTGCGCGGCCGGATCGCGCAGGTTGCTGCCGAGGCCCACATAGGCAGGATAGGCATGCACCCGCGCGCCCTGTTTCTCAGGCACCGCCGCCGCTGCCACCGCCACCGCCGCGCGAACGGCGGCGCCGACGGCGCCGCGGCGCACCGCTCCCGGCGCCGGCACCCGCTCCCGCCTCGCGGTTCCCGGGCTGCGAACGCCCGCCCGGCATCGCCTCGACGATCTGTTCCCGCTCGGCCGGCGTGGCCGCCTGCAGCGCGGTCCACCATTGCGCCACTTCCGCCGTGGCCAGCCCGAGCGCCGCACGCAGCATCAGCAGATCGTAGGCCGCGCGGAACCGGGGCTGCTCGAGCAGGCGCAGCGCCCGCCGCCCGCGTGGCCCCTCGAGCCGCGGCTGCAACGCGTACATGTCCCGCACGCCGAAGGCGATGCGCCGCGGGATCGACACGCGCTGCTGCGCCTCGCGCAGCGCCTGGTCGCAGGCGTCGAGGATCGCCTGCGGTTCGTGCCAGCGGTTGGCCGGGAGCGATTCGATGATCGCGGCGATCGGTCCGTACAGCAGCAGCGCGAACAGGAACGTCGGCGTCACCGGCTTGTCTTCCTCGACGCGCCGGTCGGTGTTGCGCAGGCCCTGCACCAGCAGCTCCTCGACCAGGCTCCCGGGATGCGCGTCGATGTAACGGTCGACCGCCGGGAACAGCGCCGCAAACAGGCCGCGGGCGCGCAGCACGCGGTAGCTGTCGGCCCCGTGCCCGGTCAGGAACAGCTTGGCGGTCTCGTCGAACAGCCGCGCCGGCGGCACGCTCGCCAGCAGCCCGCGCAGCCGCTCGATCGGCGCAGCGCTCGCCGCATCGATCTCGAAGCCGAGCTTCGCCTCGAAGCGCGCCGCGCGCAGCATGCGCACCGGGTCCTCGCGATAGCGCGTCTCGACGTCGCCGATCAGCCGCAGGCGCTTCGCCTGGATGTCGGCCAGCCCGCCGACGTAGTCCCAGATCGAGAAATCCGCGATGTTGTAGTACAGCGCGTTGACGGTGAAATCGCGCCGCCACACGTCGGCATCGATGCTGCCGTAGATGTTGTCGCGCAGCAGCCGGCCGTGGTCGTCCTGCACGCGGTGGATGGACGGACGATAGTCCGGATCGCGGTTGCCGTCCGGATCGCCGTGCTCGTCGACCGGCAGGCCGGAATCGTCCGCATCATCATCGTCGTCGGAGGCCAGTTCCTCTTCGAGCAGCTCGGCCTCGTCGTCGGAGCGCATCGGCACCGGCTCCTCGGTGGGCGGCGGCGCGCTCGCGGCGCGGAAGGTCGCGACCTCGATGATCTCGCGGCCATACACGATGTGCGCCAGCCGGAAGCGGCGGCCCACCAGCCGGCAGTTGCGGAACAGCCGCCGCACTTCCTCGGGCAAGGCGTCGGTGGCGACGTCGAAATCCTTCGGATGCCGCCCGATGATGATGTCGCGCACGCAGCCGCCGACCAGGAAAGCCTGGAACCCGGCTTCCTTGAGCCGGTACAGCACGCGCAGCGCGTTCGGGGATATGTTGGACCGCGAGACCGGGTGTTCGGAGCGCGGAATCACGCGCGGCGCTCCCGGGGCCGCGGAAAGGTCCGGATTCTGGTTCAAATCGAGCCTGATTGAGCTTGAGCAAAAAACGAGGCCGCCTATAATACCGCGCCTTTTCGCCTCGCCCGCCGGAGATTCGCTCCCTTCGTCTAGAGGCCCAGGACACGGCCCTCTCAAGGCTGGAACACGAGTTCGAATCTCGTAGGGAGCGCCACCTAATCAACGGGTTACGGAGTCTTTCTCGACCCCTGCAACGGCCTGCGCCGCCGCCGCGCTAGACTGCCGCCATGTCGCACGCCCGGCTCGCCGTCTCCTCGCCCCTCGTGCTCGCCTGCCTCGGCGCCACGTGGTTCCTGTGGGGCACGATGTACCTCGCCATCAAGTGGGCGCTGGCCAGCTTCCCGCCGTTCTTCCAGATGGGCAGCCAGTTCGTCGCCGCGGGCGCGGTGCTCGCGCTCGCCGCGCGTGCCCGTGGCGCGGCGTGGCCCGACGCGAAGGAATGGCTCGGCGGCGCGATCATGGGCGTGCTGCTGATCAGCGGCGGCTACGGATTCATGGCGGTGGCCGAAAGCCATGTCGGATCGGGGCTCGTCGTCGCATTCACCGCGATCGTGCCGACGATGGTCGTGCTCGGCGAATGGCCGTACGGCGTGCGGCCCGACCGCCGCCAGGCCGCCGGCGTCGCGTTCGGCCTGGTCGGGATCGTCATGATGATGCGGGGCGAGGCCTTCAGCGCCTCGCTCGGCGGGTTGCTGGCCGTCATCACCTCGTGCGCGACCTGGACGGTGGGCAGCGTGTGGTCGGTGTACGGCTTGCCCGGCGGCGCAAAGGTACGCACCGCGCCGGGATTCATGGGGCACGCGAGCCAGATGCTGGCCGGCGGCGCGGTACTGCTGCTGGCCGCCGCGCTGATCGGCGAGCGGCCGGGCTGGCCGCCGACCTCCGCGGCGCTTGCCTGCTGGTTCTACGTCATGGTGGCCGGATCGCTGGTCAGCTACAGCGCCTACCTGCTGCTGCTCGAGCGCACGACCCCGGCGCTGGCCACGAGCTATACCTACGTGAACCCGGTGGTCGCGCTGCTGCTGGGCGTCACGCTCGGCGAGGAGCGCGTCACCGGCTTCGAGTGGCTCGCGGTCGCCATCGTGCTGTGCGGCGTGGTGCTGCTGATGTGGCCGGGCGCGGCCAGGCCGGCCGACTCCTCCAGCAGGAGCTAGCTGACGCGATCGAGCAACCGATACCAGGCGGCGACGAGCGGCAGCACCGAGTCCTTGGCCGCGCCGAGCCCCGGCGGCGCGCCGCGGAACGGCACGCGCGCGAACGGATTCGCCTCGATCGACTGGCCGCCGACCGCCTCGCCGACGGCGGTGCCGAGCCAGGTGGCCAGCGCGACGCCGTGGCCGGCGTAGCCGAGCGCGAAGTAATAGCCGTCGATGCGGCCCACGTGCGGCATCGTGTCGAAGGCGAAATCGAGCGTGCCGCCCCAGGCGTATTCGATGCGCGCATCGCGCAGCTGCGGGTAGATCGCGAGCATGCCGGCGCGCAGCTCGGCGGCGCTCGCGCGCACCGTGTCATCGCTCTCGGGCACGAAGCGCGCGCGACCGCCGATCAGCAGGCGCCGGTCCGCGGTGAGCCGGAAGTAGTGCAGGAAATGGCGCGAGTCGTACATCATCCGCCCGGTCGGGCTCAGTTCCTGCGCCAGCGCCTCGGGCAGGGGCTCGGTCGCGATCACGTAGGAACCGATCGGCAGCAGCCGGCGGCGCAGCGCCGGCGTGGCCGCGCCGGTGTAGCCGCTGGTCGCGACCAGGATGTCGTCCGCCGCCACCTCGCCACGCTCGGTCGTCACACGCCACTGCGCGCCCTGCCTCGCGATGCGCCGCACGCGCGCGTTCGCGCGCAGCAGCGCACCGGCGCCCCGCGCGGCGCGCGCGAGCCCGGCCACGTATTGCGCCGGATTGATGCCGCCGCTTGCTTCGTCGACGAGCCCGCCGTGGTAGAGCCCGGAGCCGATCTCCGCCGGCAGCCCGGCGCGCGGCACGAGCCGCGTCGGGTGGTTGAAGTCCCGCGCCAGCAGCTCGGCGCTGCGCTCGAAGCCCGCGTAGTGCCCGCGCTTGCTGGCGAGCGCGAGGTGGCCGCGGCGCACGAACTGGCAGTCGATGCGCTCGCGGCGCACGAGCTGTTCGACCGCATCGACTGAATCGACCGAAGCCTTGAACAATTCGCGCGCGAGCGGCAGGCCGTAGCGCGAGACCAGCGTGGCGGCGTCGACCTTGAGCCCGGTCAGCACCATGCCCCCGTTCCGCGAGCTCGCACCCCAGCCGGCACCGTGTGCCTCGAGCACCGCGACGCTCGCGCCGCGGCGGCGCAGCGCCAGCGCGGCGCTCAAGCCGGTGATGCCGCCGCCGATCACGGCGACATCGACGCGCGCAGGCAAGGCCGCGGCATCCGCCCCATCGGGGTCGGGGACCGTGTCGCTCCAGTAGGGTCGCTGGTTCAGACCGCCCTGCTGCTTCGGCCCGTGGCGGCCGGCCCTACGAGAGCGCCGCCGTCAATTCCGGCACGACCTTGAACAGGTCGGCGACCAGGCCGACGTCGGCGACCTCGAAGATCGGCGCTTCCGGATCCTTGTTGATCGCGACGATCGTGCGCGCGTCCTTGATGCCGGTCAGGTGCTGGATCGCGCCCGAGATGCCGATCGCCATGTACAGCGCCGGCGCGATGATCTTGCCGGTCTGGCCCACCTGCATGTCGCTCGGCACGTAGCCGGCATCGACCGCGGCGCGCGAGGCGCCGACCGCGGCGCCCATGCGGTCGGCCAGCGCGTAGATGATCTTGAAGTTGTCGGCGCTGCCGAGCGCGCGGCCGCCCGAGACGACGCGCGCCGCCGACTGCAGGTCGGGACGATCGTTCGTCACGGCATTCAGGCTCACGAAGCGCGTGTGCGTGGGCAGCACGGCATCGGTGCTGGCCGCTTCGATCGGCGCCGGAGCGCCGCTGCCCGCCGCGGCGAACGAGGCGGTGCGGATCGTCGCCACCAGCTTCGCACCGGCCGGCGATTCGACCGTGATGATCGCGTTGCCGGCGTAGATCGGGCGCTTGAAGGTGTGCGGCCCTTCCACCGACATCAGGTCGCTCACCTGGCCCACGCCCAGGAGCGCCGCGACGCGCGGCAGCAGGTCCTTGCCGAAGGTGTTCGATGGACCGATCACGTAGTCGTAGGCGGCGGCCAGCTTGACCACCTGCGGCGCCAGCACCGCGGCGAGCGGATGCGCGTTCTCGGCGCGCTCGACCACCAGCACCTTGCCGACGCCCGCGAGCGCGGCCGCCTCGGCGGCGATGGCGGCGGCTGGCGATGCCAGCACGGCGATGTGGATCTCGGCCGCGCCGAGCTTGCCCGCGGCCGTGATGCAGCGCGCCGCGCCCGCGCCGAGGCGCTTGCCATCGTGGTCGGCAATGACCAGCACCTTGCTCATGACAGCACCCCGCGCTTCTTCAGTTCGGCAACCAGTTCGGGAACATCCTTGACGATGATGCCGCGCGTGCGCTGCGGGGGCGATTCGGTCTTCAGCACCTTGAACTGCGGCGCGTGGTTCACGCCAAGCGCGGCCAGGTCGGTGACCGCCAGCGGCTTCTTCTTCGCCTTCATGATGTCGGGCAGCTTGATGTAGCGCGGCTCGTTCAGCCGCAGGTCGCTGGTGATCACGGCCGGCAGGTCGACCTCGAGCGTCTCGAGGCCGCTGTCCACTTCGCGCGTGACCCGCGCCACCGCGCCGTTGATCTCGACCTTCGAGGCGAAGCTCACCTGCGGGCGATCCCACAGTGCAGCCAGCATCTGCCCGGTCTGGCCGGCATCATCGTCGATCGCCTGCTTGCCGAGGAACGCGAGGCCGATGCCTTCCTGCCGGATGACGGCGAGCAGCGTGCGCGCGACATCGCGCGGCTCGACCTCGGCGTCGCACTTCACGAGGATGGCGCGATCGGCGCCCATCGCCAGCGCGCTGCGCAGCTGCGTCTGCACGTCATCGGGGCCGATCGCGACGGCGATCACTTCGGTGGCCTGCCCGCGCTCGCGGATGCGCAACGCCTCTTCGAGCGCGATCTCGTCGAAGGGATTGATGCTCATCTTGACGCCATCGAGCGCCACGCCGCTGCCGTCGGGCTTGACCCGCACGCGGACGTTGTAGTCGACAACGCGCTTGACGCCGACCAGGATCTTCATGGTTGCTCCGTCACCTTCGGCCCGACCAGCAGGCCCATCAGTTCATCCACGCGCATCGCCGCGAGCGCGCTCCGTTCGGCAAAGCGGGCGATGATCCGCTGTGCCTGCGGCGCGCCGAAGCGCGCGCGCACGCTGTCCTCGAACTTCCGCACCAGCAGCGGCTCGCCTTCGGGGCGACGCAGCCGATGCCCCACCGGGTAGTCTACCTGCACGCGCGCGGTGGCCGTGCCGTCCCGGAAGAACACCTGCACGGCATTGCCGATGAAGCGCTTGTCGCGTTGGTAGTAGTCGGCGGTGAAGCGCTCATTCTCCCTGACCTGCATCCGCCCGCGCAAGGCATCGATGCGCGGATCGGCGGCAACGGAATCCTCGTAGTCGCTTGCAGACAAGCGCCCGAAGATCAGCGGCACGGCGACCATGTACTGGATGCAGTGGTCGCGGTCCGCCGGGTTGGCCAGCGGACCGGCCTTGTCGATGATGCGCACGCCCGGCTCCTGGGTCTCGATCACCACGCGCTCGATGTCGCCGAGCCGGTCGCGCACCTCGCCATGGAGACGCAGCGCGCACTCGACCGCGGTCTGCGCGTGGAACTCGGCCGGGTAGCTGATCTTGAACAGCACGTTCTCCATGACGTAGCTGCCGAAGGGCTGCGGCGCGACCAGCGGCTTGCCCTTGAACAGCACGTCCTGGAAGCCCCACGCCGGCGCGCTCAGCGCCGAGGGGTAGCCCATCTCGCCGGCCAGCGCGATCAGGGCCTGGCGCACGGCGCGCGCCGTGGCGTCGCCGGCCGCCCAGCTCTTGCGCGAGCCGGTGTTCGGCGCGTGGCGATAGGTGCGCAGCGCGCCGCCGTCGAGCCAGGCGTTCGAGACGGCATTGCACACCTGCGCCAGCGTGCCGCCCAGCATCGCGGTGGCGACCGCGGTCGAGGCCACGCGCACCAGCAGCACGTGGTCGAGGCCGACGCGGTTGAAGCTGTTCTCGAGCGCCAGCACGCCCTGGATCTCGTGCGCCTTGATCATCGCGGCCAGCAGTTCGCGCACCGTGAAGCCGCGCGCACCCGCGACGCCCTGCGCGGCGAGGCGCGACCGGTAGTCGGCGACGGCGAGGATCGCGCCCAGGTTGTCGGAGGGATGGCCCCACTCCGCCGCCAGCCAGGTGTCGTTGAAGTCGAGCCAGCGCACCAGCGTGCCGATGTTGAACGCGGCCTGCACCGGATCGAGCTCGAGATCGAGCCCCGGGACGCGCGCGCCGCCCGGCAAGGTCGCGCCCGGCACCACCGGCCCGAGCAGCTTCGTGCAGGCCGGGAACGCGAGCGCCTGGAAGGCGCAGGCGAGCGAATCCATCAGGCACAGGTGCGCCGTGTCGTAGGCGAGTTCGCTGTCGATGACGGCCGCGTGCGCGTAACGGGCGATATCGAGCAGCAGCGGATCGAAATCCGGCCGGCGCGTCGACCTGGAGTCGTGGCCACTCATCGCTTCACGGTCGCTGCGCCAGCGGCACGAACGGCTGATGCTCGGGGCCGGTGTAGTGCGCGCTTGGGCGGATGATCTTGCCATCCTCGCGCTGCTCGATGACGTGCGCGCCCCAGCCGGTGGTGCGGGCGATGACGAACAGCGGCGTGAACATCGCCGGGGGCACGCCCATCGCGGCGTAGCTGACGGCGCTGAACCAGTCGAGGTTCGGGAACATGCGCTTGATCCCGGCCATCACCGACTCGAGCCGCTCTGCGATGCGGAACAGGCGATCGTCGCCCGAGTGCCCGACCAGCCGCCTTGCCACGCGCTTGATCACTTCATTGCGCGGATCGGCGATCGTATACACCGGGTGCCCGAAGCCGATGACGACCTCGCGCCGCGCCACGCGGTCGCGGATGTCGGCCTCGGCCTGGTCCGGATCGCGGTAGCGCTGCTGGATCTCCAGCGCCACTTCGTTGGCGCCGCCGTGCTTGGGGCCGCGCAACGCGCCGATGGCCCCGGTGATCGCGGAGTACAGGTCGGACCCGGTGCCGGCGATCACGCGGGCGGCGAAGGTGCTGGCGTTGAATTCATGCTCGGCGTACAGGATCAGCGAGGTGTGCATCGCGCGCACCCATTCGTCCGGCGGCGGCCGCTGGTGCAGCAGGTGCAGGAAGTGGCCGCCGACGCTCGCGTCATCGGTCTCCACGTCGATGCGCTGGCCGCCGTGGACGAAATGATGCCAATAGCACAGCACCGAAGGCAGGCAGGCCACCAGCCGGTCGATCAACGAGCGCGCGAGCGCCGGATCGTGGCCGGCCGGTTCCGGCTCGAGGCAGCCCAGCATCGACACCGCGGTGCGCATCACGTCCATCGGATGCGTGGCGGCCGGCAGCAGCTCGAGTACGCTGCGCAGCGCGGGCGGCAGGCCGCGCAGCGCCTGGAGCCTGCGCCGATACGCGGCCAGTTCCATCCGGTTGGGCAGCTTCGAGTACACCAGCAGGTAGGCGATCTCCTCGAACTCGCAGGCCTCGGCGATCTCGAGGATGTCGTAGCCGCGGTAGTGCAGGTCGTTGCCGGTGCGGCCGACCGTGCACAGCGCGGTGTTGCCGGCGACGACGCCGGAGAGCGCCACCGACTTCTTCGGCCCGTGGCCCGGGCTGCCGGCCTGCCCGTCCATGGCGGTCAGCCGTTCCTCGCGGCGGCGAACAGCTCGTCGAGCTTGCGCTCGTACGCGTGGTAGTCGAGGTAGCGGTACAGCTCCTCGCGCGTCTGCATCAGCGGCAGCGCCTCGCGCTGGCTGCCGGTGCGGCGGATGATCTCGTAGGTCTTGAGCGCGGCGGCGTTCATCGCGCGGTAGGCCGAGCAGCAGTACAGCACGATGTCGACGCCGGCCGCGCCCAGTTCGTCGCGCGTGTACAGTGGCGTCCGGCCGAACTCGGTGATGTTGGCGAGGATCGGCACGCGCACCGCCGACTTGATGCGCGTGTACATCGCGATGTCGGTCACCGCCTCCGGGAAGATCATGTCGGCGCCGGCTTCGACGCAGGCGAGCGCGCGCTCGATCGCCCGCTCCAGCCCTTCGGCGGCGAGCGCGTCGGTGCGCGCCATGATCACGAAGTCCGCGTCGGTGCGCGCATCGACCGCGGCCTTGATGCGATCGACCATCTCGGCAAGAGGCACGATCTCCTTGCCGGGGCGATGCCCGCAGCGCTTGGATTGCACCTGGTCCTCGATGTGGAGGCCGGCCGCGCCGGCCTTGGTGAAGGCGCGCACGGTGCGCGCGATGTTGAACGCCCCGCCCCAGCCGGTGTCGGCATCGACGAGGAGCGGAGCGCTGGTCACGTCGGTGATGCGGCGGATGTCGGTCAGCACGTCTTCCGGATTGCTGAGGCCCAGGTCGGGCAGACCGAGCGAATTGGCCGCGACGCCGCCGCCCGAGAGGTACAGCGCGCGGAAACCGACCGCCTCGGCCATGCGCGCCGCGTAGGCGTTGATCGCGCCGGCCAGTTGCAGCGGCCGCTCCTCGCGCACCGCCGACCGGAATCGCGCGCCCGCGCTCGCTGCCTCGTTCATGTGCGGTTCTCCGCCAGGTCCGATATTCGTGGAGAATGCGCAGTCTGCCATATAATCGCCCCATGGGCCCGCTGCATGGCAAGACGATGTTCATCAGCGGCGGCTCGCGCGGCATCGGACTCGCGATCGCCGTGCGCGCGGCGCGCGACGGCGCCAACATCGCGATTGCCGCCAAGACCGACCAGCCCCATCCGAGCCTCCCGGGCACGATCCACACGGCGGCGGCCGACATCATCGCCGCGGGCGGCCAGGCGCTGCCGCTGGTCTGCGACATCCGCGACGAGGCGCAGGTCGAGGCCGCGGTCGCCGCGACCGTGGCGCGCTTCGGCGGCATCGACCTGTGCGTCAACAACGCGAGCGCCATCAGCCTGACGCCGATCCTGGCCACGCCGATGAAGCGCTTCGACCTGATGCACGGCGTCAACGCCCGCGGCACCTTCCTGGTCACGCAGAAGACCTTGCCGCACCTGCTGCGGTCCGCAAACCCGCACGTGCTGATGCTCTCGCCGCCTCTGGCGATGCAGGAGAAATGGTTCGCGCCGCACCTGGCCTACACGATGGCCAAGTTCGGCATGAGCATGGTCGCGCTCGGCGTAGCCGGCGAGTACCGCGGCCGCGTCGGCGTCAACGCGCTGTGGCCGCGCACCGCGATCGACACGGCCGCGATGGCCGTGCTGAAGGGGCACCTGCCGGTGGGCGCGTTGCGGTCGAGCGCGATCATGGCCGACGCCGCCTACCTGGTCCTGACGAGCGATGCGCGCACGACCACCGGCAATTTCTACATCGACGATGAGCTGCTGGCCGCGCACGGCATCACCGACCTGTCGAAGTACGGTCCGCCGGGCGTGGCGGATGTCGACCTGACGCCGGATTTCTTCGTGCCCAGCCTGCGCGAACTCAAGGGGCGCTCGTGAGCGATCCCTCGACGGCGGCCGGCTACGAGTCGCGCGGCGCCGTCGCGCTGGTCACGCTGAACCGGCCCGAGGCGCTCAACGCCTTCGATGGCGCGCTGCGCGTGCAACTCGCCGCCGCGCTGCAGCGCGCCGCGGCCGATCCGGCGGTGCGCGCGCTCGTGCTCACCGGCGCCGGGCGCGCCTTCAGCGCCGGCGCCGACCTGAAGGCGATGGGCGCGGGCCGGGCCGACGGCGATGAAGTGCGCCGCCAGCTCGACGAGGAATACGGTGCCGGCATCCGCTCGATACTCGACATGCCGAAACCCGTCATCGCCGCGGTCGAAGGACTGGTCGCCGGCATAGGCTGCGCCTTCGTGCTCGCCAGCGACCTGGTGGTCATGGCCGAAGACAGTTATTTCACGCTGCCCTTCCACAACATCGGCCTCGTGCCCGACGGCGGCATCAACTGGCTGCTCGAGCGCCAGGTCGGCGCGCGCCGCGCCTTTGAATTCGCCGTCGACTGCACGCGCGTGCCCGCGGCGCGCTGCGTGGAACTCGGCCTGGCCAACCGCGCCGTCGCCAAGGGCAGCGCCGTCGAGGCGGCGCTGCAGTGGGCCGGGCGGCTCGCCCAGCGCGCCCCGCTCGCGCTGCGGCACAGCAAGCGCCTGCTGCGCGAGGCGGGCGGCGCCACCTTCGAGCACAGCTACCGCAGCGAAGTCGCGGCGCAGTCGCAGTGCATCGACAGCGAGGATTTCCGCGAGGGCGTGGCCGCCTTCCTGGCCAAGCGCGAGCCGCGCTTCACCGGCCGCTAGAGCCGCACGCGCCGCTCGAGGCGCTGGCGCTCGAGGATGCGGCTCGCGATCTCCTCGATGCTGCATTCCGTCGTGTCGAGGCACGGCAGCCCGAAGCGCACGAACAGCGCCTGCGCCGCACGCAGCTCCGACTGCACCTGCTGGAGCGAGGCGTAGCGGCTGCCCGGGCGGCGCTCGTGCCGGATCTGCTGCAGGCGGTCCGGACGGATCGTCAGGCCGAACAGCTTGTGCCGGTACGGTTGCAGCACGGCCGGCAGCTCGCCGGACTGCAGCTCTTCGTCCGCCAGCGGATAGTTGGCGGCATACACGCCGTACTGCAGCGCCAGGTACAGGCAGGTCGGCGTCTTGCCCGAGCGCGACACGCCGACCAGCACCACGTCGGCCGCCGCATAGTCGCGCGCGCCGGCGCCGTCGTCGTTGGCGAGCGCGAAATTCGTGGCGTTGATGCGCGCCGTGTAGGCGGCCAGGTCGGCCATGCCATGCGCGCGGCCGCTGGCGTGGGCCGAGGGCATCGCCAGCTCCGTCTCGAGCGGCCCGAGGAACGCGGCGAAGAAATCGAGCACCAGCGCGTTGGCCCGCTGCAGCACGGCGCGCACCTCGTCATCGACCAGCGTCGCGAACACGATCGGGCGCAGGCCTGATTCACGCCCGGCTTCGTCGATGCGCTGCACCGCCGCGGCCGCCTGCGCGGCGGTCGCGACGAACGGCAAGGTCGTCGATTGGTACTGCGCGCCGTCGAACTGCGTCAGCAGGCTGTGTCCCATCGTCTCGGCCGTCACGCCGGTCTGGTCGGAGACGAAGAAAACCGTGCGCTTGTTCACGCCATCGCCCCTGTTGACCATGACTGCCCGCGACGGGCGGCAGTGTCCCACGCCGTGAAATGGTGGACAATAAGCGCACCGATCCGGCCGTGGAATCCACCGTGGGCGAATACGTACTGTCTTTCGACGAAGTGGGCCTTGCCGACATCGATCGTGTCGGCGGCAAGAACGCCTCGATCGGCGAGATGCTGCGGGCGCTGACGCGCCTCGACGTGCGCGTGCCGGGCGGTTTCGCCACCACGGCCAGCGCCTACCGCGAGTTCCTCGCGCAGGGCGGCCTGGCCGGGCGCATCGACGCCGAGCTCGCGGCCCTCGATGTGGAGGACGTGACCGCGCTGGCCGCCAGCGGCGCGCGCATCCGCTCCTGGATCCTGGCCACGCCGTTCACGCCGGCATTCCAGCAGGCGGTGCTCGAGCACTGGCGCGCCATGGACCAGGGGCGCGGCATCGCGGTGGCGGTGCGCTCTTCGGCCACGGCGGAAGACCTGCCGGAGGCATCGTTCGCCGGGCAGCAGGAAACCGTGCTGAACGTGCGCGGCGAGGCTGCGCTGCTCGCGGCGCTGCACCAGGTGTACGCCTCGCTGTTCACCGACCGCGCCATCGCCTACCGCGTGCACCAGCGCTTCGATCATGGGCACGTGGCCCTGTCGGTCGGCGTGCAGTACATGGTGCGCAGCGACCTCGGCGCGAGCGGCGTGATGTTCACGCTCGACACCGATTCGGGCTTCCGCGACGTGGTGTTCATCACCAGCGCCTATGGCCTCGGCGAGACCGTCGTGCAGGGCGCGGTCAATCCCGACGAGTTCTACGTGTACAAGCCGACGCTGCGGGCCGGCCGGCATGCGATCGTGCGCCGCAACCTCGGCGCCAAAGCCATCAAGATGATCTACGCCGAGCCGGGCAGCGCCCAGAAGGTGCGCACCGTCGAGGTGCCCGCCGCCGAACGAGCCCGCTTCTCGCTCGGCGACGAGGATGTGCACAGCCTCGCGCGCCAGGCGCTCGTGATCGAGCAGCATTACCAGCGGCCGATGGACATCGAGTGGGCGCGCGACGGGCAGGACGGGCAGCTGTACATCCTGCAGGCGCGGCCCGAGACGGTGCAGAGCCGCGTCGGCCGCAGCATCGAGCGCTACGCGCTCAAGCAGCGCGGGCGGGTGCTGGCCGAAGGCCGCAGCATCGGCGGCCGCATCGGCAGCGGACCCGCGCGCGTGGTGCGCGACGCCTCGGCGATGGCGCAGGTGCAGCCCGGCGACGTGCTGGTCGCGGACATGACCGACCCCGACTGGGAGCCGGTCATGAAGCGCGCGGCCGCGATCGTCACCAATCGCGGCGGCCGCACCTGCCATGCGGCGATCATCGCGCGCGAACTCGGCGTGCCGGCGGTCGTGGGCTGCGGTAATGCCACCAACGCCATCAGTGACGGACAGGCCGTTACAGTATCCTGCGCCGAAGGCGACAGCGGCTACGTCTACGACGGAGCGCTGCCCTTCGAGCACCAGCAGATCGAGCTCGATGCGATGCCGGCGGCGCCGGTGCGCATCATGATGAACGTCGGCAATCCCGACCGCGCCTTCGGCTTCGCCGGGCTCCCGCACCGCGGCGTCGGTCTGGCGCGGCTCGAGTTCATCATCAACCGCATGATCGGCGTGCATCCACGCGCGCTGCTCGAACTGTCGACGCTGGAACCGGCGCTGCAGCAGCAGATCCGCGCGCTGATGGGCGCATGCGACGACCCGGTGCGCTTCTACGTCGACCGGCTCAGCGAGGGCATCGCGCAGATCGCCTGCGCGTTCGCGCCCGAGCCGGTCATCGTGCGGCTGTCGGATTTCAAGTCGAACGAGTACGCGAACCTGCTCGGCGGCCGTCAGTACGAGCCGCACGAGGAAAATCCCATGCTGGGCCTGCGCGGCGCCGCGCGCTACATCGACGCCGCGTTCCGGCCCTGCTTCGAACTCGAATGCCAGGCATTGCGGCGCGTGCGCGGCGAGATGGCCCTGGGCAACGTGCAGGTGATGGTGCCGTTCGTGCGCACCGTCGCGGAGGCGCGCGCGGTCACCGGGCTGCTGGCCGCGAACGGCCTGAAGCGCGGCGTCGACGGGCTCAAGCTGATCATGATGTGCGAGCTGCCGGGCAATGCGCTGCTGGCCGACGAGTTCCTGCAGTACTTCGACGGCATGTCGATCGGCTCGAACGACCTGACGCAGCTCACGCTCGGGATCGACCGCGACTCAGCGCTGGTCGCGCAGGGTTTCGACGAGCGCGACGCGGCCGTGCAGGCGCTGATCGCCATGGCCATCGCCAGCTGCCGCAAGGCCGGCAAGTACATCGGCATCTGCGGCCAGGGGCCGTCCGATCATCCCGACCTCGCCCGTTGGCTCGTCGATCAGGGCATCGACAGCATCTCGCTGAACCCTGATTCGGTCGTCGCGACCTGGATGATGCTGGCCGGCAAGTCAGGCTGAGGCGCCGGCAGTGCGCGGCGCGGCCAGCGCCGCCTCGATCGCGCCGGCGAGGCCCTCGGGCTTGTCGGCCGGCGCATGGCGGCTCAGCACGCTGCCGTCGCGCCCGACCAGGAACTTGGTGAAATTCCACTTGATCGCCTCGGTGCCCAGCACCCCCGGGCGCGCGGCCTTCAGGTACCGGTACAGCGGGTGCGCGCGCTCGCCGTTCACCTCGAGTTTCGCGAACAGCGGGAAGCTCACCTGGTAGTTGAGGCTGCAGAACTCGCGGATCTGCGCTTCGTCGCCCGGCTCCTGGTGGCCGAACTGGTCGCAGGGGAATCCGAGCACCTCGAAGCCCTGCGCGTGGTAGCGCCGGTGCAGCGCCTCGAGCCCGGCGTACTGCGGGGTGTAGCCGCAGCGGCTGGCGACGTTGACGATCAGCAGCACCTCCCCGGCGTAAGCGCGCAGGGTGCCGTCGTGGCCATCGATCGTGCGCACGTTGATGTCGTAGAGGCTCATCGGCGGTTCTCCTTTCGGGCGTGTGTTCAACGCGTGCGCGCCAGCAGCACCACCGCCGCGCCGCCCAGCAGCAGCGTCGGCACCCAGGCGAGCAGCAGCGGATCGAGGCTGAAGGCGACCGTGCCGCTCTCGACGGTGCGCTGCAGGAAGAAATACACGAGCGCGATCGCGAGGCCGAGCGTGCTGCGCGCCCCGCTGCCCGCCGAACGCATGCTGCCGAAGCCGAACGGCAGCGCGAACAGCACGCCCAGCGGAATCGCGAGGCTGCGCGCCAGGCCGGACCAGAACGCGAGGGCGTAGGGCCGGTAATCCTGCCGGTTGGCACGCAGGTACTGCATGGCGCGGAAGCGCTCGCCGAGCGCCATCTCGGACGGCTGCACCACGGCCATCTGCAGGAACGTGTCGCTCACCGCCGTGTGCACCACGCGATGCTCTTCCTGGAGGTCGGTGACCGAGTCGGCGGCGAAGCGCGATTCGGCGTAACCGCCGAGCTCCCAGGTCTTGTCCGGTCCGGCGCTGGCCCGATCGGCATGCGCGACCGACAGCAGCCGGTTGTCGTCGGACAGCTCGAAGATCATGATGCCGCCGAACTCCGCGGCGCTGGCGCGTTCGGCGATGTTGATGACCCGGTTGCCGTCGCGCACCCAGGCGCCGCCGGCGCCGGCCAGGCTGACGTTGCCGTCGCGCGCGATCGCCTTGCGCTCATCCGCGTACTGCTCGAGGCGCGGCGCGATGTATTCACCGATCACCAACGCGATCGCCAGCAGCAGCAGGCCGCAGCCGAGCATCGTGCCGGCGAGCCGCCAACGAGACATGCCCGCGCTCCGTATCGCGGTCAGCTCATGGCTGCGCGCCAGCGCGCCGACGCCCAGCATGGCGCCGATCAGCACGCCGGCCGGGAAGGCGTTGAGCGCGAAGCGCGGCAGGTTGAGCAGGCTGTAGGCCAGCGCCTCGGCCATGCCGTAGTGCCCGGTGCCGATGCTGCCCTGCTCGTCGATGAAGTTGAACAGCGCGCCGAGCACCAGCAGCACGGTCATGACCAGCGCGATGGCACCGAGCACGGTGCGCGCCAGGTAGCGGTCGACCAGGCTCACGCGCGCCTCCGGATCAGGTAGGCGGCCAGCAGCAGGAACGGCACGTGCACCCACCAGATGCCGAGCGACGCGGGCGTGGCGCCGTGCTCGTACCAGGTGCGCGCGGCGATCGCGAGGTTGCCGTAGATGGCGAAGAACAGCACCGCCTGCCAGACGCGCGCGTAGCGGCCCTGGCGGGGCCGCAGGCGGCCGAGCGGCGCCGCGCACAGCGCCGCCACGACGACCATCAGCGGGAAGCCGACGCGCCATTGCAGCTCGGCCCGGTCCGCGCGCTGCGCACTGCCGACCAGGGACCGCGTCGGCAGCGCGTCGAGCCGCGCGGGCATGGCCGTCGGCGCGGGCGGCGCCAGCGGCACGCGCAGTTCATCGAACCTGAGCAGGTGGTAGCGGCGCGTGCCCGGCACGCCCTCGAAGCGCTCGCCGTCGAGCAGCACGATCGTCTGGCTCAGGCCATCGGCGCCGGCCTCGCGCCGCGCCCGCTGCGCGACGGTCGTGATCACCGCATTGCCGGCGGACTGCTTGATGAAGACCCGCTGCAGGTCGCCGGCCGCGCCGGTGCTGGCCCCGTAGACGATCGTGCGCCCGCCGTCGAAGCTGCGGAAGCGCCCGGGCGTGAACGGTTCGGCCAATCCGGCCCGGACCGCCCGCGCCGTCAGTTCGGCCCGCAGCGTCGCCGCCCGCGGCGCCAGCTGCAGGCTCATCCAGCCGCTGGCGCCCGCGACGACCGCGGCCAGCAGGCCGACCGGCATCCACGCGCGGGCGCCGCCAAAGCCGCAGGCCTGCGCCGCCGTCATCTCGCTCTCGTGGTAGAGGCGCCCGAGCGCCAGCACGATGCCGAGCATCAGCCCCAGCGGCAGCAGCAGCGTGAAATTCTCGGCGGCGCCGAGCGCGAACAGCTGCAGCACCACGCCGCGCGGATACTGGTACTGGGCGGCCCGCTCCAGCACCGCACCGAGCTGGTAGATCACGAGGATGGCCAGCAGCGCTCCGGTCACCGCCAGGAAATTGAGCGCCAGCTCCCGGAAAAAATACCGCTGCAGAATTTGCAAGGCACCCTCACGAATCACGTCGCATCGGCTAAACTGCCGGTCTTTCGTCGCACTACCTTATACCGAACCAGGAATCGCCCATGCAATGCACAGCCTACAGCGGCAAGACGATTGCGCAACCCGCCGATTGCCTCGTCATCGGCGTATTCGAGTCCCGCGCGCTCGGCGCCGAGGCGCGCGCCGTCGACCGCGCCGCGCGCGGGCGCCTGCAGGCGCTGCTGCGGCGTGGCGACTTCGCCGGACGCGCGGGTGAATCGCTGTTGCTGGGCGACCTGCCGGGATTGCGCGCCACGCGCGTGCTGCTGGTCGGGCTCGGCGCGCAGCAGGGCTATCACCGGCGCGGCTGGCGCAAGGCGCTCGGCACGGCCGTCGCCGCGCTCGCCCGCACGCGGGTCGCCAGCGCGGTCATCGCGCTCGAGCGACCGGCCGACAAGGAGCTCGATGCCTACGTGCTCGCACGTTCGGCCGCCGACGCCTGCGGCTCGGCGCTGTACCGCATCAACGACCTGAAGACCGGCAGGCGCCCGCCCGCGCCGCGGCTGGCGCGCATCAAGTTCGGGCCGTTCGAGCGCGGCGCGCTGGCCGACGCGCGCCGCGGCCTCGCCGACGGCACCGCGATCGCCGCCAGCGCCACGCTGCTGCGCAATGTCGCCAACCTGCCGGGCAACATCTGCACGCCGCGCTACCTCGCCGCGCAGGCGGCGCAGCTGGCGCGCACGCACCGCGCGGTGCGCGCGCGCGCGTTGAACGAGGCGCAGATCCGGCGCCTGAAGATGGGTTGCCTGCTCGCCGTGACGCGCGGCAGCGCCGAACCGCCGCGGTTCATCATCCTCGAGTACCGCGGCGGCCGCCGTGGCGCCGCCCCGCTGGTGCTGGTGGGCAAGGGCGTCACCTTCGATACCGGCGGCATCTCGATCAAGGATGCGAACGCCATGGACGAAATGAAATTCGACATGTGCGGCGCGGCCACCGTGCTGGCGGCCTTCGACCTCGCCGCGCGGCTGCGGCTGCGGCTCAACCTCGTCGGCCTGGTGCCGGCCTGCGAGAACATGCCCGGCGGACGAGCGATCAAGCCCGGCGACATCGTGACCAGCGCCGATGGCCAGACGGTCGAGATCCTCAACACCGACGCCGAGGGCCGGCTGATCCTGTGCGATGCGCTGCACTACGCGCGCCGCTACAAGCCCACCGCGGTGATCGACATGGCGACGCTGACCGGCGCCTGCGTGATCGCGCTCGGCGCGCACCACACCGGCGTCATGGGCAACGATGACGCGCTGGCCAGGGAACTGGTCGACAGCGGCCGGCGCGCGGACGATCGCGCCTGGCAGCTGCCGCTC
>Ga0335070_10001513_pt1 | contig 26948 bp, 33 predicted proteins | sample Lox_Sample_13_FD_206722 | JGI IMG/M metagenome (GOLD analysis project Ga0335070, IMG submission 206722) | Soil microbial communities from Loxahatchee National Wildlife Refuge, Florida, United States - Lox_Sample_1.3 | ecosystem: Environmental > Terrestrial > Soil > Wetlands | place: USA...
GGTCTCCCACATCTGGTTCTTCAAGGGCGTGCCCAGCCGGATCGGCTACCTGATCGACATGGCTCCCAAGGAGCTCGAGAAGGTCCTCTACTTCGCCGCCTCGATGGTCACCTGGGTCGACGAGGAGGCCCGTGACAAAGACGTCGGGAAGCTCGAGAAAGAGGTCAAGAAAGTCACCGACGCCTACGAGGCGGAACGGCAGAAACGGACGCAGGAGCTGAGCGAGTCGCTCGAGCGCCGGATCAAGTACCTCGAGGACGGCTCGCAGGACAAATTCGACGACGAAGACCACCTCTGGGCGGACTCGCTGAAACTGACCGCGGCGCAGCTGCGGAAACTGAAAGACGAAGACCGCACCAAAATGGTGAAAGAACTGCGCAAACAGTTCGACGCCGAGATCTCCGACACCGAGGCCTACCTCGACGAGGCGATCGAGCGGATGGCCGAAGTCTGGAAGATCTTCACCGAGATGAAGCCGAAGGACGTCGTCAACGACGAGACCGTCTTCCGCGAGCTCAAGGACCGCTTCGGCTCCCCGTTCGGCTGGGGCGAGTACTTCCGCGGCGGCATGGGCGCCGAAGCGGTGCGCGACCTGCTCGAGCAGGTCGACCTCGCCGCCGACTGCGAGGAACTGGAGCAGATCATCAACAGCTCCAAAGGCCAGAAACAGGCTCGCGCGGTGAAGCGGCTGAAAGTCGCCTCCGCCTTCCTTCACTCCGAGAACCAGCCCGACTGGATGATCCTCGACGCGGTCCCGGTGATCCCGCCGGAGCTGCGGCCGATGGTCCAGCTCGACGGCGGGCGCTTCGCGACCTCGGACCTCAACGACCTCTACCGCCGGGTGATCAACCGCAACAACCGGCTGAAAAGGCTGCTCGACCTCGGCGCCCCCGAGATCATCGTCAACAACGAGAAGCGGATGCTGCAGGAGGCGGTCGACGCGCTGTTCGACAACGGCCGTCGCGGCCGCCCGGTCACCGGTCCCGGCAACCGTCCCCTGAAGTCCCTCTCGGACATGCTCAAGGGCAAGCAGGGTCGCTTCCGCCAGAACCTGCTCGGCAAGCGCGTCGACTACTCCGGCCGCTCGGTGATCGTCTCCGGCCCGAGCCTGCGGCTGCACCAGTGCGGCCTGCCGAAGCTGATGGCGCTGGAGCTGTTCAAGCCGTTCATCATGGCCCAGCTAGTCGAGCGCAAAGCCGTCCAGAACATCAAGGCGGCGAAGAAGATGGTCGAGTCGATGATCCCCGAGGTCTGGGACGTGCTCGAGGAAGTCATCCACGAACACCCGGTGCTGCTCAACCGGGCGCCGACCCTGCACCGTCTCGGCATCCAGGCCTTCGAACCGGTCTTGGTCGAGGGCAAGGCGATCCAGGTCCACCCCCTGGTCTGCCACGCCTTCAACGCCGACTTCGACGGCGACCAGATGGCGGTCCACGTGCCGCTGTCGGCCGAGGCCCAGGCCGAGGCGCGGATCCTGATGCTCTCGGCGAACAACATCCTCTCGCCGGCGCACGGGGCGCCGCTGGCGACCCCGACCCAGGACATGGTGCTCGGGATCTACTACCTCACCTACGGCCCCGACGCCGAGGAGCTGGGCAAGCGCGACGAGGAGCTGAAGGCGGGCAAGGGCGGCAACGGTGCCGGTCCCAAAGTCAAGGTCTTCCGCTCCGCACAGGAGGCCGAACTCATCTACGAGAACGGCGGCTGCAAGCTTCAGGACGAAGCCGAGTACCGCCGCGACGGCAGCCACTTCCTGACCACGGTCGGCCGCATCATCTTCAACGAGAAGATCGAGCGGGCGCTGGCCGATGCGCTGGAAGACGAATTCGACCCGAGCTCGTTCCAGTTCAAGAACTACTCGCTGAAGAAGAAGGACATCAACGCGATGGTCTCTTCGCTGGTCGAGGCCTACGGCGCGCCGGCGGTCTCGCAGGTGCTCGACGCCTTCAAGGACCTCGGCTTCCAGTACGCGAGCCAGGCCGGCATCACGGTGGCGAAGAACAACGTCGTCTCGCCGCCCGAGAAGCCGGAGATCCTGGAGCGCTACGAGAAGGAGACCGAAGCGATCCAGGCCCAGTACGACGAAGGCTATATCACCGCCGAGGAGCGTCATGAGGCGGTTACGGCGCACTGGAACCGGGCTACGGACGAGGTCGCGCAGGCGATGGAGGACAACCTCGACGAGCTCAACCCCATCTTCATGATGGCCAACTCCGGTGCTCGCGGATCGTTCAAACAGATCCGTCAGCTGGCCGGGATGCGCGGCCTGATGGCCAACCCGAAAGGGGAGATCATCGAGCGGCCGATCAAGGCCAACTTCATGGAGGGGCTCTCGGTCCTGGAGTACTTCATCTCCACCCACGGGGCGCGAAAGGGGCTCGCCGACACGGCGCTGCGGACGGCCGACTCCGGCTACCTGACGCGGCGCCTGGTCGACGTCGCCCAGGACGTGATCGTGCGCGAGGAAGACTGCAAGACCAAAGATCACATCGAGATGGAGCTGCGCAAGGACGACGGCACGCTCAACGACAACCTGATCGGCCGTCTGGCGGCGAAAAAGCTCGAGACCAAACGCGGTCGCGAGCTGCTCAAGCGCAACCAGGAGCTGACCCTCGCCGACGTCGAGGAGATCGCCGAGGCCTTCGGCGACGAAGAGGTCAAGGTCCCGGTCCGCTCGGCACTCAAGTGCGAGGCCGAATCGGGCGTGTGCCGCTCCTGCTACGGCGTCTCGCCGGCGACCGGCTCGATGGTCGACATCGGCGACGCGGTCGGGATCATCGCCGCGCAGTCGATCGGCGAGCCCGGCACCCAGCTGACCATGCGGACGTTCCACACCGGCGGTGTCGCCGGCCAGGACATCACTCAGGGTCTGCCGCGGATCGTCGAGCTCTTCGAGGCGCGCAAACCGAAGGGTCTGGCGCAGATGGCCGAGGCCGCCGGGAAGGTCTCGATCGAGGAGACCGACAAAGCGCTGAAAGTGATCGTCACCGAGTCCAGCGGCGAGGAGCACGCCTACTCGTTCCCGCTGCGCACCCGCCTCCACGTCGCCGACGGCGACAAGGTCGAGGTCGGGCAGCAGCTCAACGACGGCTCGCTCTACCCGGCTGACCTGTTGGCGATCCGCGGCCGCACGGAGACCGAGCTCTACCTGGTCGACGAGGTCCAGAAGGTCTACAGCGCCCAGGGCGTCGACATCAACGACAAGCACATCGAGCTGATCGCGCGTCAGATGCTGAAGAAGGTGCGGATCGAGGCCAAGGGCACGACCAGCCTCCTGCCCGGCCAGCTCGAGGATCGCGGCAGTCTCAAACGGATCAACAAGAAGGTCAAGGAAGAAGGCGGGACCCCGGCCAAAGGCGAGGAGGTCATCCTCGGGATCACCAAGGCCTCGCTGGCGACCGAGTCCTTCCTCTCGGCGGCCTCCTTCCAGGAGACGACCAAGGTCCTCACCGACGCCGCCCTGGAAGGCAAACGCGATCGGTTGGTCGGCCTCAAGGAGAACGTGATCATCGGCAAGCTGATCCCGGCTGCAACCGGGCTCAAGCACTACCGCACGGTCGCGATCGAGCCGGCGGTTGCGATCGAGCCGCCCAGCGACGAAGACCTGCTCGAAGAAGACGAGCTCGCGGCCGAGCTCGGCGTCGACGGCGTCGAGACCCCGGTCGAGGGCTTCGGCCTCTCCTTCGCCGAGGAGCTCGAGGAGCTCGCGCAGGAGATCGAGTCGACCTCCGAAGAGCCCAAATAGCCTTTGCCTGAGGGGCCACTCGCCTCTCTGGCAAGTCGAAGCAGCAGAAACCCGCGGCGACCGCGGGTTCTGCTGCTTCGGGCAGCTGCCGCGAGACATGCGGTTTCGCTGAATGGTCAATAGGGTCTCGGCCCATGTCGATCGGAGCGCGCGTTTTCCTCGTCTGCCTGATGGCGGTGGCGGGCCTAGCGGCGGTCCCGGCCGGCTCTGCCGCGGCGCCCGGCCTTTCCCACCTCGGTCTGCCGGGACGCGCATCCGCCGTGGCGCCGTCCGGCTCGACGCCGACGCCGCGCGTCGTCGGCGGGACGGCGACCTCCAGCTCCGGGTTTCCCTGGCAGGTGGAGCTGATCATCGAAAAGACCGAAGGAACCTTCCTCTGTGGCGGCACGCTGATCCACCCCTACGTCGTGCTGACCGCGGCGCACTGCCTGACGAACGAATATGGGGAACTGGAAACGGGAACCGAAGTCACCGCCTGGCTCGGCCGGACCTCCCTCGAATCCGGCGGCACCCCAATCGAGGCATATGACCTTTGGGTCCCCAATGCCTACGATCCCTACGCCCACTCCTTCGACATCGGGTTCGTCTCCCTCTGGGAACCCTCCAGCTTGCCGCGGCTGCAGATCGCAGGGCCTACCGAGCGAGCGCTCTGGACTGCTGGCAGGTCGGCGACGATCAGCGGCTGGGGCCTGACCTCAGAAGAAGGCAGCCTGGCGCCGGTGCTGCAGGCTGCGACGGTGTCGATCATCGACGACGCGACCTGTGCCGGGCCCGGCATCAACGGGCTTTACGGATTCTCCGCCACGACCATGGTCTGCGCCGGCAATCTCGCCGGCGGCACCGGTACCTGTCATGGCGACAGCGGCGGTCCCCTGCAGGTGCCGATCGACGGTGGCGGCTATCGCCTGGTCGGGGTCACCGACTGGGGCGTCGGTTGCGCACAACCGAACAAGCCCGGGGTCTTCGCGCGGGTCGCCGACGAACCGCTGCGAGGCTTCATCGCCAACGCCTTGCCCGAAATCGAATCGGCCGACGAAATTCCGCCGACCGGGACCAGCGTGATCGGGTCCGGCGCCCGTCCTCCTGGCTGCGGGGCGGCCGAAGCGGGGGTGACCGCCGCGGCGGCGGGCGCGGCCCGCGCCCGCGGCGCGCTCAGGAGCGCCAAGGCCGCGCTCCACCGGGCCGAGAGGACGGAGCGGCGCCGCCCTTCACGGCGGGCGGGACACCGGGTGAAGGCTCGTCGCCGGGGCCTCCGGCTCGCTCGCCGCAATGCGGCGGGCGCCTCGGCGGCCGTGGCCGCGGCGGAAGAAAGCCGCACGTCCATCTGCGGCTGAAATCCAAGCGGCCGAGCCCTCGGGCCCGGCCGCTTGCGGTTTCAGTTGGCGTGAGCCCCGTTGCTACTGCAGCAGGCAGACGACGAAGGCCTTGATCGTCGAGGCGGCGCCGCTGTTGTTCTTGGCCTGGTAGAGCCAGCCGTTGCCGCTGGGGATGCTCGAGGTCATCTCGACCCCGAAGTTGCCCGGCTGGCCGCCGCCGCTCAGCATCTGTTCGCCTTCGGCGCACTGGACGCTGACGCTGCCGTTGGCACCGGCTGCGATCGCCTGCGAGGCGCTGGTCCGGATCGTCGCCGGCCCCAGGTCCGAGGCCCGGATCGAGTCCGGGGCGACGTCGGCGCCGGTGATCGTGTTGTCGGCGATGTCGCTGCCGGTCAGCGACTCGTTTTCGACCTTGAGCGAGTCGACCGAGTTTTCGGCCAGCTGGTCCTTGCCGACCGCCGCCGGGTGGATCTTTTCGGTTCCGACCGAGCCGTTGTGGAGGTCGACCGTGCGGACGGTGCCGTCGACGATCTGCGGCGAGCGGACGCTGTTCTTGGCGATGCCGACGGCGAGGGCGCTGCCGGTCAGGGCGAGGAACAGGGCCACGCAGCTGACGATCATGGCGGGGGAGACGCGGATGGAACGGATCTTGCTGGTCATCGGGGACTCCTTTCAGTTGGTTTCAATTCCCGATGGACCCAGCTTCGGGCCGATCCTCGCTCCGCTCTACGGACCCCAGGGGTGGACTCGACCACCCCTTCACGCCTCTCAGCGCTGGCGATATTGATCACACCAGGGGCTGGTCAATATCGCGAGCGCTTCCGACATTGACCCCAGCCTGGTGTGGTCGATGTCGGAGATGGTTCGGGGCGGGCGAGTATGGCCTGGCCACTCAGCCAGTCCGGTAGATTCCCGGCCCATGCCCGCGGAGAAGGTCTGCATCGTCGGAGCCGGCAGCTCCGGCATCGTCGCCGCCCAGGTGCTCGGTGCGCGGGGGGTGCCTTACGACCTCTTCGAGAAGGGGTCCTACATCGGCGGCAACTGGCGCTACGAAAACGACAACGGGATGTCGTCCGCCTACCGCTCGCTGCACATCAACACCTCGCGGCGGGTGATGGCTTACAGGACCTTCCCGATGCCCGACCACTACCCCGACTACCCCGACCACTTCCAGATGGCTGCCTACTTCGATGAATACGCGGACCACTTCGGCCTCCGCGAGCGGATCCAGTTCCGCACCGAGGTGCTCGAGGCCAAGCCGGTGGAAGGGGAGTGGGAGGTGACGGTCGAGGGTCCCGAGGGGAGGCAGACGGATCGCTACCGCGCGTTGCTGGTCGCCAACGGCCACCACTGGGACCCGCGCTGGCCCGAACCGGCTTTCGCGGGCTCAGAGGACTTCGAGGGCGAGCAGATCCACGTCCACCACTATCGCGAGGCCGACGTCCTGCGCGGCAAGCGCGTCGTCGTCCTCGGCATCGGCAACTCGGCCACCGACGTCGCCGTCGAGTCCTCGCGGATCGCCGACGCCACCTTCATCTCGATGCGGCGCGGCGCCTACGTGATCCCCAAGTACATCAACGGCAAGCCGATCGACGAGCTCTCCAACCCGATCACCTCGATGCTGCCGATCGCCGTGCAGCGCTTCTTCGCCTCCCGCGCACTGGGGGTCGCCGCCGGCAACATGACCGCCTACGGCCTGCCCAAGCCCGACCACAAGCTGTTCGAGGCGCACCCGACGGTCTCCTCGGAGCTGCTGCCGCGGCTCGGCCACGGGGACATCGAGGTCAAGCCGAACATCGACCGCTACGCCGGCGGCCGCACGATCCGTTTCGCCGACGGCTCCGAGGAGGAGATCGACCTCGTCGTCTACTGCACGGGCTACAAGATCACCTTCCCCTTCTTCGCCCCCGAGGTCCTCTCGGCGCCCGACAACAGGCTGCCGCTCTACCGCCGGGTCGCCGCGGTCGACCGGCCTGGCCTCTTCTTCATTGGCTTCATTCAGCCGCTGGGGCCGATCATGCCGCTGGCCGAGGCGCAGGCCGAATGGGTCGCCGATCTGATGGCCGGCGGGGCGACGCTACCGCCGGCGGCGGAGATGCGGAAAGCAATCGGGGAAGAGGAAGCGAAGATGCGGCGGCGCTACGTGGCCTCTAAGCGTCATACCGTCGAGGTCGACTTCTATCCGTATCTGCGCGAGATCCGGCGCGAGCGAAAGCAGGCTGCGCAGCGGGTCTGACGACCCGGGTGCGACCGCCCGGCGGGCAATCCGGCAGGGGCAGGGCGGCGCCGCCTCCGTGCGGTCCGCGGCGCGGGCCGCGCGGCAGCCGCGGCGGCATCTTGCGCTTGCGCGAGCCGCCGCCGCCGTCTTCGGCGCCCTCGGGCTCGGGCGTCTGGTTGCTCGCCCACCAGACGAGCCAGATCGATCCCAGAACCGGGATCTTCAGCACCACGAGGAGGAAGAAGATTGGCCAGAAGCCCGTCACGGCGCTCAGTCTAAAGACTCGCCTCGCCGCGTCCAGGGGGCGCGTCGAGGTTTTCGGCCCAGGCGAACAGCGCTTCGGTTTGGGCCTCCTCCAGCCCGCGCTCGGGCTCGGTCGGGACCAGCAGGGTCGGCTCCGCTCGCCGCTGCGCCCACTCGAAGCAGCTCTCGTCGAGGTTGTCGTCGATCCAGGCCAGGGCCCGCCCGCGGCAGTAGTCCTCCAACGGCCCCAACTTCCAGTGCGCTGTGCCGAAGCGGGCGGCGCCATCGAAACTGAGGTGGGGCAGCTCCGGCAGCCCCAGCACCGTCGGCAGATAGTAGTTCGCTTTGTCCTCCCAGCCGCTCGCCCAGACCAGCTCGAAATGCTCCTCCAACCGCCGCACCCGCCCCGCCGCATCCGGCGACAGACAGTGCATCATCCCGTCGACCAGCTGCATCCGAGCCCGCGGCGGCGGCTCGTCGAACCCAAAGAGAGAGATGACCCCGTCGATGTCAACCGCGAGGATCGGCTTGGGCATGTCCTAAATCCTGAACCTCAGAAGAGGTCGTGAGGGCGTGGCTGGCAAGGACGCAGGGAGTGAGGCGAGGGGAGCGCACTAACAGTGCGTGACCCGACCCGAACGACTGAGGACGCCGCCAGGCGCGTCCTCACGACCTCTACCAACGGTAATGCGCGAACGCCTTGTTGGCCTGGGCCATGCGGTAAATGTCATCCTTCCGCTTCCAAGCGCTGCCCTGCTGCTGGTTGGCGTCGAGGATCTCGCTGGCGAGGCGCTCGGCCATCGAGTACTCGCGGCGGGCGCGGGCGAACTGGACCAGCCAGCGGACCGCGAGGGTGCGGGCGCGGCGGGCGGGGACCTCGACCGGGACCTGGTAGGTGGCCCCGCCGACGCGGCGCGAGCGGACCTCGAGCACCGGGGTCAGCGCTTTGATCGCCGCTTCCAGCGTCTCGACCGGATCCTCTCCGCTGCGCTCGCCGACGATCGCGAGGCTGTCGTAGACGATCCGCTCGGCGAGCGACTTCTTGCCGTCGGTCATCACCTTGTTGATCAGCTGCTGGACGAGCCGGTTGCGGTGCTGGGCGTCCGGCTCGACCGGGCGGATCTGGGCAGCGGAGCGGCGCGGCATTAGGAAGCTTTGACTCCGTAGCGGGAACGGGCCTGCTTGCGGTCGGAGACCCCGGCGGCGTCGAGGGTGCCGCGGACGACCTTGTAGCGGACGCCCGGCAGGTCCTTGACTCGACCACCCCTGATCAGGACGACCGAGTGCTCCTGCAGGTTGTGCCCCTCGCCGGGGATGTAGGTGGTGACCTCCATGCCGTTGGTCAGCCGCACACGCGCGATCTTGCGCAGGGCCGAGTTCGGCTTCTTCGGCGTCACCGTCGCCACACGCGTGCAGACGCCACGGCGCTGCGGCGCGGCTACGCGCTTCTTGCGACCCTGGCCGGACTTGAGGCCGGGGGTCGTGGTCTTCTTCTTCGGGCGCTTGCGGCCCTTCCTGACGAGCTGATTCGTATTAGGCACGGCCGCGCATAGTAGAGCAGTCCGCAAAAAACCAGCGCCCCCGCTGCTGCAAGCTCGGCGTAGTAGCCGTCGTCGAGCACCGCCGAGGCGTCCGAGAAGCGGGTCGCCTGGGTGCCGAGGTCGAGTCCCGCGGGGCGATCGACGAGCAGGATCAGGAGCACCGAGAGCAGCCCCAGGCCCGCCACCGAGAGCCCGAGCCGGGGCCGCGAGCGGCGCGCCGCGAGCAGGCCGAGCACGGCGACGAGGAGCCCGACCGGGACCAGCAGGTAGGCGTGGGCAGCGCCGGCGGTGCGGACGTCGACCGTCGGCGGCGCGGCGACGTCGGGCAGGCCGGTGTAGCCCGGCTGGCCGATCTGGACCCCGCGGTAGTCGACGAACTGGGAGGCGACGAGGAGGAGGCCGGCGGCGACGATCGCCCCGCCGGCGGCACGCCGCGGCGTCAGCACGGCGCTGGCCGCGGTCGCGGCGCCGGCCAGCGCTCGGCAGGCGCGCCGCACGGCGGCCTCGGCCAGCGCCAGGCCGCGGAAGAAGGCGGCGGCGAGCGGGCGCAGCCGCGGCCCCAGCCAGGCGACCGTCGCCGCGGCCGCAGCGGCGCCCCGCCGGCCGATCTCGTGCAGCTTCGGCGCAGCCCGCTCGAGCTCGCGGTTGACGACGCGATCGACCCGCCAGGACCACTGGACGATGTGGCGCCGAGCCGCTGCTATCATCGCCCGTCGCTTAGGCTTCGCAGCACGAATCGCCGGGCCCGCTGGGGCCTTTTTTTTGGGCTGGTTGCGCAGGTTGCCCCGCCGCGGGCGCCCGGGCTCAGCCACGAGACAGCTTTCGATTTGCCCTGAACAACATCATCTGAGAGACGACCCCCCGCTAGGAACCATGCCACGCAGCTTTCCACTCGAGAAGACCCGCAACATCGGGATCATGGCGCACATCGACGCCGGCAAGACGACGACGACCGAGCGCATCCTCTACTACACCGGCCGCACCCACAAAATGGGCGAGGTCCACGAGGGTGCGGCGGTGATGGACTGGATGGAGCAGGAGCAGGAGCGCGGGATCACGATCACCTCCGCTGCCACCGCCTGCGAGTGGAAGGACCACCGGATCAACATCATCGACACGCCCGGCCACGTCGACTTCACGGTCGAGGTCGAGCGCAGCCTCCGCGTCCTCGACGGGGCGATCGCCGTCTTCGACGCCGTCGCTGGGGTCGAGCCGCAGTCGGAGACCGTCTGGCGCCAGGCCGACAAGTACGGCGTCCCGCGCTTCGCCTACATCAACAAGATGGACCGCACCGGCGCCGACTTCTTCTACTGCGTGCAGACGATGAAGGACCGGCTCGGCGCCAACGCGCTGCCGATCCAGTTGCCGATCGGCGCCGAGGAGGGTTTCCAGGGCGTCGTCGACCTGGTGAAGATGAAGGGCCTGATCTGGACCGACGAGCTCGGCGCCGCCTACGACGAAGTCGAGATCCCGGCCGAGCTGCAGGATCAGGCCGAGGAATACCGGACGCAGCTGATCGAAGCCTGCGCCGACTACGACGAAGAGCTGATGGAAGCCTTCCTCGGCGAGGAAGAGATCGCCGCGGAGAAGCTGATCGCCTCGCTGCACAAGGCCTGCCTCTCGACCGACGTCACCCCGGTCCTCTGCGGCACCTCGTTCAAGAACAAGGGCGTGCAGCCGCTGCTCGACTCGATCGTCTCCCTGTTGCCCTCGCCGCTCGAGGTGCCGCCGGTGACCGGCGTCATCGCCGCCGGCAAAGGCCAGGCCGAGGACAGCGAGGGCGAGCGCCCGGCCGACGACAGCGGCCCCTTCGCCGCGCTCGCCTTCAAGGTCATGACCGACCCCTACGTCGGCAAGCTCACCTACTTCCGCGTCTACTCGGGCAAGCTCGAGAAAGGCGGCCGGGTGCTCAACGTCAAAACCGGCAAGACCGAGCGCATCGGCCGTCTCCTGATGATGCACGCGAACAGCCGCGAGGAGATCGAGGAGGTCTACTCGGGCGACATCTGTGCCGGCGTCGGCCTCAAGGACACCGGGACCGGTGACACCCTCGCCGCCCCCGACGCCCCGATCGCGCTGGAGAGCATCGAATTCCCCGAGACGGTGATCGCGGTCGCGATCGAGCCGAAGACCAAAGCCGACCAGGAGAAGATGGGCAACGCCCTGCAGCGCCTGGGCGAGGAGGACCCGACCTTCCGGATCGAAAGCGACGAGGAAACCGGCCAGACCCTGATCCACGGGATGGGCGAGCTTCACCTCGAGGTGATCGTCGACCGCATGCTGCGCGAGTTCAACGTCGAGGCCAACGTCGGTAAGCCGCAGGTCGCCTACCGCGAGACGATCCGCAAGCGGGTCGAGAAGGTCGAGGCCCGGTTCGTGCGCCAGACCGGCGGTCGCGGCCAGTTCGGCCACGTCGTCATCAACCTCGAGCCGGCGCCCGGCGAGGGCTTCGAGTTCGAGAACAAAATCAAGGGCGGCGTCATCCCCGGCGAATTCATCGGCCCGGCCGAGCAGGGGATGCGCGAGGCGCTGGAAAACGGCGTCAAGGCCGGCTACCCGATGGTCGACGTCAAAGTCGAACTGGTCGACGGCTCCTACCACGACGTCGACTCCTCGGAGATGGCCTTCAAAATCGCCGGCTCGATGGCGATCCAGGAAGGCGCCCGCAAGGCCAACCCGGTCCTGCTCGAGCCGGTGATGGCGGTCGAGGTGGTCACCCCCGAGGACTTCCTCGGCGACGTGATCGGCGACCTCTCCCGGCGTCGCGGCAAGGTCCAGGGCCAGGAGCAGCGCGGTAATGCACTCGCGGTTCAGGCCTTCGTCCCGCTCGGCGAGATGTTCGGCTACGCGACTGATCTGCGCTCTTCGACCCAGGGCCGCGCCAGCTACACGATGCAGTTCGAGCGCTACGAGGAAGTGCCTGGAAACATCGCGGAAGAGATCGTCGAGAGCCGCTCCGGTGGCTCTGGAGGTTCAGACTCCTAGGCCCAACCGCGGTCGGCTGGCGCATCTGGCTATATTTCCCAGGTTCGCCCGCAGGCAGGGTGAAACGCCCTGCCGGGCAACCGCCCACAGACTCAACCACTTAGATCAGACAGAACACAACTTCGAAAGGCGAAACGGAGAGAGATGTCCAAGGAGAAATTCGAGCGCGATAAGCCGCACGTGAACGTCGGAACGATCGGTCACATCGACCACGGGAAGACGACGCTGACGGCCGCGATCACCAAAACGCTCTCCACCGTGGGCGGTGCCGAAGCGCATAGCTTCGAGGAGATCGACAACGCTCCCGAGGAGAAGGAACGCGGCATCACGATCGCGACCTCGCACGTCGAGTACGAGACCGAGAACCGCCATTACGCGCACGTCGACTGCCCGGGCCACGCCGACTACGTCAAGAACATGATCACCGGCGCCGCGCAGATGGACGGCGCGATCCTGGTCGTCTCCGCCGCCGACGGCGTCATGCCGCAGACCCGCGAGCACATCCTGCTCGCCCGTCAGGTCAACGTTCCGCACGTCGTCGTCTTCCTCAACAAAATCGACATGGTCGACGACGAGGAACTGGTCGAGCTGGTCGAAGAGGAGGTCAAGGACCTGCTCAACGAATACGACTTCCCGGGCGAAGAGACGCCGATCATCAAGGGCTCGGCGCTGAAGGCGTTGGAAGGCGACGAGGAGGCCCAGAAAGCCGTCTTCGAGCTGGCCGCGGCGCTCGACTCCTACATCCCGGAGCCGGTCCGCGAGCTCGACAAGCCCTTCCTGATGCCGATCGAGGACATCTTCTCGATCACCGGCCGCGGCACCGTCGCCACCGGCCGGATCGAGCAGGGCGTCGTCAACACCGGCGACGAGGTCGAAATCGTCGGCATCCACCCGGAGACGTCGAAAACGACCGTCACCGGCGTCGAGATGTTCCGCAAGATCCTCGACGAGGGTCAGGCCGGCGACAACATCGGCGCTCTCCTCCGCGGCACCAAGCGCGAGGAGATCGAGCGAGGCCAGGTCCTCTGCAAGCCGGGCTCGATCACGCCGCACACCAAGTTCAAAGCTGAGGTCTACTGCCTGAAGAAGGAGGAGGGCGGTCGTCACACTCCGTTCTTCTCCGGCTACCGGCCCCAGTTCTACTTCCGCACCACCGACGTGACCGGGATCGCCAACCTCCCCGACGGGACGGAGATGGTGATGCCGGGAGACAACGTCGAGATGACGATCGAGCTGATCCAGCCGATCGCCATGGATCAGGGCCTGCGGTTCGCCATCCGCGAGGGTGGCCGCACCGTCGGCTCGGGGGTCGTTGCCGAGATCGTCGAGTAGCGACACCCCAGGGGCGGGCGCGAGCCCGCCCTTTCGCCGCCCCGGCCGGGGCGCGAGACAACCGCAAAGACATACGACCGGGGCGGCGCCCCAAAGCACAGGGGCCCCGCCCTCTTTGCGCCCTTGAACGGGCACGAAAAAAGACGAGATAGAGAGACAGCAGAATCAAGTGGCAGCGATAGCGGCACAGAAAATTCGAATCAGGCTGAAGGCGTACGACCACGACGCCATCGATCGCGCTGCCCGCGAGATCGTCGAGACGGCCGAGCGCACCGGTGCCACCGTCTCCGGTCCCGTGCCGCTGCCCACCGAGAAAAACGTCTACTGCGTGATCCGCTCGCCGTTCAAGGACAAGGACTCGCGCGAGCACTTCGAGATCCGCACCCACAAGCGGCTGATCGACATCCTCCAGCCGTCGCCGAAAACCGTCGACTCGCTGCAGCGCCTCGACTCGCTGCCGGCCGGCGTCGACATCGAGATCAAGCTCTAGGTGCTGACGTGGCGGCGATCCTCGGCAAGAAGCTCGGCATGACCCAGGTCTTCCAGGAGGACGGCACCGTCGTGCCCGTGACCGTGATCGAGGCCGGCCCCTGCAAGGTGACCGCGGTGCGCGAGTCCGAGCGCGACGGCTACCGGGCCGTCCAGCTCGCCTTCGGCGAGGTCAAGCAGGGCAAGCTCAGCAAGGGCGAGGAAGGCCACCTGAAAAAGGCCGGCGCCCCGCCGATGCGCCACCTGGTCGAGTTCCGCGACGAGGACCTCGGCAGGGGAGAGGACGAGCCGATCAAGATCGGCGACGACGTCACCGTCTCCGGCTTCGAGGCCGGCGAAAAGGTAAAGGTCGCCGGGATCTCGATCGGCAAGGGCTTCCAGGGTGGGATCAAGCGCCACAACTTCAGCCGCGGCCCGGTCAGCCACGGCTCCCACAACGTCCGCGCCCCGGGTTCGATCGGCGCCAGCGCCTTCCCCGCGCGCGTCTTCAAAGGGATGCGGATGCCGGGCCAGATGGGCAACAAGCGCGTCACCCAGAAGGGCCTCGAAGTCGCCACCGTCGACGCCGAGCGCAACCTGCTCCTGATCAAGGGCTCGGTGCCCGGCTCGCGCAACTCGATCGTCGAGGTCCGGACCGACGGAGGCTCGCTGTGAGCGCCAAAGCCACCGTTCTCGGCAAGACGACGAAAGCCGATCTGCCGAAAGAGCTCTTCGCCGAGCCCTTCCACCAGTCCTTGATCCACGAGGCCGCCCGCGCCGACCTCAACTCGCGCCGCCAGGGCACCGCCTCGACGCTGACCCGCGGCGAGGTCTCCTTCACCACCGCCAAGGCCTGGCGCCAGAAGGGAACGGGCCGCGCCCGCGTCGGCACGCTCGGCGTCTCCAGCCGTTACGGCGGCGGCGTCACCTTCGGCCCCAAGCCGCGCCACTACACGGTCAAGGTCAACCGCAAAGCGCGCCGCCGGGCGATGCGCTCAGCCCTCTCGGTCCACGCCGAGCGCGGCTCGGTCGCCGTCCTCGACGCCACCGCCTTCGAGACCCCTTCGACCAAGCAGGCCGCCGAGGCGCTCGCCAAATGGGGCGCCAAGACCCCGACCCTGCTGGTCCTCACCGCCGAGGAGACCGGGGCGATGAAAAGCTTTCGCAACATCGAGCGCGTGCACGTGATCGAGGTCGGCGCCACCGGCGTCGCCGACGTCATCGGTGCCGCCTCCGTCGTCCTCTCCGAGACCGCATTGGCGGCCCTCGAGCAGCGGCTCGGCGGCAAGGAGAAGAGCTGATGGACGCGCGCACGGTCCTGATCCGCCCGGTGATCTCGGAGAAGAGCTACGCCCTGATCGCCGAAGGCAAGTACACCTTCCGCGTCGACGACCGCGCCCACAAGACCCAGATCGCGCAGGCGGTCGAAGAGGTCTTCGGCGCCCGCGTCGCCCAGGTCCGCACCGCCAAGGTGCGGCCGAAGCCCAAGCGCCGCGGTCTGATCAAAGGCCGCACCCGCGGTTGGAAGAAGGCGATCGTCCAGCTCGCGCCGGGCGAACGGATCGAGCTGTTCGAGGGCGGCCAGACCGCGTAGGGAGCAGAGAGATGCCGAACCGCAAAACCAAACCGACCAGCCCCGGGCGCCGCTTCGCGACCTACCCGCTGCGCGAGCAGCTGACCGCGTCCGAGCCCGAGCGCAAGCTGACCGAGGGGCTGAAAAAGTCCGGCGGCCGCAACGCCAACGGCCGCGTCACCGCCCGCCACCGCGGCGGCGGCGCCAAGCGGCGCTACCGCAAGATCGACTTCAAGCGGCTCAAGGACGGCGTGCCGGCGAAGGTCGCGACGATCGAGTACGACCCCAACCGCAGCTGCTACATCGCCCTGCTCCACTACGCCGATGGCTTCAAGGACTACATCCTGGCGCCGGCGCAGCTGGCGGTCGGCGACGTCGTCAAATCCGGCCCCGAGGCGGACATCAAACCGGGCCACGCGATGGCGCTGGGGCAGATGCCGACCGGCACCATCGTCCACAACGTCGAGCTGATCCCCGGCCAGGGCGGCAAGCTCGGCCGCGCCGCCGGCACCGCGATCCAGCTCGTCGCCAAGGAGGGCGAGATGGTGACCCTGCGCCTGCCCTCTTCGGAGATGCGGATGGTCCGGGCCGAGTGCCGCGCCTCGATCGGCGTCCTCTCGAATGCCGAGCACCAGAACCTCAAGGTCGGCAAGGCCGGTCGCAGTCGCCACAAGGGCAAGCGCCCGCACACCCGTGGCGTCGCGATGAACCCGGTCGACCACCCGCACGGCGGCGGCGAGGCGCACCACACGCCCGGTGGCCACCCGGTCACCCCGTGGGGCAAGCCGACCCTCGGCTACCGGACGAGGAAGAAGGGCAAGCAGTCCGACCGCTACATCGTCCGCGGCCGCCGCCGCGGCAAGAAGAAGGGTGGCCGTTAAGCCATGGGTCGTTCGACGAAAAAGGGCCCGTGGGTCGAGGAGCGCCTGATGGGGCGGATCGAGTCGCTCAACGAGGCCGGCAAAAAACAGATGGTCAAAACTTGGTCGCGGACCTCGACGATCTTCCCCGAGATGGTCGGCCACACGATTGCCGTCCACGACGGCAAGAAGCACGTGCCGGTCTTCATCTCCGAGTCGATGGTCGGTCACAAGCTGGGCGAGTTCGCCCCGACCCGCAACTTCCGCTCGCACGGCGGCGGCAGGGACTAGCGATGGCGGACGAAGAGAAAAAAGACAAAAAAGCGCCGGCCAAGAAAGAGGCCAAAGCCAAAGCCGAGAAAAAACCGGCGAAAAAAGCCGCTGCCAAAAAAGAGCCGGCGAAAAAAGCAGAGGCGAAAAAACCGGCTGCGAAAAAAGAGAGCGCGAAAAAAGCTCCCGCCAAAAAAGAGGCGAAAAAAGAGACTTCGAAAGCCGCCGGCAATGAGAAAGCCCCGGCGAAGAAAGCCGCCGCGAAAAAAGCGCCGGCCGCCCCGGTCGCGCCGCCCGTCGTCCGCGCCAGCGCTCGTTACGTGCGGATCGCCCCGCGCAAGGCGCGCCTGGTCGCCGACCAGGTCCGCGGCCTGCACATCGAAAAGGCGCGGGCGCTGCTCCAGTTCTCCCCGCGCGGCGCCGCCCGCGACATCCACAAGCTGATCGACTCGGCCGCCTCCAACGCGGAAAACAACCACGACCTGATCGGCGACGAGATGAAGATCACCTCGATCACCGTCGACGAGGGCCCGACGCTGAAGCGGTACCGGCCGCGGGCCCAGGGGCGCGCCACCCCGATTCACAAGCGAACCAGCCACATCGCCGTGGCTCTGACCCCAGTCGAAGACTAGGAGAGACCTGATGGGACAGAAGATCCACCCCGAGGGTTTCCGCGTCGGCTACATCCACGACTGGAAGTCGAACTGGTTCGAGGAGAAAAACTTCGCCGACGTGCTCCAGGAAGACCTCGCGATCCGCGACCACATCACGAACAAGCTCTCGCACGCCGGCCTCTCGGACATCACGATCGAGCGCCGCGGCGAGGTCGCCGTCGACATTCACACGGCGCGGCCCGGGATCGTGATCGGCAAGTCCGGCAGCGAAGTCGACGCCCTGCGCAAAGAGCTGCACAAGCTCACCGGCAGCCCGGTCAAAGTCAACATCCGCGAGGTCAAGCGCCCCGAGCTCGACGCCAAGCTGGTCGCCCAGTCGATCGCCGAGCAGCTGCAGAACCGGGTCGCCTTCCGCCGCGCGATGAAACGCGCCCTGACCTCGGCGATGCGCTCCGGCGCCAAGGGCGTCAAGGTCCAGGTCTCCGGCCGCCTCGGCGGCGCCGAGATGGCGCGGACCGAAAGCTACTCGGACGGCCGCGTGCCGCTGCACACGCTGCGCGCCGACATCGACTACGGCTTCTTCGAGGCGCGCACGACGACCGGCCGGATCGGCGTCAAATGCTGGATCAACAAGGGCGAGGTGATGCCCGAGGGCTTCCGCTCCGACCTCATCTCCGAGGCCGACGCGCCGCCGGCCGGCGGCGGTCGCGGCCGCGACCGCGACCGCGGTGGAGACCGCGGCCCCGGTGGCGGGCGTGGACCCGGCGGCGGCCGCGACCGCGGTCCCGGCGGCGGCCGCGGACCCGGTGGACGTGGACCCGGTGGCGGTCGTGGGCCTGGCGGCCCCGGCGGTCGCGGCCCCGGCCGTGGGGGCCCCGGCGGCGACCGCGGCGGTCGTGGAGGTGGTCGCTGATGCTGATGCCGAAGCGGGTCAAGCACCGCAAACAGTTCCGCGGCCGCATGCGCGGCAACACCAAGGGCGGCAGCACCGTCGCCTTCGGCGAGTACGGGATCAAGTCGCTCGACCGCGGCTGGGTCACCAACCGCCAGATCGAGGCCGCCCGTATCGCGATGACGCGCAAGATCAAACGCGGCGGCAAGGTCTGGATCAACGTCTTCCCCGACAAGCCTTACACGAAAAAGCCAGCGGAGACGCGGATGGGTTCCGGCAAGGGCAATCCCGAGGGCTGGGTCGCCGTGGTCAAGCCCGGCAAGGTGATGTTCGAGCTCGCCGGCGTCCCCGAGGAGCTCGCCCGCGAAGCGCTCCGCCTCGCTGGCCACAAGCTTCCGGTGCGGACCAAATTCGTCAAACGAGAGGGCGTCGAGGGCTGATGAAGGCTGCCGAGGTCCATAACCTGAAAGACGACGAGCTGGTGGCGAAACTGATCGACGCCAAGGAGGAGGCCTTCAACCTCCGCTTCCGCCACGCGACCGGCGAGCTCGAGAACACGGCCCGGCTCGGCCAGGCCAAACGCGACGTGGCGCGGCTGCTGACGGTGGCCCAGGCTCGCGGCATCGATGTTGAGAAAGAGACGCGCAAGATATGAGCGACGACGAGACGAAAAAAGACGAGACGGCCGAGGAGACTCCGGTGCAGGACGAGGACGCGCAGTCCGCGGGTCCTGTCGCCGATGAGGACTCTTCGTCCTCGCAAGCTGCGGGCGAAGAGCCCTCATCCGCGCCACCCGCGGAAGACGCGCCTGCGGCCGACGCCGGGGATGCCTCGGCCGAGTCGGAGGGTTCGTCCGACGACGCTCCAGCCGCGGAAGCTGATGAGGAACCGGCCGAGAATGAGGCTCCCGCTGAGGAGGCTCCGGTTGAGGAGGCTGCTGCGGAGGCGCCTGTTGCTGAGGCTGCGCCGGCGGAGCCTAATCCTGAGGACGATCTTCCTTGGAAGGAGCGGCGGCGGCTGCAGAAGTCGCGGCGGCCGCACAAGGCCAGCCCGGCCGCCACTCCCGAGGAGCGCGCCGCGTCGCGCGACGCCCACCGCAAGTCGAAGGCCAACGAACGGCGCAAGGAACGGGCCGCGACGAAGGCTGCGAAGACCGCCGGCAGCGGCACGCCGAAAGCCGAGCGCGACTCCAACGCCGCCAAGGTGCGCCAGGGCATCGTCGTCTCCAACAAAGGCGACAAGTCGATCACCGTCCGCATCGACATCGCCCGCCGTCATCCGACCTACGAGAAGATCGTCCGCCGCTCGCGCACGCTGCACGCGCACGACGAGCGCAACGAGGCTGGCGAGGGCGACGTCGTCCGCGTGATCGAGACCCGCCCCCTGTCCAAGACCAAGCGCTGGCGCCTGGTCGACGTGGTGGAGAAGGCACGATGATCCAGCAAGAGTCCAGACTGAAAGTCGCCGACAACTCGGGCGCCCGCGAGCTGCTCTGCATCCGCGTCAAGGGCGGCTCCCACCGCCGTTACGCCAGCGTCGGCGACGTCATCACCGCCACCGTCAAACAGGCGAGCCCGCAGGGCAGCGTGCGCAAGGGCGAGGTCGTGCAGGCGGTCGTCGTCCGCACCCGCAAGCCGCTCTCGCGGCCCGACGGCACCTACATCTCCTTCGACGAGAACGCCGCGGTGCTGATCGATCCGGCCAGCAACAACCCGCGCGGGACCCGCATCTTCGGCCCGGTGGCGCGCGAACTGCGCGACCGCAACTTCATGAAAATCATCTCGCTGGCGCCGGAGGTGCTCTAGCGATGGCGAAGAGCATGCGGATCCGGACCGACGACCAGGTGATGATCATCAGCGGCAAGGACGCCGGCAAGAGCGGCCGCGTCGTCCGCACCGAGCCGAAACGGCGTCGCGTCTACGTCGAGGGCCTCAACATGGTCAAGCGCCACGAACGCGCCCGCTCCAGCGGCGACCTCTCGACCGCCAGCCCCGGCGGCATCGTCGAGAAGGAGGGGCCGGTCCACGTCTCCAACGTGATGCTGCTCGACCCGAAAGGCAGCAAAGGCACCCGCGTCGGCGTCCGTCGCGACGACGGCGGCAAGCGGGTGCGTTACGCGAAGCGCAGCGGGGCGGCGATCGACTGATGGAGGCGACTATGGCACCCACCTCGCAGGCGGCTCCGCCGCCGCGCCTGCGCGAGAAATACGAGAACGACGTGCTGCCCGCGCTGACCAAGAAATTCGGCTACTCGACGCCGATGGAGGCCCCGCGCCTGCTCAAGGTCACGCTCAACATGGGGCTCGGCACCGAGAAACAGGACGCCCGTTCCTTCGAGCTGGCGCAGAACCAGCTGGCGACGATCGCCGGCCAGATGCCGAGCGTGCGCCGCGCCCGCAAGTCGATCGCCTCCTTCAAGCTGCGCGAGGGGATGCCGGTCGGCGTCTCGGTGACGTTGCGCCGCGCCCGCATGTGGGAGTTCCTCGACCGCCTGACCTCGATCGCGGTGCCGCGAATCCGTGACTTCCGCGGCCTCAACCCGCGCTCCTTCGACGGCCGCGGCAACTACTCGATGGGCGTCAAAGAGCAGCTGATCTTCCCCGAAATCGACTACGACTCGGTCGACGTGGTCCGCGGCCTCGACGTCACGATCACGACTTCGGCCAAGACCGACCTCGAGGCGTTCGAGCTGCTGCTCGGCCTTGGCATGCCGTTCGCGCAGGAGGGACGGCCCGGCCAGGAGGAGCGCGAAGCGCAGAAAGCCGCGGAGGAAGAGGAGCAGCGCAAGGAGGAGGCCCGGCTCAAGGCTGAGGTCGAGCACGAAGCGCTGGAGCAGCTGAAAGAGGAGAACCCCGAGGCCTACGCCAAGCCCGAGAGCGATGAGGGCGGCGAGGAGGCCGAGGGCGGAGACGACGCGGCCGGCGAGAGCGCTGCCGACGAGGAGAGTTCAGAGGATGGCTAAGACTTCCCAGAAGGTCCGGCAGGGCCGTAAACCCAAGTTCAAGTCGCGCGCTTACAACCGCTGCCGTCGTTGCGGGCGCCCGCGTGCCTACTACCGCAAGTTCGGCCTCTGCCGGATCTGCCTGCGCGAGGCCGCGCACGAGGGGCACATCCCCGGGATGACCAAGTCGAGCTGGTAGCGAGATGCACACCGATCCAATAGCCGATTACCTGACCCGCATCCGCAACGCGATCCGCGCCGGGCACGACGAGGTGGACATTCCCGCTTCGGGCCTGAAGATGGAGGTCTCGCGGATCCTCAAGGAGCAGGGCTACATCAAGGACTTCAGCAAGAAGCCGGCCCCGGTGGGCGAGGCGATCACGGTCGAGCTCAAGTACACCGAGGATCGCAAGCCTGTCATCCTGGGAATCGAAAGGGTCTCCCGGCCCGGCCGCCGCCGCTATGTCAACCACAACAACGTGCCGCGGGTCGACGGCGGGACCGGAACCGCGATCGTCAGCACCTCCCACGGTGTGATGACCGGCCACGAAGCCCGCGCCAAGGGCGTCGGCGGCGAGGTCGTCGCCTACGTCTGGTGAGCGAGTGAGCAAGCAATGAGTCGAATCGGAAGAAAGCCAGTCCCTGTGCCCGAGGCCGTCACGGTCGAGATCGGCGCTGGCAACATCGCCGTCAAGGGGCCCAAGGGCGAGCTGACCCAGACCTTCTCCGCCGACATGACGGTCGAGCAGACTGACGGCGTCCTCACCGTCGCCCGGCCGACCGATCGCGGCGAGCACCGCGCCCTGCACGGGCTCACCCGCAGCCTGATCGCGAACATGGTCGAGGGCGTCACCGACGGCTTCGAGAAGCGCCTCGAGATCCAGGGCGTGGGCTACCGCGCCGCGCTCAAAGGCAAGAACCTGGAGCTGGCGCTCGGCTACTCCCACCCGGTCGCGATCGAGGCGCCGGAGGGGATCGAGTTCGAGGTGCCGCAGCCGACCGAGGTGATCGTCCGCGGCATCGACAAGCAGCTCGTCGGCCAGGTTGCCGCCGACATCCGCAAGCGGCGCCCGCCGGAGCCCTACAAGGGCAAGGGCATCCGCTACAAAGGCGAGCACGTGCTGCGCAAGGTCGGGAAGAGGGCATAGCGATGACCGTTCTTACGAAGCGTCAACGCCGGCTCAAACGGCGCCGCCGGGTCCGCGCCCGCGTCAGCGGCACCGCCGAGCGCCCGCGGCTCAGCGTCTACCGCTCCAATCGCGGCGTCTTCGCCCAGCTCATCGACGACAGCAAGGGACACACCCTGGCCGCGGTCAACTGGATCGAGCCGGATCTGCGCAAGCTCACCGCCTCCGACCAGGCGAAGAAGGCCGGCGAACTGCTCGCCGAGCGGGCCAAGAAGGCCGGCGTCGAGACCTGCGTCTTCGATCGCGGCGGCTACCAGTACCACGGCCGCGTCAAGGCGCTGGCCGACGGAGCGCGAGAGGGGGGACTGGCTTTCTGAACCCGTTTCGCTACGGTGAGCCGCTGCTATGAAGGGAATGGATACGAAGAACGTCGAGACGGTCAGCCCCCGCGGGCTCGACCTGCAGGAGCGGGTGATCGAGATCAACCGAGTCGCCAAGGTGGTCAAGGGCGGCCGTCGCTTCTCCTTTACCGCGCTGGTCGCCGTCGGCGACGAAGAGGGCGTGGTCGGGATCGGCTACGGCAAGGCCCGCGAGGTCCCGCTGGCGATCCAGAAGGGCGTCGAGGACGCTCGCAAGAACTTGATTCGCGTGCCCAAATACGGGCAGACGATCACCCACCGCATCATCGGTCGCTTCGGCGCCGGCCACGTCGTCCTGCGCCCGGCCAGCCCCGGTACCGGCGTCATCGCCGGTGGCGGCGTCCGCGCCGTGCTCGAGCTGGGTGGGGTGCGGGACGTGCTGACCAAGAGCATTGGGACGCAGAACCCGATCAACCTTGTGAAGGCGACGATGGACGGCTTGGTTCGTCTGCGGCGGCCAGAGGAGGTCGCCGAGCTGCGGGGGCTGACTGTCTCCGAGGTGCTAGGACTCAATGGGAATGGTGCTTCTTCCACTAATGGGGAGCATCTGGATGCGGGTCCTGTCGCCGATGAGGGCGCTCCATCAGACAGCGAGGCTCCGGCCGCTGAGGCTGGCGCCTCGGATGAGGGTCAGGCCGCTGAGGCTGCCGCTCCGGCCGTGGAGGCGAGTGAGACGTCCGAGTCCGCTCCCGAGGTGGCTGATGAGGCTCCGGTCGTTGAGGCTGAGGCTCCGGCCGCCGAGGAGGCTCAGTCGTGAGTGGGGTGAGGATTTCTCAGGTGCGGTCGGCTAATGGGACCAATCCGAATCAGAAAGCGACTCTGAAGGCGCTTGGTCTGGGCAGCATCGGCAAGTCCGTCGAGCGCGAGGACAGCCCGCAGCTGCAGGGGCAGATCAAGGTCGTCTCGCACCTGGTGGAGGTCTCCTGATGGCCGAGACGCCGCGCTCCGAGGAGATCGGTCTCCATAACCTGAAGCCGAAGCCCGGCTCGCGCAAGCCGCGCAAGCGGATCGGTCGCGGCGAGGGCAGCGGTCTGGGCAAGACCTCCGGCCGCGGCCACAAGGGCGCCGGCTCGCGCTCGGGCGCCAAGCAGAAGGCCAACTACGAGGGCGGCCAGAACCCGATCCACATGCGGATGCGAAAGCTGCGCGGCCCGCACAAAAAGCAGTCGATGCCGTTCGAGAACTTCCGCACCAAGACTCAGCCGGTCAACCTCGCCGACCTCGAGGACCGCTTCGACGCCGGCGCCGAGGTCACCCCCGAGGCCCTGAAGGAGAAGGGCCTCGCCACCCGCAAGGACCCCATCAAGATCCTCGCCCGCGGCGAGATCACGAAGAAATTGACGGTCCAAGCGCACGCCTTCAGCGCGGCTGCCAAAGAGAAGATCGAGGCGGCCGGCGGTTCCTGTCAAACTCTGGAGCTGTAATGCTCAGGACTATTCTCAACGCGTTCAGCGTTGCCGACATTCGCAAGAAGCTTGCGTTCACGGCAGCGATGCTGGCGCTGTACCGGCTCGGTGCCTACATCCCGGCGCCGGGGGTCAACGTCGATGCCGTCAAGTCGGTCTCGAACAACTTCGGCGGCGCCGGCATCCTCAGCTTCCTCAACACCTTCTCGGGAGGCAGCCTTTCGCGGCTGAGCCTCTTCGCGCTGGGGATCATGCCCTACATCACGGCTTCGATCATCCTGCAGCTGCTGACCGTGGTCGTCCCCTCGCTCGAGCGCCTGCAGAAAGAGGGCGAGGTCGGGCAGCAGAAGATCACCCAGTACACGCGCTACCTGACCGTCGGCCTCGCCTTCGCCCAGTCGATCGGCTACGTCTTCCTCTTCCGTTCCTTCGGCAACGAAGCGAACACCAGCGTCGTCGGCACCCTCACCTTCCCGAAGACGATGCTGATCGTGATCAGCCTCACCGCCGGCTGCACCCTGCTGATGTGGCTGGGCGAGCTGATCACCCAGCGCGGGATCGGCAACGGCATCTCGCTGATGATCTTCGCCTCGATCGCCTCCTCGATCCCGACCGGCCTGACCAAGTGGTGGAACAACCCCGATCAGGTCTTCGTCGTGATGATGCCGTTCATCGCGCTCGCCGTGATCGTCGCGATCGTCTTCGTCCAGGAGGGACAGCGGCGGATCCCGGTCCAGTACGCCAAACGCGTGGTCGGCCGCAAAATGACCTCCGGCGGGTCGACCTACCTGCCGTTGCGGGTCAACATGGCCGGCGTCATCCCGGTCATCTTCGCCGCCTCGATCATGGCCTTCCCGGCGACGATCGGGCAGCTCCTCAACACGCCCACGGCGCTCGACTTCGCCAGCTTCTTCAGCCCCAACAGCTGGGCCTACGTGGTCGGTGAGATCTTCTTCATCATCCTCTTCACCTACTTCTACACGGCGGTCACCTTCAACCCGGTCGACCAGGCCGACAACCTCAAAAAATACGGCGGCTTCATCCCTGGCGTGCGCCCCGGCAGGCCGACCGCCGAGTACCTCGACCGCATCCTCTCGCGCCTGACCTTCCCCGGCGCCCTTTACCTCGGCGCGGTGGCGGCGCTGCCGACGATCCTGATCAGCCAGACCTCGGCCAACTTCTACTTCGGCGGCACCTCGATCCTGATCGTGATCGGCGTCGCTCTCGACACGGTCAAGCAGCTCGAGGCGCAGCTGATGATGCGGAACTACGAGGGCTTCCTCAAATAGGCGTCGGCTCGCGGCCGCTCTTCGACTAGGGTTCCGGCGATGGCTGAGCTGAATCTCGTTCTCCTCGGGCCCCCCGGATCGGGCAAGGGGACCCAGGGGGAGCGTCTCAAGGAAGACCTGCGGCTGCCGTATTACGCGACGGGCGACATCCTGCGCGCGGCGGTGCGCGAGGAAACCGAGCTGGGCCAGACGGCGAAGCAGTACATGGACGCGGGCGACCTCGTCCCCGACGAGGTGATCGTCGGCGTCATCGCCGAGGCGCTCGATTCGGACGAGTCCCGCGACGGCTTCATCCTCGACGGTTTCCCGCGCACCACACCTCAGGCCGAGGCGCTCGACGCCAAGCTCGACGAGCTGGGGCGGGGCCTGACCGCGGTGCTGCTGATCGACGTCTCCGACGCTGAGGTGATCCGCCGCCTCGGCGGTCGCCGCACCTGCGTCGAGAACGGTCACGTCTTCCACGTCGACTTCAACCCGCCCCAGCAGGAGGGCGTCTGCGACATCGACGGCTCGGAGCTGATCGTCCGCGACGACGACAAGCCCGACGTGATCCAGAAGCGGCTCGACACCTACCACGAGAAGACCGAGCCGCTGATCGGCTACTACGACCACCGCAGCGTCCTGCGCCGGATCGCCGGCGAGGCGCCGCCCGACCAGGTGACCGAGGAGCTGCGGCGGACCCTGGCGACGATGCGGCTCGAGCAGGACGAGGCGGTCTGACCCGCGAGGTCGGGTTCGCGAGGCCTAGCCTTGTACCGGATGATCATCCGCAAGACGCCCGAGCAGGTCGATCAGATGGCGGCCGCCGGCGACATCCTGGTCCGCTGCATGAAGATGCTCGGCGCCAAGGTGCGGCCGGGGATCACGACCGAGGAACTCGACGCGGCGGCCGAGAGGTTCATCCGCTCGCAGGGGGCGCTGCCCTCGTTCAAGGGCTACCGCGGCTTCCCCGGCTCGATCTGCTCCTCGCCCAACTCGATGGTCGTCCACGGTATCCCCGGCCCCTACGAGTGCAAGCGCGGCGACGTGATCTCGATCGACGTCGGCGTTACCTATGAGGGCTGGGTCGCCGACGCCGCCGTCACCTTCCCGGTCGGGCCGATCAGCACCGAGGCCAAAAAGCTGCTCGACGTGACCAAGGCCTCGCTCTTCGCCGGCGTCGAGCAGATGCAGCCCGGCAATCACCTCGGCGACGTCTCCGCTGCGATCCAGCGCCTGGTCGAGGCCGAAGGCCTCTCGATCATCCGCACCCTGGTCGGCCACGGCGTCGGACGCGAGATGCACGAGGAGCCCCAGGTCCCCAACTTCGGCGAGCCCGGCAAGGGACCGGAGCTGGAGGAGGGGATGGTGCTGGCGATCGAGCCGATGGTCAACGCCGGCGGCCCCCTGGTCCGCATGGGCGACGACGGCTGGTCGGTCTTCTCCGAGGACGGCTCCCTGGCTGCCCACTTCGAGTTCACGGTCGCGGTAACGCCCGACGGCCCGCGCGTTCTGACGCCCTGGCATTTGGACTGAGGTCACGTTGGAAGGCGGGTCCCGGGGAGCGTGGTTGAGCTTTCCTGGCTATAGCGCGGGAAAGCTCAACCACGCCGAGCCGAGCCAGCTCGAAGTCGACCTTTGGGCCCTTATAGGGGCCACAAAGCCGACAGCGCTCCCGCGTCCCGCCCCAAACGCCCCGAACTCGGCCTGACCCGCACACCTACCTGCCCA
>Ga0335070_10001514_pt1 | contig 26942 bp, 24 predicted proteins | sample Lox_Sample_13_FD_206722 | JGI IMG/M metagenome (GOLD analysis project Ga0335070, IMG submission 206722) | Soil microbial communities from Loxahatchee National Wildlife Refuge, Florida, United States - Lox_Sample_1.3 | ecosystem: Environmental > Terrestrial > Soil > Wetlands | place: USA...
TCGAAACAACCCAGCCGCCACGTTTCGGGAGAGGCCGCGGCTGGGCGGTATGCGATTGTGATTCTCACTGACGACATCCTGCAGAAGCCTGAGAAGTGTGTATCCGCCATCCTTTGCGAGACCTCCCATTACCTCTCCGGTGACGCGGAGCTGGACCCGTCCCCGGAGTGCAAAGAAGCCGCTCGCTCCATGGCCATCAACTGGCTTCTGGAGTACGGCAGGCACTTCCCGGAAGAACAACGGACCATCGGCGAGATCGTCACGGAGTTGCAACGTCTCTAGCGGGGATTGTCGGAGAAACTTATCCAGGTGCAACCGCCTACTCCCAGTTCCCCGGCAGCGGCCGTGTGCTCAGGCATCCCGACACTCTGTAGCAAAGCGCTCGGCCACCTGACGCGCGATGAGCGGGGCGTTGCCACCGGCGCGGTTGTTGACGATGACGTAGATCTGCACGCTGCGGTCGACGGCAGTCCGCATCAACTCCACCGTCTCCTCAACCATCTTCGGATCCAGCATGTCGTCGACGAGAGCACTGAAGGGATGGGCCCGGGCGTAGGCATCCTCGTAGCGGACTCCTCTCGGCGTCATGAGGCGCACGATGCACCGGCCGCCCGCATTCAGCATGACACCCCCGGACTTGGCGAACTGTTTCATCAACGGGGGAAGCCACGTCCAGTGTGACAGCACCTGCCCGACCCCATGCTTGGCGAGGACCTCGAAAACGGGCTTAGAGAGGTACGACTCGGTTCTCAGCTCCACGTGATAGCGGTTGTCTTTCGGTATGGCCCCGAAGAATGCGTCGAGCGCCACCGCCAGGTCCGCCGGCGGGGTGCGCTCTTTCTGGCGCTGATACTCCTGCTCGAAGATGAGTCCTTGAAGCTTGGGGCCCAGAAGATCCTGGGCCGGCTCAAAGAAACAACGCCGGAAGATGTCGGGGTTGAGGTAGGCCTCGTTGACGATAAAGCTTCCGCGGCGGCGGAGCTTGCGGGCGAAGATCACCTGCGGCACCTTAAGGATAAGCCCATCGTCTTCCCCCATGTGCTGTCGGTACTTCCGGAGTACATGGTAGTTAGGGGTGGGGCGGCCGTCTTCCTCCAGAAGAAACCGATAGAAGGTGAAGTCGAGCTCGAGGACCCGGAAATGGTCGAAGTACTCCTCCACGCTCTCGACCGGGAGCATCTCCTCCACGAAGGCTCGGCCCCCGACGGCGTGGGATCTCTGGGTAATCTGTCCCGTGTAGCGCTCGGAGGTGTAGATCTGACCGAGCCATCCTGCATACCGATCACTGGCGGTGCCTATGGCCACGAGGGGATGCAAGCCGCGAACGTGGAACGTCTCCGGGTTGAAGATCTCCTCTCTTGCCACGAGCTGTCCTCTTTGGGTCTAGCCGACCGCAGTCTCGCCGCGTCAGGGAGACGCGACCGCTGCCTTCTAACCTCTCTCCTTCTGGATCCGCCCTCCCACGGCATTTTCCGTCGACCTCCAGCCCGCATTATGCGGGCTAAGCCACCATATCATGCAGGAGTTGACCGCTCAAGCGGGGAGATGGCGGTTCCTCTTTACTCTCAGGAGAACCCGCCCTATGCACGCTCTCGCTACGGCCTCTCGTGCATAATGCGGCCTAGTTGGCACGGTCAGTGCTAATCTCCCGGTTTGGTGGGGCAGTTTTCCCGTTTCTCGTGGCGGGTGAGGAGCATCCAAGTATATTTGCTTATTCACGACCGGACCCCTTAACGGCCGGGGTGGTGGCAGGGAACAGGGATCAGGAGATCGGGCCTATCGCCAACATCGTGAGCCGAACCGAATTTGACAGGAACTCGCCACCACGAGACGAGACAAGTCCTGACGCAGAGACGAGGCACCTCCATGGAACTGGATTTCGAGAAATTGGTCCTGAGGCATTGTGAGATCCCGCCCATGCCCCAGGTCGCCGCCAAGGTTGTCCAGATGCTCGCCCACGAGAGTGTGACCGCTGGAGAGCTGAGCGACATCATCGCGAAGGACTCGGCCCTGGCGACCCGGGTGCTCAATATGGCCAACTCGGCCTTCTATCGGCGGCTCGAGGAGATTCGCGAACTTCGCTCCGCTATCCTCATCCTCGGGCTCCGCACCATCCGGAGCCTCGTCCTCGGCGCCTCGCTCAAGCAGCTTTTCAAGACCAGCAGCCTCTTTGACAACATGCTCTGGCAGCACTCCATCGCTGCCGCCATCGCCGCCGCGCTCTTCGCCAAAGAGACCAACTGCCATCAATCTGACGAGGTGATGCTGGCCGGTCTCCTCCACGACGTGGGCAAGAACATTCTCAACAACTCTCTTCCCAAGCGGTATCAGAGAGTGATCGAGCGCTGCTACCATGAGGGGCGTTCCTACCATGAGGTGGAGCTGGAGGTGTTTGGCTTCGCACACCACCAGGTCGGTCCCATTCTCGTCAAGTCCTGGAACTTCCCCATGGATCTCGGCAAGGCCATCTACTATCACCATGCCATGGAAGAGATCGGCACCATGGAGGAGAACCAGAAACAACTGGTGGCCCTAGTGCACCTGGCCAATCTCTTCTGTCGACGGTTAGGCCTGGGGTATCGGGAGCCGAACCCGGCCATCCCTATCGTCGGTACGCCCTCTCTCGCAATCCTGGGATTGGATCTCAACGACGAGGGAGTCGCTGCCTACGAAGCGAAAATCGCCCAAGCCTTTGAAGAGGACAAAGGACGCTTCGATTGAGGTCTTTGATCGGGTTCTTTCTGAACTCGGCAAGCTGTGGACGAGGCTACGATTCCAAGGCGAGGCGCGTCGCTTGGCCGCCTTCTTCACTGGCCCAGCCGAGCAGGCTCTTCATGCACTGGCTGCGAGCGAGGCTGATATCCACGATCTCCGAGTAGTGTCTCACCTTCTCGATGGCGAGATCTACCAAGGTGGCAAGCTCTTTGATCGGAATGGGGAAGGCGGTCCTAAATGGATCGGCGACGGCGATGAGGGATTCCTCTTTTTCCTCTCGTGAGGTGGTACTGGCAAGGTGAGAAAGTTCATTCGAAAACATCGAAAGTTGCCTCAACATCTCAAGGTCGGGATTCAGCTCTTCAGCACCTGAATCTCGAGAATCTCCCATAGCGTAGATAATCTTATCGGGGAATTTCCAGGAAGCGGCAACACTCAATCCGAGCTCGCTGTATGATATGCCCAGGATAGTCCGGGCCGCGGTAGCCTCATCGATCCCACGCCTTCCCATGAGCTCCTGTATTTCGACAAATTCTTCTGCGAAATAGTATATCGCGAGATGTTTTCCTAGATTCCGGAACATGGAACAGATGCACGCTTCCTCTTTATCGGACTTCTCTAACCGCGCCGCGATATCTCTTGCCAGAATCCCGCTCATGAACGAGAGAAGCAGGGCGTCGGTGAGCGCCGCCGACTTCGACTTCTTCTGGAGATGAGTGAAGAGCATCAAGCTGGTCGCCGCGATGCGAACCTGCTCGAAGCCGAGGACGAGCACCGCCTGGGACACGCTGGTGATACCGCCGCCGCTTCTGTAAAAGGCGGAGTTCACCAGCTTGAGAAGCTTGGTCGTGAGGGAATAATCTCTGAGAATGAGATTGGCCAGCTCCGAGGTGGAAGCCTGACTCTCAGCTGACGCCAGCTTGTTAATCTCAACGAGGTACTTGGAGAAGGCCGGGAAATCGCTCTTATGTTTCATCCGGCGCAGAAGGAAATCTATCGTGCTATGAACGCCCTCTTGCGTCGGGGAATGGCCTTCGACCGGTTGCTCCGGAGCGAGACACGCATCAAGGGCCTTTTCCATCGCCAGCGCGTCCGGGTAACGCACCGTCGGATCCTTCTCAAGGGCCTTCATGAGAAAGCCATCGAGCTTCTCCTCGATCTTGTTATTGACTTGAGACGGAGGGGGAATCGGCTCATGGACCACCTTGTAAATGATGGCGAAGTTGTTCTCCCCGTCGATGGCCGGAGCACCGACGAGCATTTCGTAGAAAATCAGACCAAGAGAAAAGACATCCGAGGCAGGCCCGATGGGTTTGTCGGAGAAATGCTCCGGCGACATGTACCGAATCGTGCCGGTCAGATCGGATGAGGCGTTCTTCTTGCCGAAGAGGTTGGATATGCCGAAATCCATCACCCGGGGAGAGCCGTTCTTTGCGATCATGATATTCGCCGGGCTCAGGTCCCGATGGACCACTCCCTGCTGATGGGCACACGCGATCCCGTCGATGATCTGACGCATCAGGTTCACTGCGGTAGGAACCGAGAGACTGCCCTGTTTCTTGAGGAGGTCCCGGAGAGAAAGGCCTTCCACATACTCGAAGACCAGATAAGGTCTGCCTTCGTGTTCGCCCGCCTCGTAAATCTGCACGATGTTGGGATGGTGCAGTTTGCTGACAATGCGGGCCTCCTGGAGCGGCCCCCGAGCCGGAGCTTTCTGCGGGTTGGTGGACCTAAGTGGAACTTTGACGGCAACCTGGCGCTCGAGATACGGATCGGTGGCCAGATAGACGGCTCCCTGCGAGCCTTTCCCCAGCAGCCTGAGGATGCGGAACTTGCCGACTGTGTTTGGCATGGAATCCTGCATAAAGAATCCCGGACGTTTTGTGAGAGTTTGCCCTTACCGTGAGCAAATTCTGTGCCGTGTGCGAGGACTTCATGGCCGCCCTGAGCATCTCAAAATCTCCTCCGAGGCGATCTCACCCTTCCGGAGCCTTGACGATCACAAAGAAGTGTCAAGTCCAGCGGCGGTATAGGGGCTCTTGTAGAGAGCATTGCGGTCGTTTGGTTTGCGGGGGGACTCTTGGCTTTCGCGAGGGGTGTGGTAGACTCTTCATCCGAGACGAGGGCTCTCGTTTGACCTCAGGCGTTTTTTCCACATCTCCGTCATCAGACAGGCAAACCGTGTAGTATCTTTTTCCGGAGAGTTATTATGCCCATGCTGTGGGTACAGGACATTCAACTCTATTACGAAACCACCGGGCAAGGAGAACCGCTCCTTTTCATCCATGGCTTGGGCTCCAGCACCCGCGACTGGGAACGACAAGTCCTATTCTTCTCCCCACGTTATCAGGTCGTTACCTTCGACGTCCGCGGCCACGGCAAATCAGATAAACCGCCTGGCCCTTACAGTGTCCGGCTCTTCGCAGCCGACACCGCCGCATTGATCAAATCGCTCGGTTTTGCCCAAGTGCACGTTGTCGGTATCTCCATGGGCGGTATGATCGCTTTTCAGCTGGCAATTGATTCACCGGGTTTGGTTAAGAGCCTTGCGATTGTCAACAGTGGGCCGGAATTTGTCACGCGCACCTTCAAAGAGCGCCTGGGGGTTCAGCAACGCCTGCTTATTGTCCGCCTGCTAGGAATGGGCAAGATGGGGAAAGTTCTCGGCGAGCGCCTCTTTCCAAAGCCTGAGCAAAAGCAATTGCGCCGGGTGTTGGTCGAAAGATGGGCCGAGAATGACAAACGGGCTTATCTCGCTTCGCTTCGGGCGATCGTAGGTTGGAGTGTCGTCGCGCATCTCGGCGAGATTGGATGTCCAGTTCTTGTAGTCGCCGCCGATCAGGATTACACGCCCGTTTCATTCAAGGAAGCATATGCCGCCAAACTGCCGCACGCTGAACTAGCGATAATTTCTGATTCACGGCATTTGACCCCCATTGATAGGCCGGAAGAGTTTAATGAAGCACTGACGACATTTCTGTCGAAGCAAGGGTAGCCCGCACTATGCACGAACCCCCTGCGGCGACCGCGGCCATGGCCGTCCTTATCTTCGAGCTGTAGGCTCGGTGATGAGGAACGCTGCGGGAGCGGCGTGAGGCCGCGATGCGTGGGCAGTGGCAGGGAGGTCTGCTCTGCAAAGGCGCATAGTCGCGTCATTGATAGTGGAGAGCGAGGCCAGGTCTTTGGGCGGGGCTGGGGTGGAAAGCTTGGGGGTCACTCCTGCTAGCCAAGGAAGGTGGAGGCTCCGGATGCGCTTTGCGCCGCAGACCATCCCTGCGCCCGGCGCCGGCCGATCTTGGGTGGGAGCGGCATCCGCTCGGTGGGACGACTGCCCCGTCCTGGAACCAAAGTACCTGTCAGTCCAACTCCGTGTGCGACGGAGGCGATCTCTGAGGGAGAAGCCATGATGGAGCTAGGCAACCCGTACCGAGAAATGGCCACCACATGCACTACGAGGCGCACCGCGGGAAAAAAGGTGGTCTGGAAGAGGTTCGAATCGAAGCCCTTCGAAGACGGGAGATTTCAGGTGCAGGTTCTCTCCCGAAGGCTGATTGATTCTGCAGCGCTGGTTTTCCGCACGGCTTACCCGGAGATCTACGGTTCCCCTCACGAGTTCGTGCTCATGCCGGAGCGATACGAGGAGCTCATTGCCGTCGCCGAGACTTGGGAAGAAGATAGCCGGAGAAAGGTTCACTGCATGCCCGTGGTGGTGGAACTCGAGACCGACAAGGTTGTCGCCGCCACCATGCTCACGAAGTTCCAAAAGAACCTCCAGGTCGAGTTCACCTTCGCGGCCACTCGTCCCAGATATCGACTCAAGAACATCATGCAGAACTTGAGGGCGGTCACCTGGAAGACTGCCCTGGCCTCAGGAGCGGAGTACTTGACCACCTTTCTGGAGACCTGGCACGACATCACCCAGAAGTGGTGCATCAAGGACGGCTGGCGGGTCGCAGGGATTTTCCCGGGAAATTTCGTGCGCTGGAAGAAACCGGATCAGGAGTACCGCGGCTGCACTGTTCACTGCTACCGCTTTGTTCATCGTGGGGAGGACTACGCCACCAAGCCCGAGGAATGGAGCCTCGCCCCGGAGTTCAAGGAACTCTGGGAGGCTCTGGCGCGGATAAACAACAAGATCGGGCAAAAGGGGGATATCCCTCCGTGGCTCGCGGAGATGGAACCCGCACTGCTGCACAATGGGGGCTAGTCTGCAGGCTGATCCGGAAAGCAGAAAGGGGTTAGCTGTTGCCAGCTAACCCCTCGTCTTCGTGGTCGGGACGACTGGATTTGAACCAGCGACTTCTGCGTCCCGAACGCAGCGCTCTACCAGGCTGAGCCACGTCCCGAATACAGGCTACCTATAGCAAAAGGCTCCCTTGTTGTCCAGGAAATTCCCCCACGGGAGATCGGGGTTTCTCTATGATCACCTTCCTTTGATCCCCAGGTTCCTGAGTAGACAAATCGATCCCGGGGGGTTTACTTTTTCCTCCAGGGGAGTCCGCTTCCGGCCCCCGCCCGCCGCAGGTCGCCTGTCGATGTGCAGCCGACCCGACATATCCGCGGCGCCAAGCGCTCGGTGCCGCCGCGTCTCGCGGGTTAGGGTGAAGGGGCGTAGTTCATCACCAGGACCTTGGAGCTCTCCTGGAAAATGACCTGCATCTTCTTCGGGCCCAGGATGGCGGCGACGATCCCGACGCCAAACTGTGGATGGAGGATAAGCTCCCCAGCGGAATAATCGCCACTCAAGACGTAGGGCGCAGCCGTCGAGGCGTCGACCGTGGCAAGTTTCGCCCTGAAGTCCTCCTCAGAGACGTCGACGGCTCTGGCGGACGAGGGACCCCGACGCGGGCCGGCCTCCTCAGTGGGCTCAAGTTCTTCCTCCAGTTCCAGCTCTTCCTCTGGGAATTCTTCCTCCTCGTCGAGGAAAAGTTCCTCTTCCTGTTCCTCATCCAGAGCATCGTCATCGCGGGGAACCGGCATTCGCACACCTCCATCCTGGCTTCTCGGCACGAGCGCAAAGCTCCAGCTCGGGACCCCGGAGCCTTGGACCGCGGTCTCTGCAAAAAACGGGTGTAACATAATGTATCTTGACATGCGCTGCAACCAAAAATTGAAGCTCCCTGCAGTCCTGCTGCAGCGGGAGAGGGAATCTTTGAAATGTGAGGAAGAAATCTCGTCTTATCGTACAGAACTTTCCAGGCTCACCGCCTTGTGGTAAAAGAGGAAACCCGTCGCCCCCGGGGAGGGGTTCCAGGAGCGGGAAAAGGGCGGCGGCACGCATGGGCCGCCCCTTACGGTTTGGCCGGGGCGTTACCGGAGGGAATGGCGGGGCCACCGCGCCGCCCAGGATGTGACTTTCCGAAGAGGGCCGGGCCTGTCAGGGACGCTTCATGACAGATATTCTTATCACCATCGTTCCCATATTCATGGTCATCTTCGTGGGCGTCGCCCTGCGGCCGTTCGGACTCATGGCGGAGGGCTTCGTCAGGCCGGCGAACCAGCTCGTGTACTATGTCGCCATCCCAGCCATGCTCTTTCGGGAGGTGAGCGAGGCGGCTCTGGCCGATTACTTCAGCCTGGCGGTGATGGGGGCCGTCGTGCTCCCACCCGTCGTCTTCTACTTTGCCGGTCTCGTTCTGGCCCGCATTGCGGCCGTCCCGCGGCAGCAGGTGGGAACCCTTCTGCAATGTAGCTTTCATGGCAATCTGGGCTACATTGGTCTTGCGGTAAGCTACTATTTCCTTGGGTCCGAGGGGTTCACCAAGGCCAGCATTCTCGCTGGGTTTCTCATGCTGGTTCAGAACCTCCTCTCGGTGGTGGCCTTGAGCCGATCCCATGAGCCCCAAGGGGAGAGGCTGCCCACGGGGCGGTTGATCCGACGGGTGGTCCTCAACCCGCTCATCCTTGCCGCCGCTGCCGGCATCCTTTTTTCCGTGGCTCGCTGGCCTTTGCCCACCGTCGTCGATCGGAGCCTGAAGATCTTGAGCGATATGGCCCTGCCCCTGGCCCTCCTCGTGATCGGAACTTCCCTCTCCTTCGGTCAGTTCCGACGGCATTTTCGTCCGGTGATCGCCGTCACCTTGTCGAAGCTGATTCTCCTTCCCGGTACCGGTCTGGCACTGGTCCATCTTCTCAAGCTCTCGAAGGGGGACTTTCTGCCGGCCCTCATCCTTCTTGCCTCTCCCACGGCGACGGTATCATATGTTATGGCGAGAGAGATGGCCGGTGACCCCGATCTCGCGACGGCGGCCATCTCGGCAACCACACTGGCCTCGGGTGTTACCTACACGATCTGGCTCGGGCTCTATGGATAGGGAGGAAGCGCGGTCGGCGGGTAAGCCTAGGAGGCGGGGAGGTCTGCTCTGCAAAGGCGCATAGTCGCGCCATTGATAGTATAGAGGGAGGCCCGGCCTTCCGGCGGGGTTGTGGTGGAAAGCTCGGGGGGCCTTCCTGTGGCTGAATGAAGGTAGAGGCTCCGGATGCGCTTTGCGTCGCAGACCACCCTGCCTTCATTGGCAGTCTCTGTGGTGCGGTTAAGGGCAGGCGGCTGTCAGGCTGAGGTGGCAGGATGACAAGAAAGGCGGAGGGAAATGCTATGAGTACCTTGGACAGGAGAGATGCGGCTGCCTACGGTGACGGGGTGAGTGATCGGCTGGAGCCGCTCCAGAGCCTCGACCTCAAGGAGACCGAAGACTTTGATCACCTCCTGCGGCAGATGGCACGAACCGCCTTCACCGGGAGAAACCTAGGAGAGGCCGCCGAAGTGCTCGCAACCATGATCTCCGATGCGGACTGCCGGGTGGTGGGCACCTTCTCCGGCGCTATGACTGTCGCCAAGATGGGGCTCATCATCTGCGACATGATCGACTGGGGCTGGCTGGACGTCATCATTTCGACTGGCGCTCTCATGGCCCACGGGTTTGTCGAGGCGGCCGGCATGATTCATTTCAAACATGCGGCCCACTTGAGCGACGCCGCCCTCTACCACCGGGGCTACAATCGAATATACGACACTCTCGAGCTGGAACGGAACCTCGACCGCACCGAGGAGATCGTCGCCGAGGTCCTCGATGCCATGGATCTCTCTCGCCCGGTGAGTTCGGAGGTGTTCTGTCACGAGCTGGGGCGATGGCTCGCGGAGCACACCGACCGGCCGGGAGTCTTGCGGAACGCCTACCTCAAGGGGGTGCCGGTCTATGTCCCGGCTTTCACCGACTCAGAGCTGGGGTTGGACGTGGCCAGCTGGATGGTGCGGAATACCCTCGTCACAGAACCCGACATCAGCCTCGGTGATGCCCTTACCCGGGTGAGCATGCACTTCAACCCCTTCCTCGACCTCGGCTCCTACACGAGGAGGGTGGCCGAGGCAAGCCGCATTGGCATCTTTACCGTCGGCGGCGGGGTGCCGCGGAACTGGGCGCAGCAGGTGAGCCCGTACCTGGAGATTCTCCAGAACCGCTGCCAGCGCTCGTTCCCGCTCCGCAAGTTCATGTACGGGGTTCGCCTTTGCCCCGAACCGGCCCACTGGGGTGGGTTGAGCGGATGTACCTACTCAGAGGGGGTGTCCTGGGGGAAATTCGTGGCGCCTCAGGACGGCGGGAGGTTTGCCGAGGTGCTGAGTGACGCGACCGTCGCCTGGCCGCTCCTCGTCAAAGGGGTGAAGCAGAGGCTGGACAAAGAGGGGAAGGGCTACGGTGCAGAGGGGAGTGACTGAGCCGGCCGCCTGAACCTTGCCGCTCCGTGCTCCTTGCGCGCATCTGCGAAAAGAGCCTTTTTCTCGCGGATCTCCTCCTGCTTGCCGTTCCCGCCGTTTGCCTCCAAGACCGAGACTAGCACCACGATCAGGAAGGCCTGGCCGAGGAGAAGAAGGGCCATGAACGGAGGGGCATAGCGAAGGAGGAGTGCATTCAGACCCAGGCAGACGGCCAGGAGGTAGATGAAGAGAACGCTCTGGGTGGGGCCGCCGAGGATGCGGGCCATGCGATGGTGGAGATGGTCATGGCCCACGTATTCGATCCACTGGCGGAAGGTGCGAGTTTTTCCTCTCACGACCCTGAATATGGTGATGTAGGTCATGTCGAAGATGAAGATCCAGAAGATGAGGAGGGGCGAGAAGATCGAGACCACCGGCTTCAGGTCGGCCCAGTCGCTGTAAATCGCGAGGGAGGCCAAAACGAAGCCGATGAAGGTACTCCCGGCATCGCCGAGAAAGATGCGTCCCCGCCGCCAGGGACGAAAGTTGTGGGGGAGGAATCCGAGGCAGGCGCCGATCATGGCGACCGCCGCCCAGCCGACGAAAGGACTGTGCATCTGCATGGCGACAACGGCGAGGAAGAAGGCGACAATGGCGGCAAGCCCAGCGGCGAGCCCGTCCATCCCGTCGAAGAAATTCATGGCATTGGTAATCCCCACGATCCAGATGACGGAGAGGAACCTGTTGGCGACACCCGCAGCGGGCAGGGCCTGGGGAAGGAGATTGAGGCAGACGCCATAAAAGGTGAGACCGAAGGCGAGAAGAACCTGGACGGCCAGTTTCCAGTGGGCCTTCAAGTTTCGGGAGTCATCGGCCACTCCCACCAAGAACAGGACCAACGCGGAAACCAAGATGGCGATGAACTGCTCACTGTAGATGCCGTTCACGACGAGGGGCAGGGTGAACCCCAGGAACACCGCCGCTCCGCCGAGAAGCGGCGTGGGTTCCCGGTGGATCTTATGCCCGCCCGGTCGATCGACCAACCCCCACCGCAGGGCGAACTTGCGGCAAAACGGTGTGGCCAGGGTGCTCAGGGTGAAGGCCAGAACAAGGATGTACACCCACCGGGGGCCGTTCTGGAAGAAGAATTCCCGGGTCTCGGGGAGGAGCGAGATTCCAAGGGCCAGGGTCGTGATCCCGTAGTACCAGGCTGGGAGACGAGGGGAAGAGCCGTTCATAGACCTATCTCCTCCATCGTCTCCTGGAATGCCCGGCATGCCTCGAGGACCTCCTCCGGCACGAGGGACGGGTGGAGAGGCAGGGAGAGGTGGCTGCTCCATACCTCGTCGGCTCCGGGATACCCGGTCTGCTCCAGGTAGTGGTGAAGGGGCCGATACACAGGCCGCGCCGTCTCCACGCCCCGGTCGAAGAGCCTCGGGATGAGAACGGCTGGGCTCTGCGGCAGGGAGACGACATAGCGGTAGTAGATCCTTCCCTGAGTGTGGGGCGGGAGGATGCACCGCGATGAGGCCGCCAGGCGCGCCGTGTATACCTCAGCCAGTGCCTCCCGCTTTGAGAGAAACCGCCCGAGTTTTCCAAGCTGTACCCGTCCCATGGCTGCCTGGATATCGGTCATCTTGTAGTTGAACCGCACCGCGAAGGTATCTTTCTTGTCATACTCCCTCAGGTCTCTCGCCCGCTCGAGGAGCGACTTATCCCTGCCGAGAAGCATCCCGCCTTCCCCGGTGGTTATGAGTTTGGTGGCGGAGAAGGAGCACATGGCGAGATCCCCGAAGGTCCCGACCTTTCCCTCCTGCTGCCAGGCCCCCAGGGCCTGGGCGCAGTCCTCGATCACCGGAAGACCCGGCGCCAGAAACTCTTTCACTGCAGCAGGCATGCCAAAGAGGTGGACGACGATGATCGCTTTTGACCTTCGGGTCAGCCGCTTCTTCAAATCGAGAGGGTCCATGTTTCCGGTCGTCGGGTCCACATCGACGAGCACCGGGACGGCTCCGGCGTAGGAGACGGCGAGGAGCGGCGCGGTGCAGACGTAAGCGGGGAGCAGCACCTCGTCCCCCGGGCCGACCCCGAGGGAGAGAAGCGCCAGGTGGAGAGCGGCGGTGCCCGAAGAGGTGGCGACGCCGGGAGGAAGGGTCAAGAAGCGCCCGACCTCCTCCTCGAAGACGGCCACCTGGGGGCCCTGGGCCAGATGTCCAGAAGCGAGGACCCCCCTGAGGGCATACTCCTCCGCCTCATCGAGAGCGGGGTGGGAGTGACGAATCAGGCCGGGCCCCGTCGAAGACCGAGGATGCACGTCCTCGGGCGAACGGTTGGCGCTTTCTATCGCTGGTGCAATGGACATGGACTTAGATGTTGATGAAGAGCCTGAGAGGCGTGAAGGCCTCGGCGTACTTTACCCGGCCCTGGATGCCCCGGAACACGGCGTTGGCCCGGGCGAGCTCCACGATGGAGAGGTCCTTGATGTTGGTCTTCATGACCTGAGAGGTGTGAGCCTCAAGGGCCTGGACTTTCTGATCCAGGGTGTCGGAGATGTCGACGAAGATCTGGGGGTTGAAGTTCTGGGTGGTGGGGACCTCGAAAAAGAGCACGTTTCGCACGTAGCGCGTGGCGGACTGGGTGGCCTGGGTGAGAATCCGGTGGTCCTGGTGGGTGTCGTCGCCGTAGTTGACAAAGATGAGATCCGGCTCGACCTCTCGGATCGCGTCCTCGATCCGTTCGATCAGGGCTTTCCCCAGGGGAATGCGGGTGTCCCGATAGCCGCCCCAAAAGATCTTCTCAACCCGCATGAGATCCGCCGCGGCGATCTGTTCCTGGCGGCGCGCGGCGCCGTTTCCGCCTTGCTCTCCCCGGGTGAGAATCACGAGAAAGATGCGGTGCTTTCGCTCCGCGTACTTTACCAGCGTCCCGGCGCAGCCGTACTCCACATCATCCGGGTGGGCGCCGATCGCCAGGATGTTCATGGGTTTGATCATCTATGCCGCCTCTCTCAGGATGTGGAGACTGTCCGGGCCGCAGTTGAAGAGGAGGTCCAAGGCGGACAGATTGGGTTCAAAGGTACCGTAGGCCTGGGGATAGACAGGGTGACGGAAGTGCTGGAAGACCACCTGGATCTCCCGGGCGCGAAAGAGGTCGAGGTCCATGTACTTGGCGCCATCTTTGCCGCTGAGATAGACACCGCCTCCCAGGACCCCGCAGATGTCGGCAAGGCGGCCGGTCGGGTGGTCGTCGTCAACCGGGAGGGAGGACGCCAGGATGAGGTCGCACTCGATCTGCAGAAGTCTCATCAGCAGCCGGATGGAGGCTACATTCGCCTCCACGAGGTGGGTGAAAGGCTGGGCGTAGAACTCCTCGAACTCGTCCATATAGGTCCGGAAGAAGGGCGTCCTGCGGTAATGTGTCCTCAGGGCCTCAAGGTGCTTGCGCTGCCAGGCCACCGTCTGATTGACGGCGACCTCGTTGATCCTCTGGGGATAATGGTAGGTAACCGGCACGGTGAGCCACTGCCAGCCCTCAGCCGTTTTAATGCGATTGCGGTTCTGGAACTCGTTTTTCTTGTACTGGACCGTGTCGAGGAGGCAAAAGGTGTGGCAGCGCCGGAGCTTGTCCACATAGCCCAGCCAGGGGAGGAATTGGGGTTGATGGATGGCTACGACCTTCATGTCGGCGACCAGCGTGCTCCTGCTAAGAGAACCATCGATCCTACCTGAAAATGCTTCAGCGAGCCCATTCCCGCAACTTGCCGCGGGGTTAGGGAGCGAACTACGATAAGATGAATTTCTTCCTTACATTGCGAAGATTCCCTGCAGCCAGCTGCGGGGCACTTCAATTAACATCGTAATTTAGTGCAAGAATCGCGCCTCAAGCTCGATAGAGCCAGAGCCTCTGGCGGAGTATGGCGTAGAGGTTGCTGATTTGCTCGACCATGCCCTCGGCGCTGTACTGACCGCAGACGTTCTTTCCCTTCTCCGCCATTCGGCGTCGCCTTGGCTCGTCTCGAAAGAGTTGGGAGATCGCTTGCTCCAGAGCCCTGGAGTCCGCCGGTGGGACGAGGAGGCCGTTCTCACCGTCCGAGACCAGATCAGGAACGCCTCCGACTCGACTGGCGACGATGGGCACCCCTGCGGCCATGGCCTCCACGAGCACCCTGCCCATCCCCTCGTTCAGCGAGGGAAGTGCAAGAACATCAAGACAGCGAATAATATCTTCCACATCGGGACGCCAGCCTAGGAAAAGGACTCTGCCGTTCAAACCGAGGGAGTCGGCGAGACTCCGAAGCTTGCCCTCCTCCTCTCCCTTGCCGACCACGACGAGGAAGCTCTCGGGGTGCCGCGCGAGAATGCCCGGCATGGCCTGCACGAGAAAGGAGAGTCCTTTTATCGGGAGGAGCCAGCCCACGAAGCCGACTGCGAGAGCCGCGGGCGGGAGCCCCAGCTCTCGCCGCTTGCTGAGACGATCAACCCTGGCGTCGGTAAAACGACGGAGGTCGACGCCGCTCGGGATCACCGAGATCCGGTGCGGCGGCATGACCCCGAGGTCCACGTAGTCCTCGGCCTCGCCGGGGGTCAGGGCGACGAGATGGTCGGTTATCCGGCTGAGCATGCGCTCTACCAGGAGAAAGAACCACGAGAGGGTAGGGCCGAAGTGCCCGTAGAACACGTGACCGTGGGGGGTGTGGACGACAACCGGGACCCGGACCATCCATGCTGCAAGGCGGCCGAGGAGGCCGGCCTTGGAGGTGTGGGTGTGGATGATGTCGGGTCGCAGCCGGCGGAGATGCCGCAGGACAGCGCGAAAGGCCCGCAGGTCGTTCCATGGGGAGATGCGTCTCACGAGGGTCGGGATGGTGATCACCGTGACACCCTGGCTGCGGGCGGAGGCCAGGTGCCGCTCCAAACGCTCCGCCTCCTCCCGGGTCATGTTCGATTCTGCCGTTGAACCCTTGACCAGGGTCACCGAGTACAGCGCCGGATCCAGCCCCAGGCAACTAAGGAGGGTGTTCTGGGCGGAGCCGCCCATGTCCAGCCGGGTGATGATGTGGAGTACTTTCGTTGTTCCTGACATGATTTTTGGCTCTCAGCTCAACGTATCCACATCCGTGCTGTACCAGTATTGGAACACGATGAGATTCCAGAGGAGCCACGAGGTATCCCGCCGATTCTCCCAGTGTGATCCCCTCAACTTCCTCATGACCTCACGCTTCTGCATGCTTTCGGGGTCCATCATCCTTTCAGTCGCTTGAGCACTCTCCAAGAGGCGGGGTACCATTTGGCAAAGTAGGGCTCCAGTTTCTGGAGTGTGGCGGCGGCCAGAGGCTTTCTTTCACTCGGCTGGGCAAGTTTCCTTAAACCGTCCTTCGCACCTGCAAGAAACGATGAAAGCTCCGCCGTGCGACCCCGTCTCAAGCGGTAGGCCACACCCTCTGCCACTATGATCGCGGAGAAGGCGACACCATGGGCCGGTCTGAACATCTCCGCTGCAAACCAAAGCATATTTCTCGTCGCGTAATACGCCCGGCGGCCTTGCGATCGGTGCGCCGGGGCGACGCGATGGAATGCTTGCAGGTCCGGGAAGTGTCGGCAGGAATAACCCAGGTCGAGCACCCGAGCGGTTAGATAGAGCTCGTTCAGGTAGAGGAAATAGCCGGAGTTGAAATATCCAGCCCTGTGTACCGCATCCAGTCTGAGCCCCACCCCGCACCCGACGAAGGTGGGAGCAAGGCCATCCGGATGCACGTCCCCAGGGCCAGGCCAGTCTACTCTCTTCGCATGAGGATTGATGATAGTGAAGGCGGCGATGCCCAAACTCGGGTCCGCCTCGAAGCGGTCGACCATGCTCTCGACTGTCGCGCCGTTGACGTGGGAGTCATCGTCGAGGAGGATGACGTACTTGCCATGGGCGGCGCGCATCCCGGTATTGAGCCCGGCGATGCCGGTATTCTCGCTCAAGTGTATGAGGCGTACGCGGGGGAAATCCAGGGCGACCATCTCCGGAGAACCGTCCGTGGAGGCGTTGTCCACGACGAGTGTCTCCAAAACGGGATAGGTGCAAGATTTCATGTGTTTCAGCGTCAGACGGAGTTCTTCCCGCCTCATCCAACTCAGGATGATCACTGAAACCAGAGGTGGATGTGATCTGGCGTGCATCAAGGAACCTGGAAGACGTTCTCCTCCCTCTTGACGAGGATTCGCCCTACCGCCTCGGCTCCCTGCATGAAGGCGTGGTCCATGTTGCCGACTTCGTATCTGAAGGCGCCGAACCTTCCTCGCGACAGTACCCGCAACGGCTCAAGAAACTCAAATACGGCTCTGAGGCGCCGATCCCGGTCAATGGTCGGCACCGGATACGCATACTTGAGGAGGACCTTCGAGACGGAAATGATCTCACTGAGGTCTCCCTTGGAAAGTATGCCCGCGGCACAAAGACCCTCGATGACTCGCTCCTCGATGTTGTCATCTGGAGGTGGGCCGAGGGCCGAGAGGGATATCTCGCACATGAGGGATCGATAGGGTCCTCCCTTGCCTGGGACCAAGGCGGGGGAGTAATTGGAGAGATAGGTCAGGCGATAAAAGGGAAAGCGATCCTCGGGGAAATAGAGCCAGTGTCGGTCCGACCGGGAGTTTCCCCGCAGCCCTACTCCTACCACGATGGCGCTATTGTGGACGAGTCCGGCAGCAGCGTCTCTGACTGCCGCAGGGACACCTGTCATCATGGAGACCAGCCTATCGAGGGGAAGACTGGAGATAAGCCAGTCGTAAGCCGTTTCTGTACCGTCGGCGAACAGCGCGCAACCCTTGGCAGGATTCACTGAGATAAGCCTCTTCCCCAGTTTGAGCCGGTCACCTACCATCTCGGCGAGGCGGGCGAAGAGGAGCCCCGTTCCCCCTGCTTTAGGATAGCGGAAGATGGTGTTGGGGCCCCAGCCGTCGCTGCCATCGTCCGAGAGGATGGCCCGGAGGGCCTCTTCCAACCCGGTCACTGCAACCCGCTCGCCCAGCCAGGAAAAGGCCATCTGCTCCAGAGGGTACGCCCACACCTTCCGGTTGTAGGGCTCCATGAAGAGTTTCACCACTCCCTTGCCAAAGACGCCGGTCATCCACTCGAGGAAATTCTTGGGAGCAGCGGAGCAAAGGTATGTTGCCTCAGCTAGCCCCAAGAGACACTCCAGTGCCGACTCCATGGGGAGATCCTTAAGGTGGTGCTGGAAGGGGTAGCGAACGAGTCTGTTCATGATCTGAATGAAGCTCATTCTCATGTGGGTGAGAAACCCTTCCGCGCCGAGTGCCCGCCAGCACGCTTCGTCGTAGTAAGGATAGTGGCTGAAGTGGACATGTCCTCCGAGGTCCCAGGTGAACCCAGCCTTGTCGGTGTAGCTGGATGAGAGACCTCCGGCAGAGCTCTCCGCCTCGTAGATATCGTAGTCGTCGTAGCCTACCTCTCCGAGGCGGTATGCAGCGCCGAGCCCGGTGGGGCCGGCCCCGATGATTACGATGCGCCCCCCACTCCTCATCGCAGGAGTCCACAGTAGAGATTCATGAGGGTTTCGGTGTGCCCTTCCATACTTGGTGCCGTACCTCGGGCGCCCCTGGAAAGTTCGACGATACGTTCGGGCTTCTCGAGGAGAAACAAGATCGATTCCTTAAGCGCGTGCACGTCTCCCGGCGAAAACAGGAGCCCATTCACACCGTTCCTCAGGTAGTCAGTGATTCCGCCGATCTTGGCCCCCAACACCGGGACACCGCTGGCCAGCGCTTCCAACGCGACCACCCCTAGCGGTTCGTCCCACAGGGAGGGCAAGATCAGCACATCGAGGCCGTCCAGGATGGACTGAAGCTCGTCTCTGCGATAGGCACCGAAGTACCGTACGTGGGGCAAGTGTCGGGAAATGCGGTCAAGGTCGGCCTTCGCATAGTGGTCTGCGCCGCCATACAAGAGGAAGAGCGCCTCGGCTGGATCTATATTTTTCGCCGCCTCGACAATGAGATGATTCCCTTTTCCCGGGCCGAGATTGCCCAGGAAACCGAATTTGATCGGCCTTTGCGGCACGCGGAGTCTATAGGTAAGCTGAGCCGCTCTTGGAACTCCCAAACTGAGCGGCCGGATAAGCTCCGGTGTCACGCCGTGGCGAGAAAAAATCTCCCTCATTCTGCTCGAGACGGGCAGGATAAGGTCAACCGAGTTCAGGGCGTCGAGCATGAACCTTTCCCGAATCCGGAGTTTTTCGATCAGGTCGGTGAGCCTCAGGTTTTGATAATGCTTGAGAAACAGTCTTCCCGGACGCTGCCCCAGGGGTTCACCCCTCAAGCGCTTGAAGACGTCCCTCAGTCCTTTGGCCGGAGCAACCCACGGCGAGTTGCATGCGAGTAGGCTTCGGTAGAATCTCGAGGCTGGACTGCCGCCTAAGCAGTTGATGACACAGTTGATGCCGCCTTTCGGGCCGGGGCAGATTGTTTCGTTCGGGGTTAACAGGGATAGCCTCGGGCAGAGAAGCCAGAAGTCGTGGAGCGAGACCACGACCTTAGCCCGAAACTCCTTTGCCATCATTATGCAAGAAGCGGGGGTCCTAACGAATTCGTGAAAATGGACGATTTGCGGCTGAAAGTCTTGGAGGGTCTGCCGGAAAGCAGCGTCGGTCTTCGGTTCGGTGCACCCAGGAAGGGGATCGGCCACAGCGTTCTGGTAACGGATAGGGGATCCTTCCATGACATAGCGAGGAACTCCGGATTCCTGGACCCGCTTGAGCCTCGTACCGCCCTTGCCCGTCCCCTGGCAAAACACGGCAAGTGTCAGGCCTCTTGCTATGAGCGTCCCCTGGAGGTCGTCTAGGTAGATGGAGATGCCATTCACCGCTTGGGGATGAGGCAGGTCGGATACGAGGAGAAGACGCATGGCTATCCTATGAGATCCTCAAGGATGTCGGCGGCTCGACTGCCGATGTCGCTCCACCGGTACCTGCTGCAGACCGCTTGCCTGGCATGACGCCCAACCTTGCGGCGTAGTTCGGGTTCCCTCAGGAGCCTGACGCACCGTGCCGCAAACCCACTGTTAGTGTTCTCAATGAAGAGATGATCTCCTGAGGTAAGGTCGAGACCCTCGGCGCCCACTTGGGTGGAAACGATGGCCTTTTCCATGGCAGAGGCCTCCAGAATCTTGAGCCTCGTGCCGCTGCCCACCCAAAGCGGCACGATGAAGACCCAACCGCCAGCCATGTAGGGCCGGACATCCTCCACCGCACCCACGAGCTCGACGGAGCTATCTCCCATCACGGTCTTCTCCAGCTCAGGCAGGATGTGTCCGCCCACGAGATGAAGCCTGACCTCAGGGACTTGCTTTCGGATGAGCGGGTAAATTTCTCGGATAAACCTCAGGACACCATCTCCGCCCTGGGAGCCGAGGCCTCCGCTGTAGACCATGGAGGGATGAGGCCATTCCTCGAAAGCCCCCGTGTTGAATTGATCGGGATCTACCCCGTTGGGAACTATCTCGACGGGTATCCCCGTGCCCAGGTCGAGTACGCGTCTCTTGTCCACCTCGGAACAGGTGAAGGCAAGATCAAACCTGCCGAGAATCAATCTCTCAAATCTCTTCGCCTTGAGTGGTTCCAGCAGATAGCCGATCTTTTTTCTTCCCCAGGGAAACTTCTCCACCGCCCTCTTGATCCTGATAAACTGCAAGTCTTCGAGATCTAAAACCGTCTTCGCGGGATGAGGGACCAACCGCACGTAGGACGCTAGGAAACTGGAGAAGAAGAGCACCCCGTCCACCACTCGTATCTTGAGCATTTCTGAAAACTCCCGAGCCGCTCGGTAGTCTTCGAAATTCAAGTCTGCCGGGTGCAAGGATAGAATGTTTCTGATCTTGCCGATGAAGCTAGGGTTCGCCTTATGGAATGGGATCACTCTCACCTCGCGGCAGAGGGATCTCAAGCACTCGGCACAGCTTGGATCCTCGCCGTCTCTTGCGAGTGAGAGGAGGGAGAGATCAAACCTCTCGGCGAGGCAACGAAGCAGGTGGTAATAGCGAATTTTCCCCCCGGTCACCAGCGGATAAGGAATCGTGTGGGAAAAAACGAGGAGAGATTTGTTCATGTTTTCTCCCCCCAGACTCCAACGGCGACGAGAAAGAAGCAGGCCGGAAGGCTGAGTTCCAGTTGCTGCCAGAGCCAGTCATAGACTCGGCCGACGGCGTTCGGCATGACGGGGCGACCGAATCTTCTTTGGCCAATAGTGTGGGCTATTCTCAGGAGTCGAAACCACTCAGGGTGGTAACCATTGGCGTAGTGTCCTCGGACCTTGAAGCCGAGTATCTCCAGGAGTTTCTTTAGCTGGAAGTAACTGTACTCGGTTTCCCATCCGAAAGGCCAGGTGCCCTCCCGCATCTTCTTCCGTTTCATGAGCGTGTAGAGCTGGTATTTCTGTGGCACATCCACAACGAGGGCGCCGCCCTTCCTAAGGACTCTCCCTTGTTCTTTCAGCAGGGGAAGAGGGTCTCTGAAGTGCTCCAGCACCCCCTGGTGGAAGACGATGTCGAACGACGAGTCGGGAAAGGGGAGCGCGCGACCGTCGGCACAGAGGATAGCAAAAGTGGCTCCCCGCCCCTTTGCATTTCTGAGGGCAGGTAGGGAAATGTCGATCCCCACCACGGAAGCGCCGTTTTCTGCGAGATAGGAACTCGTGGTGCCACTACCGAATCCTATCTCGAGAATCCTTTTCCCCTCGATCCCTATGCGTTGGAGTATCCTTGCCTGGGGTCGGTTCAGTTCCCAACGCCTATCTTCCAGATGACTCCAGTAGTCGTCCCAAACTTTGCTAGCCATGTCTCTAGTTTGCGAATATCGCAAAGATTTCCCTGTCCCCCTTCACGATGACTCGCTTCTCTCTGGCCCTCGCTCTCATGACCTGCGGGAGACACTTCAGCGCCCCAAGGGTTGCCCGGAGGAGGACGGCATCTTTCCTCCTCATCGCCGACAACAGGTGGCAGAAAAGCCAAAGAACGTGCTCCATGAGCATCCCCAGATCAGACAAATTCTTCCACAAGAAGAGGAGCCGGTTCCTCTCGATTATCTCTGTCCTGCGCCGCTCGCTGGCAACGGTCCTTATCGTCGAAGAGGGATAATGTCGTACCGTACATTCAGGATGAAACACGATGCGCCATCCGCGCTTCCAAGCGCGGTAACAAAGATCGGTGTCTTCCCAGTAAAAGGGCTGGAAGATAGGGTGAAAGCCACCTAGGGCGAGATACTTCGTTTTGTTAAAGGCCATCCCTCCACCGCAGCCGTAGAAACTGGGGCCGGCCCCGTTGCGCGCGCCGTTCAAATCAAAACTGATCAGCCCTTGCCTCCAGATGGGGAGAATTCGATTAGCGTAAGGCAGATACGTATCTGCCGACAGCATGTCGAATGCCACCGCAAAGAGATCCGGCTCCTGGAAAACGTTCTCTAGGCACCCCGGGATGTCAGTGCAAACGCTGACGTCGTTGTTGAGGAGAATGATTGTTTCTGCGGTTGCCGCACGAATCCCTTCGTGACAGGCCTTGCCGAAACCGAGATTTTCGGGAAGGGCGAGCAGGGTAACTTGGGGAAATGCTTCTCTGAGCCACAAGCAGGTGCCGTCGCTGCTCCCGTCATCAACCACAATGATTTCGAGGTCCTTTCTCCGTCCCAGCGACTCCACGACTGAGGGGAGAAACGTCTCGAGCAGGTGCTTGCCGTTGTAGGAGGGAATGACGAAAGAGGTAGTAATCGGTTTCTTGCTTATCACGATCGCTTAGACCCTACAGCCATGGGGCGATGGCCTGCTCCAGTTTGTTCCTACTCAACTCCCACGTGTATTCTCGTTCCACCCTCCGTCTGGCCAAGGTCGTCATCCGTTCGACCCTTGCCCGATCTGTCAGGAGCCCCAATGTTTTTCGGGCAAAATCATTTTCCGTGTCAGCGATCTCTATCTCTGCTCCCGCTATGAGACTGAGCCCCTCGGCGCCTACGCTGGTAGATACCACCGGCCTTCCGGCTGCTGCAGCTTCCAGGATCTTGATCCGTGTTCCTCCTCCGATGGTGATAGGCGCCACGAACACGCTGCAGTCCCTAAAATACGGCCTCACATCAGGGACATTCGCCACCAACTCTATGCCTGAACCGACGAATGAACGGACGAGTCTTGACGGATTGCGCCCTACGAGCAACACTTTAACCTGTGGGACAACGCTCCTTATTTTGGGAAGGATTGATCTGCAGAGCCACTCGACTGCGACTTCATTTGGACTATAATCAAGAGCCCCCAGAAACATGAGCACATAAGGGGTGCTCGATCGAAGCGGATTGAAGGAATACGCCTCAGTGTCTACCCCGTTCGGCACGACGGCGAGTGGAAGTTTGCGATTCCATCTGCGCAGACGGTATATGTCTGCATCATTTGTCACCAGCACCATGTCAAACATCGGCAGTCCCTTGAGCTCATACACGAATGTCTTCACGAACTCGAGAGCCAATCCCAACCGTTGTTTCAAATTGGCCGTACTTTTCACCCTTCTATAGGCGATCAAGTGGGCAATATCCAGCAAGTCGAGTAGGTGCACCCGGCCGCGAGAGCGGTGTCGTAGATGTAAAAGCCGGGTAGAGCAGAAGAAGACAACGTCGCACCCAACACTCCTTTCATGCACTATCCGCCCTAACTCTTCCGAATGCAACGGCAGTTCCCACGGCTTAGGTGAGATCGTGTTCCTGATCTTCTGGCGTCTTGATAGGCAAGGCGAAGGAGGTGAAGGGATCGCGAATACTCTTTCGACCTTCTCCCCCAACTCTCTCACCATTGCCGGATCATCTTCTGGTACGGTCAAGCCCACCACCTCGATCTCGAAGCGTTTCCTCAAGAGCTCCAGAAGTTGAAACGAGCGGATCTTTCCACCGTAATTTGGTGGATATGGCAAGTAGGGATAGACAGCCAAGAGCCTCTTTGTTTTCAACTAGGTCCCCGTTACCGTTGCTATTCCGTCTGCCGTACAATCATTTTTCGTCTCACCGTTGGTATCGTCTTTACGAGAAACTGATCGGCAAAGAGTTTCGGATATCTCGACCCCAATTTTCTTGCGAGTGGCTTAAGGAGTCTGAGTTTCCTGAGAGGAGAAAGGTACCAGCGGTTGTAGTGGTGTGAGTCAAGCCAGAAGGCGTATCTCACCTCCGTTACCTCGAGCCTCGCTTCATCCAGCAGACGAATGAAGCTGTCCCGGGTAAAGAACCTGAGATGATTCCTGTCCAGGATTCCGTACTCCTCGTAGGAGAAGTTGCCCCTAAGGACCATCTTCCTTACTGTCCAGTGCACGGCGTTGGGAATGGAGATAATCAGACTTCCACCATCTGCAAGATACTTCCTGAGGTTGGTGAGGAGAAGAAATGGGTCCGGGACGTGCTCCAGAACGTCAAGGAGCATGATTGCATCAAAGGTGCCGACGAGATCCTCGCGGTGGAGGCGCTCGGCGCGCTCGACGATGACCTCATCCAGCACTTTTCGGGCTAGGGCGGCTGCCTCGGCATCCAACTCCACTCCCACAACGTGGCAATCTTTCTCCTTGAGCAGAGCTCCCACCTGACCAGCTCCACAGCCCACATCCATAATCCGCGCAGCACTGCCCGCCATCTCTACGGCCATCTGGTGCACGCCTTGGGGGTCCGTGCTGAGACGGCCGTACGGGGAGATCTGTCGGGCAAGATTCTCTTCGTCCACCTCGCCCCGCCACCGCTCAAGTCTCCCGTCGTTGACAAGGTGCTCGTAGTATCCTCTGGCGAAGGCTATCGGATCGTTATGCCGATAAAATTCGTACTTGCGGAGGCGACGGTCGGGATCGAGATACCCATAGTGTTTTACCACTATGGCAGCTTTCTTGGCCCTGCCGATAAGGCCCTGGGGGATCGACCCACAGTGGAATCCGGCCCCATGCCCCTTTTGGCAAGTAAAGCGGAGGGAGGAGAGGTCCTGATTCCAGCTGGTGAAGAGCCTCGGGTGCCACACGTCGGCGTACTCGGCGTCGGTCCGATACGTGCTCTCGTCATTCCAGAAGTAGATGAATCTAAAACTCAAGCACGTAAATTCGGGGTTGTAAGGTGTTATCCGCGCAATTTCCCTTGGGATCAGCCAGCGGCTGAGTGACCCCAACTCCTCATCTCCATCCAGCGCCAATATCCAATCGGGCTTGAGCGCCAGGGTCCAGGAGAGGAGTAAATTCTTGTCGCGTACCTCATCCACCTCGGTGTGCTTGACGTATTCGTATCTCAGCACCTTGGGGAATGCTCTGGCGACCTCGGGAGTCCTGTCAGTGGAGCCATCATCCAGAATCACAATGCCATCGACAATATCCACAAGGCTCGATAGGCACCTCTCTATCCAGCGCTCCTCGTTCTTTATCCGGAGCATCGCCACAACACGCGGGTTCATGGTAACTCGATCTATAGACCTTCGGGGGATCAGAGACCTGGAGCTGGTCCGAGCTTCTGCGCCAGATACCAGTAGTGGCCGGCGCGAGTTCTGCCTTTTCCTATGGTCGCAAAGTGACATCTTCTAAACATTTCTGCCATTTGACTTTCAGTCAGCACCGAGAAATGCGAACGGTCCTTCAGCCACTGCTCGTCAGGTATATTTATTAACAGATAGCCGCAACGAGAGAGCACTCGATTCATTTCACACATCGCTATGTACGGCGCTATAGAATGCTCGTAGCATTCTCGGCAATAAACTGCATCAAACTGACTATTTCTGAATGGCAGTGCGTGCATGTCCCCGAATCTGATCCGCACGTCCGGATAGTGACGCCTCGCAAACCTGAGTTCTCGGGGATTACAGGTGAACCCGACTGCGTCTTTACCCAGGTTTTGCTTGATGTAGTTCACACTCCACCCATCGCCACAGCCGAGGTCCAGCACCATGCGACAGTGTGCTGGCAAGTTCTCAAGCAGCTCCCGGTGATGTGCCTGCGCGTCGGGCCAAGCGGTGGTGGCGCTGTATTCATTTAGGGTGTGGCGATAGTACCTGCGCCACTTCCTGGAAGGAAAGACGAGAACGAGATAGACTAAATAAGGGAGGTCCTGCAACAAGCCCCACATTCTTTTGACGTTATCCCGGGACAAGCGTTGCAAGATCTCTCTCGGGTTTCTGAACCCGTGCTTCAATCTGGAGAGAGTGCCATGATTCCAGCTTAAGCCAACAATGTCTCCGGACATAGACGGCCTAACCTTTGCGCCACAACTGGTGGATCTCAAGGCGATATCAGGGAGTTGCTCCTTAGGGCTTCTTCAACTACAGTGAGCAACCGGTGTTGCCGAGCAACCCTGGTGTTGACTCCTCGAGGGTCCCGTGAGACGATCTCGCCGCTGCCAAAGTCTTCATGCCGCGCCTCGGCGGTTACTCTTAGCCCCGACGCCTAAGTAGACGCCCGAGCCGATAGACCATGTCCTTCAAAAGCCGTATTAGTCTAATAAACGCGAAGCGTAGGGCATTGAACCAGAGTGGTTGAAGGAGTGCCTTTCTCAATACCAATGAGGTGTGGAATAGCTTCAGGCGCTTCCGGTTGTGTTCATAGTCGTACACGAGATATGGCTCATCCGAGAGCCAGAATTCGTCGTCTAGAAGTCCAAGTTTTTTTGCTCTGGCACATAGTTTCGTACCGGGCAAGATCCAAAGGGCCCCTACGGTGCCGACGCTGTTCGGCTGCACTCTTGTTAACCACGCCACGGTCTCGTTTATGGTCTCCACGGTTTCGCCAACGTTGCCTAATATGATGAGAGCCGTAGCTCTTATGCCCACTGCCTTAGTTAACGCGATTGCTCTGTCTGCGCTCTCCAGAGTTACATTCTTACCCATGGCGCTTAAGAGCCGCTCGCACCCAGTCTCGATGCCATAGGCGATTTCATAGCAGCCGGCTTCCTTGAGCCGGGCGAGCATCTCTTCGTCAACGCAATCGACCCGTGTGGTGAGGTGAAATGCTATCTTGAGATCTCGCGTCGTTATCTCGTGACAGAGCTTGATGACCTCATCGCGATTCACGGTCATGGTGTCATCGGCAAAGCAGAAATGTCGCACTCCGCAATCATGGTAGAGGAGACTTAGTTCATCTGCCATATTCGCGCCGGAGCGACCCCGCCACCCCTGCCATATCCACCAGGTGGAGCAGAAGTGACAGCGGGCCACACAGCCCCGAGAGAAGACCACGGAGACTCTCGGCGCCTTAGCTAGGTCGACGCCGTTTACCACACCCGTTCCTCGCGCTGGATAGCGGTGGAGATCGATAAGATCCCACGCGGGCAAGGGGATTGAATTGAGATCTGCGATGGTGTCGCGCCAATGATTCCTCAGGACCTTGCCGTTCTTGCGCCAGGATATCCCTGCTATCTCTGCGAGGGGAAGGTCTCGGGCGAGTTCGACGATGATCTCCTCGCCCTCGCCCCGGGCAGCCACATCGACATAAGGGTAACAGGTCAGCAGTTGCCGATCCATGGTGGTGGGATGTGCCCCTCCCATTACGGTGAGGA
>Ga0335070_10001515_pt1 | contig 26938 bp, 24 predicted proteins | sample Lox_Sample_13_FD_206722 | JGI IMG/M metagenome (GOLD analysis project Ga0335070, IMG submission 206722) | Soil microbial communities from Loxahatchee National Wildlife Refuge, Florida, United States - Lox_Sample_1.3 | ecosystem: Environmental > Terrestrial > Soil > Wetlands | place: USA...
GCCCACACAAGGGCGCGACGTGGCGCTGTCGGTCGACCTCAAGCTGCAGTATCTGGCCTATCGCGAGCTCAAGGCCGCTGTCATCCAGCATCGAGCCAAGGCAGGTGGCATCGTGGTGCTCGACGTTGCGACCGGGGAGGTGCTGGCGCTGGCCAATGTGCCGGCTTACAACCCGAATAACCGCGAGAACCTGGATGTCACCCGAGCGCGCAATCGCGCGCTGACCGACCTGTTCGAGCCGGGATCGACGCTCAAGCCGTTCACGGTGGCGGCTGCGCTCGAAGCGGGGCTGGTTCGGCCGGAGACCCTGGTACAGACGGCACCCGGTTATCTGACCGTTGGCGACGCACGCATCACAGACGTGCATCCTTCGAGCGTGCTCACCGTTGCTCAGGTGATCCAGCGCTCTTCCAACGTCGGCGCCGCGAAGCTGGCGCTGGCATTGCACCGCGAGCAGTTGTGGACGGTGCTCTCTGCGGCCGGCTTCGGTTCGTCGCCGCGAACCGGGTTCCCGGGCGAGGTCGCCGGGCGGTTGCGGGCCTACCGGTCTTGGCGGCCGATCGAGCAGGCGACCATGTCGTACGGACATGGCATTTCCGTCAGCCTGTTGCAGCTGGCGCGCGCCTACACGATCTTCGGTACCGACGGCGTGTTGCAGCCGCTGACGCTGCTGCGCGGCGAAGGGGACGTCCGGGGCCAGCGAGTCATCTCGCGCGACACGGCACTGGCGGTGCGCCGCATGCTCGAGACAGTGGTGCAGCCGGGCGGTACCGCGCCGCGCGCGCAGGTCATGGGCTACCGGGTGGCAGGGAAAACGGGAACCGCCCACAAGCTGGAGGGGCACGGCTACGCCGAGGACCGTTATGTGTCCTCCTTCGTCGGCATGGCGCCGGCGTCCAGCCCGCGCCTGCTGATTGCGGTGATGCTCGACGAGCCGAGCGGAACCGACTACTACGGCGGGGTCGTCGCCGCGCCGGTGTTCAGCGCGGTGATGTCGGAAGCCTTGCGCATGCGGTCGATTCGTCCAGACGCACCGCTGCGTCCCCTGCCGGCGATGGAAGCCACGCCGGTGGTCAAGGAAGAGGTCTAGCGGTGCCGACCTTCGACCCCGCTCAGTTGAGCGCCCTTGGCGTGGGGATCGCGCGCCTGGAGACCGACAGCCGGCGTGTGCAAGGCGGCGACGTCTTCGTCGCGTGCCCCGGCGAGCGGCAGGATGCGCGCAGCTACATTGGACAAGCCATCGCCGCTGGCGCTCGGGGCGTGCTGTGGGAGGCTGAGGGTTTTGTCTGGGACAGTCAGTGGCGGGTGCCCAACGTCGGCATCCACGGGTTGCGACGACAACTCGGCCACCTGGCCGCGCATGTCTACGGTCATCCATCGTCCAAACTGTGGGTGACCGGCGTGACCGGGACCAATGGCAAGACCTCTTGCTCGCACTGGATCGCCCAGGCGTTTAACCGTCTCGGTCGGCCCACCGCGGTGATCGGGACGCTCGGCAACGGGTTTCCTAACGTGCTGCTGCCCGGCACGCACACCACGCCGGACGCGGTAACCTTGCAGGAAGAGATCGCCGAGCTGCTGAGCCGCGGTGCGCAGGGCGTATCCATGGAGGTGTCATCGCACGGTCTCGAACAGGACCGGGTCCAGGGTGTGGCGTTCGCGGCGGCGCTGTTCACCAATCTCTCGCGCGATCATCTCGACTACCACGGCACGATGGAGCGCTACGGCGCAGCCAAGGCCAAGCTGTTCAGCTGGCCGGGGCTGAAACACGCCGTGCTCAACCTGGACGATGCGTTCGGCGCGCGCCTGGCGGCGTCGCTGGATCGCACGCGCACCAGCGTGCTCGGCTACGGCTTCGGCAAGGGCGAGATCTCCGGCCACAGGCTCGACCTGTCCACCCGCGGCCTGCGGCTGGAGATCGAGACGCCATGGGGGCCGGGCGTGCTCCAGAGCCGCATGCTGGGGGCATTCAACGCTTCCAACCTGCTTGGTGTGCTGGGCGTGCTGCTGTCGGCGGGGGTGGAGCTCGACGCCGCCATCACCGCGCTGGCGCAGGTAGAGGCGGTGGCCGGCCGGCTGCAGATGGTGAGCGAACCGCAGCGGCCCCTGGTGGTGGTGGACTACGCACACAGTCCGGACGCCCTGCAGAAGGCACTGGAAACGCTGCGGCCGTTGCTCGCGCCCGGTGCGCGGCTGTTGTGCGTGTTCGGTTGCGGCGGCGACCGGGACCGCGGCAAGCGCCCGGTGATGGGGGAAATTGCCACCCGGCTCGCCGACTACAGCGTGATCACCAGCGACAACCCGCGCAGCGAAGACCCGCGCGCGATCATCGACGAGATCGCGGCGGGTGCGCATGCGCGCTACCACGTGGAGCCGGACCGGGCGCGCGCCATTTTCCATGCAGTGCACGAGGCCAGGCACGGCGACGTCGTGCTGATCGCCGGCAAGGGCCACGAGTCGTATCAGGAGATCGCAGGCGCGCGGGTGCCGTTCAGCGACGCCGAGGTCGCGCGACAGGCCTTGCGGGGAGGGCGCTGAGGCATGCTCGATCTGGACACGGCGGCTAGGCAGATCGGCGCAGGGAGGCGCGGCGCCAACGCCAGCTTCTTCGGCGTGAGCACCGACAGCCGCCACATCTCGCACGGCGACCTGTTCGTGGCGTTGCGCGGCGAGCGCTACGACGGCCATGAGTTCGTGGATCAGGCGCTCGAGGACGGCGCCGTCGCGGCCATGGTGGTCGACACCGATCGCATCCAACGCGCGGACGCCGCGCTCATCCTGGTGGAAGACACGCGTATCGGGTTGGGGCGGCTGGCTGCGGCTTGGCGCCAGCGCTTCGCCATTCCGCTGGTGGCGGTCACCGGCAGCAACGGCAAGACCACGGTCAAGGAGATGATCGCCGAGGTGCTGCGCGCGGCGGCCGGCGACAAGGCGGTGCTGGCAACCTCCGGCAACCTCAACAACGACATCGGTGTTCCGCTCATGCTGCTGCGACTGCGTAGCCATCACCGCTACGCGGTGATCGAGATGGGCATGAACCACCTCGGGGAGATCCGTTACTTGACCGGGCTGGCCCGGCCTACGGTCGCGCTGATTACCAACGCGGGGATCGCTCACATCGGCGAACTGGGCTCGCGCGACGCTATCGCGCAAGCCAAGGGCGAGATCTACGAAGGCCTCGACGCCGACGGTGTGGCACTGATCAACGCCGACGACACGTATGCGCAGTACTGGCATGGGTTGAACCAGGGGCGCGCTGTGGTCGAGTTCGGGATGGACCGGCCTGCCACCGTGCGCGCGCGTTGCCAGCTCGGCGCGGAGGGCAGCACGCTGCACGTGCGCACGCCGACGGCGGAGTATCAGGCGAAGCTCAACGTGCCTGGCCTGCACAATGCCCGCAACGCGCTTGCCGCCTGTGCGGTCGCTCACGTGCTGGGCATCGCGCCCGCTCATGTGACACGGGCGCTGGCCTACTTCGAGGGCGCCAAGGGCCGTCTGCAGCGCAAACCCGCCAAGTCTGGAGCCGTCCTGATCGACGACACGTACAACGCCAACCCCGACTCGGTGCGCGCGGCCATCGCGGTGCTGGCAGCTTGCACCGGGATGCGCATCCTGGTGCTCGGCGACATGGGCGAGCTCGGTGCCGACGCGGCGCAGATGCACGCGGAGCTGGGTGAAGCCGCGAAAGCGGCCGGGATCCAGCGCCTGTTCACGCTCGGCGAGCTGTCCGAGGGCGCGACCCGGCGGTTCGGCAGCGGCGCCCAGCACTATCGCGACCTGGATGCGCTGTGCGGCGCGCTGGTCGAGCTGCTCGCGCCGGGCGTCACCGTGCTGATCAAGGGCTCGCGTTTCATGCGCATGGAGCGTGTAGTCGAGCGCCTGTTGCAGGGTGGCGCTGGAAGCGGCGGGGGAGGGCACTGACATGCTGCTGGCGCTGGCTCAGCTGCTCGCCCAGGAGATCCGGGCATTCAATGTCTTCAACTACATCACCCTGCGCGCGGTGCTGGCCACCCTCACGTCGCTGATCCTGTCGTTCACCATCGGCCCGCCTGTGATCCGCAAGCTCACCGCCTACAAGATCGGGCAGGCGGTGCGCGACGATGGACCTGCCACGCACCTCACCAAGGCCGGCACACCGACCATGGGAGGCGCATTGATCCTCGTGGCCATTTGCGTCACCACGCTGCTGTGGGGCGACCTCAGCAACCGCTTCGTGTGGGTGGTCATCGTGGTCACGCTGGGGTTCGGCGCGGTAGGCTGGGTGGACGACTACCGCAAGGTCGTGCACCGCAACCCGAAGGGATTGCCCGCGCGCTGGAAGTACTTCTGGCAGTCGGTGGTCGGCCTGGCGGCGGCGATCTTTCTCGCCTACAGCGGGACGTCGGCCCAGACCGAGTTCATCGTTCCGTTCTTCAAGCATGTGGCCTATCCGCTCGGGGTGGTCGGTTTCGTGGTCATGACTTACCTGGTGATCGTCGGCAGCAGCAACGCGGTCAACCTCACCGACGGGCTGGACGGGCTGGCGATCCTGCCCACTGTGATGGTGGGCAGCGCGCTCGGCGTGTTCGCTTACGTGGCCGGGCATGCGGTGTTCTCGAAGTATCTCGGCTTTCCGCACATTCCCGGCGCGTCGGAACTCACCGTGTTCTGCGGAGCGATCGCGGGGGCAGGGCTGGGCTTCCTCTGGTTCAACGCCTATCCGGCGGAAGTGTTCATGGGCGACGTCGGTGCGCTTGCCCTCGGGGCATCGCTGGGGACGGTCGCCGTGATCGTGCGCCAGGAGGTGGTGCTGTTCGTCATGGGCGGCGTGTTCGTGGTTGAAACCCTGTCGGTGATGCTGCAGGTCGCCTCCTTCAAGCTCACCGGCAAGCGCATCTTCCGCATGGCCCCGCTGCACCACCACTACGAGCTCAAGGGCTGGAAAGAAAACCAAGTTGTCGTCCGCTTCTGGATCATCACCATGATGTTGGTTCTGGTCGGACTCTCGACACTCAAACTCAGATGAGAAAAGAGGCCGACAACTTGGTTTCGGCGCAGGCTAACCTCGGCGCGCTGGTGGCGCCGAGGTTAAGCGCGGCCATCCCGCGCGGCCGGAGCCAAAACCTGGTGGTCGTCCGCTTCTGGATCATCACCATGATGTTGGTTCTGGTCGGACTCTCGACACTCAAGCCCAGATGACGCTCACGGGCAGGCACGCACTCGTCCTCGGCATGGGCATCAGCGGGCTGTCCATGGCGCGTTGGCTGACGCACATGGGCGCGCAGGTGCGTGCGGCGGACACGCGCCACGCGCCACCGTGCGCGCGTCAGCTTGCAAGCGAGCTGCCGCAGGTGGAAATCCGCACCGGGCCGCTGCGGGAGGCGAGCTTCCGCGAGGTCGACTTGATCGCGATCAGCCCGGGACTGCCGGTGTCGGAGCCGCTGGTGGCGGATGCCGCGGCGCGTGGCATTGAGGTAATCGGAGACATCGAACTGTTTGCGCGCGCCCTTGGCAAGGTGGCACCGCATGCACGGGTACTGGCGATCACTGGCTCGAACGGGAAGAGCACGGTCACCGAGATGACCGGGATGATGTGCAAGGCCGCCGGCCAGCGCACGGTGGTGGCCGGTAACATCGGCCTGCCGGTGCTCGACGCGCTGCTGGCCGTGGAGCGCGAAGCTGCCGCGGGTCGCGACCTGCCGCAGATGTTCGTGCTGGAGTTGTCGAGCTTCCAGCTGGAGACCACTTACAGCCTCGACGCACAAGTGGCTGCGTGTCTGAACTTGAGCGAGGACCATCTCGACCGCTACGCCAGCATGGAGGACTACGCCCGCGCCAAGTCGCGCATCTTCCGGGGCGGCGGCGTGCAGGTGCTCAACCGCCAGGATCGATGGACCCAGGGCATGGCGCTGTCCGGCCGCCGCGTGCTGACGTTCGGGCTGAACGCTCCAGCCAGCGAGCGCGACTGGGGCCTGATCGACGGTGACGGCGACACCTGGCTGGCGCAGGGCGGCCAGAAGCTGATGGCGGTATCCAGCCTGCGCGTTACCGGGCTGCACAACGCTGCCAATGCGCTGGCCGCGTTGGCGCTGACGCGCGCAGCCGATCTTCCCTACGAGCCGCTGTTGCGCGCGCTGGCCGGCTTCGAGGGGCTGCCGCATAGGGTCCAGCGAATCGCCGAGATCGACGGTGTGGTGTTCTTCGACGATTCGAAAGGCACCAATGTCGGGGCTACCGTGGCCGCCCTGAACGGCATGCGCCAGAGGGTGGTGCTCATCGCGGGTGGCGACGGCAAAGGTCAGGATTTCGGCCCGCTCAAGCCTGCGGTCGCGGGGCGCGCGCGGGCGGTGGTCCTGATCGGTCGTGATCGCGAGCGCATAGCCGAGGCGCTGGCCGGCAGCGGCGTGCCGCTGCTGCGTGCGGCGGACATGGACGAGGCCGCGCGTTTGAGTTTCGAGCAGGCCGGCGACGGCGATGCCGTGCTGCTGTCGCCTGCTTGCGCGAGCTTCGACATGTTCCGCAACTACGAGCACCGTGCGCAAGCGTTCGTCGAAGCGGTGCGCCGGCTGGCGGGACGCGGAGCTGGCGTGTGAGCACCACTGCCTGGATCGCTGGCTCGACCAGAACCGCCTCGGCGCATGACTTCGACCAGCCGCTGCTGTGGATTGGCGTCCTGCTGATCGGGATCGGCACGGTCATGGTCTATTCGGCTTCGGTTGCGATCGCCGACGCGGCCCGCCATGGGGCAGGCCCACCGGCGTTTTTCCTAATCCGGCACCTGCTTTCCATCGCCATCGGGGCGGCGGCCGCGTTCTGCGTGTACCAGGTGCCGCTGCGGGTCTGGCAGCAGGCTGCGCCGTATCTGTTCCTGTTCGGCGCGGTGCTGTTGCTGATCGTTCTCGTGCCCGGCGTGGGGCGCGAGGTCAACGGCAGCCGCCGTTGGCTGCCGTTGCTGTTGATGAATCTGCAACCCTCCGAGCTGATGAAACTGTTCGCGGTCCTGTACGCCGCCGACTACACGGTGCGCAAGGCGGCATGGATGCACAGTTTCAAGAAGGGCTTCCTGCCGATGTTCGCGGTCATGCTCTTCGTCGGGGCGCTGCTGCTGCGCGAGCCGGACTTCGGCGCTTTTGCGGTCATTACGGCGATCGCCATGGGCGTGCTGTTCCTGGGAGGCATGAACTGGCGGCTGTTCGCAGGCCTGTTCGTGCTGCTGGTGATCGGCTTCGCCGTGGTCATCCTGACCTCTCCGTATCGGATGCAGCGCATCCTGGGGTTCATGGACCCATGGGCTGACCCGTTCGGCAAGGGCTATCAGCTGTCCCACGCGCTCATCGCCTTCGGGCGCGGCGAATGGGCGGGCGTGGGGTTGGGCGCGAGCGTCGAGAAGCTGTTCTATCTGCCCGAGGCGCACACCGACTTCCTGCTTGCGGTGATCGGCGAGGAGCTGGGGTTGATCGGCGTGACGATCGTGGTGCTGCTGTTTGGCGCGCTGACCATGCGCGCATTCGCCATAGGCGCGCAGTCGGCCCGGCTCGAGCGCTATTTCGCCGCCCTCGTCGCGCAGGGCGTTGGCATCTGGCTCGGGGTGCAGGCGCTAATCAACATGGGCGTCAATATGGGGTTACTGCCGACCAAGGGGCTGACGCTGCCATTCCTGAGCTACGGCGGCAGTGGGTTGCTCGCGAACTGCTGCGCGCTCGCGCTGCTGCTGCGAGTGGGATACGAGAACCGCGTGTTGATGAAAGGCCGTGCCGTATGACGTGCGCCAACGACACGACTCTCCTCATGGCCGGAGGCACCGGGGGGCACGTTTTTGGTTGCGGCCGCGCGCTTAACCGGCGCGGGGCGCCGGTTAGCCTTCACCGAAAACGTGCTCGGATGGTTGGTCTGCTGTTGGGAGGTTCGTGGTGAGGACGATTCTCATCATGGCCGGGGGTACCGGGGGGCACGTTTTTGATTGCGGCCGCGCGCTTAACCGGCGCGGGGCGCCGGTTAGCCTTCACCGAAAACGTGCCCGGATGGTTGGTCTGCTGTTGGGAGGTTCGTGGTGAGGACGATTCTCATCATGGCCGGAGGCACCGGGGGGCACGTTTTTCCCGCTCTTGCGGTGGCGGGGGAGATGCGCGACGCCGGCTGGCAGGTGGCCTGGCTCGGCGCCAAGGAAGGCATGGAGGCCACGCTCGTGCCACGGCACGGCTACCGCATGGAGTGGATCCGCTTCTCCGGTCTGCGTGGAAAGGGGCTGCTGCGGTTGGCGACGCTGCCGCTGAGTCTGCTGCTGGCGTTCTGGCAGAGCGCGCGGGCGATCTTCCGGGTGCGGCCGGATGTGGTGCTCGGAATGGGCGGGTACATCTCCTTTCCCGGCGGGATGATGGCAGCGCTGTTGAATCGTCCGCTGGTGGTGCACGAACAGAACTCCATCGCGGGTTTGGCCAACAAGTTGCTGGCGCATGTGGCCGATCGCGTCCTGAGCGGCTTTCCGGGCGTGCTGAAGAACTGCCAGTGGCTCGGCAATCCGGTGCGGGCCGAGATCGCTGAGCTGGCGCCGCCCGCGCAGCGCTTCGCCGGCCGTAGCGGCCCGCTGCGCCTGCTGGTGATCGGTGGCAGCCTCGGCGCGCAGGCGCTCAACGAGACGGTCCCGGCGGCCTTGGCGCTGATTCCCGGTGAGCAGCGGCCGGTGGTCGTCCATCAGGCCGGAGCCAAGCACCTGGATCAGCTCGGGCGCTACTACGAGGCCGCGGGCGTGCGCGGCGAGCTGCTGGGCTTCATCGACGACATGGCGGCGCGCTACGCGCAAGCCGACCTGGTGATTTGCCGTGCGGGTGCGCTCACCGTTTCGGAGCTCGCGGTGGCGGGGGCGGCGAGCATCCTGGTGCCGTTTCCGTACGCGGTCGACGATCATCAGACCCACAACGCGCGCTTTCTCGCCGATGCCGGCGCGGCGCTGCTGGTGCAGCAGCGCGAGCTGACGCCGCGCTGGCTGGCGGACCTGCTGATCGGGTCTACCCGCGACATGCTGCTCACGATGGCGGAGAAGGCGCGCGCGCTAGGCAAGCCGGACGCGAGCGCAGCCGTCGCGCAGGCGTGCATGGCTGCCGCCCGCTGAACATGTTGCGCCAGGAGACGAGCATGGCCCCATTCAAACCAGCCAAGCCTGCGAAACGTCGCGGCGGACTGCTGCGCCTGCGCCTGAGGCCGGATCGCAGCGCGCGTGTCGCGCGCGCTCATGATGTGGGCGACAAGCGGCTGCAGCTCCTGCTCGCCGCGTCCACCGAGAAGCAATGAGGCACAAGGTCAAGCGCGTGCACTTCGTCGGCATCGGCGGCTCCGGTATGAGCGGAATCGCCGAGGTGCTGCTCAACCTGGGTTACCAGGTGAGCGGGTCCGACCTCGCCGACAACCTGGCCACCGAGCGTCTGCGGGCAAAGGGGGCGCGTGTAGTGCGCGGCCACGACGCGGCTCACGTGCAAGGTGCGGACGCGGTAGTGGTGTCCACCGCCGTCAAGCCGGACAACCCCGAGGTGGCGGCGGCGCGCGCGCGCCGCATTCCGGTGGTGCCCCGCGCGATGATGCTGGCCGAGCTGATGCGGCTGCGGCAGGGGATCGCTGTCGCAGGCACGCACGGCAAGACCACTACCACCAGCCTCATCGCGAGCGTGCTGGCGGAGGCCGGCATGGATCCGACTTTCGTGATCGGCGGCCGCCTGGAGGCCGCGGGGTCGAACGCCAAGCTGGGGCAAGGCGAGTTCATCGTGGCCGAAGCCGACGAGTCCGACGCCTCCTTCCTGTATCTCCAGCCGGTGCTCGCGGTGGTCACCAACATCGACGCCGACCACATGGAGACCTACGGCCACGACTTCAGCCGCTTGCGGCAGGCTTTTCTGGATTTCGTCCAGAGGCTGCCCTTCTATGGCATGGCGGTGCTGTGCGTGGACGATCCGAACGTGCGCGCGATCATGCCGCTGGTCACCAAGCCGGTGACCAGTTACGGGTTGTCCGAGCAGGCGCAGATTCGCGCCACCGACATTCGCCACGCGGCCGGGCGCATGAGCTTCACGGCGCAGATCCGCGCCAACGGCGCGCCGGGCAAGTCGCTCGAGGTGACCCTCAATCTGCCCGGCTTGCACAACGTGCAGAACGCGCTGGCGGCGATCGCGGTAGCGCTCGAGCTGCAGATCCAGGAGGCCGCGATCGCGCGGGCACTGGCCGAATTCAAGGGTGTGGGCCGGCGCTTCCAACGCTGCGGAGAAATCGCGCTGCCCGGCGGGGGCAGCTTCACGCTGATCGACGACTACGGCCATCACCCGGCGGAGATGGAAGCGACTCTGGCAGCGGTGCGCGGGGCCTTCCCCGGGCGGCGCGTGGTGCTGGCGTTCCAGCCGCACCGCTATACACGCACGCGCGACTGCTTCGAGGATTTCGTGCGCGTGCTGTCCACAGTGGACGCACTGCTGCTCGCGGAAGTCTATCCCGCGGGAGAACCACCGATAGTGGCGGCGGACGGCAGGGCCCTGGCGCGCTCGCTGCGGGTGGCCGGAAAGGTCGAGCCGGTATTCGTCGAACAGATCGCCGACATGGCCAACGCGATCGTCGATGCGGCGCAGCCGGGCGATATCGTGGTCACGATGGGCGCAGGTTCGATCGGCGCGGTGCCGGCTCAGCTTACGCGTGGCAAGGTCGAGGCGGCGAATGGACATGGCTGAGGCCAACCGGATACCGGCGTTGCTCCCGGCGGGCGAGCTGATCCGCGACGAGCCGATGAGCAAGCACACCAGCTGGCGCACCGGTGGCCGCGCCGACCGGGCCTATCGTCCGCGCGATCTGACGGACCTGTGCCGGTTCCTGCGCGCCCTGCCCGCGCGCGAGCCGGTCTACTTTGTCGGGTTGGGCAGCAACCTGCTAGTGCGCGACGCAGGCGTGCGCGGCACGGTGGTGTTTACCCACGGGCTGCTCAAGCAGGTGGAGCTCGTGCGGGACAACGATGGGCGCGTGCTGGTCTATGCCGAGGCCGGGGTGGCAAGTCCGAAGGTTTCGCGCTTCGCCGCCACGCATGACTTGCGCGGCGCGGAGTTCCTGGCGGGGATTCCTGGGACGGTGGGCGGCGCGCTGGCCATGAACGCCGGCTGCTATGGGTCGCAGACCTGGGATGTAGTGGAGATGGTCGTGACCGTCGCGCGCGACGGCACGGTTCGACGGCGCGTGCCTTCGGAGTACGAGATCGGGTATCGGCATGTGACGTTGCGCGGCGCGCGCCGCGAGGTACCAGGTACGAGAGAAGCGGCCGAGCAGCCCAGCGTCCATCTCGCCACTCGCGCCCCGCGCCAGGTGCCGCCCGACGAGGAATTCTTCGCCGCCTGCTGGTTCCGTTTCGTTCCGGGCGACGGCGCGCGGGCGCGTGAGCTGATCACCCAGTTCCTGCGCAAGCGCATCGCCACGCAGCCGTTGGAGCAGCCCAACGCCGGATCGGTATTCCGCAACCCGGCCAACGACTACGCCGCGCGGCTGATCGAGTCATGCGGATTGAAGGGATTCGCCATCGGCGGCGCAATGGTTTCGCCCAAGCACGCGAACTTCATCGTGAACACCGGTCACGCCGCCGCCGCCGACATCGAGCGGCTGATCGAGTATGTGCAGCGCACCGTGCTGGAGAAGACCGGCGTGGCGCTCGAGCGCGAGGTGCGCATCGTCGGCGAAGCGCTGCCGGAGGGGGTGCGATGACGCCGGCCGAGTTCGGTAAGGTCGCCGTGCTGTTCGGCGGCAAGTCCGCCGAGCGCGAAGTGTCGCTGATGTCGGGCAAGAACGTGCTCGATGCGTTGCTCGACGCCGGCGTGAACGCGCATGCGTTCGATCCGGCGCAGCGCGAGATCTTCGACCTCAAGCGGGAAGGTTTTCAGCGCGTGTTCATCGCGCTGCATGGCCGCTACGGCGAAGACGGCACGGTGCAGGGGGCGCTGGAGCTGATGGGCATTCCCTACACCGGCAGCGGCGTCATGTCTTCCGCTCTGTGCATGGACAAGGTGCGCACCAAGCTGGTGTGGATCGCCTGCGGGCTGCCCACACCGCGTTTCCGCGTCATCGACGAGTCCAGCGACTGGAGCGCGATCGCCCGCGAGCTCGGGCTGCCGTTGATCGTGAAGCCTGCGCGCGAAGGCTCCACCATCGGGCTGAGCAAGGTGACCAGTGCCGCGCAGCTGCCCGCGGCCTACGCGCTGGCGGCCCGCAGCGACCCCCTGGTCCTGGCCGAGGAGTTCGTGCGCGGTCAGGAGCTGACCGCTGGCTTTCTCGGCGAGCAGGCGTTGCCGCTCATCCGGATCGAGCCGCCGCAGGGAAGCTACGACTACCAGGCCAAGTACTTCAGCGACGAGACCCGCTACTTCTGCCCGTGCGGGCTGCCGCAGCGCGAGGAGAGCGCCATCCGCGAGCTCGTCATGCGTTCTGCGCAAGCGCTCGATTGCAGCGGGTGGGGTCGGGCGGATCTCATCCGCCGCCCCGACGGCAGCGTGACGCTGCTCGAGATGAACACCTCACCGGGCATGACCGGCCACAGCCTGGTGCCGATGGCGGCCAAGCAGGCCGGGCTGTCGTTCCAGCAGCTGGTACTGCGCATTCTGGAGCTGGCGCATGTGGGATGACCACCTGCTGCTCGACCGCGTGGCTGCGTGGCTGAACGCCGTGGCGGCGCTTGCGCTCGGCTACGCGCTTCTCCTGCTGGTGGTGCGGCTGCCGGCGTTCGCCGTGCGGGAAGTTGCGGTAACCACGCCGGCACCGCATACCACGCGCGAGCAGGTGCAGTCTCTGGTCGAGAGCGAGCTGCGCGGCAATTTCTTCACCCTGGACCTGGAGCAGGCGCGCGCCGCGTTCGAGAAGCTGCCGTGGGTGCGGCGCGCCAGCCTGCGGCGCGCCTGGCCGGACCGGCTGGAGGTGGAGCTGGAAGAGCATGTGGCGCTGGCGCGCTGGCGCGATAGCGGGCTGGTCAACACCTACGGTGAGCTGTTCGAGGCAGCGACCGACCAGGCCCTGCCGGTGTTCGCTGGACCCAGCGGTGCATCCGTGGAAATGGCGGACCACTACCGCAAGTTCCAGGCCGCGCTTGCCCCGCTGGGGCGCAGCGCCATTGAGGTGCGGTTGTCCGAGCGGCGCGCCTGGCGGCTGAAGCTCGACGACGGCTACACACTGGAGCTGGGCCGGCATGACGCGGTGGTGCGGGTTGCGCGCTTCGCAGCCGCCTACCCGCAGGCGTCGGCCTGGCTGCCGGCTGGCGTGTACCGGGTGGACCTGCGCTATCCCAACGGCTTCGCGGTGCGCATGCCCGCGCGCCACGGGAGCGACGACGCGGCATGAGCGCAAGGGGGCGCGAAGAGATGGAGCGGCACATGAGCATACCCAAGCCGAAGGACAGCAAGAACCTGATCGTGGGTCTGGATATCGGAACCTCCAAGATCGTCGCCATGGTGGCGGAGATCCGGCCCGAGGGCGGGTTCGACGTGATCGGCTACGGCAGCCATGTCTCCCGCGGCATGAAAAAGGGGGTGGTGGTCAACATCGAGTCCACCGTCAACGCGATCCAGCGCGCGCTCGAGGAAGCCGAGCTGATGGCCGACTGCAAGATCCGCGAGGTGTTCACCGGCATCGCGGGCAGCCACATCCGCAGCTTCAACTCGCACGGCATGGTGGCGATCAAGGATCGCGAGGTAGGTCAGCTCGACGTGGACCGCGTGATCGAGACCGCCAAGGCGGTGAACATCCCCACCGACCAGCAGATCCTGCATATCCTGAATCAGGAGTTCATCATCGACGGACAGGAGGATGTGCGCGAGCCGCTGGGCATGAGCGGAGTGCGGCTCGAGGTCAAGGTGCACATCGTCACCGGCGCGGTATCTGCCGCGCAGAACATCATGAAATGCGTGCGCCGCTGCGGGCTCGAGGTGCACGACCTGATCTTGCAGCCGCTGGCCTCGGCCACCGCGGTGCTGTCGGAGGACGAGCGCGATCTGGGCGTGTGCTTGGCCGATATCGGCGGCGGGACCACCGACATCGCCGTGTTCACCGGCGGAGCCATCCGTCACACCGCGGTGATCCCGATCGCTGGCGACCAGATCACCAACGACATTGCCATGGCGCTGCGCACGCCGACCAAGGACGCCGAGGAGATCAAGCAGAAGTACGGCTGTGCGCTGCGCGAGCTGGCCGACCCGCAGCAAATGGTGCAGGTGCCCGGTGTGGGCGACCGCGATCCGCGCCAGCTCTCGCGGCAGACCCTGGCCGAGGTGATCGAGCCACGGGTCGAAGAACTGTATTCGCTGATCCAGGCGGAGCTGCGGCGCAGCGGCTTCGAGGAACTGCTCTCCTCCGGCATCGTGCTCACCGGCGGCAGCAGCCTGATGCAGGGCATGGTGGAGCTGGGCGAAGAGATCTTTCACATGCCGGTGCGCGTGGGCGTGCCCAACTACGTGGGAAGTTTGGCCGAGGTGGTGCGCAACCCGCGCTATTCGACTGCGCTCGGGCTGCTGCTGGCCGGCGTGGCGCAGTACCAACGCGAGCAGATCGTGCGCATGCAGGGCGCCTCGTTCCGGCAGGTGTTCGACCGCATGCGCACCTGGTTCCAGGTGAATTTCTGAGTGGCTCTTGCCAAGGCATCGAGTTTGTCGATCGACTTCAACTAGAACGGAGGAAGCAATGTTCGAACTGGTGGATACGCAACCGCAGGAAGCGGTGATCAAGGTGATCGGAGTAGGCGGGTGTGGTGGCAACGCCGTCGATCACATGATCGAGGCCGGCGTGGAGGGGGTCGACTTCATCGTGGCCAACACCGATTCCCAGGCGTTGAAGCGCAGCCGTGCGTCGGTTCAGCTGCAGCTTGGGGCGGCGATCACCAAGGGGCTGGGCGCCGGGGCCAATCCGGAGATCGGCAAGCAAGCGGCGATGGAAGATCGCGAGCGCATCATCGAGTTGATCGAGGGCGCGGACATGCTGTTCCTCACCGCGGGCATGGGTGGAGGCACCGGCACCGGCGCGGCCCCGATCGTGGCCGAAGCCGCGCGCGAGCTGGGCATCCTTACCGTGGCGGTAGTCACCAAGCCCTTCACCTTCGAAGGCAAGCGCCAGCGCGTCGCGGCCGAGGGTCTGGAGGCGCTGAGCCGGCACGTCGACTCCTTGATCGTGATTCCCAACGAGAAGCTGATGCAGGTGCTGGGCGACGATATCAGCATGCTGGACGCATTCAGGGCGGCCAACAGCGTGCTGCACGGCGCGGTGGCCGGTATCGCGGAGGTGATCAACTGCCCGGGCCTGGTCAACGTCGACTTCGCCGACGTGCGCACCGTGATGTCCGAGATGGGGATGGCGATGATGGGCTCGGCCAGCGCCTCTGGCCCGCATCGTGCTACCCAAGCCGCGGAGCAGGCGGTGGCCAGCCCGCTGCTGGAGGACGTCAACCTCAACGGGGCGCGTGGCATCCTCGTCAATATCACTGCCAGCGCCGGACTAAAGATGAAAGAGGTGCATGACGTAATGAACACCATAAAGGGCTTCACGGCGGACGATGCCACCGTGATAGTAGGCACGGTGATCGACGAGGCGATCGGCGAAAGCCTGAGGGTGACGATGGTGGCCACCGGTCTGGGTCTGCCCGTCAACCGCACGCAGGCCAAGCCGTTGACGGTGGTCAAGACCGGCACCGACGCCGCGCCCGTTGCGGTAGTGGACTACGATCAGCTGGAAACGCCGGCGGTGATTCGCCGTCGCAATCGGGAATCGACTGTCGAGGCGATGCGTCAGTCGGGTGTGGAGTTGCTGGACATCCCGGCATTCCTGCGCAAACAGGCCGATTGAGCGCAGCGTGGGATGGGGGTTGTCGCCGGAAGGCGGCGCTGCTCCGCATCTCATGGATGGTGCGACCTCGCCCACCCATGCTATGCTAATCAATTAGTTGCACATGTCTCCTCGATGCGCAGAGGGGTTGCCTTCGAGGTTGAGGCTTCGGAACTGACAAGGGAATGATCAGACAACGCACGCTGAAGAACACGGTGCGGGCCACCGGCGTGGGGGTGCACACCGGCAAGAAGGTGTACCTGACGCTGCGTCCCGCTGGCATCGACACCGGGATTGTGTTCCGGCGCGTGGACGTTCCCGACAACCCGGAGCTGAAGGCGGATGCGGCGCTTGTGGGCGACACCCGCCTTTGCTCCTGCCTCGAGCAGGGCGGCGTGCGCGTCGCGACGGTCGAGCATTTGATGTCCGCCTTTGCCGGGCTGGGCGTCGACAACGCTTTCGTGGACCTGACCGCCATGGAAGTGCCGATCATGGACGGCAGCGCCGGCCCATTCGTGTTCCTCATCCAGTCGGCCGGCATCGAGGAGCAGAACGCCGCCAAGAAGTTCATCCGGGTCCGACAGCCGGTGGAGGTGCGCGACGGAGATAAGTGGGCCCGGCTGGAGCCCTACAACGGCTTCCGGGTCGACTTCAGCATCGACTTCAGCCATCCGGTGATCCAGGCCGGCCCGCAGCGCCTGACAATCGACTTCGCCACCACCTCCTACAACAAGGAAATCGCGCGGGCTCGCACGTTTGGCTTCATGCAAGAGGTGGAAACGCTGCGTGCCTCCGGCCTGGGCCTCGGCGGCAGCCTCGACAATGCCATCGTAGTAGACGAGTTTAGGGTGCTCAACTCGGACGGGTTGCGCTACGAAGACGAGTTCGTCAAGCACAAGGTGCTGGACGCCATCGGCGACCTCTATCTGCTCGGCCATCCGCTGCTGGGCTCGTTCTGCGCCTACAAGTCTGGGCACTCGCTGAACAACCGTGTCCTGCGTGCGCTGCTCAGCGACGCGGCGAACTGGGAAGTGGTGACCTTCCTGAGGGCGGAAGAAGCGCCGGTTTTTGCGCACTTGCAGGCTCAGCTGGCCTGATCGCCGCGGGACACGCTCCGTGCGGCCCTCGAGCGTGGGCTAGGGACCAGGGCCCGGTGAGCTGGATCGTCCTGCGGCTAATCGCCTTCCTCGTGGTCCTGGCGATTGGGGCCTCGTTCGCGACCTTCCTCTGGACTCAAGACCGGCGCTGGTTGCGCTTCGCCTGGCAGATCTTCAAGTACACGCTGATCCTCCTGCTGATCGTTCTTGCCCTGTTCGCGCTCGAGCGCTTCGTGCTGGTAGCTTGATCCCCGCTGGTGTCCGACCAGCCTCTCGAGCGCTTGGCGCAGTGGCGGGTGCGACACCGAGCGTGATAACTCTGTAAACTCGTGCACCGCAGTCGCTGTGATGCGACGTTTGGCTGCGCGAACCTCCGTGGTGCGCTGCGCAACCCGGACCACCACCCGCAGCGCCCGGATGTGGAACTTGCGCTGCACGAGCGCGGCGACGATGCGCGGTGCCAGTTGCCGGAGCTTGGCGGCAGCTGCGCTGTTGGGTGCGGCGAGGAGGAGGACCCCACGCTCTTCGCTTAGCACTTGGGCCTGGCTGGCCAGGTGCACCGGAAGGAGCGCAGAGAGGCTTTGCTGCATCGCAATAAGTCGGCGTATCTGCACGCTTATTGCTTCCAGCTCCTCGAGGGAATTCAAAAAGAAACCGATGCTTCGGCTATGCATAGCCATGGCGTGCTGCATCGGGGAGGGAAACGATGAACATCATTCTAGTTTCCGGCAGATCGTCCAAGGTGCGCTCCATCACGCTCGGTAAGAGCCATCTGGCCATAGCGGGCGGGTGCACGCTGTTCGCAATCGTGACGCTGGCCTGCCTGCTGCACTACGTGTCCTTGCGCTATGCCGTGGTCAACGACAGCCCCTACCTGCGGACCATCCTGTCCACCATCCAGGCTCAGGAGAACGAGAAAGTGCGCTCCTACCTGCGCGAGAGCCTCAACACGATGGCGGCCAAGATGGGCGAGATGCAGGCGCAGCTGCTGCGACTGGATGCGCTCGGCGAGCGCTTGTCGAAGGCCGCCGGCATCAAGCCCCAGGACTTCATGCTCGACCGCCCGCCGGCTCGCGGCGGTGCCGAGTCCACCGTGCCGGCACGCCAGCTGTCCATGGAAGACCTCGGGGCGCAGCTCGACCATCTGGCGCAGCGCATCGAGGAGCGTACCGACACCATGGGCGCGTTGCAGGCCACGCTGAGCGTGGTGCACGCGAAGCAGCAGCTGGTTCCCACCTCGTTGCCGGTGAACACGGGGTACTACTCGTCCAACTACGGCTGGCGCATCGATCCATTCACCGGGCTGAATGCTTTTCACGAGGGCATCGACTTCATGGCCGAGGAGGGAACACCCATCGAGGCCGCCGCTGGCGGGGTGGTGGTGTTTGCGGGCCAGCATCCTCAGTATGGTAATATGATCGAGATCGATCACGGGAACGACCTCGTGTCCCGCTACGCGCATGCGTCCAAGCTGCTGGTTAAAGTGGGCGACGTGGTGCTGCGGGGTAGCAAGATCGCTGAAGTCGGCAACACCGGCCGCTCGACGGGTGCCCACCTGCATTTCGAAGTCCGGCAGCGAGGCGCCTCGCAGAACCCGACGCGCTTTCTGAGACTGCCCGGCTAGGTCTGACGAATCCGCTGCGTAGGGGCGAGGGTCGGAAACGACCCTCGCCCTTCGTTTTTTCGGGGCGGGGTCTTGGCCGGCCTTGGCGCGGCGCGCGCTCGCCCCCATATTGCGGAAATTGATGATTACCACCGTCCTGAAGAAGATCTTCGGCAGCCGCAACGAGCGGCTGCTCAAGCGCTACGGCCACACCGTGCGCGCCATCAACGCCCTAGAGCCGCAGATGGGGGCGTTGTCGGACGAGCAACTGCGCGCCAAGAGCGCCGAGTTCCGCTCGCGCTATGCTGCGGGCGAGACACTGGATCAGCTGCTCCCCGAGGCCTTCGCAGTGGTGCGCGAGGCCGGCAAGCGGGCGCTGAACATGCGTCATTTCGACGTCCAGCTGATCGGCGGGATGGTGCTGCATTACGGCAAGATCGCCGAGATGCGCACCGGCGAGGGTAAGACCCTGGTGGCCACGCTCCCGGCATATCTGAATGCCATGTCAGGTGCGGGCGTGCACGTGGTCACGGTCAATGACTACTTGGCCAGCCGCGACGCGGCCTGGATGGGTCGTCTGTATGGCTTCCTCGGGCTGACGGTCGGCGTGAACCTGTCGACCATCGACCACGAAGCGAAGCAGCAGGCGTATGCGGCGGACATCACCTACGGCACCAACAACGAGTTCGGCTTCGACTACCTGCGCGACAACATGGTGTACGAGACCGCCAACCGGGTGCAGCGCGGGCTCAACTACGCCATCGTGGACGAGGTCGATTCGATCCTGATCGACGAGGCGCGCACTCCGCTGATCATATCCGGCCAGGCCGACGACACCACGGAGCTGTACTACCGCATCAACGATCTGGTGCCCAGCCTCGCCCGCCAGCCGGAGGAGAACGCGCCGGGAGACTTCACCGTCGACGAGAAGGCCCACCAGGTGTTGCTCAGCGAAGCCGGCCACGAACATGCCGAGGAGCTGATGACTCGAGCCGGGCTGCTGGCTGAGGGCAGCAGCCTCTACGACGCCTCCAACATCACCCTGATGCATCACCTGTACGCGGCCTTGCGCGCGCACACGCTCTATCATCGGGACCAGCAGTACGTGGTGACCACTGACGGCGAAGTGGTGATCGTGGACGAGTTCACCGGGCGCCTGATGCCGGGACGGCGCTGGTCGGACGGCCTGCACCAGGCGGTGGAGGCCAAGGAAGGGGTGAAGATCCAGCGCGAGAACCAGACGCTCGCCTCGATTACTTTCCAGAACTACTTCCGGATGTACAAGAAGCTCGCGGGCATGACCGGCACCGCCGACACTGAAGCCTACGAGTTCCAGCACATCTACAACCTGGAGACGGTGGTCATCCCGACGCACATGGACATGGTGCGCGAGGACCGCATGGACCAGGTCTACAAGACCAAGAAAGAGAAGGTCCAGGCCATCATCAACGACATCAAGGACTGCTACCAGCGCGGCCAGCCGGTGCTGGTGGGCACGACCTCGATCGAGAACTCGGAGGAGCTGTCGGCCTTCCTGCAGAAAGAGAAGCTCGCGCATCAGGTGCTCAACGCGAAGCAGCACGCGCGCGAGGCCGAGATCGTGGCGCAGGCCGGGCGCCCGAAGATGATCACCATCGCCACCAACATGGCGGGCCGCGGCACCGACATCGTGCTCGGCGGCAACCCGGAGCCGGAGATCAACCGGGTACGGGCGGACGAACAGCTCTCCGAGGAGGACCGCAGCGCCCGCATCGCGGAGGTGCGCATGCGCTGGCAGGACCTGCACAACCAGGTGGTGGCCGCCGGCGGGCTGCACATCGTGGGTACCGAGCGCCACGAGTCGCGGCGCGTGGACAACCAGCTGCGCGGCCGTTCCGGCCGCCAGGGCGACCCCGGGTCGAGCCGCTTCTACCTGTCGCTGGACGATCCGCTGCTGCGCATCTTCGCGGGCGACCGGGTGAAGGGGATCATGGAGCGCCTCAACATGCCCGAGGGGGAAGCGATCGAGCATCCCTGGGTGACGCGCGCCATCGAGAACGCGCAGCGGCGGGTGGAGCAGCGCAACTTCGATATCCGCAAGCAGCTGCTCGAGTACGACGACGTGGCCAACGACCAGCGCCGTGTGATCTACCACCAGCGCAACGAGCTGCTGGAGAGCGCCGACATCACCGAGACGCTCGACCATATGCGGGAAGGCACCGTCTCCGACATGATTGGCGCGCACATCCCGCCGGGGTCGGTCGAGGAGCAATGGGACGTGCCCGGGCTGGAGAAGGCGCTGGCCGCCGAGCTGACGCTGCACCTGCCGCTGCGGCAATGGATAGAGAAGGAGGAGGAGCTCGATGAGGGCGCATTGCGCGTGCGCATCGCCCAGGCCGCCCATACGCACTACAAGACCAAGCTGGAGCAGGTGGGGCGCGACGCGCTGCATCAGTTCGAGCGCGCGGTGATGTTGCAGACGCTGGACAACCACTGGCGCGAGCACCTGGCGGCGCTGGATCACCTGCGCCAAGGCATCCACCTGCGCGGCTACGCGCAGAAGAACCCCAAGCAGGAATACAAACGCGAGGCGTTCGAGCTGTTCTCGATGATGCTCGACACCGTGCGCAACGAGGTCACGCGCATCCTGATGACGGTGCAGATCCGCAGCGCGGAGGATCAGAAGAAGGCCGAGGAGCCGGTCGATCTGGTCAACGTGCGCTACCAGCACGCCGACTACGAAGAGGCCCTGGCCGAGCCCGACCCGGCGCCCAGCGCGCCCGCGGCCCCCAAGGCTCAACCGTTCGTGCGCGGCGGCCAGAAGGTCGGACGCAACGACCCTTGCCCGTGCGGCTCGGGAAAGAAGTACAAGCAGTGCCACGGCAAACTGGGGTGAGCGAATGACGGCGCAGGCTGCATCGTCCGCGCTAGCCCGCGTCCGCTGCTGCGAGCGGGGCGCCGTGGGCATTGGCGCTCCGAGCGTGCAATAGGCGGGGTTTGGTCGTGGCCGTCAAGCTGCCGCTGCCGGACCCCGCCGCTCTGCACTCCGTACCCGGCGTGCGGCTGGGCACTGCCAGGGCGGGCATCCGCAAAGCGGATCGCACCGACTTGCTGGTGGTGGAGCTTGCGCAGGGTACCCAGGCCGCGGGACTCTTCACCCGCAACCGCTTTTGCGCTGCCCCGGTGCTGGTATGCAAAGAGCATCTGGCGCGTCGCACCGATATCCGCGCCCTGGTGGTGAACACCGGCAACGCCAACGCGGGGACCGGTGCGCGCGGGCTGGAAGACGCGCGTGCGACATGCGCGGCGCTCGCGCGCTTGCAAGGCATCGCCCCGGAGCAGGTACTGCCCTTCTCCACCGGCGTGATCATGGAACCGCTTCCGCTCGGGCGGCTGCTCGCCGGCCTGCCCGCGGCAGTCGCCGGCCTGCGCCATGACAACTGGCTGTCGGCTGCACAGGCGATCATGACCACCGACACGCAACCCAAGGCCGCCTCCAGGCGCGTTACGATCGGCGGTCGGCAGATCGCGATCACTGGCATCGCCAAGGGCGCGGGCATGATCCGCCCGGATATGGCCACCATGCTGTCGTTCGTGGCCACCGATGCGCCGATCGCCCCGGCGCTGCTGCGCGCCGCGCTCGACCATGCCGCGGCGCGCTCGTTCAACGCGATCACCGTGGACGGCGATACCTCGACCAACGACTCGTTCATATTGGTAGCCACCGGCGCGGCGGGCGGCGAGCCTATCGCGCGCCCCGACAGCGAGGCGTTCCTCGCGTTGCGCGCCGCGCTCACCGAGGTGTCGGTCGCGCTGGCGCAGGCGATCGTGCGCGACGCCGAGGGCGCCACCAAGTTCATCACCGTGCAAGTCGAGGGCGGAAGGGACGACGCCGAATGCCGTAAGGTCGCCTACGCCATCGCGCACTCGCCGCTCGTCAAGACAGCGTTTTTCGCATCCGATCCGAATCTGGGGCGCATCCTCGCCGCGATCGGCTATGCGGGGATCGACGATCTGGACGTGTCCGGGATCGAGTTGTATCTCGACGATGTCAAAGTGGCCAGCGGCGGTGGGCGCGATCCGGCTTACCGAGAGGAGGACGGCCAGCGCGTGATGCGGCAGGCGGAGATCACCGTGCGCGTCGCGCTCAATCGAGGTCATGCCGCCGCCACCGTGTGGACTTGCGACCTGTCGCACGACTACGTGAAGATCAACGCGGAGTACCGGACATGATTGACCAGTGCGCGCGATCCGCAGTTCCAGCCCGGCCGCGCTTGCTTGACCGCGTCGCGCCAACCGGCGCGCATTATTTCGCGCCGATCGTCAAAGCGTCCCCACCGCATGGCTGACCTCGAGGCGCTGGTCGCGCGCGCCGAAGCGCTGCTCCAGCGCGTGGAGCAGTTGCTCCCCGCCGAGCCGCCCATGCCCGACTTCGCCGCCACCGTGGCGTTCCGCTGGCGTAAGCGCAATGGCCGCGGCCTGCTGCAGCCCGTGCGCCACCCGCACGGCATCCGTCTGCAGGATCTGCAGGGGGTCGATCGCCAGCGCGACTTGGTGCACCGGAACACCGAGCAGTTCGTTCACGGCCGCCCGGCGAACAACGTGCTGCTGACCGGGGCGCGCGGCACCGGCAAGTCGTCGCTGGTGAAGGCTCTGCTCAACCGCTATTCGAGCGCAGGCCTGCGGCTGGTCGAGGTCGAGAAGCCCGACCTGATGGACCTGCCGGAGATCGTCGAGCGCCTCGACGGCCATGCATTCAAGTTCATCGTCTTCTGCGACGATCTGTCGTTCAACGCGGCCGAGCCAGGGTACCAGTCGCTCAAGGCGGTGCTCGATGGCTCGGTGAGCGCCACACCCGAGAACATCCTGCTGTATGCCACGTCGAACCGGCGGCACCTGATGCCGGAGTACATGCAGGAGAATCTGGAAACCAAGTACCTGGGCGACGAGATCCATCCCGGCGAGACGGTGGAGGAGAAGATCTCGCTGTCGGAGCGCTTCGGCCTGTGGGTGTCCTTCTATCCGTTCGATCAGGACGAATACCTGACCATCGTGCGCTACTGGCTGCGCGAGCTGGGCGTGGCTGACACGACCGGCGAAGAGCTGCGGCTGGAAGCGTTGCAGTGGGCGCTCCAGCGCGGCTCGCGCAGCGGGCGGGTCGCCTACCAGTTCGCGCGCGACTGGGCGGGGCGGAGCGGCGCGTCGCGCTGACCGCGCGTGGCTCAGCCCGAGGATCGGCCGATGGTGGAGGTGGCCGCCGCCGTGCTCCAGCGCGCCGACGGTTCCTACCTGCTGGCGCGCCGTCCGGAAGGCAAGGTCTACGCGGGCTACTGGGAATTTCCCGGCGGGAAGGTGGAACCGGGCGAGCCGGTGATGCAGGCGCTGACGCGCGAGCTGCATGAGGAACTGGGCATCGACGCGTTGCGAGCGTATCGCTGGATCGTGCTTACCTACCAGTATCCGCATGCCCATGTGCGCCTGCACTTCCACCGCGTGATGCACTGGCGCGGCGAGCCGCATGCGCGCGAAGGCCAGCGGCTCGAATGGAACGGTCCAGGCGCGCCGCACGTCGCTCCGGTGCTGCCGGCCAATGGACCGGTTCTGAGGGGCCTGCCGCTGCCGACGACGGTGGGGATCACCCATGCCGAGCAGATGGGCGAATCGGCGCAGCTTGCTGCGCTGGACGCCGCCCTCGCCGGCGGCCTGCGGCTGGTGATGGTGCGCGAGAAGCGGATGGCAGAGCGGCAGCTGCTGGCGTTCGCGCGCCGAGTGGTCGCGCGCTGTCACGCGGCGGGCGCACGCGTGCTGGTCAACGGCGATGCTGGCGTGGCGCAGGCATGCGGCGCCGATGGGCTGCACTTGCCGGCCGCGCAGCTACAGGCCTGTGCCGCGCGCCCCGACGCGGCGCTGTGCGGCGCCTCGTGTCACGACGCTCGGGAGCTGGCGCGTGCCGCGGCGCTCGGGCTGGATTACGCCCTCCTCGGCCCGGTCCTGCCCACCCCGAGCCATCCCGGTGCGCCGGCTCTCGGGTGGGCCGGCTTCGCAGAGCTGACGGCGCATTACCCGCTGCCGGTGTATGCCATCGGCGGGCTGCAGCCTGCGCATCTCGACGAGGCATGGCGAGCGGGCGCGCATGGCATCGCCATGCTGCGCGGCGCTTGGGCTCAGTCTTCCTGATCAGGTTGTTCCGCGGCCGGCTGGCTGTCGGGGACGCGATACGATTCCGAGGCCCATTGCCCCAGGTCGATCAACTTGCAGCGTTCGGAGCAGAACGGCCGATGCGGGTTGCCGGCGCCCCAGGCCGCCGGGGCCCCGCATACCGGGCAATTGACGATGCGCGGCTTGGATGCGGCCGGCATTACAGGCTGCACAGACTCAGCTCGAACGGGATGTCGGTCTGGCACAGCTTGGTGCGCTGAGCGCCGCCGCTGTGCGTGAAGCGGATGTTGAGCGCGTACTTGTTGGCGCTCACCTCGGGCACGCAGTCGAACGTGTCGGCCAGGCGCAAGCGAAGCAGCTGAGCCATGCGGCCGCCCATCATCTGCTGGTACACGCCCTGCGCCGCCAGCTGCTGGCTGGACCGTCCGCTCTCGCGCAGGATGCGCAGGATGATGGCGACGCCGTTCTGCAGCGGCTGGAACGGCAGCAGCCAACCGTCCAGGTCGCGCCGGCGCTCGCCCGGTGCCTGATGCAGCCAGAAATGCAGCGCAGGCAGATCGAACTCGCACAGGCCGCCCGGAATGGCCGCCCGCTGCTTCACTCCCATCAGGAACTCGTTCTCGCGCAGCTCGCCGCCGGTCCTGCCCGAAGAGTGGAACAGGCCCGACACGGCGACGTCGATGTCGCCCAGCACGGCGCTGAGCGCCTGCTCCGAGATCGCCGGGTTGTTGCGCAGGGCATTGAGGCTTTGCTTCTGGCGCTCCAGCTCCTGCATCAGCTCGGACTTGATGTCCGCGCGGCCGGCCACTTCCATGATCTCGAACAAGGTGAGCAGCGCCGCATGATGCTCCAGCGGCTCGTCGCGCTGCGCATAGTAGGAGATGCGCTCCTGCAAGCTCTCCATCCGCAGCAGGGTGCGGATGCGCTCGTTGAGCGGGAACTCGTAGGTGATCATATTGCGACCGGCGCCGCCGCGGAGAATATGTCAGTATTGCCCAAATCGCATTGGAAATAAACCTCTCAAGCTGACGCCGCACCCCGGCTGGCGGCGCGGCCGCTGCCGGCCAGCGCGAGGTAGGCGGCGTGCAGGCGCCGCACCTGCTCGGCGAGCTGCGCCAGGTCACCGTTGTTGATGATCACGTCATCGGCTTCCGCCAGCCGCTGAGAACGCGCCGCCTGGCTGGCCATGATGGCGCGCACCTGAGTCTCGGTGAGCCCGCTGCGCGCCGTGGTGCGCTGGACCTGCAGCGCTTCGTCGCAGTCGACCACCAGCACGCGCTGGGCGAGCTCACGGTAGCCACCGGTTTCGACCAGCAGCGGCACGACCAGCACCACATAGTTGGCGGGGCTGGCCTTCACACGCTCACTGGCCTTGACGCGGATCAGCGGATGCAGGATCGCCTCCAAGTCCTGGCGCGCCATGCTGTCCTGGAACACCAGCGCCCGCATGCGCGGACGGTCCAGCGCGCCTTCCGGCGTGACGAACTGCTCGCCGAAGCGCTGGCGAATCTTCTCGATGGCCCCGCCGCCCGGCCGGGTGAGCTCGTGCGAGATCTCGTCGGTGTCCACCAGGCCCGCGCCGAGCGTCTCGAACAGCTTGGCCACCGTGGTCTTGCCCGAGCCGATTCCGCCGGTGAGAGCGACCACGAACGGCGCGGAGCGTTGCCTTCTGGCTACAGCCATGCGGAGTACAGGTAGGCGTTGATCGGTTTACCCCAGAACAGGTAGATCATCCCGCCCAGGGCGAGGTACGGTCCGAAGGGGATGGGATTCTCGCGCGCATGGCTCCAGAACAGGATCAGGCTCACGCCGACCACCGAGCCGACGCCGGCGGAGATGAGCACCACCGGCAGCAGGCTCTGCCAGCCGAACCATGCCCCGATCGCCCCGAGCAGCTTGAAGTCGCCGAATCCCATCCCTTCCTTGCCGGTGGCGAACTTGAACGCCTCGTAGATCACGCGCAGAGCCAGGTAGCCGGCCACCGCACCGATCAGCGCGGCAGGCAGCGCGGCGAACACCCCCGCCAGGTTGAACAGCAGACCAAGCCACAGCAGCGGAAGCGTCAGATCGTCCGGCAGCAGCTTGGTGTCGAAGTCGATCATACTGCCGGCGATCAGGAAGCCGCAGAAGACCAGCGCCCCGAGCGTGGTCCAGGAGAAGCCGAAGCGCCACGCCGCGTAGGCGAACACGACGCCGGTGAAGGCCTCGACCAGGGGATAGCGCGGGCTGATGCGGGCCTTGCATCCGGCGCAGCGCCCGCGCAGCGCCAGCCAGCTCAGCACGGGGACGTTCTCCCATGCCCGGATCT
>Ga0335070_10001516_pt1 | contig 26937 bp, 21 predicted proteins | sample Lox_Sample_13_FD_206722 | JGI IMG/M metagenome (GOLD analysis project Ga0335070, IMG submission 206722) | Soil microbial communities from Loxahatchee National Wildlife Refuge, Florida, United States - Lox_Sample_1.3 | ecosystem: Environmental > Terrestrial > Soil > Wetlands | place: USA...
AAGCGGCAGGTCACACAATGGTTCCCCTGCATTCGGAGGAAGCCGCGGTCGCCGGCCCATGTGTCTATGTGAGATCAAGGACTTGGCCGGTCGCGTTCACCCGAAAACTGGCAATCGGCGGTACAAGCGCGCGGCAGAAACGGCGCATTCTATGGGCGAGATTGTGGCCCCTTACCCGCCGCCGTCAGTCTGCTTTCATGCCCTTTTGCGAGGCCGCCTCCCTACCCCCGTCCGCGCTTCAGCAGACGTAGCCTCAGCGCATTCAGTTTGATGAAGCCCGCGGCGTCGCGCTGGTCATAGGCGCCGGCATCGTCCTCGAAGGTGACGTGCTGCTGGCTGTAGAGGCTCTTCGGCGACTTGCGGCCGATCACCGTGGCGTTGCCCTTGTAGAGCTTCAGGCGCACCGTGCCCTCGACATGCTCCTGGCTCTTGTCGATCAGCGCCTGCAGCATCTCGCGCTCCGGTGCGAACCAGAAGCCGTTGTAGATCAGCTCCGCATAGCGCGGCATGATCTCGTCCTTGAGATGCATCGCGCCGCGGTCGAGGGTGATCGATTCGATGCCGCGATGCGCGGCCAAGAGGATCGTGCCGCCCGGTGTCTCATAGACGCCGCGCGACTTCATGCCGACGAAGCGATTCTCGACGAGATCGAGCCGGCCGATGCCGTTGGCCTTGCCGAGCGCGTTCAGCTCGGTGAGCAATGCGGCCGGCGACAGCTTCTCGCCGTCGATCGAAACGGCGTCGCCCTTCTGGAAGCCGATCTCGATCACCGTCGCCTTGTCCGGCGCGGCCTCGGGCGAGATGGTGCGCTGATAGACCATCTCGTCGGGCTCGACCCAGGGATCCTCCAGCACCTTCCCCTCGCTGGACGAATGGAGGAGGTTGGCATCGACCGAGAACGGCGCGTCGCCGCGCTTGTCCTTGGCGATCGGGATCTGGTGCGCTTCCGCGAACTCGATCAGCCGCGTGCGCGAGGTCAGGTTCCATTCGCGCCAGGGCGCGATCACCTTGATGTCCGGATTGAGCGCGTAATAGGAGAGCTCGAAGCGCACCTGGTCGTTGCCCTTGCCGGTCGCGCCATGCGCCACCGCATCGGCGCCGGTCCGCTTCGCGATCTCGATCTGGTGCTTGGCGATCAGCGGCCGCGCGATCGAGGTGCCGAGCAGGTATTGCCCCTCATAGAGCGCGTTGGCGCGGAACATGGGGAACACGAAGTCGCGCACGAACTCCTCGCGCAGGTCCTCGATGAAGATCTCCTTGATGCCCAGCATCTCGGCCTTCTTGCGCGCCGGCGCCAGCTCCTCGCCCTGGCCGAGATCGGCGGTGAAGGTCACCACCTCGCAGGCGTAGGTCTCCTGCAGCCATTTCAGGATGACGCTGGTGTCGAGCCCGCCGGAATAGGCGAGCACGACCTTCTTGATGTCCCTCTTCGGACCTTGGGGCATGGAGTTCCCGTTCGTGTGGGGTTGAAGCGGCGGGAAGTTAGGGGATCGCTCCCCACCAAACAAGCCGGGCGAGAAAGCGCGCGCCGATCGGCGAGAGACGGCCGCAACGGTCGGCCTTGCCCATCGAGACAGGCACCGAAGATTGATAGTAATCTATTATTAGGTTATAAACTATCCATGATGTCTGTTGTCGGTCCAAATCGCCGGATTCTGGTCTCTCCGCGGCTGGAGCTGTTCTTCGCCCTGGCGGCGGTGCTGGATCCCGACGTGCCGGAGCCGGCGGATCCTGCGGCCGCACGCTGGCTGGCCCAGGCGCGGCGCAAGCTGGACCCCGGCTTTCGGCGGCGGCTCGGCGCGCTCGCGGCGCCCGCGGCCTGGCACGGGCTGGCCGAGGCGCCCGGCATTGCCGGGCTGGAGGGCGATATCGACGCGGCGATCGAGGGCCTCGCCGCCCTTCCGTCCGGCGTCGTACCGGAACAAGCAGGCGACGTGTTGCGGCGGTTCGCGCGCTTCGCCTTCGCCGCCTTCTGGCGCCACGTTGAGCCGGACTTTCAGTCCCTCGCCGACGCGGCCCGCGGCCTGCCGGATCTCGATCGCGCCCTCGGCCTCGATGCCGCGCCCGTGCGCGCGGACACGATCGTCCTGCTGCCCAGCCTCTTTTCGCCCGCCGGCTACCGCGCGGCGTTCGAAACCGAGGACGGGCAGCGCATCGCCCTGGTGCCGTTTCGGTCGACCGACCTCATCGTCACGCCACAACCGATGTTCGGCCCGCCGCCGGCTGCCTCTCCGCCGGCGCAGAGGCAGCTCGACCCGGCCCTGGTGTTCCGCGCCCTCGGCGACGCCACGCGTTACGCCATCGCGTCCCTGATCGCCCGCGCGCCGATGACCGGCGCCGAGCTCGCACGCCGGCTCGGCGTCGCGACGCCGACCATGACCCATCATCTGCAGCAATTGCGCGCCGCCGGCCTCCTGAGGGAGGAGCCCCGCGGCAACAGCGTGGTGGTGAGCCTCGACCGTGCGGCGATCGCTGCGCTGTCGGTGGCGGCGCTGGCCGGTTTCTATGAGTCTAAGGGGGAGATCGCGCTCCGCCGCTCGCGCCGCACAGTCCGCTAGTTCTTCAGGTTCGCTAGTTCTTCGCCGCGCCCAGCGCCTTCAGCTCCAGCCCGGCATCGATGAAGTCGAGATTGGCGCGGTCGGCCTTGGCGTCGAGTGCCGCCTGGAAATGCGTGCGCGCCGCCGCCGTGTCGCCCTTCGCCAGCGCCCATGCCCCGAGATAGTACTGCGCCTCGGCGGTCAGATCGGCGGCGGGGTCACCGCTTTTCGCGGCGGCGAGGAGGTCGTCCTCGCCGAGCTTGCCCTGGTAGAAGGCGACGATCGGCAGCGGCCACTGGTCGGCGGGGAAGGCCTTGGCCGCCGCGGCCAGCGGCGCCGGGTCGACCTTGCCCGCCCGCGCCGTCGCGAGATAGAGGCGGAGGGCCGCATAGGGATTCTCGCCGCGGGTCTGCATCGCCGCCGCGAAGTCCTTGCCGGCGCCGGCGAAGTCGCGGTTCAGGAACTTCGCCCGGCCGCGGTTGTAGAGCGCCGCCGGCGCGGCGGGCGTCGCCTTCAGCAGCCGGTCGAGGTCGCCGATCGCATCGTCATATCGGGTCAGCATGATGTCGAACCCGGCGCGCTGCAGCCGCGCCTCGAAATCCTCGGGCACCAGCTCCAGCACGCTGTCGAGATCGGTGATCGCGGTCTCGTACTTGCCTTCGCGGGCGTAGATCTGCGCCCGGTAGTAGAGGCTGTCGGCGTCGTGCGGCGCGATCTTCAGGAGCCGCGCGAAATCCTCGAGCGCCAGGTCGTCGCGCCCCATCAGTGCATAGGCCGCCGCGCGATTGTAGAGCGCGTCGGTCGCCTCGGGATCGATCTTGAGGGCGCTGGAGAAATCTTCGATCGCCGCCGGCAGCTGGTTGCGCTGCGCCTGCGCCTTGCCGCGGAACACATAGGCCGCCCCCAGCGGGCGACCGGTCAGCTGCCCGGTCGCGATCAGGTTGGTGCAAGCGACGGCGGTCGATTCCGGATCCTTGCCCTCGGCGCAGGGTTGCAGCGCCGCCGCCACCGGATCGGGCGCGGGTTCGGCCGGCTTCGCGGCCGGCGCCGGCGGGGCCGCGTCGGCCTGGGCCGGCGAAAGCACTGCTGCGTGCGACAACAAGCTTAGGATCAACGCGAGAATGGTGAGCCTTTGCATGAAATCGAGTGATGTCCTCCTTCGCGCCCGGGCGTGAGACGTCTATCCCGGGGTCCAGACGTCTATATAGGCTCGTTGGACCCGTGGCGACTCTCCCCGCGGTCGGCCTTTCAGACTTCGCAGGCTGGACTGCCTGCGGCGTGTGCCGATCTGTCGCGGTGCCTGGTCTGTCAACATAGTCGCAACGACAGGCATGAATTCCGAGAGTCGCATCTGCGTGCTGTTGTACATCAACAGCGATCCGTTTCGGCGCTGAATATCGCGTGCCGATGTATCCGCACTTTAGGGAAGGATAAAGGAGTCAGCCTCTAGCCTCTGCATACGCCCGCATTCCCTCGCGAGGCGATCTATCGGAGAGAGCCGCGGCGCGCGGCTCTCGGCCGGGCGAGAAGGAGGAGAGAGATCATGCTCAAGAACACCAAGATCCTGGTGCGCCTCGGAGCGCTGCTGGCGGCGATGCTGGTGCTTATGACCGGCCTGGCTGTCGTCGGCGTGACCGGTCTCGCCAGCGTCCAGGAAGGCTTGCGGGCCGTCTATGAGGACCGCGCGATGCCGCTCGAGCAGTTGAGCGAAATCCAGTCGGACTATTACAAGGTCCGCATCGCCGTGATCGGCGCCACCAACACTGAGGATCCTGCCGCGATCAAGCAGGCGACCGACGCCATCAACGACAGCGTCGCCAAGGCGTCGAAGCAGTGGAAGGACTACCTCGCCACCTACCTCACCCCGGACGAGAAGGTCCTGGCCGACCAGACCCAAAAGGCGTTCGACGCCTATGACGGCGTGCGCGGCCGGGTGCTCGCGGCTCTCGGCTCCGGCGATTTCGCCGGCGGCAAGGCGATCGCGAAGAACGAGGGCGCCCCGACCCTGGCGGCGCTGATGGACGACATCGCCAAGCTGAAGCAGCTCCAGGTCGATGTGGCGAAGCAGCTCTATGAGCAGGCGAACGCGACCTACGCCAGCGATCGCTGGACCATGTTCGGCGGCCTCGGCGTGGCGCTCGTGCTCGCGGCGCTGGTCGGCCTCGTCATCGGCCGCTCGATCACCGTGCCGCTGCGCCGGATCATCGACGTGATGCAGGCGTTGACTGCCGGCAACCTTGGCGTCGAGGTCGGCGGCATCGAGCGGAAAGACGAGGTGGGCGAGGTCGCCCGCGCCGTCGCCGTCTTCAAGGACGGGCTCGCCCAGGCCGACCAGCTGCGGAAGGACCAGGAGGCGGCGAAGCAGCGGGCCGAGGCGGAACGCCGCCAGGCCATGCTCGATCTCGCCAACCGTTTCGAGAGCAGCGTCGGCAGTGTGGTCAGCGGCGTCACCGCCGCGGCGACCGAGCTGCAGGCGACCGCGCAGTCGATGTCGGCCACCGCCGAGCAGACTTCGCGGCAATCGACGACCGTCGCCGCGGCTTCGGAGCAGACCACCCAGAACGTGCAGACCGTCGCTTCCGCCACGGAAGAGCTCTCGGCCTCGATCGGCGAGATCAACAGCCAGGTGAGTGAATCGACCCGCATCGTCAACGAAGCCGTCACCCAGGCCAACGAGACCAACGCCAAGGTCCGCGGACTCGCGGAAGCGGCGCAGAAGATCGGCGACGTGGTGCGCCTCATCAACGACATCGCCGGCCAGACCAACTTGCTCGCCTTGAACGCGACCATCGAGGCGGCCCGCGCCGGCGAGGCCGGCAAGGGTTTCGCGGTCGTGGCCTCCGAGGTGAAGACCCTGGCGACCCAGACCGCCCGGGCGACCGAGGAGATCTCCGGTCAGGTGCGGGCGATCCAGGAGCAGACCCAGAGCTCCGCCGTCGCGATCGAGGCGATCACCCAGACCATCACCCGCGTCAGCGAGATCTCGACGGCCATCGCCTCTGCCGTCGAGGAGCAGGGTGCGGCGACCCAGGAGATCTCGCGCAACGTGCAGCAGGCGGCCCAGGGCACCACCGAGGTCTCCTCGAACATCACCGGTGTCACCGAGGCCGCGCGCCAAACCGGTTCGGCGGCTGCCAACGTGCTCGGCTCCGCCGGCGAGCTCTCCCAGAACGGAGCGCTCTTGCAGAAGCAGGTGGACGAGTTCCTGCGCACCGTCCGGGCTGCATAACAGGACATGGCGATCGCGCGGCGGAACGGACGCGCGGTCGCCTGATCGTCAGGAATGTCAGGAGCATAACGGCGGCGCCCACGGCCTGCGACCGAACGTCGCGACGACCCTTGCATACAGGAATGGCGAGGACATTGCCGCTCTGCATCAATGATCTTCATCAACGTCATTCGGCGGCGCGGTCGGCAGGTCGTTGATTCTAGGCCGCGATTTCTCCTCGAGGGATCTCGTCTCCGGCAATTCCCATTGCCGCTAGGTAGAAATACGGAGCGAAGCCAAATATCACCGGATGGTTAAGACTTAGCCCCTAGCCTCGTCCCCGCGTTCGCGACAGCGCGAACTCCGCATTCGAAATCATCGGGACGACAGATCATGCATATTTGGACCAACCTGAAGATCGGCGCTCGCCTGGCGATCGGAATCGGCACCCTGCTGGTCCTCCTGGGCGTCATCGCCACCGCAGCGTATGTCAGCCTCGGTGGTGCCAAGGGCAATTTCGCGGAGTTCCGCCAGCTCGCGCAGGAATCGAAGACCGCGCTCAGTTGGGACGGGAATCTCGCGGTGGTGCGGCTCAACGTGCGCGGCTATCAGCTGAACGCCACGCCGGAAACGCGCAAGAAGGTCGAGGACTCGGTCGCGGCGCTGCAGGACCAGGTCACCCAGCAGAAATCGGTGTTCCACGATGCCGACGATGTGAAGGCATCCGATGATGTCCTGCAGATGGTCGCAGCCTATCATGACGGCTTCGAGCAGATGGCCGGGCAGCGCGAGAAGGCCGACGCCACCCTCGCCCACATGGTGGAGATCGGGCCGAAGCTGACCGACGACTACACCAAGGTCTCGACCACGGCGAAGGCCAACAATGACGCCGCGCTCAGCCTCGCGGCGTCCGACGCACTGGCCGGGCTGCAGACTCTGCGCCTCGCTGTCACCAAGTTCCGCGCCGAGCAGAAGCCGGAGCAGATCGATCAGTCGGTCAAGGCCGGCGACGCCATGCTGAAGGCGACGGCCGATCTGAAGAGTCGGACCCAGGACCCGCAGTTGCAGCAGGCGCTGACCGACGCGGAGGCGGTCCTCAAGGACTATCTCGCCAGCTTCGACACGTTCCAGAAGTCGATCAGCGGCGCCAACGACATTTTCAACAGCAACCTGATGAAGCTGGGGCCGCAAATCCTGGAGAAGCTCGACTACATGTCGAGCGACTCCGCGAAGAGGCAGGATGAGCTCGCCCCGCAGGCGGCGGCGGCAATGGACAGCGGCATCCAGATCGCGCTCACGATCGCCGGTGTCGCGATTCTGCTCGGCATCGTCATCGGCTATCTGGTCGCGCGCAGCATCACCAAGCCGATCGTCGCCATGACCGGCGCCATGGGCGTGCTGGCCTCCGGCGACAAGACAGTGCACATCCCGGCCCAGGGCCAGAAGGACGAGATCGGCGCCATGGCGGCGGCGGTCCAGGTTTTCAAGGAGAACATGATCGAGGCCGACCGCCTGCGGAAGGAGCAGGAGGAGATGAAGCATCGCGCCGAGGCCGACCGCCGCAAGGCGATGCTCGACCTCGCCGACCGGTTCGAGAGCAGCGTCGGCGGCGTCGTGGGCGGCGTCAACGCCGCGGCGACCGAGCTGCAGGCGACCGCGCAGTCGATGTCCGCCACCGCCGAGCAGACCTCGCGGCAGTCCACCGCCGTGGCTGCGGCCTCGGAAGAGACCACCCAGAACGTGCAGACCGTCGCCGCCGCGACCGAGGAGCTTTCGGCTTCGATCGGCGAGATCAACGGCCAGGTGAGCGAATCGAACCGCATCGTCCAGGAAGCGGTGGTCCAGGCCAACGACACCAACGCCAAGGTGAAGAGCCTGGCCGACGCCGCGCAGAAGATCGGCGACGTGGTGCGTCTCATCAACGACATCGCCGGCCAGACCAACTTGCTCGCTCTGAACGCGACCATCGAGGCGGCCCGCGCCGGCGAAGCCGGCAAGGGCTTCGCCGTCGTGGCCTCGGAGGTCAAGACCTTGGCGACCCAGACCGCGCGGGCGACCGAGGAGATCGCCGGCCAGGTCCGCACCATCCAGGAGCAGACCCAGAGCTCGGCCGAGGCCATCGAGGCCATCTCGAAGACGATCGGCCGGGTGAGCGAGATCTCGACCGCCATTGCTTCGGCCGTCGAGGAGCAGGGTGCGGCGACCCAGGAGATCTCGCGCAACGTGCAGCAGGCGGCCCAGGGCACCACCGAGGTCTCGTCGAACATCACCGGCGTCACCGAGGCCGCGCGCCAGACCGGCACCGCCGCCAGCCAAGTGTTGGAGTCCGCGGGCGAGCTCGCGAAGAACGGCGTCACTTTGAAGTCCCAGGTGGAGGAATTCCTGCGCACCGTTCGCGCCGGCTGAGTCCGTTCGCTTTCCCTTGGCCGCGCGGCGGATCCACCCCGCCGCGCGGTTTCCTTTTCAGTCGCGCTTGCCGTCCTTCCGGTCGAACCAGCGCATGGCGAGCGGCAGGAACCACGGGTTGCCGCGGTAGAGCGGCAGGGTCGGGAACGGCGCCGCCGCGAATTCCGAGCGGCCCTCCGGCTTCCCCATGACCAGCGCCGCGAGCTTCATGCCGAAATGGGTGCCCATGGGCACGCCGGCGAAATTGTAACCGAGCCCGTACCAGATCCGCTCGCGCCCGCCGATATGCGGCATCATGTCGAAGGTGCCGGCGCAGAACCCGGTCCAGACATGGCTGAGGCGCACGTTGCGGAGCTGCGGCAGCACGCGGCCGAGGATTCCATGCAGGAAGCGCGCGACTTCCGGAAAGTCGCCGCGGGTGATGCCGGTGCCGCCGCCGAAGAGAATGCGGGAGCCATCCGGCGCCGGGCGGAAGAAGTCGATGTTGGTGTTGGAGTCGAGCACGGTCCGGAGGTTCGGGATCGCGTCCCGCATCTGCGCGTCGCTCAAGGGTTCGGTCGCCGCCATGTAGGCCGGGAACGGAATTACCCGCCGCGCCAGCCAGCGGAAATTGCGCGGCGTGTAGCCGTTGGTGGCGATGATGGCGTCCCGTGCATTGAAGGCGCCGCCGTCGCACGCGATCGCGACGTGATCCTTCCCCGGCTCGACCGCCTGCACTTCGACCCGATCGAGCACGGCGACGCCCGCCGCCAGCGCGCGCTCCAGCAGCCCGCGGTGATAGAGCGCGGGATGGATCGCGGCGAGATCGGGGATGACTGCGCCGCCCTGATAGCGGTCGCTGCCGAACTCCCGCCGCTGCGCCTCTCGCGGCACCATCTCATAGGGATAGCCGAGATGTTGCCGCATGGTCTCGAGATCGGCGGCGAGCTGGTCGTAATGGGTCGCCGAGGTGGTGGCGATGTAGCGACCGTGCCGTGTCAAGCGGCAGTCGATCCCCTCGCGCGCGATGAAGTCGACCGTCCCGGTGAAAGCCTCGCCGAGCTCGCGATAGAGCGCGATCCCTCTCTCCGCACCGTGCTTCGCCATCAGCTCGGCGAGCGACTTCTTCAGCACGCGGCCGAGATAGCCGGCATTGCGCCGCGCGGCGCCGGAGCCCGCCGGCTCGCGGTCGAGCACCACGACCTTGCGCCCGGCCCGCGCCAGCTCCAGCGCCGCTCGGAGGCCGGTGAAGCCGGCCCCGATCACCGCCACGTCGTAAGCGGCCTGCAGGCGTGCCTCCGGAACCGATTCCGGTCGCGCCGCATCCCACCAGTAAGGCTCGAACTTGATCTCCGGCAAAGCGATGCCGTCGCCGGCTAGGTCGTTCACAATCTTATGTCTTTCCGTCCCGCCCAGAATCATGACCCAAAGGTTCTCTCAGGGTAGAGCAGCACGGCCCCGGCCGCCAACTCTCACCTGGCAGCCTGCGGCTTGGCGAAGCCGCATCGGACCGCCTATTCTCGAACCATGCTGTCGACTCGCCGTCTCTCGAATCACCGCCAAGCTCTCGGCAGCGGCCTTATCGCCTTATTCCTGTTGGCCGTGGCGACTCCGGTCGCCGCCGACAATGCGCCCGCTCCGTCGCCGGCCGTCCAGGTGTTGCGCGAGCTGCTTGCCGCGGGCGCGCCGCCGGTCCCCGACATCGACGCCGCCATCGGCGGCGATGCGCTCTCGGCCTTGAAACAGGTCTATGCCGCGCGTGCCGATGCCGCGATCTGGCTCGACGCCAGCGGCCTTGCGCCATCGGGCAAGGACCTCGCCACGCGCCTCGCCGCCATCGCCCCCGTCCTGCCGCCGGCGCTGAAGCCGCTCGCCGAGGATCTGCAGGCGCGGCAGTCGGCAACCGATCCGCATGCGCTCGCCGAGCTCGACCTGGTGCTGAGCGCGCTCTACGGCGCCATGGCGGTGAAGCCGGACGATCCCGAGGCCGCCGCCGGTCCCGGCGCGGTCGCGACGCTTGCCGCCGCTACCGACCCTGCGCTGCTGCTGCATCTGAGCCTGCCGCGCGATCCCGGCTTCTGGCGCCTGCGTGCGGGGCTCGTCGCTTATCGCGCCGTCGCCGCCGCCGGCGGCTGGGGCACGGTCGCCGACGGGGATAAGCTGCAGCGCGGCGATTCCGGCGCCCGGGTCGATGCCCTGCGCCGGCGCCTCGCCGTCACCGGCGATCTCGCCGCCCCGGGCGGCGGCGCCTTCGACCCGGCGCTCGAGCAGGCGGTGCAGCATTTCCAAGCGCGTCATGGCCTTGAGGCGGACGGCGTGGTCGGCGCCGCAACGCTGGCGGCGCTGAACCGTCCGGTGGTGCAGCGCCTCGAAACACTGACCCTCAATCTCCGGCGCCTGCAGCAGCAGGACCGCAACTGGGGGCCGCGCTACATCGCCGTCAACATCGCCGCCGCCGGCTATCGCCTGGTGGTATCCGGCCGCATTGTCTTCGATCGGCCGGCGGTGGTCGGCAAGCCGAGCTGGCCGAGCCCGACCCTCGACAGCGTCATCGACCGGGTCGAGTTCCATCCCTATTGGCGGATCCCGATGGCGATCGCCGATCAGGAGCTCTGGCCGAAGCAGGATGCCGACCCGAACTACTTCACGGCCCAGGGCATCCATATCGTCGACGACCAGCTGGTGCAGGATCCCGGCCCCGGCAATCCGCTGGGTGCCGTGAAATTCCTGTTCGACAATCCCTACAGCGTCTATCTCCACGACACGACCGCGCCGGACCTCTTCGCCCAGGCTTATCGCTTCTCCAGCCACGGCTGCATCCGCGTCGCCGAGGCGGGCGATCTCGCCGCCCAGCTCCTCGGCGCCGATCCCGACTGGTCGCAGCAGCGCGTCGCGACGGCACTGAAGAACGGCGGCAATCGCACCATCCGGCTTCTGGAGCCGATCCCGCTCCACATCGTCTACGACACCGCCTGGGTCGATGAGGACGGCACGGTCGAGTTCCGCGACGACGTCTATGGCCGCGACCGCAACCTCAGGAATTCCGGCGCCACGCCCGCGAACGCCACGATCGCCAGCGCCGAAGCAAAGCAGCCCTCAAGCACCTGCGACGACTGAGGCCGCCGCCACGCCATCCGTGCTGCACGAGGTGTCGATCGCCCTCGCGACGCTCAGGGCGGTGGAAACTGCAGGCTGACGACCAGCCCCGGCCTGGCATCTTCCAGCGTGATCCGGATGCGATGCAGCTCCGCCACCGCGGCGCGCCGAAGCACGGCGGGAGTAGTGCGACCGGGAGCGGCGGTGGCGTGCGGGTCGACGGCAATTGCGGCGATCGGCTCGATCTCACCGGTGGCGGCTGGACCGAGGTCGCGGCGAAGAACGCGCCCTACCATTATAACGTCTATGTCGACCACACGTCGCACGGCAATGCCTACGTGCTGGTCCAGGACCATGTGAGCGTGCATATCGGTTGAGCTAATCGCGGCGGCGCAGAATCTCCGCCGTTCGTCGCAACCATGCCACCGGGTCGCCGCGGTGATAGGGATGCTCGCTGGGTTCGATCGCGTCGAGGAAACGCTGATAGACGACCGCTTGTCGCGCCGCGGCGACAGGCGCGATCAGCATTGCCGCACGCTCCGGATCGCAGCCGGACAAAGCGCGGCGCCAGCACGCGGCCCAATGCGCCTCGACTTCCGCGACGTGCTCCCGCGGAATGCGCGAGAGAAACGCCGGCCGGTCCAGCAGCGGATGGCCGATTCCTGCGTCCGCCCAATCCAGCAGCACCAAGTTGCCATCCCCACCACGGAAATTGCCGGGATGGAAGTCGCCATGGATCAGCGTCTCCGGCAGCCCGCAATCGGCAAGCCGCGCGAAGCGCTGCGGCAGATCGCCGATGAATCGCGCGAGGACGGCGCGCGCGTCTTCCGCCAGCGCATCGGCGTTCCGTTCAAACACACGCGCAATTTCACCGGCGAGCGCCGCCGCGCGCCAATCCGGCAGACCCAGCGCGCGCAACGCATCCGTCCGTGGGCGGCATGCCAACTGCAGCTCGACCAGCATGCCGACCATTTCCAGCAGCGCCGGCAATGCGGCGTCATAGAGATCCGCGCCGGGAATCTCCGCGGTCAGCAGGCGATGCCCATCCTGCCCCAGCAGCCGAGGCACCGGCGCGCCGGTGAGACCCTCCAGCAGCGCGCCCTCCGGCGCCAGGAACGGCGGTACCACCTTCAGCCAGGCGAAGCCGCCCTCGATCGGGATGCGCCACAGGCTCGACAGATTCCAGCTCCGTATCTGCTCCGGCGCACCCCTACACTTCAGCCCACGCCGCGCCAGCACCTCATCCGCCCAGGCGAGATCCGCCTGCGGCCCTCCGGGCCGCGCGTAGGAGAGCCGCTCAGGATGATCGTCGAGCGTGCCGTGCCAGGGCTCGACCGGCAGCGCCGCCGCCACATCGTCCGCGACCTCGGCGACATAGGTCACGCGCCCGCCCGGCGGACTCTCTCGCTCCGCCTCCAGCAGCCGCAGGATCGTGACCTCGATCCCATATTGCGCGCGCGCCGCCGCGATGATCGGCGCCGTCTCCTGCCACCACGGTGTCGCGACGGGAAGCGCCGGCAATCGGCCGACGACGCGCCCGTCCCGCCGCACCAGCATCAGCGCCGCGCGGCGCTCTTCGACGTTCGACATGGCTTGCATTTTGGGTCGCGATGGAGGGGCAAGAAGATACCGCGGAGCGGTCCCCCGTCCAAGTCGCTGCGGACGCCTCCGGTCGGTTCAGGGGCGGTTCTACCGGGCGATCCGCCGTCGCGCCGCACGGCGCAGAGCTTCGGCCGTGACCAGCAAGAGGATCGAGAGCACCATCATCAGGGTTGCCGCTGCGGTGATCGCCGGGCTCAGCTGCTCGCGCAATCCCGTGAACATTTCGAGCGGCAGGGTGCGCTGCGAGGCGCTGGCCAGGAACTGTACCACCACCACCTCGTCGAACGAGGTCACGAAGGCGAAGGCGGCGCCCGAAAGCACGCCCGACAGGATCAACGGCAGCATCACGCGGAAGAAGGCGCGCAGCGGCCTCGCCCCTGAGATCGCCGCCGCGCGCATCAGATTGCGGTCGAATCCGGTGAGACTGGCGCCGACGGTGACCACGACGAAGGGGCTCGCGAGCGCGGTGTGGGCGAGGATGATGCCGGCATAGCTGCTCGCGAGGCCGATGCGCGCGTAGAAGAGGTAGGCTGCGACCGCGGTGATCACGACTGGCACGATCAGCGGCGAGATCAGCAGCGGCATGACATAGCGCCGCCCGGGGAAGCGGTCGCTGGAAAGGCCGATCGCCGCCAGCGTGCCGAGCAGGGTCGCCAGCGCCGTCGTGCCAAAGGCCACCAGCAGGCTGTTGCCGATCGCCGCGCGCCAGCGCTCGGTGCCGAGCACCTCGGCGTACCAGCGGCCCGAAACCCCCGCCAGCGGGAAGGTGAAGAACGAGCCGCCGTTGAAAGAGAGCGGCACCGGCACAAAGATCGGCACCACCAGGAAGATCAGCGTCAGCACGCACCAGAACAGCAACAGCCCGAGGCGGATGCGGTCGCCGGTCGTGGCATAGGGCGAAAGCAGCATGGCGGCGGCCTACAGCAGCTTCAGCCGGTCGAGGCCGAGCAGCCTCGCGAAACCGGCATAGAGGGCGATGGTCATGACCAGGAGGATGAAGCTCAGCGCCGCGGCCATCTCCCAGTTGAGATCGACGTTCACGTAGTTGGCGATGAAGTTGCTGATGAGCTGATCGCTGGCGCCGCCGATCAGGGCCGGTGTGATGTAATAGCCGAGGCACAGGATGAAGGTCAGCAGGCACCCGGCCATGATCCCGGGCACGACCTGCGGCAGATAGACCCGCACGAAGGCGGTGACCGGCCGCGCGCCCAGCGAATGCGCGGCGCGAAGCTGGGAGGGTTGGATGCCGCGCATCACGCTGTAGATCGGCAGCAGCGTGAAGGGGAGCTGGATATGCGTCATCGCGATGATGAGGCCGATCCGCGAGTACATCAGCTCCAGCCGGTCGCCGGTGATGCCGAGCCCGATCAGCATTTCGTTCAGCAGGCCGTATTTCTGCAGCAGTACGGTCCAGGCCGCGGTCCGGACCAGGATCGAGGTCCAGAACGGCAGCAGCACGAGCACGATCACCAGGGAGGCGTAACGCTGCTGCAGATTGGCGATGAGATAGGCCAGCGGGAATCCCAGCAGCAGCGTCCCCAGGGTGACGAGCCCGGCAATCAGGAACGTGCGGCCGAAGACACGCAGGAACACTGCCTGGTCGGCCGGCACCCAGCCGAGGCTCCCGGCCGGGGTCCAGCGCAGGTCGAGGGCATTCAGCAGGTTGAAGGTGGTGAAGCCGCGCGCGCCGGTCCTGATGGCGCCCCACGTTTCCGGATCGCTCCAGAAGGGAACGGCTTTCACCGCCGCGATCCGCGCCGCCGAAGCGGCGGGTGTGTCTTGCGCCAGCGAGGGATCATCGAGCCGGCGGGCGGTCTTCAGGATCTGGCTGCGGGCGCCGGCCAGCCGGCTGTTCAGGCTCTTCGCGAGCTCATAGAGCCGATCGTTAGTCTTCGCTTGGATGAGATCGGCGCCGACCGCGTCGAGCATGGCATCGGTAGGCGCGCCGCCCGGCCATGCGCCGATCATGGCGCTGGTGCGCGGCAGCGCGTCCTTGATGGTCGGGTCGTAGATCGCCTTCGAAAGCAGGATGACGATCGGCACTGCGAAGCTGGCCAGCAGGAAGATGAGCAGCGGCGCCGCCAGCGCGAAGGCGCGGATCCGATCGGCGCGCTGCGAGCGGCGGATCGCCGCCGTGACCGCGCCCGGGTCGGATCGGCCGCGGTGCTCCCGCGACCGATCCACGACGATGTCGGCCTGGACCGACATTCCGGTTCTACTGCGCCAGCCAGGCGTTGAAGCGCTTCACCAGGTCCTCGCCGTAATCGCCCCAGAACTCGACATCGCCGACCAGGTAGGACTGCATATGGTCGGGCGCGGTCGGGAGCTTGGGAAGCACGTCGGCCGGCACGTACTTGGTCGCATCGGCGCGCACCGGCCCATAGGGAATGAACTTGCCGAGCTTCGCCGCGGTCTCCGGCTGCGAGATGTAGGCGAGGTACTTGTAGGCGAGATCCTCGTTCTTGGCGCCTTTCGGGATCGAGATCATGTCGTATTCCACGATCTGATCCTTCCAGACGATGGCAAACGGCTTGTGGTCGGTATCGACCGCGTTCTGGATGCGGCCGTTCCACGCCGTCGTCATCACCACCTCGTGCGAGGCGAGGAGCTGCGGCGGCTGGGCGCCGGCGTCCCACCAGACGATGTCCTTCTTGATCGTGTCGAGCTTCTTGAAGGCGCGATCGACGCCTTCCGGCGTGGCCAGAACCTTGTAGACATCGGCCGGCGCGACGCCGTCCGCCATCAGCGCCCACTCCAGGTTCTGCGCCGGGAACTTGCGCATGGCGCGCTTGCCCGGGAACTTCTTGGTGTCGAAGATGTCGAGCACGGAGGTCGGCGCTTCTTTCAGCACCGTCGTGTCATAGGCGAGCACGTCGCCATAGACGTCGAGTCCGACGCCGCAATCGAGCGCAGTCCCCGGCAGGAAGGTCGAGCGGTCGGCGATCTTCGAATAATCGAGCTTTTCCAGGATGCCGCTGTCGCAGCCCTGCAGCACGGTCGCGGTCTCGACCGTCACCAGATCGACCGGCACGTCGCCGGTCTCGACCATGGCTTTGATCTTGCCGAGGTCGCCGAGATACTCCTGCTCGTTCACCTTGACGCCGGTCTCGCTGGCAAACGGCGTGAACCACGCGCTGCGCTGTGCGTCCTGCCAGGCGCCGCCGGTTGCCATGATGGTGAGGGCGCTTTGCGCGGCGGCCGGTTGGCCGGCGGCGAGCCAGAACGCTGTTCCCGCCGCGGCGAGCGCCGTGGCGATCGTCAATCGCTTCATTTGAACCTCCCTGGTTTTGCGATTTCGTCGATATGTCCCGTGGCCGGGAAAGCGCGGCATTCGTCGGGCGACCAGACCAGCGTCACAGCCTCGCTCTGGTGCACCTGCTCGGGCCCGATCTTCACCGTCACCACCGCGCCGTTGTCGATCTCCACCAGCAGCCGGAAATGATCGCCGAGATAGATTCGTCCGGTGATGGTGCCCGGCAGCCGGTTGCCGCGCGTATCGGACGCGCTCCCGAGCGCGATCCGCTCCGGCCGGACCGCGACCAATGCCGGCGTGCCCGCGGCACCGATCCCGACCGCCTGCGCCGCGATCTTTGACCCGCCGGGCAGCGCGATCACGCAACGTGCGCCGTCGCTGTGCTCGACGACGCCTTCCAGCGTGTTGTTCTCGCCGATGAAGTTGGCGACGAAGGCACTGGCCGGTTCGTTATAGAGCGCGTCCGGCGTACCGATCTGCACCACGGTGCCGCTCTCGAACACCGCGACGCGATCCGACATGGTCAGCGCCTCGCTCTGGTCGTGGGTCACGTAGATGATAGTGATGCCGAGGGAATCGTGGAGCTGCTTCAGCTCGATCTGCATGTGCTCCCGGAGCTTCTTGTCGAGGGCGCCGAGGGGCTCGTCCATCAGCACTAGGCTCGGCTCGAAGACCATGGCGCGGGCCAGCGCCACGCGCTGCTGCTGTCCGCCGGAGAGCTGCGCCGGTCGGCGGTCGCCGAACTGCTCGAGCCGTACCATCTCCAGCGCGCGCCGCACCCGGGCCTCGGTCTCCGGCTTCGGCCGCCGTCGCACCGAGAGCGGAAAGGCGACGTTCTCCGCGACCGACATGTGCGGGAACAGCGCGTAGTTCTGGAACACCATGCCGATGTTCCGCTGGTAAGGCGGCAGGCGATCGACCGGCTTGCCGTCCAGCGTGATCGTGCCCCGGGTCGGCCGCTCGAATCCGGCGAGCATGTTGAGGGTCGTGGTCTTGCCGGAACCCGAGGGCCCGAGGAAGGTCAGGAACTCGCCGCGGCCGACCGTGAGGTTGAGATCGCGGACCGCGAACACCATCCCGCCATACGACTTCTCGACATCGGTGAAGGCGACGAAGGCCGCGTCGGATGCGCCGGCCGCCGATGCGCCGAGGGACTCGGTCTTCGTCCTCATATCCACCGCGCGCCACGCCTCCCGGCCGAGCGGCCCCAGTGGACGGGGCCAATTGAGTGGTCACACAATCAAGGCGGCGCGGAACTTATCACCATACAATCGCCTTGGTCAATGCCCATTGGATGGCCATATTGGCTGAATGTTCGTCATCTAAACCCAGACAAGTGGCGCGTATACCGGACAACTTATTTGCTGGCCCGGGATCGATGTGGTACAAGCGCCGGGCTAAGCCGGGGAGCCGCGCCGCGTTTCATGCTCGAGAATCTCAGCCTCGCCGAGAGCGACCAGCCGCTCTACCGCCGCCTGGCCGATGCCATCGCCGACCGGATCGAGCGCGGCGAAGTCACGGCCGGCGACCGGCTGCCGCCGCAGCGGGACATCGCCAAGGCGCTGGGGATCAACGTCACGACGGTCACCCGCGCCTTCCTCGAGTTGCAGCAGCGCGGGCTGGTGGAGGCGCGGCCCGGCCGCGGCACCACCGTCACGAACCGCGGCTCGGAAGACGCGAACGGATTCAAGTCGGCGCCGAGCGACGAATCCGGCCTGATCGATCTCTCGGTCAACCGGCCGCCGACCACCGCCTACCTCGACGCCGTCGCGGCGTTGCTGCCGCGCCTCTCCAAGGACCGCCGCTATCCGGCGTTGCAGGACTATCACCCGCCCGAGGGTCCCGCCTGGGCCCGCGAGGCCGCGGCGGCCTGGTTTGCACCGGTCGCCGGCGGCGGCGATCCTGGCCGCATCATCTTGACCGACGGCGCACAGCACGGTCTTGCCTGCGTGCTCGGCGCGGTTGCCGAGCGCGGCGACGTCGTCGTTGCGGACTCGGTCACCTATCAGGGCATCAACGCGCTTTGTCACTCGCGCGGGCTGGAGCTGCGCGGCCTGCCGATGGATCGCGACGGCATGCGGCCGGAAGCTTTCGAGGCCGCCTGCGCGCAATGGCGGCCGAAGGCGGTCTTCCTTGTCCCGAGCCTGCACAATCCCACCACCATCACGCTCAGTGAGGCGCGCCGCCGGGCCATCGTCGCCACCGCGAGGCGGCACAACGTCATCATCATCGAGGACGATGTCTACCGGCAACTCCTCGACGAAGCTCTTCCTTCTTTCGCCGCGCTGGAGCCCGAGCTGACCTTCCATATCGGCGCGCTGTCGAAATGCGTGGCGCCGGGATTGCGGCTGGGCTTCGTGATCGGACCGCGCGCGCTGATGGGGAATGTCGCGGCGGCTCTGCGCATCGACTGCTGGAGCATCAGCCCGCTGACCGCGTTGATCGGCAGCATCCTGCTGGAATCCGGAACCGCCCAGCGCATCATCGCCACCCAGTGCGAGGAGCTCCGGCGGCGCAACGTCCTCTTGCGCGCGGCCATGGCGCGGTTCGACATCGAGAGCCATCCGACTTCGACCCATGCCTGGCTGCATCTGCCGGAGCCTTGGCGCGGCGCCGGTTTCGCCCGCGCCTGCCGGCAGCGCGGAGTTGGCGTCCTCTCCGCCGATGCCTTCGCCGTCGGTCGCGAGCCGGTCCCGCACGCGGTGCGGCTGAATATCGGCGCCGCGCGCTCCCAGGCGGATCTCAGCCGGGCGCTGGAAATCCTCGCCGACCTGATGGAATCCGGACACCTGCAGATACCCGGGATGGTCTGATCGGGGCGCTTCTGGTCACGATTGCCTGGTCGCGCCCCGGGCATGTCCTCGGCACTTTGCGCTGGCAGGATTTCACGAACGCCGGCCGCGCCGCGCTCAGAGATAACCCCGGATGATCGTCTCGATATACGGATTCAACCGGTCGTGCGCATGGCCGTACCAGGAGCCATGCCCCATGCCTTCGAGCAGGTGCAACTTTGCACCCGGCACCAGGCGCGCCACTTCCTCGCCGTCCTGGGGCGGTGCCTGGACGTCCTCCGCGAAGGCGAGGACATGAACGGGAACCCGCACCCCGGGGAGGGCCGCGCGCTGGTCGAAGCGCAAGGAGGCATCCCATTGCGGCACCAGCGAGGTCTCGTTCTCGCCGGAATCCATCCATTCCAGCATCAGTGCCTTCAACTGCGGCCAGAGTTCGCGGTCGCCGAGGGCGCGCGCCGGATAGAGCATCGCCGCATAATGGGCGACGCCCATCATGCCGCCGAGATTGCCGCCGGCCTTTCGGAACTCGATCTCCGCCTCCTGGTAGTCCCAGCCCCAGCCGGTGCTCCAGGCGCCGGTCCCCATCAGGACCGCGACGCGGACGAGATCCGGGCGGTCGATCGCCAGCTGCTGGACGATCGCGGAGCCGAGCGACGTGCCGACCAGCGCCACCGGCGGCGTGCAGACCCGTTCCACCAGCGCGGCGAGATCGCGGGCGAAATCCGCCATGCCCCAGGGCATCGGCCGATCGCAAACGGTCCGGCCGATGCCGCGGTTGTCGAACGTGGTGTTGCGGAAGCGGGCCGCGAAATGCGGCGTCTGGAAACGCTGCCAGTCGCGGCCCATCGTGCCGCCGCCGCCGACCCAGACCAGATCCGGCCCCTGGCCGATCTGTTCGTAGAAGACTTTCGATTCACCGGTATCGAGGAACGGCATGTCGCTCTCCGCAGAATGCCTGCGGAAATTAGTGCAAGCCGAATCGGTTGTCAGTTTCGATCACGATCCGATGATCGGGGTAGGGAGTCCTTGGCGCTGCGGCGGGTCGACACCAGTTTTAAGGAGGACGGTGAAGAGGAGGATCGCATGCTCCACTTCAGCATGTTACGTGCATCGTTCATCGGCTTCGCCGCCGCCGGCCTGATGGTCGCTGCTTCGACCGGCTCGGCCTGGGCCCAGGCGGCGACTCATCCGGACACGAACGATTGCGCGGGAATGCCGGGTAGTGCGCAGTCCCTGGATTGCACCCAACCCTTGAGCGCACCGCAACAGCACAGCACCAGCCTCTTCAGCCGCGATTTCACCATCCGCGTCGCGCCGCCGGATCAGAGCGGCTTCGGGCTGCAGGACGGCGGCCTTGGAACCCAGACTCCGGTCGTGCCCAACAACGGCCGGGCGCCCTCGAGCGACGATGGTAGAAGCGTGCTCGGCATCCTGCGCTGGTAGCGTTACGCGCGCACGCCCTCGACCCGCACGCCCTCGACCATCGTCAGCACCGCATCGGTGAGATCGTCGGGCCTGTCCACCAGGCGGTCGGCGCCGGCGGTCTCGAGTTCGTCCCGGCTTCCATAGCCCCAGAGCACGCCGAGACCGCGCATGCCGACCGCATGGGCGCCGGCAATGTCCTGCCGGCGGTCGCCCACCATCAGGCAGCGGGACGGCGAAAGATTCCGTTCGGCGAGAATATGGGCCAAGAGCTCGGGCTTGTGATCCAGCGTGCCATCCGGCATCGAGCCATGGATGCCGTCGAAGTGCTCGGTCAAATTCAAATGGTCCAGGATTCGGCGGGCGAATGTCACCCGCTTCGAGGTTGCGAGAAAGATCCGCAATCCGGCCTGCTTCATCTCCGCGAGCGCCGCGCCGATTCCGGGATAGGGCACGGTTCCGTAGAGTCCGCTTTCGCCATAATGCCGGCGATAGGCGGCGACGGCCTCGCCGACCCGGTCGTCCGAGAATGACTGCAGCATCGCCCGCATCCCCGCTTCGATCGGCGGCCCGATGAACGGCCGGATGTCGAGGCTTTCGTCCGGTGCATGTCCCAGCGCCCGCAGCGCGGCCACGCAGCTCGCCAGGATGCCCGGATAGGAATCGACCAGGGTGCCGTCGAGGTCGAGAAGGACCGAGCAATTCATGACGCGAAGACTGCAGAGGGAAACGGACGCGTGCAAGCCGGTGTGCTTCCCTCGTGCGGTCTTCGCCAGGCCTGCGGCCACGACGAGCGCGCCGGTGTCCGTCTCGATGGCGGCGTGAACACTGTTGCGGCCGGCCGAATGGCCTCGCATGAGGTCCGGCATTTCGTCGCCGTCGCATGCCGCGCTTACAACATTAAACTGACTGACTTACAACATTTTGTGACAAAAGTCACAGACCTGAGGCTCCCGGTCGGGTATGGATCAGCCGCCCCGCGGGGACGGGAAACCACAGAGACCCTCAGGAGACCCCATGAACGCCGTAACTCAATTCCCGCACACCGAGAAGTATGCGCGCTGCATCCAACTGTCGAAGAACGTGCGTTGGGAGATCGACGCCGACGTGATCCGCGGACGGAGCTTTGATACCGCGAAGAAGTACCTGCCCGACGGCCTGTCGCTGCTCGGCGACATGGACGGCCTCACCGACGCGGAGCGGCGCTTCGCCAGCCAGGTCCAGGGGCGGACCTATGCCAATATCTTCGGCATGGTCGAGCGCTACATCACCGCCAAGATGGTTGAGATCGGCGCCGAGCACAGCCTCGGCGACCAGACAGCGCTCGAGGCAATGCTGCGTTTCAGCCAGGAGGAGTTGAAGCACCAGGACCTGTTCCGCCGCATCGAGGCCATGATGGCCGCGGTAATGCCGGCCGGCTATCGCTTCGACATCGATCCCAGCGCGGTCGCCGCTGCGGTGCTCGGAAAGAGCCACTGGGCGGTTCTCCTGCTCACGCTTCATATCGAGCTCTTCGTGCAGAAGCACTATCGCGAGAGCATCGAGCCGGACGCGGAGCTGTCCGAGCTCTTCAAGGACGTATTCCTCTATCACTGGAAGGACGAGTGCCAGCACGTGCTGCTGGACGAGCTCGAGATGAAGCGGCACGACGCGACCTTGAGCCTCGAGGAACGCGAGCGCGGCGTCGATGACTTCATCGATCTGGTCGCGGCGGTGGACGGCATCCTGCAGCTGCAGGCCAAGGCCGATGCGACGTACTTCGCGACGCAGTGCGGGCGAAAGCTCGCCGGAGCGGAGGTCGACGCTATGGCGAAGCACTTCCTCGCCGCCTATCGCTGGCAGTACATCCTCTCGGGTGCGGACCATCCGCGCTTCCGCTCGATGCTCGGCAGCCTGGTCAACGCGGATCAGGGAAAGCGCATCGCCGCGGCGGTCGCTGGCCTTCGCTGAGGCCGCAGCCTCCGGCCGGTGATGGCCTGATGATGGCCGCACCGGCCGCGGGGCGCCCGCGACTAGCCTCGCATGGTCTCGATGACGGCGCGCAGGCCGGCGGCGATGTACTTGCGCGTCGGGTAGTAGAGATAGAGCCAGTCCTCCGGGGCGCACCACGGTTCCAGGCAGCGCACCAGGCGTCCGTCCGCGATCGCTGCCGCGGCGTGGTCCTCCCATACATAGGCAAGGCCGATGCCGTCGATCGCCGCCCGCAGCATCAGTGAGAAATCATCCAGCGACAGCGGCCCGGCGGGCTGGAACGCGACGGTCTTTTCGCCCTTGCGAAACTCCCACGCGTAGCGCGCGCCGTTGGGGTAGAGGTTCTGGATGCAGCGATGTCGCTTGAGGTCGTCCGGCGTGGTCGGTGCGGGACGGTCGCGGAAATAGGCCGGCGCACCGACGACGGCGAAGCGCAGCCGCGGCTTGATCTTCACCGCCGTCATGCCCTCGCGCAGACTTTCGCCCAAGCGGATGCCGGCGTCGAAGCCTTCCGCGACGATGTCCACCAGCCGGTCGGTGGCGGCGATCTCGATCTCGAGGTTCGGATTGCTCGCCAGCAGGGGTTTCAGCACTGGACCGATGACGAAGGGCGCGATGGACGCGGGCACGTTGATGCGCACCTTGCCGAACGGCGTCTCACGGAACTGATTGAGCCCGTCCAGCGCCGCGCCGATGTCGCCGAGCGCTGGCGACAGTCGTGAGAGCAGCATGGCCCCGGCATCGGTCAACGACACGCTCCGGGTCGTGCGATTCAGCAGCCGGATGCCGACCCGTTGCTCCAGGCTGGAGACTGCATGGCTGACCGCCGAGGCGGTGACACCGCGCTCCTCGCCGGCGCGCCGGAAGCTCCTGTGCCGGGCGACCGCGTCGAAGGCCGCCAGTTCGCTCAGGTCCGTCGTTCTCATTACTGAACAGTGTTCAGTAGTGCTTCCATGATTATCAATCTAATATCGCCGCGCGGAAAGCGCAAATCTCCCCGTGTCAGCACCGACCCGGACCTTGAACAGGAGACTTGCCATGGCCGACTTCGTCCCCCCGCCGCCGAACACTGCGTCGCCCTTCGCCGACATGAAGGGTCACCACGTCGCCGTCCGTACCCCCGATCTCGCCACCGCGCTGGCCTGGTATGTCGAGAAACTGGACTTTCGCGTCATCGCCGAGTGGCCGTATGCCGATGAGCAGCTCGCCTATGTGGCGCCGGCGACCGACGACCATTTCTACGTCGAGATCCTGGGCGGCGGCGAGCCCGCGCCGCAGGAGGTGCGTCCCTATGACGGCCTCGCCGACAGCCTGAAGTACCGCGGCTATCACCACTTCTGCCTCAGCGTGAAGAACGTCGACGAGACTGTCGCCACGCTCAAGTCCCGCGGCGTCACCATCGTGACCGAGCCGTTCATCCTGCCCGTCATCAGCCGCAAGCTGGCCTTCTTCTGCGATCCGTTCGGCAACCTGATCGAGCTCGCCGAAGTGCTTCCGTAAATCGGGGCAGGGAATGCCACCGGGACCAAAGCAATCAACCGGCCGATGCCCGCTCCGCTTGCGCTCCGTTCTTTGACTTTTCGCCGGCCTTCCCAAGTATGCTCCCGGATCGAGATCGAAGCCGGAGGGGCGCATGGCGCAGAACGTTGTACTGATCACTGGCGCGACGGACGGCCTCGGCCGGCGGGTGGCGGAGAAGCTCGCTTCTCCCGACATGCATCTTCTCCTCCATGGCCGCGATGCAGCCCGGGGCCGCGAGGTCGCGAAGACGGTCGAGGCTGCCGGCGGCGGCGCGACCTTCTACCAGGCGGATTTCGCCTCGTTGCAGGCGGTCCGGCAACTGGCCGAGAAGATCGCCGCCGCGCATCGGCAGATCGATGTCCTCATCAACAATGCCGGGATCGCGCTCGATGGATCGCGGCGCGAGAGCGAGGACGGGTTCGAGCTGACCTTCGCCGTGAACTACCTGGCGCCTTTCCTATTGACCCGGCTGCTGCTGCCGTGCCTTGGGAAGGAGCGGCGCTCCAGGATCATCAACGTCGCCTCGGCCGGCCAGGCGCCGGTCGATTTCGGCAATGTCATGCTGGAGCGCGGCTATGAGGGGATGCTCGCCTACCGCCAGAGCAAGCTCGCCCAGATCCTGTTCACCTTCGACATGGCGGAGGAGCTTAAGGGCACCAAGGTGACGACCGCGACGCTCCACCCCGCGACCTATATGGACACGACGATGGTCCGGGGCAGCGGCATCCAGCCGCTGAACTCGGTCGATACCGGCGCCGATGCCGTGATCGCGCTCGTCACGAAGCCGGTGGAGGCCGTCTCCGGCAAGTACTTCGACGTCCAGCGGGAATCCCGTGCCAACGCCCAGGCCTATGACCGCGAGGCCCGCCGCAAGCTCCGCGACCTCAGCATGAAGCTGACGGGATTGGCCTAGGACGGATTGAGGGACGGACCGGCTGCGGGGCGGTTTCGTCCGCCCCGCGCCGCCACCGCGCCTCAATGCTCCTCGTGGTCGTGCCGGAAAATCACCGGCGGGGTCAACACGGCGACGGCAATGACGTGTTCACCGTCCCCGGACCGGACGCCCACCCGCAACCGCTCGCGCCAGGCCTCCCTGACCAGCCGCTCGAGATCCTTCTCGCGACTGTGGTAGCGGTGGCTGCCGTGCTCGGTCTCGAGCATGAATCCCTCGAAGTCGCCGAAGTGGTCGAAGATCAGCCCGCTGATCTTGCCGGTGTGATGGAAACGCCCGTCGTGGTCGTGATCTCCGTGCCCACCGTGACCGCCTCCATGATCGTGGTCCCCGCCGACGGTACCGGTCGGCGAAGGTTTGATCTTCCCGGGATCGCCGCCGAAGGATTTCACCCGGCCAGCGATGACGTCGAGATAGCGACGGAACACGGAATGCCAGCGGGTGCCGGCGGGAATCGCTTCCCCGACCCAGCGCAGCACGGCCAGCGTGCGCTCCTCGATCGGCAGCAGCTGCGCCTTCTCCTTCACCGGGACGGTGAGCTGGAAGGCGCCCATCACCTTGCGCCATTGCGTGTACCGCGCCCGGATGCCGCCGCGGCCGCCCGCCTCCAGGCTGCCTTCCTGGCTGGGATCGAGGTCACCGCCCTTTTGGGCGGCCTTTCGCCGGCCGGTCGCCTCGGCGGCAGGCCGCGGCTTCTCGATCTCGCCTTTCAGGATCGCGCCGTAGGCGTTGGTCACCTGCCGGACCACCACGGTGAAGGACCTGCCGTGCCAGTCAGGTGACGGCGGCTCGATGGTGAGCAGTCCCGCATAGTCGATGTCGGAGCCGGCCGGGATCGGCAGATAGCTGATGCCGCCGGTCTGGCATTTCAGCGTGTGATCGTCCACCCGACTGAGCCCGTGGCTGACATACATCCGCCCGGCCAGCCGCAGCATCTCGTCGGCCGACGCCTCCGGCAGATAGATCATGGCGGTGCTGCCGTGCGGTGTCGCACCCCAGTCGATCATCAGCTCGTCGACGGTCTGCCCGACGGCGAGCCCCGCCGGCGTCGGCCGGACCTCGAAGGTGGTGACGGCGGTTGCCGAGCCGATGTCGCTCCAGGCCAGGTTGCGCTGCGCCAGCTTGTCCCAGTTCGACGGATCCTTGCCCACGGGGATCGAGATCGGATCGAAGGCGACCTCGGCGATGAGGCACTGGTGCCGGTTCCTCAAGATCGCCTGCTGGATCGGCAGCGGCGGATTCGATGCGCTCAGGTACGGCCCGTCGGGATGGACGGTGTCGACTTGCGCCGGCAGCACCGGCGTCGACTGGTTGATGTCCAGCCAGCAGCCGAAGAAGGTGTCCACCTCCGTCCCGTTCGCATGGGCCGTGATGGTCTGGATGTTGCCCAGCTTCACGCCGGAGACGACGTGGGAGTCGGTCTGGGTGTTCATGCCGGCGCTGGCGGAATTGATCCGCGGCAACGCGAAGAACGGCATGGTCGAATAGTCGCTGCCCTGGATGCCGGGCAGGGGGATCGGATCGCCGTGGGTGTTGGTCACGCGGCGATAGCGGTGGCCCGGCGGGAAGTCGTAGACCCCGGACGTGGTCTGGGCGTTGAACAGCCTGAAGAACACCCGGACGTTCGCCGCGCCGATCAGGCCGATATAGCGCACGCGCGCCAGCGCGAAGTTGAAGACCGGTCTGTGGTTTTGGTCCTGCGGGAAGACGAAGAGCGCCGATTGCTCTTCGTCGGGCGACAGCACGGCGGGGTCGTCGAAGGACTGGCCGCCGGCGCTGCCGTTGCCGTTCGACAGTGCCTTCGCCACGTGCTGGATGAAATTCGGCGCATCGGCGGCGCCGGATCCCATGGTGACGCCGAACTTCACGTCGCCCGGCCGGACCACGAAGGTCCGCAGATCGACGCTGAGCCAGGTCGGATCGCCGTGCAGCATGAAGGGATCGGGCTGCTTGATGAGCTCGATCTGGGCCGAGCCGGAGACCTCGGCGATCGCCGCGTTCAGCGTCAGGAACTTGGTCGCCGCGGGGAAGTTGAAGGCCGGATCGGACGGGTTCGTGCCGAAGTTGATGTCGTAGTTGAAGGTGAACCGCTGGATCGCGGCGCCGTATCCTCCGGTGGCCGACACGTTGCCCGAGCAATGGATCGTCATCCCCGCCGACGGCGATGCGACGTTCAGCGTGGTTCCGGAACCGGAGAT
>Ga0335070_10001517_pt1 | contig 26909 bp, 24 predicted proteins | sample Lox_Sample_13_FD_206722 | JGI IMG/M metagenome (GOLD analysis project Ga0335070, IMG submission 206722) | Soil microbial communities from Loxahatchee National Wildlife Refuge, Florida, United States - Lox_Sample_1.3 | ecosystem: Environmental > Terrestrial > Soil > Wetlands | place: USA...
GGAGCAGCGGCCGAGAATCCCTGCCCTGTTTTTTCGATCCGCGCAAAGGCCACCTCCGGATCGTGTCCGAATCCGCACAGCCAGTTACCGCGCGCAGCTTCTTCCAACCAGTGGAGCTTGGTGTCGATGGTCTGGAGCGGGAACAGGTCAAATGCCGCGACCCATGAAGGCGTCACGTGCGCGGTGGTGGGAACGAGATCGGAGAAAAAGCAGAACGTCTGGCTCGCAGATGTTGCCGTCACCACCATCATGTCGCGGTTGTGGCCTGGGGCGAGCCTCATCCAGATCCCCGGCGCGATTTCGGAATCCTCATCGAGCAATTGCATCTGGCCGGTCGCCACCAGCGGGTCATAGTTGGCGTCGATGTAGCTGACACTGTCGCGGACGTGCCGTGTGTGCGCGTGTTCCCACTCGCCGCGACGCGTGTAATAGCGGGCGCGAGGAAACGCAGGTTTGACGCCGCCATTCGACAGGCACGTGTTGCCGCCGCAATGATCGAAGTGCAGATGGGTGTTGACGACGATGTCGATGGTCTCCGGATTGATCCCGTTTGCGGCGAGAATTTCCGGCAGGCCGGGCTCAGCTTCGGGCAAACCCATCCGGGCACGTGCCTTCGGATCGAGCTTGTCCCCCGCCCCGGTCTCGATGAGGATGGAATGATCCCCGGTCCGGATCACGTAGCAGTTAAAGCCCAAGCTGATGCGATTCTGCGCGTCCGGCTCGAACTTCCTGCTCCAGAGGTTTCTGGGAACAACGCCGAAGAGGGCGCCGCCGTCCCACCTGTAGATACCCGCACGCACCAGAGTGATTTCGAAATCACCCAGCGCCACGCGGGACATGATTTCAGAGTTGGAGAAGCGCTCTGTTAACTGCGAACCAGCCTGCGGCCGCGTTCGAACAGATCCGCCGCATCATCGGCGATCTGCTTGCCGCGGTCATAAATCTCGCGGCCTTTCTCAAACACTTCCTTGCTCGTCTGGTTCAGAGCCTCACGGCCTTCCCCCGTCTTTTTGTTGATGAACTCGCGGGTTTCCTTCCCGGACTTGGGAGCATACAACAGCGCCACCGCGCCGCCCAGGACTGCACCGGCTACAAACCAGCCGAGTTTCCCGCCTTCTTCACGTTCTGCCATCTGATTTCCTCCCGCCTGCTTGGCGTCTTCTCCATTTTACTGTATGTGCTCGTGGGTTATGCTATATATCGAAAGCCTTATGGCGGAAGATACTGAAAATTTTGAGATGGATACGTCACATGACTTAGATATGGTGACGCTATTCAGCTCTCCCAATCACGATGCTGAGATGGAGGCGAACGCCATCCAGGCCCTCATGGAAGCCAGCGGAATTCCATCGATCGTAGTGGGCACGCCGCAAATCCCGTCACTCGAATTTCAGGTGCAAGTGCCGAAGGCGCGCCTGGAAGAAGCGGAGCGCGTGCTGGCGGAAGCGCGAGAGGCCGGACCCGCCGCGGCTGCTGAAGCCGAGCAAGCCGGCGAAGAGGGCCGCTAAAGTCCCGCCGCTGTAGTTACTTCCATGTGCCACCCGTCGGTCCGGATGGTAATCGCGCCCATTCGGTCTGTACGTAATACCTCAATATTTGCCTGGCGCAACCGTTCCAGAACATCGGCATGGGGGTGGCCGTACAGGTTTTCAATGCCTGCCGATATCATGGCAAACGCAGGGTGGACGGCTTCAAGAAACGCCTCGGTGGTAGAGGTCTTGCTCCCGTGGTGAGCAACCTTGAGCACATCGGCGTGCTGAACCAGGTTGGCGGTCAGTAATTCAGACTCCACCTGCCGTTCTATGTCGCCGCTCAGGATCACGGAACGGCGGCCGTAGGCCATTCGCAGGACCAGCGAATCGTTATTGCGTGGCGTGGTGGCGGGCAAGTAGTCCCGGGTGGGCGCCAGCACTTCGAACTGGGCGCCGCCGTAGTCAAAATGCTGCCCTTGCTGAAGGGCAACGATCTTGACGTGCAGCTCGGCCGCCTTTCCGCGCAGGGCGTCCCATTCGGGGCACTCGGGAGTCACTCCGGTCCACAGTTCCTTCACATGGAAGTTTTCGAGAATCGCCGGCAGCCCGCCGATGTGGTCAGCGTGCGCGTGGGAGAGCGCAACGATGTCGAGCTGCCGGATGGACCGGCTCCAAAGGTAGGGAGACACCACGTCCTCGCCGATGTTCAGATTGGTCTTGAGCCGCTTGCCGAACGAGGCGATGCCGCCGCCATCCATCAGCATCAGCTTGCCCGCGGGCAGGGCCGCGAAGATGCTGTCGCCCTGGCCGACGTCGATAGCCGTGATTTCGAGCGCGTTATGGAAGACAGACGGCGGAAACGGGTGCCAGACCATCAGCGCCAGCAGGACTGCCAGGCCCGCCACCGCTGCAACTCTCAAAACACGCCACAGCTTGCGCCCGGATAACCGGCCGAGCATCCCGGCAGCAATGAGCGCGGCCGATATCCCAATCGCCAGCCACACCGGTGGCGACGGGACCCGCCAGTTCGGTTCCAGGTGTGCGTGCCACTCCACGGCGGCTTTCGACATCGCCAAGAGCCACCCGGCCATCCATGCGGGTACGCTCCAATTCGTGAACACGGCGATGAATCCTACCGGAATCACCATCGCCAAAAGCGGCACGATCACCGCGTTGGCTGAAACGCCGGAGAAGGAAACGCGATGGAAGTAGATCGCCATGGGCAGCGCCAGGCCGATCTGAATCACGGCCGAAGTGAGCGTCAGCTCGTAGAAGAAGAAGACCACGCGCGTGAAAAAAGCTACGGCGGCCAGACACAGCTTGCGCGGCAGGCGAAGCCAGAGTTGAGCGGTTTCCGCCAGTAGTTGCATCTCCACGCGAAATTGCGCAACACGGGCATCAAGGCGCAGACTGCGATCCGGGTTCCCCAGATCCGCCACTCCATGAGCCAGTGGCCCGGAGGTCCGCTCAATCAGAGGCACGGCGAATGCCCCGATGAAGCCGACTGCCAGGAACGAGAGCTGGAAACTGGCATCGAATATTTGTTCGGGATCGAGCAACAAAAATCCGATGGCCACGGCTGCCAGGATGTTCAGGATGCGCGCTTCGCGGTAGGCCAGGCGGCCAATCATGAACAGTGTGAATCCGGCGGCGGAGCGGACCGCGGGCGCCTGTCCTCCGGCCACAATCGCATAGAGCCACGCCGCGAGGACGGTAAGGAAATTCGCCAGCTCGCGCGGGACGAAACAGATGCGCAGCAGGAACATCAAAAACGCGGCCAGCACCGCCACATGCAGTCCGGCGATCACCATAGCGTGATAGGTGCCGGTGGAACGGTACTGTTCGGTCCAGACCTTGTCGAGCTTCGACGATTCGCCGATCAGGCACTGCTCCATCATGCCGGTTTCGTAAGGCTTGCCGGCGTAGAGTTGCTCCAGGCGGTCGAGTGCGGCCGTGCGCAGCGCATAAATCGCGCCCATGAAACGCGAGCCGCAGCGGCCGGGCAGGATGCGCATCGGCGTGTTGGCCCGAGCCGACGCGGTCCAATAGATGTTCTGGCGCGCCAGGAAATTCACGTAATCGAAATCGCCGGGGTTGTTGAAATTGTGGGTCGGCCGCACGCGCGCGTCCAACTCCACGCGCTGGCCGTAACGGAGCACCGGCGCAGGCTTACCTTCAGGAACGTACAGGCTCACCCGAACGCGGGCTCCGGGCTCGAGTTCCAACTGAAACTGATCGCGATCCGCGGACAGCGCCGAGGGCGCGACCACGCAGCCTGAAAGGATTACCGGTCCTTCGGCGTCCAATTGAGGCGCGGGCGGTTCAGGATGAGCGACGGCCACCAGCGCGCCCGCAGCTACGAACGCCAGCAGGCACGAAGCCGCCGCCAGAACCCGGTTTCGCCGCCACAAGCAGATCAGCGCGAGGATCACGTATGCCGCAATCAGGATTCCGAGTTCGCGAAGTTCAAACGAAACCAGACGCGAGAGCAGGACCCCGGCGGCAATGGCGGCCAGCGGCGCAAGAAGGGGATCGCGCAAGTAAGGGAGTGGCGGGAGGGTCGGAACAGTCTCTGTCGAAGGTATCAGGTGTCAGGTTTCAGCAAGCTCGCTGGCACCTGAAACCTAAAACCTAGCACCTGCTTTACGGCCTCCCCCCGCCGGCCTGCGTGCTGCCGTGTTCCTGGGAGGCGGCGATAATCTCGTCGGCAACCGCTTGGGGCTGGTCGATATTGTCGACTTCGAGCCGGCTGGATTCGCCCGACGTTTCGATCGAAAGGTCGCCCACGCCTATCATGCGCTGGCTCAGGGATTGGTCGACGCGCACGTCCTGCACCTTCGAAAGCTGGATGTTGCGCGTGGTTTTGGAAAGCAGGCCGGACTCATACCGCAGCTTGTCGCCGGTGATCGTAACTTTGATGGTTTGCCGGCGGATGTGGCGACGGATGGGGACAATCAGCAGTAGAACGGCGGCCGCGGGCAGCAGCCGCGGCAGCCACGGAGGCTCATCGCCGCCGGGCTTCAGATATATCGAGGCAGCCACCACCGCCGCCAGGATCACGAGTACGGCGAAGACATACCACGCCTTGACCTGCTTCATGCTCGGACGGATAACTCGGTCGCTCATGGCTAAGCTCCCCGTGTGGCCGTGGACCATTATACTGGCACCGCCTGCTAAAATTGGTCTTAGCCCCCCCTCATGGACAACAAAGAGATTGCGCGCGTGCTCTGGGAGACCGCCGATCTGATGGAAATCGCGGGCGAGGATTCCTTCCGCATCCGCAGCTATCGCAACGGCGCGACAACGATCGAAGGCTACCCCGAGCGCGTCATCGACATCCTGCGCGATCCCAACCGCAAGGTTACCGAGATTCCGGGTATTGGTAAGGGCCTGGCAGGCGTGCTGGCGGAGATTGTCGAACGCGGGTCCTGCGAGCGTCGCGACTTGTTGCTCCAGAAGTTTCCTCCTGCCGCGCTCGAGTTCCTCAAAATTCAGGGCCTGGGACCGAAGGGCATTGCTCTCATCTTCGAGCATTACCGTGTCACCACCATGGATGAACTGGAGCAGCTCGCCAAAGAAGAAAAGCTGCGCGTGCTGCCGCGCATGGGCGCCAAGCTCGAAGAGAAAGTGCTGCGATCCATCGCGCAGTACCGGCTGCGCACGGGCCGCTTCCTGCTGAGTTTCGCTCACGATGCCGCAGAAGAACTGAAGCTGTATTTGGGTGAGTTGGAAGGCATCGAAAACATCACCGCCGCCGGCAGCTTGCGGCGCGGCAAGGAGACAGTGGGTGATCTGGATCTGCTGGTGACCGGTCCGAACGCCGCGGCGGCGCTCGACCGCTTCGTAGCTTATCCTCGCGTGCACGAAGTGTTAGGCCGCGGCCCCAATAAAGCCAGCGCCAAAATCGGCCGCGAAGGCTTGCAGGTGGATGTGCGGGCGCTCCCGCGCGAAAGTTACGGCGCCGCGATGCAATACTTCACCGGCAGCAAAGAGCACAACGTCGCCGTGCGCACGCGCGCGGTCAAGATGGGGTTGAAGCTGAGCGAGTACGGCCTCTTTCGCGCCGAGGATGAATCGCGCGTGGCCGGTGGAACGGAAGAAGAGGTCTACAAAGCCCTGGGACTTGCTTGGATTCCGCCCGAACTGCGCGAGAACTGCGGCGAAGTGGAAGCCGCCGAAGAGGGCCGCATTCCCCACCTGGTCGAGCTTGCGGACATCCGCGGCGACATTCACATGCACACCACCGAAACCGACGGCCGCGCGTCTTTAGAAGAAATGGCCGAGGCGGCGAGGAAGATGGGCTACGAGTACATCGCCATCACCGACCATTCCAAAGCCATCGCCATGGCCAACGGCCTGGATGAGAAGCGCGCCGTGGCCTTCGCCCGACAGGTGCGCGAGCTGAATGAGAACGGCCTCGGCATCCGCGTTTTCTCCGGCATCGAATGCGACATTTTGAAGGACGGCGCGCTCGACCTGGCCAACGACGCGCTCGCGGAGTTGGATGTAGTCATCGGCAGCGTGCACAGCCACATGAACCTGGAAGCCGCCGAGATGACCGACCGTCTGCTGCGCGCGCTAGAATGCCCGCAACTGAAGGTACTAGGCCATCCAACCGGGCGCCTGCTGATGCAGCGCGAGGCGTTCTCGTTCGATTTCGAACGTATCGTAGGCGAAGCTGTGAAGCGCGGCGTCTGGTTCGAAATCAACGCCAGCCCGGAGCGGCTGGACTTAAACGGCAGCCTGGCGCGCACCGCCAAGTCGCGCGGGGCGAAATTCACAATTTCCACCGATGCGCACCATCCCAAGCACCTGCATAATATGTGGTACGGCGTGCTCACGGCGCGCCGGGGCTGGCTGGGACCGGATGACATTCTCAACACCCTGCCCGCGGAAAAGTTTCACGAGGCCATTCGCAAACACTGAGAAAACCATGAAATGCTTACTCGCCATTCTGATTTTGTTCTGCGCGGTTCTCCAAGCCGCGCATCCGCAGATTCCGATCGAGAAGTTCTCGCTCAAGAACGGCATGCGGGTGATCCTTTCGCGCGACAACGCCGTGCCTGTGGTTAGCGTGTACTTGATCTATGACGTGGGCGCGCGCGCCGAAGAAAAGGGGCGCACCGGATTTGCCCATCTGTTCGAACACATGATGTTCGAAGGCTCCGCGAACGCGCCCAAAGGTACGCACTTCAAGATGATTCAGGCCAATGGCGGCGTGATGAACGGCCAGACGCATCCAGATTACACGGATTATTTCGAGACGCTGCCCGCCAACAAGCTGGCGATCGGACTGTGGTTGGAATCAGACCGCATGCGCAGCTTGAACATCACCGCTGACAATCTGGCGAACCAAAAAGAAGCGGTGAAGCAGGAGCGGCGTTTGAGCTTCGATAACCAGCCATACAATACCGCTCTCGTGGACCGCTGGCCGGAGCTGGCGTATCAGAACTGGCAGAACTCGCATTCGCTCATCGGCTCGTTCGAAGACTTGAACGCCGCTTCGGTCGCAGATGTCGCGAAGTTCTTCAAGACCTACTACGCGCCGAACAACGCGGTCTTGGTGCTGGTGGGCGACATCCAGATCGCGGAGGCCAAGAAGCTGGTCGAGGAATATTTCGGCGACATTCCCTCGCAGCCCAAACCGCGCATTCCGGACCTGGCCGAACCTTCGCCCAAGTCGCGAAGCGATGTCTATCACGATATTCACGCCAAAGTACCGGCGGTCGTGATCGGCTATCCGGGGCCTGTTCGCCATTCGCCGGATTACTACGCGATCGGAATGATCGACGTGCTGTTGACCGGCGGACCCAGCTCGCGCTTCCAATTGGACCTGGTAAAGGGCAAGCAATCCGTGATTCAGTATCAAGCCGAACTCGGCTGGCCCTTCTGCAGCAGCCAGGACTACAAGGACCCGGCCGACTATGCCATGTTCCTGCTCTACAAGCCGAATTTCACGGGAGACCAGATCGTCCAGCAGGTGCAGGAGGAGATCGCCAAGCTTCAAAATGAAGGCGTCGATCCGAAGGAACTGGAGCGCGCGAAAACGCTGTTCCGCTCCGACCACGTCACACAGCTCCAAAGTTCCCACCAGCGCGCCAAACTGCTGGGTCTCTACGAGGTGCTGGACGGCAAACCGGAATACATCAATACCGACCTGGACCGGTTCCTCGCCGTGACGCCGGCGCAGATTCAGGCCGCCGCCAAACAATACTTCACACCGGATCGCCGCTCGGTTCTCCAGATTGCCGTCGGCCCCGCGCCCCAGGCTGGCGCGACGAAAGGCGGCAACTAATGTCCAAGACGGTTTTCACCATTCTTTTCGCAGGAAGCATGCTGATGGCTCAAACAATCGATCGCACCAAGCCGCCTGAGACTCCGCCCATACCGGCCTACAAAATGCCGCCGCTCCACGAGACCAAGCTGCCCAACGGCCTCGCGGTCGTGCTCATCGACGATCAGAGATTCCCGCTGGTCACCGTGCGCCTGAGCTTCCAGGCCGGATCGAAATTCGATCCAAACGAACTGCCGGGGCTCTCGGGCATGGTCGCGAGTCTGTTGACCCAGGGAACCAAGACGCGCTCCTTCCGTGAAATCGGCGAGGAGCTGGCTTCCATCGGAGGCAGTCTGGACGGCCATTCGTCGCCCGACATCCTCACCGTCGGCGGCCATGTGCTGGCCGAGAACACACCGAAGCTGCTTGATCTGCTCGCCGACGTAACGCTCAACGCCAGTTTCCCGGAAAGCGAAGTGCAACTGCGGAAACAGAATCGCAAACAGGCACTGCTCGCTCAGCACGCACAGCCCGACTTCCTCGCGAGAGAGAAATTCGACGAGCTGGTGTTCGGCAATCATCCGTATCACTACGTCGCGCCCACCATGGAATCGATCGACCGCATGAATCAGACGGCCATGATCGAATTTCGCGACAGCCACCTTCTTCCGAACAATGCCGTGCTGGTGCTGCTGGGCAAGCTTCCGCCACGCGACGAAACCATGAGGCTGGTGCGCGAAAAATTCGGCTCATGGAAGGAGAAGCCCGCTCCGGCCGCGCCCGCCAAGAGTTTTCCGGAGAGCAAACGGCAGCTCGTGCTGGTGGACCGGCCGGGCTCGGTGCAGGCCGATATTCGCATCGGGGAGCTGGCCGCCACGCGCACCGATCCGGACTATTTTCCGCTGTTCGTAGGAAACGCCATCCTGGGGGGCGGCGCCAGCTCGCGCCTCTTCAACGACGTCCGCGAGGAAAAAGGATTCGCATACGACGTGCATAGCGAGCTCGATCGCCGCAAGGATGCCGGCGTCGCGCTGGCCGTTACGCAGGTGCGCAACGACGTGGTGGAACCGGCCATGGAAGCGGTGCTCGGGCACCTGGAAAAAATGGGCAAAACGCCGGTGACCGCGGCGGAACTGAGCGACGCCAAAAACTATCTGAGCGGCGTGTTCCTCATCAGCCTGGAGACGCAGTCGGGCGTTGCCGACCAGGTAGACCTGATGAAGAGCATGGGCCTGCCCAACGATTTTCTCGAGATGTTCACGGCGCACGTGCGATCCGTCGAGCCGGACCAGATCGAGGCCGCAGCAAAAAAATACTTCGCGCCGGATAAGGCCGCCATCGTGGTGGTCGGCGACGCTTCCAAGATCGAGAAACCGCTTGAAAAATTCGGCTCCGTGCAGGTTGAGAAAGCCAAGTGATGAAGCTGCTTTCCTCGCGGGAGCTGTACCGAAGCCCTATCTTCTGGGTAACGGAGGATCACGCGAAAGATCCGGGCGGGTTTGAGATCCACCGCGCCATCGTCCGCCACGCCGGGTCGGCGGTGATGATGACGGTCGATGACCGGCGGCGCATCCTGCTGGTCCGCCAATACCGTCTTCCGGCTCGTGCCAATCTGTGGGAACTGCCCGCCGGCCGTCTCGATCCCGGCGAGAAGCCGCTAACTGCCGCCAAGCGCGAACTCGAGGAAGAGCCCGGCGGTGGAAGAAAATGATTTCGTTCTACCCGAGCCCCGGCTACGTTTCCGAAAAGATGACCATTTTCCTGGCGACGGATTTGACGGCCGGCGAAGCCAAACCCATGGACGATGAGCGCATCCAGTGCAAGTGGTTTTCAGCGAAGCAGGTCCAGCAGATGATCCACTCGAACCAAATTCAGGATGGGAAAACAATCATCGGATATTTTGTGTGGAAGAGCGCGAAGGGTTAGTCTGGCAGTGATTTGATCGGATGCGCTGCGCATCATCAATAGATCGACCAGACGCCCGGTGTGGCGATCTCGAGTAGATGCCGGTCCGGATCGCGAAAATAGATGCTTTGGCCGCCTAACCCCCACTTGCGTTTCTCTTCCACTGTGATTCCATTTTCCGCCAGCCAGGCCTCCCAACCCGCCAGTTCCCCGGCTCGGATGGCAAACGCCAGATGGAGCTCGGCGTCGCCGTCGTGCGGCGTATCGGTTGCCAGCGAACCGCCTTTTTTGAATAACAACAATACTTGACGGTCACCGGCTTCCATGGCGCAGCCGCGCCCTCCAAAATCGGTGATAGCGCGAGAACCGAAGATCTTCTCGTAAACCTGGGCTGAACGGGCCACATCCGTCACGTAGAGTGAGGACTCCAGGATTCCTTCCGTCTTCGGTTGCATGCGATTCTTTCGGCGCTCCTCATCGCCTCATGGCTTGCGGGCCAAGATATAAAGCGTGGCCGGGCGTGTTCCCTGCTCGGTCACCTGAAATCCCGCTTCCTGCAGGCGGCCCGTCCACCACGCCGCACTGGCTGTGCCGCTGTGCAGCAGCAGCGGTCCGAATCTGAATTTCAGCCAGAAGTCTTTCGTGATCACCATCATCAGGAACTGGCCACCAGGTTTCAAAACACGTGAGGCCTCGGCAAGAGCCATGTGGATGCCTTGACGATTCAGGTGATCGATCGCATAAGTGCTCACCACTCCATCGAACGTTGCCGGTTCAAAGGGCAGTTTACGCATATCTCCGGCCTGAATCGTGGCCCGGTTTTCGACGCCTGCGGCCCTGAGGTTGGATCGCAGTCTCTCCTGGCCGCTCTGTTGCGACCCGAAGTGTTCCTTAAATGACTCGGCGAAGAGGTCCAGCGCTACGACGGTCGTTTGCGGACGCGCTTCGAGAACCATGAGCGTGGATCTTCCGGTACCGGCACCCATATCGAGTACCCGCCCTGCGCCCGAGGTCAGGAATGCTTGAGTAGGCAATGAAAGCCGCCCGTTGACATTCAGGCCGAAGCGGGCGACTGCGAATGCGGCGACCGACCAGAGGGTCACGAAACCGACCAAAAACATCGGCGTCCTCGACCATTTGAGCCGTCGGCCCAGAAGCCAAAGCAGCAACCCCGCCGCTGTGACGACGAGATGCCCGTAACTCAACCACCACGGATACCCGAAATCGATTGGTGAACCCATCAGCCCTCGTTAGCCGGCCGCAACCTCCGGACAGACACCTGCTATTCCCCCAGCGCTCGCTCAAACGCGCCGATCGTCTCCTCGATATCCACGTCCGTGTGCGCCGCGGAGACATATAGCCGGCCATCAGGCAACAGGTGCAGGCCTTCTTCCAGCGCGCGCCGCAGCACACGCTGGAGCATCTCGCGGTCGTCGTCGAGCGTATCGCGGTAATCAATCAGCTCCTGCCGCGAAGTAAAGTGCAGCGACATGGCCGCGCCGAAACCGGTGACGGTGAGTGCCACACCTCGCCGCGCGGCCGCAGCATGCAGGCCTGCCATGAGCCTCCGGCCGCGCTCGTTGGTCTGCGCCAGCAATGCGCCGCCATCGCGCGACAGCTCGCCGAGCGTCGCGTGCGCGGCAGCGAGCGAGACGGGATTGCCATTGAATGTTCCACCGAACGCGACGCCACCGCCGAACATCTGCTCCATGATGTCCTGGCGGCCCGCCACGACGCTCAGCGGCAATCCGCCCGCCACGGCTTTGCCGAAAGTGGCAAGATCGGGCGTCACGCCGTAGAAACCCTGCGCCCCTGCGAGGCTCATGCGGAACCCCGTGATGACTTCGTCGAAAATCAGGAGTGCGCCGTGCCTCCGGCAGATTTCTTGCGCTTTCGCCAAGTATCCATCGAGCGGCATCAGGCAGCCGCTGTTGCACAGCACGGGCTCCATGATCGCTGCCGCGATCTGCTCCCCGTGCCTGGCGAAAACCTGCTCCAGCATTTCGGGCCGGTTCCAGGGAGCCACGATGAAGTTTTCCGCGGCGTTCGGCGCCTGCCCGGCCGAGCCCGTCACGGCATTGGGATTTTCCAGCGGGCCCATTTCCCCGCGCGCGGAATGATAGCTGACGAGCGCTCCGTCCACCCACCCGTGATAATGTCCTTCGAATTTGAGAATCAGGTTGCGGCCGGTGTGCGCTCGGGCCAGGCGCAGTGCGAGCTGCACGGCCTCGCTGCCGCTCGAGGTAAACGCCACGCGCTCGGCGCACGGCACCGACCCTTGGATCTTCTCCGCCACCAGGATTTCCAGCTCATGCTCCTCACCGAGACAATGGGGCCGGGCAGCCGCCGTACTGATGGCTTCGACCAGAGCCGGATGCCCGTATCCCAGAATCATCGGCCCCCAGGCCAGCGCGTAATCGATGTACTCGTTGCCGTCCACGTCCCGCAGTCGGGCGCCTCGGCCGTCGGCGAAATAGAGCGGAACAGGGAAAGCCGCCCGGAACGGACTACTGACGCCGCCTGCCAGCGACTGGCGCGCCCGCTCCAGCATCTCGCGGGAAGTAGTGAATTTGCGCGCTGTGCGGGTCATGCGCCCTCCGTAATCGGTTTCATTCTAGCGATTCAATGCCACCGCGCATAGGCCACATCTCCGGAATTCTCGATCTCCAGCAGCCGGTTGTATTTCGCCAGCCGTTCCGACCGCGTCACCGACCCGATCTTGATCTGCCCCGCACCCGACGCCACGGCGAGATCGGCGAGGAAGTCGTCCTCGGTTTCACCCGAGCGGGCCGAGATCACAGCCCGGAAGCCGGCTTCGCGGGCGCGGTCGATCACCTGGAAGGTTTCCGTAAGCGTGCCGATCTGATTCATCTTCACGAGCACGGCGTTGGCCGCGAGCTCGCGGATGCCGCGTTCGAGCCGGGCTGGATTAGTGGCGAACAGGTCATCGCCAATGAGCTGCATTTTTGCCCCGAGCGTCGCCGTCAGCTTCTGCCAGCCGGCCCAGTCATCTTCCGCCAGGCCGTCTTCGATCGAAACAATCGGATAGCGCACCGCCCAGCCGGTCAGGAGATCAATCATCTGGTCCGAGTCGAGCGAGCGACCTTCGGCTCGCAGCTCGTACTTGCCGTTCTCGAAGAAATGCGATGCGGCCACGTCGATCGCGATCGCCATCGGACGCCCGGCGCGCTCGATGGCTTCGAGCATCACCTCGAGCGCTGTTTCATTGCTCGGAAGATGAGGTCCCCAACCGCCCTCGTCAGCGACTCCGGTGAGATGGTAGCCACGCTCTTCGAGCACTTCGCGGGCCGCGCGATGAACGGCCACGACCGCTTCGAGAGCCTCGGTGTATTGCTCAAAACCGACCGGAATCGCAAGAAAATCTTGGAACTCAAAATTCCCGCCCGCGTGGAGGTGGCCCGAGAGAATGTTGACCATCGGCACGGGCAGCACCGCGCGCCGTCCGCCCGCAAGGTAGCGCCACAGCGGAATCTTGCGCGATCGCGCAACGGCGCGCGCAACCGCGCACGAGACGCTCAGAATGGCGTTGGCGCCCAGCCGTGACTTGTCCGGCGTGCCGTCCAGCTCGATCATGCGGCGGTCGAGCGTTCGCTGATCTGCGGCGTCTGCGCCGCGCAGCGCGGGAGCCAGCACGCGCGCAACGTTCTCGACCGCTTTGCGCACGCCCTTGCCGGCGTAACGCGCAGGATCGCCGTCACGCAGCTCTACTGCTTCGTGCACTCCGGTAGAAGCGCCGGACGGAACCTTTGCGGAGGCCACGGTGGCATCGGATAGTTCGGCTTCGACCATCACCGTTGGATTCCCGCGCGAATCCAGAATCTCGACAGCGCGCAGGTCGCGCATGGTGAGGCTCATGCCGCGCTCCCCCGTGCCTGGACAAAAACATCCGCGATGCATGCTGGGGGTGAGAGGATCAGGTTGCGGGCGAACCGGCGGATTCGGGCGCGCAACGACCGATCGGTGATGTATTCGGCAGGCGACTTACCATCGATGCGCGCCAGCAGTAGGCAGCCGAGATGATGGAGCGTAGCCGGCTCGATCCAATCGCAATCGGGCGGCAGACCGGCGCAGTACACCTCCCAGAACCTCCCGGCGAGCCCTGCAAATTCCTGGCTCCATTCAGGCCGGTAGAACGATTTCAGTAACAGGTGATTCAGCAGAAATGCGGAGTCGAATGAGGGGTCGCCGAAGTGGATGACCTCGAAGTCGATCGCCATGACCGCAGGCGGACTGACGAGAAAGTTCTTGGGGCTCCAGTCGCCGTGAACCAGGCTGACGCGACGCGCGGAGGATTCGCGCATCAACCGGTCGAAGTGCGGCGCCAGCTCCGGGTGGCGCGAAGCCGTAGTGCGGTAGTAGGGATCGAGGCGCAACTGGTCGAAAACCGTCTGATCGTCGAACACGCGCTGGGATTCGGCGTCACGCCAGCTTCCCGAGACGAGAGTGGCAAGCATTCGTCCGGCCGACTCCGCAACCCGTGCATCGCACTCTCCGCGCAGCAGCAGCGTTTTCCAGGTCTCGGCTTCTCGTGGCGCCGCGCTCATGGCAAACAGGCAGTTCTCATGATCCTCAAAAAGGACTTCGGGAACGCTCCCTGGCGGCAGATGAGGCGCAAGCCATCGCATCGCCGCCGACTCCCGAAACACGCGCTCGCGATCCGAGAACCAGTCGTCCTGAACCCGCAGCTTGCCCAACGCCTGTTTCAGAACAAACCGCCGATCGCCGGTCTCCACAAGCAACACGGTGTTTGAGACACCGCCGCCCAGTTCAGTAATTCGCGGTGCAACGCACGTCACACCCCGCCGGGCGAGATATTCCGCCGCATTGCCCGCGCCCAGTTCAAACAAGCGAACATAATAACAATACGGGCGACGCGGGCATGAACATCGCGCTGAAGGAATGGTCCATCCTTATCCGGGCACTCGACCGCGGGGCGCAGATTTTCCTGCTACGCAAAGGTGGGATTGTGGAGGCCATGCGCGGATTTGAGCCCCGGCATCGGGAGTTCCTGTTGTTCCCCACCTCCGAGCATCAGCACGCGCGGTTTCTCAAACCGGAATGGGCCGAAGAATTCACCGGCACAGCCGCCGAGCCCGGCAAGAGCCTGTCGATCTCCCACATGGCCCGCGTTACAGATGTGTTACGCGCGCCGCCGTCGCCGGATGCGCTCCGAAACGCGCCGCACGTCTGGAATGAGGATTTTATCCACCAGCGGTACAACTACCGTCCGGACTTGCCGCTATATGTGCTTGTGACGCGCGTCTACCGGCTCGATCCGTCCCATGTGATTCCGCTGCGTGCTTCATATGCCGGCTGCAAATCCTGGGTGCATCTCACTGAGGAGATTCCGGTCGAGGCCGCTCATCCGGTCCTGGACGATGCGGCGTTCGCGCGACAGCGCAGCGAATTGCTGCGGCAGCTTGGTCTTGGATCAAATCGTGGAGAAGGAAGAGAACAAGCCGCCGAATAGCGAATGTTTCTTGGGAGCGCTGGTGCGGCCGGTGAGCTTTTCGGCGAGTTCGGCAATGGAACGCCCCACCTTGGTGTTGGAAGGGATGGATTTCCCCTCGATCAGTGCCTTTTGGACGCTTTCGAAATCACTAGGCAGACGCTGGAAAACTTTGAGCTCGAGCGCTGTTTCGATGGCTTCGCTGCTCAACCCGATCTCGGTGTTATAGCGATTGATGATCAGCTTGATCTTGGATTTATTGATGCCGTGATCTTCGAGGCACGCCAGGGTGTTCTGCGTAGCGTGGACGGCGGGCAACTCGTTTGTCGTCACCAGCAGGAGCTCATCACATAGCTTGGCTAACGACAACCCCCACTGGCCGTAGGGTCCCGGGATGTCGAGGATCGCATATTCGTAAATCTGCCGCCAGTAACTGACCATTGCCACCACGTCGGCAGGCTCATAGACCAAGTCGGCCGGGATCTCGGGTGAAAGCAAAACGTCAACTCCCCGACACGGAGTCACCATGCCTTTCCACAGGTTCTCGTCCATGCGGCTCGAGTTCGCCAGGGTGTGAACAAAGCTGTATGCCGAATTGAGCTTCAGCAGGAAGGCTATGGTCCCGGTAAGCGGATCCAGGTCGGCGAGCAGTGCTTTCTGACAGTTGAGAGCCTGAATCTGGAAGGCCAGATTGCAGGCGATGGTGGTGTTTCCACTGCCCGATTTGCCGCGCATCAGGCAATAGACGGTACCACCCGAACGCCCTTGAGCCAGTGAGGTCTGGGCGCGCTTCGCCAGCCGTTCCAGTGCCGAACCAATTTGAGCCGGGCTAAACGGAAGATGCAGAAACTCCGCAGCGCCCTGCCGCAGACAATTCAGAATCAGATCCGGGTCATTGGCCGTGTGCAACGCCGCCACCGGCACCCGCAAATCTCTCAGCCCCGCGACCAGATCGAGCGCCGCCTCCCGGTCCGTACCCACGTCCAGGAAGCACAGCGTGACCGCGTGGCCGCCGATCAGCGCCCCAAGCGCAGACCGATCGATGTATCTCGGTGATTCCACAATCAGCTCCGGTTGCGCCACGGTGCGCCAAACCGAAGTGAGTTTGTGCGCCAAGTCCGCATTCGGACAGATAAGCAAGGGCTTCCAGGTAACGCCTGATATGCCGTTAGGGGACATAGGGGAGCTTAGTGTGCAGCCCAGGGCTGCGACTCCATCCCTTTTATCGGCGCAATCAGAGAAAACCTTGAGAGTACCCGCCAAGTTACCTAACTAAAGCTTCGGTATTCCCAAATCAGCAGGAGCGCTAGCTTGAAGAAAACCGTGGTCATTTGTGACACCCAGCCGATTGCCATTGAGGGCCTGCGCGCCTTGATGGCTCAACACCACGATCTGGCGGTGGCTGGCGACGCCACTTCGATGGTGGCGGGAATGGAATTGGTACGCAATCTGTCGCCAGCCATATTGATTGTCGACAAGTCCTTCGGCCTGCAGCCGGTGATGGACTGGATCGCCAACCTCCGGGCCAGCGGCCGCCGCACCACAGCCGTTGTCTGGGGTAATGCCCTCAACGAAGCCGAGGCGTTGCGCCTAGTACAGGCGGGCGTCCAGGGTGTGATCCGTAAGACCGCGACGTTGCGAGCCTTACTGGACTGCCTGCGAATGGTAGCAGCTGGAAACACCTGGATGGACGAACTCATGTTCCAAAACGCCGACAAGGTCAACGGCACCGGCCGGTCCAGTCTCACGAACCGGGAGCAGCAGGTGGCTGAACTGGTCGAACAGGGGATGAAGAACAAAGAAATCGCGCGCGCACTGGGGATCTGTGCCGGCACCGTCAAGATTCACCTCAAGCATATCTTTGAAAAGACAGGGGTTCGTGGCCGATACGGCCTTGCTCTCTCGGGGTTGAAGGAACGCGGTTACCTTCCGGCGGCTCGTTACAACTAAGCCGCGATCATCTCATTGCCGGATTCGTTTCCCAGCGGGCTCAATCGTCCTCAGGCCTCCGATAGCGTAATCTGTTCTTTAGGGATGCGGATCCTCAGCCGGTACGTCTTTCGAGAGATTGTCTCGAGCGCCTTGCTCGGGACGCTGCTTGCGACGTTCGTCATTTTCCTACGCAGTGTGGACAAGTACTTCGAACTGCTGGTGCGTAGCTCGGCGGGCATCGGAACGGTGCTGTGGCTGTTTGCGCTGGCGTTGCCGCCGGTGCTGCCGCTCAGCGTACCATTTGGAGTCCTGGTCGGAATCCTGATCGGGTTGGGGCGGCTCGCCACCGATGGCGAAATCACGGCGATGCGCGCGGCGGGTGTTTCCAGCCGCGCCGTGATTCCGCCTGTGCTCGCCTTTGCGCTGCTCGCCACCGCCCTTACAGGATTCGCCTCGCTGTGGCTCACGCCCCGCGCGGTCCGGCAGACGATCGCTTTGGTCAACCGGCTAGGCGCAGAAGAGCTGACCGCCGACATCCAGCCGCGCGTCTTTGACGAGCAATTTCCCAACACGATTCTCTACGTGGGCGACGTGAAGCCGGGCCCGGTCACTGTCTGGAAGAACGTATTCCTGGCCGATCTTACCCCGCCCGAGCAGCGCAGCATCGGATTGCGCGACAAGGCTCAGGGCACACGGATCACCGTGGCCGAAGAGGCCATCGCCGTAGCGGATCCGGCGCACAACCAGCTTCAGCTCTCACTGCACAACGCCAGCACGCACGAAGTGGACGTTGACGGGAAGGCGGACGACAGCACGTACCCGAGCGGCCAGCAGGTTCTCGACGCGTCGCCTGCCAAGCAGGCCGGCATGCGCCCGTTCACCGAAATGAACACGAGCGAGTTGAAGCGTTATTCGCGCAGCGGGGCGAACTGGATCGAAGCGCGGATCGAACTGCATCGCCGCATGGCGCTACCTCTGGCGTGCCTGACGCTCGCCTTGGTGGGCATTCCGCTAGGCGTGTCTTCGCGCAAAGGCGGGAAATCCGGCGGATACGTGACCGGGATTTTTCTGGCGTTCTTCTGTTACTTCCTGGCATTCATCACTCTGATCGGCCTGGCCAAGCAGCGGGCGATTCCGGTGGAAGGCATATGGCTCCCGAACCTGGCGTTCACCGTGGCCGGACTAATCCTGATGACGCGCCTGGAACTTCCCGGAGACCGCGACCTGGTGGGAACGATGCGAGGATGGATCGCAACCGCGTTCGAGCGGCTTCGCCCGAAGCTGACGGCGCCGGGAGCGGCAGGTCGAGTGCGATGGCTGCCGCTGGTTCCCCAACTCGTGGACACCTACGTTTTGACCAGTTTCGTTTTCTATTTCTCGGTGCTGCTGGCGAGCTTCGTGGGCATGACGGAAATCTACAACTTCTTCGAGCTGCTGAGTGACATCATCCGCAACGGGATCGGCATGTCGAAGGTGTTCACCTACCTGTTCTTTTTGGCGCCCATGTTGATTTACAACACGCTGCCCATCAGTGTGCTCGTGGCGGTGCTGGTGACCTTCGGGGTGCTGACCAAACACAACGAGGTGACAGCGTTCAAAGCCTGCGGCGTGAGCCTGCACCGGCTGGCCATTCCCGTGCTCGTCATCAGCGGCGCATTCAGCGCCGGGCTGTTCGCCTTCGATCAGTACTACCTTCCCGACACGAACCGCATCCAGGATGAGCTGCGCAACGAGATCAAGGGCAAGCCGACACAGACCTACCTGCACCCCGAACGCAAGTGGATCTTCGGCAAAGGGTTTCGTATTTACTACTACAAGTATTTCGACAACGCGCAGAGCGTGATGGCGGGTGTGAGCGTTTATGAGCTGGATCCGAAGACGTTCGACCTCCGCCGCGAGATCTCGGCCGAGCGCGCGCAGTGGCAGCCGTCGATGCGTACCTGGATTTTTCAGAACGGCTGGGTGCGCGAAATTCACAGCCCCCGATTCGACCGCTTCCAGGTAAAGACCTTTCCGGAACTGGACGAGCCCCCCGATTACTTCCTGAAGAAACTGGAGCAAGACAAGCAGATGAACTTCCAGGAGCTGGGGGCTTACATCCGCGATCTGCAACAGAGCGGCTTCGACACCGTGCGGCTGCGCGTCCAGCACCAGAAGAAACTCTCGGTGCCGTTGTTCGCACTGATCATGGCGATGATTTCGATTCCGTTCGCATTTCTGGTGGGCAATCGCGGTGCGATGGCGGGCATCGGCGTCAGCATAGGAATCGCCATGGCTTACTGGGGCGTGGGCCAGCTTTTCGAGCAGGTCGGAAACGCCAACCAGTTGCCGCCGAGTCTGGCAGCCTGGTCGCCCGACGTGCTGTTCGCCTTAGCTGGCGCCTACATGCTGCTGCGGATGAGAAGCTAGTCGGGGCTTCGCCCGGAGATCCCCTGTGGACCGCGACGCGGCGATTTACACCGTTTTATCGCGTGAGTTCTGTAGCGCAGGCTCACGCCCGGTTTTGGCGGGAACCTGCGGCCTTTTGTTATTCCGGAACTAGAAATTACAAATCCCTTACACGGTCTTATCGCGTGAGTAACACAACGGCTCGATTTTGCATTCCACGCAGCGTGGGTTGCGAGCCGTACACAGAGCGCGGCCGTGGTGGATGACCTGGTGGGAAAACAGAATCCACTTTTCCTTGGGAATGATTTTCACCAGATCGCGCTCGATTTTGACAGGATCGGTGTTCTTCGTCAGGTCCAGCCGGCGCGAGATGCGTTGTACGTGGGTGTCTACAACGATGCCCGAGGCGATTCCGTAAGCCGTTCCCAGCACGACGTTGGCGGTTTTGCGCGCGGCGCCGGGGACAGTGAGCATCTCCTCCATAGTGCGCGGAACCTGGCCGCCAAAATCCGCCAGAATTTTTTTGGCGGCGCCAACAACCGACTTCGCCTTGTTGTTGAAGAAGCCCGTAGAGTGAATGTCGCGAGCCAGCACCTCGGGACGCAGGGCGGCGAAGTCCTGGATGGCCGGGTATTTCTGGAACAGGCCGGGCGTCACCTGGTTGACCGTCTTATCCGTCGACTGCGCGGACAGAATCGTCGCCACCAGCAGTTCCCAAGGTGTGCGGTGGACAAGCGCGCACACGGCGTTGGGATACATCTCGTCGAACCCCTTCAGAATCTTGGCGACGCGCGCCTGGCGCTCGGCGGCGGTTTTGGGACGTGAGTTCGCTTTTTTTCTGGCAGGTTTTGCGGCAGCCGGCATAATCTCGGTGACATCATAGCAAGTCCAGGCGGCGCCCAACGTGCACCTTCACCGGCGATCCCTCCGCCAAAACTGCGGAATCAGGCGACCGTGTGAGCACGGACCCAAATTCCGCGCCGTAGAGCGCGCCCGCGTCTCCCGAAAACTGGGCCTGCGTGACCTGCCAGACCCGCCAGGGCGGATGGTCGACGTGATATTCGAGAGTGCTGTTGTCCGGCTGCCGGCGGTAACCCCAATAATGCTCGGCGATGAATTGCTCTTCGCAGCCTTCCACCATCCGGCGCGGCGAGCCCGTGGCGAGCACACTGAGGCTGTTTGCGCGCTCCTCGTGCCGCCACGCGTACTGCACGCTGAGGCCGGCGCCCGATTCCTCGATCTGATGCGTCATCGGGAGTGAGCGATAATTCTCGTGATACGCAAGACGAGCCACGGCGGCGATGGCGCGCCGAGGCACCAATTCCTGAATGAAGACCACGCCGCGTTTTACCCCGCCCGATTCGCGGCGCTGGACATAGAATCGCAAATTCACCTCGTCGAAATTGCGATGAAACGGAACGGGAATTCCGAATACCCTGGTTGACAGGAAGCGGAAGCCGACGAGACTTACATAAGTTCTGCCTTCGAATTGATCGAGTGCAGTACCGCGCGGAACTCGCGGCGCAAGCAAAGCGGGATCGACCGCGTAGTTCAGCATGGCCAGATAGCGCCACTCCGCTGTGAGGAAAACCTGGCCCGGATCTTTCACCGACGTTCAGATCGAAGCCTTGCGCGCTTCGCCGGCGATGTGGTCCGCGGCGCGATACGCCAGGGCCTGAATGGTGCAGGTCGGCTGGCAGCAGGCGGTCACCAGGCTGCTGCCGTCCACCAGGAACAGGTTGGGGACGTCATGCGCGCGGTGGTAGCGATCGACCACCGAGGTCTTCGGGTCGTCGCCCATGCGGCAGGTGCCCAGCAGGTGATTGTGAGGCAATAGTGCGAGGTCAGTGGTATCGGTCCAGATTTTCTGTGCTTTTGCGGCTTCCAGGATTTCGACCTGCCGCTCGAGGAGGAATTTCATATTGCGCACGTCATCGGGATGGTAGTCGAACGTGATCCGGGTCGCCGGCAGGCCCCAGGCGTCTTTGGCATCCGGATCGAGCGCGATGCTGTTTTCCTCCCGGGGCAGGCAGGTGGCGTGCGCGAGCAAAGTCAGGGTTCGCGTGAAATTCCTGGCGACCATGGCTTTCCACTCTCGGCCCCAGCGGGGCGCGTCCTTGGGCAGCCCGGAAAGGGCGAAGCTAACGGGATAGAAATCGAAACGCGCGTCGATGCCGCCGCCGCCGTAGTGCCCGCGCTTCGGATCAGGTTCGTAAAAATCGTGGATGGCGCGCGTGGTCTGCACGCTTTTGAACTCATTGAGCGGATGCTCAAACAGGCCGAACGCCTCGAAGCCGGCATCAACCATGAGATTCTTGCCCACAAGCCCGTTCGAGTTGGCCAGGCCTTGTGGGAAGCGGCTGGATTTGGACATCAGCAGCAGCCGTGGCGTTTCGTTGCCGTTCGCGCAGAGAATCACGGCTTTGGCTTTCTGAAACACCTCGCGGCGGTTCGCGTCGAAATAAATCGCACCGGTGACCCGTCCGTTCCCGCCGGCTTCGATTTTGCGGGTATAAGAATCCGGACGGATCTCACAGCGGCCGGTTTTCTCCGCGATTGGAATCACCGTGACCAGCGTGCTGGATTTCGCCCGCATCTCACAGCCGAAGTACTCGCAGAAGCCGCAATGCGCGCAGGCGCCACGGCCGCGATACGGTTGCGAGAGAATCGCCATGGGCGCAGGAAACGGATGCAGACCGAGTTGCTTCGCCGCCCGCTCGAAAATCACGCCGGAAGATTTCACCGGCAACGGCGGCAGGGGATAGGGCTTGGAGCGCCAGGCTTCAAACGGATTCGCGCCTGCCAGGCCCGAGACGCCCAGTTCTTCTTCCGCCTTGGTGTAGTACGGCTCGAGATCCGCGTACTGGATCGGCCAGTCCGCCAGAGTGGCGCCGGGAACACCACCATGCCTGCTCTTTTGCTGGAAGTCGGATTCCCAAAGCCGCCAGTAGTTGGCGGTGAAGTGGACCGATCCTCCTCCCACCTGGCGCCCGTACTGCAGGAACTTATCGCTGAGCACCTTGGCTGGCTCCGCGGCGGACTTGCGATGCGTCTGCGGCTGGCGCTTGAGGTTGTTCGTCATCGCCGAGAGGCGTGTGTACTTGATTTCGTCGTGCTCGAAATCCTTCTCGCGAAGATAAGGGCCCTGCTCCAGAACGACGACGCTGAATCCGGCGGACGAGAGTTCTTTAGCCATAATGCCGCCCGCGGCGCCGGCGCCAATGATGAGAAAATCGACTTCTTCCGAGGGCTGGAACTGCTTCACTTTTGCGTCTCCGCATCATAGTAGCCAAAGGGTGGTTCAAACTGAAACCGGTCTTCGAAGCCGATCAGCTTCCAGCCCACCAGGTCGCGGTTGCCGCCGTAACTCGGATTTCCGAAGAAACCAAGAATGGTATGCGTGCGGAGGACGTCGAAGAATTCGGTCTTCTCGATCGTTTCGAGCAAACGGATCTGCTCGGCGGGCTGAAGCGCTGCGATGCTTTGCGAGTTCGGGAACAGCTCCAGGCGGGCGGCTTGCGCCCGTTTCATCCCTTCGGTGTAGAGCGCGCGTTTATCGGCATCGAAAGTGGCGAGCGCACGGTCGATGAAGTAAATCACGCCGGCCTCGCGCGCGCCGGGGGAGTCGCCCGAGGGAATGATCTGGCTCGCCAAAGCTTCGATTTCACGAGCCTCGGTGACGCTCAGAACGGAAAGGGTAGCCGGTTTGGCATGGCGCATTACATCGTGCGCGTGTTGCTGCGCGGCGAGCACGGCTGCGCTGAAAGGCGTCAGAGCGAGCCACTGCCGCCGCGAGATCAGGTTATCTAGCATGATCGAACCAGTCTAAATCAGATCCCACGGCTTCCGCGCCTGCCGCGCCAGCAGCTTCGACGCCTCGCCATCATCCACGAACTCTTCCGTCTCGGAGTTCCAGTGCAGCTTCTTGCCGGTTTTGAAAGCGATGTTGCCGAGGTGCGCCACGGTCGTCGAGCGGTGGCCGGTCTCGACGTCCGCGTTGGGCTTGTTCCGCGAACGCACGCAATCGATGAAATTCGCTGCGTGCAAACGCGTGGCGTCAGTGGTATTCATTTGCTTGCGCTCGAGGGAACTCTTGGGCTCGGGATAAATCTCATAGCCGATGCGGTCCGCATAGAGCGCGCCATTCGTGCCATAGAAGGCCATCCCGTTGGGGCGGTCCTCTGCGCCCTTCGCGTTGTAGTACTTCATATTCGGCGTGCGGCCGCCCACGCCATGCCCGTTGAGCAGGCACGATTCGTAACTCATTACGAAGCCCGGATATTCGTAGGTTACTTGCAGCACATCCGGGATTTCGCCGGCGTCCCGCAGACTGAACCGCCCGCCGCTCGCGGCAACAGTCTTGGGCGCGCTCACGCCCATGACTTGCTGCACGGTGTCCAGGCGGTGCGTGCCGAAATCGGTTATGTAGCCGCCGGAGTAATCCCAGAACCAGCGGTACGTCACCAGGAAGCGTTTCCGATTGAAAGGCACAGAGGGCGCCGGCCCGAGGTAGAAATCCCAATCGAGCCCCGCGGGCGGTTCCGAATCCGGTTCGCGCCCGATGCCGTTCGGAAACATGTTGGCGTAATTCCAGACGCGCACCCAGTTCACCGTTCCCAGCGCGCCTGACTGCACAATCTGTTCGACTTCTCGAAAATGCGGCGACGACCGGTGCTGCGTGCCGGCCTGCACAACGCGGTTGTAGCGCCGCGCGGCATTCACCATGGCACGGCCCTCACGAACATTGTGCGCCAGCGGCTTTTCGACGTACACGTCCTTGCCTGCCTGGCAGGCGAGCACGGTTGCAGTGGCGTGCCAGTGATCGGGCGTCGCGATCTGGACGGCGTCGATGTCTTTCTGGTCGAGAAGGCGGCGGAAATCCTGATACGCTCGCGCGTTCGAGCCCGCCCATTGCTGAACCCGCTCCGCATTCGGCAGGTACACGTCCGCGGCGGCCACGTACTCCACACCCGGTGCTTCCCGCATCAATCCCGCGACGTACCGGCCCCGGCCGCCGCAGCCGATGAGCCCAACCGTCACGCGATCGTTCGCGCCAATAGCGCGCTGAGCCGCCAGGGCGGTGGCCGCGTTCGTCAGGAACTGACGTCTGTGCATGTGTCTGATTATCGCGCTGCGGCTGCTGGCTTAGCACTCCGCCTTTTGCTATGCTCAAGAGGACTTCTATATCTTAAAAGCTGTTTTGATGACTACCCACCCGAAGGGCGTTGACGCCCGAGTTCTGCTCACTTCTGTTTTCGGCCCGTATGCTCAGGATGACGAGTTCGGCAGCCGCACCATCAACCCGATGGAGCTTTACCACAACCAGGTAACGCGCGCGCAGGGAGCTTTCTCGCCGCGCATGTTCCACCGCTCCTGGGGCATCATGATGATCCAGGAGAACATTTCCGCGCCTTCGACGGTGCTGGATTTTCCCACGCGCGATGACTTTGCGCGGGAGCTCACCAAACGCCGCTACGACATTGTCGGCATTTCGTCGATCATCGTCAATATCGGCAAAGTGCGGGAGATGTGCCGCATGGTGCGGCGGCTTTCGCCGGATTCCGTGATCGTGGTAGGCGGGCACGTGGCCGCCATCCCGGGTATCGAATACCTGATCGACGCCGACCATATCGTGAAGGGTGATGGCATCTTTTGGATGCGCCGCTATCTCGGCGAAGATCCCGATACCCCGATCCGGCACCCGGAAATTGTTTCGGCTTTCGGCCACCGTGTGATGGGATTGCGGCTCCCGTCGCGGCGCGGCGCAACAGCCGCAACCGTCATCCCGTCTGTGGGTTGTCCAATGGGTTGCAATTTTTGCACGACGTCCGCGTTCTTCGGCGGCAAGGGCAAGTACCTCAACTTCTACGACTCGGGGGACGAACTGTTCCGCGTCATGAGCGGCATGGAAGCCCGGCTCAAAGTGCGGTCCTTCTTCATGATGGATGAGAACTTCCTGCTCTACCGGAAACGCGCCATGGAGTTACTCGAGCGCATGCAGGCGGCCGGAAAGAGTTGGGAACTCTACGTATTTTCCTCGGTCAACGCCATCCGCAAATACACCATGGAAGAACTGGTGTCCCTGGGGGTCTCCTGGATCTGGATGGGACTCGAGTCGCCGCACTCGGCGTACGCCAAGCTGGAGAACGCGGACACCATCCGGCTGACGCACGAACTGCACCACCACGGGATCAAGCTGCTGGGGTCCACTATCGTGGGTCTGGAACACCACACGCCGGAGAACATTGGCGAGGAGATCGAGCACGCCGTCGCTCACGGCACCGATTTTCACCAGTTCATGCTGTACACTCCCGTGCCCGGCACGCCGCTCTACAGCGAGATGTCCCAGCAAGGCAGGTTGCTGGATGTGAACCTGGCTGACATTCACGGGCAGGACAAGTTCAACTTCCAACACGCGGCCATTTCGAGGGAGGAGTCCAAGAAGTTTCTGGATTGGGCGTTCTGGCGCGACTTCGAACTGAACGGGCCCAGCCTGTTCCGCATCTGCCGGACCACGCTCGAAGGCTGGAAGCGCTACAAGGACCATCCCGACCAGCGAATCCGCGAACGGTTCGCCCGCGAAGTGAGCGCGCTCAAGACCGCCTACAGCGGCGTGCTCTGGGCCATGGAACGCCAGCTACGGGAAACGAATCAAACCATCAGCCAGCAGATCCATTCCTTACGCCGCGACCTGGCGGTCGAGTTCGGCTGGATCTCGCAGGCCGCCGCGCGGTTGCTCGGTCCGGTGCTCTTGTGGACCTCTAGACGCGAGGAAAAACGCCTGGCCCGCGGGAAAACCTACGAGCCCCAAGTCATCATCGAGCGCAGGAACTGGGCGTAGGAGCTCACAACTTCCTTCCGGTCACGGCTGAACGGGTTTTACTGAGCCGCGACCGGAGGAAGCGAGGTGGGAAAGTATACTTTCAACCGCGTCCTCAAATAAGCTGCTGGTATGAACTCATGCTGAACAAGATACAAGTAAGGATCGTTTTGTCCCTTGCTGGCGGCGCGCTGCCGATGTTCTCGCAGTCTACGCCTGCCACCATGTCATCAACCACACCAGCGGCGCTTGCCGTAAAACGCATCGTCAGTCTGGAGTATCCGCCGTTGGCACGCATGGCCCGGCTCGAGGGCACCGCAATCTTGACGACAACGATTCTGCGCGACGGGACGATCGGTGAGATTCGCGCAGAAAGCGGCCCGGAGCCCCTCACCACGCCCGCTACTGAAAACCTATCGAAGTGGCGGTTCACTGGATGTAGCGCTCCGCATGGCAAATGCGTGACGAGAGTAACCTATTCTTTCGTCTTGAGGGGCGAGTGTACGGACTCGCCACGTTGCCCGACCGAGTTCCAAGTGGATCTGCCGGATCACGTGCTGGTAACTTCTAAGGTGTTTGGCAGGCCCCTGCCATAAGTAGCTCGAAACTTTTTCGGCCGGGATGGGCCCTTGCTTCAGAAAAGCAACT
>Ga0335070_10001518_pt1 | contig 26908 bp, 19 predicted proteins | sample Lox_Sample_13_FD_206722 | JGI IMG/M metagenome (GOLD analysis project Ga0335070, IMG submission 206722) | Soil microbial communities from Loxahatchee National Wildlife Refuge, Florida, United States - Lox_Sample_1.3 | ecosystem: Environmental > Terrestrial > Soil > Wetlands | place: USA...
CGCGTCGGTGGTGGATTTCGGAACGCGGCGCGCGCACGGAGTGGCGGCCGCGCTCTACGGGGCCAGGGCCGCTTACATAGGCGGATGCGATGCAACTTCAAACGTAAGGGCCGGCAAGATGTTCGGGATTCCGGTCAGAGGCACCCATGCTCACAGTTGGGTAGAGAGTTTCGATACCGAGATGGAATCGTTCCGAGGTTTCGCAGACACATTCCCGGACAACTGCGTCCTGTTGGTGGACACTTACGATACCTTGGAGGGGATAAGGCAAGCCATCGAAGTGGCGCGGGAGATGTCTGCCTCGGGCAAAAGCCTTTCCGGCATTAGAATAGACAGCGGAGACCTGGCTTATTATTCCAAGGCGGCCCGCAACATGCTGGATGCGGCCGGGTTTCCGAACACTAAAATCCTGGCCAGCAGCGATCTGGATGAATGGCTCATCGAGAGCCTTCGGGAACAGGGCGCGCTTATCGACGTGTGGTGCGTCGGGACCCGCTTGATAACTTCCTATCAGACGCCTGCCCTGGGAGTGGTGTACAAACTTATGGCAGTCGATCGTGGCGATGGGAAGTTGACCCCGAAGATCAAAATCTCCGAGAACCCTAGCAAGGTTACCAATCCCGGTGTGAAAAAGATTATCCGATTCTTCAATGGAAACGACAGGATGATGGGTGATCTCCTGGCGCAGGTGGATGAGCCATTACCCAGCGATCAGTACGTCCGTGCCCACCACCCGATGTATGATTACATGAAGAAGACCTATTGGCCGCCGTACGTGGCTCAAGAACTTATGGTCCCCATCTTTCGCGGTGGTAAGCAAGTTTACGGGCCGCCGGCACTGGAAGAGACCAGGAAGTTCGCTGCACGACAGATCCAAAGCCTTGAACCCGAATACAAACGATTCTCGAATCCCCACCTGTACAAAGTCTCGCTCTCCGACAAACTGTATAAGATCAAACAGCGTCTTCTCAAATTCCACCAGGAAAAAAGCCGCTCGTGAAGACTTGACAAGACATAACGTGGTGTCCAAATGTAACAGCAGGTTATTCGAGTAATAACCTGCTGAATTATTTTGACATCCGGCAGCAGCCTCACGGGTCCAAGGGGCGGTCCGATGGCCCATGGACTTTCTCTCCAGCCGCCTGAAAGGCGGAACCAAAGTAGGTGGGGTCTGCCGGTTTGTTACGAACGACTGAACTATTACACGGGTCCGACATTTTCGGAGGTTAAGTTGACTGAAGGACCGGAAAAAGTGGTGAAATTACGGATAGCCGGTGATGCCCGCAAACCTGAGGAGGACAAAGAAAAGGACCTCCAGGCACACCCCCCGTCAGAGCCATTGCCGATGGAATCGGAAATAGGGCAGGTTACGGAGAAGACAGCCGAGGAAATTTCAAAAGAAGACCCGCTCGAGGCAGCCAAAAGAGAAGCTGCGGAAAATCGTGATCGGTGGGTGCGAGCGGTCGCGGACCTTGAGAATTATAAGAAAAGGACGGCTCAGGAAAAAAGCAGACTCCTCAAGTACAAGAATGAAGACCTCCTCCGGGACTTATTGACTGTGGGAGACAATATTCAGAGGGCCCTGAGTTTTTGTGACCAAGGGGGGAGGTCCGATGCGCTGGTGGACGGTATATGTATGATTGCGGATATGTTTCGAGATCTACTGGTGAAATACGGGGTAACTGAAATTGACGCGCAGGGACAGCTCTTTGATCCGAACGTCCATGAAGCTATGGGACAGGTCCCGAGGGCTGATCTACAGCCCAATACTGTCGTCGAAGTTATGGAGAGGGGTTATATGTATCAAGATCGTCTCTTGCGGGCTGCAAAAGTGCTGGTTTCCAGCGCACCGAAAGCATAGCACGATCTGAATTCGCCGGATGGATTACACGAGGATTCGTGAATAGGTAATAAAAGACAAAAAGACCGTCATTTTTTGCCCATGGCGGCCAGGAGGAGACAATGCCGGGGAAAGTTATAGGAATCGACTTGGGAACTACCAACTCGTGCGTGGCGGTTATCGAAGGCGGAGAGCCGGTTGTCATGCCGAATTCGGAAGGTGGACGGACGACTCCTTCGGTGGTCGCTTTCACGGATTCCGGGGAGCGACTTGTCGGACAAGTCGCCAGGCGACAAGCCATTACGAACCCTGAGAACACCTTGTTCGCGATCAAGAGACTGATCGGTCGCAAGTACAACTCGCCGGAAGTACAGGGGGACCTGAAAATCCTGCCGTACAAGATTGTTGACGGCAAAGGCGGCGATGCGGCAGTTCGGGTGCGGGGAAAGGATTATGCGCCGGCTGAAATTTCCGCGATGATACTGCAGAAGATGAAGCAGACAGCGGAAGACTATTTGGGAGAAGAGATCAAGGACGCAGTCATAACGGTGCCCGCATATTTTAATGATTCTCAGCGTCAGGCGACAAAAGACGCAGGCCGTATTTCAGGCCTGAACGTCATGCGGATCATCAACGAACCGACCGCGGCTTCACTGGCGTACGGTTTGGATAAGAAAAAAGACGAGAAAGTCGCTGTATTTGATCTGGGTGGGGGAACATTCGACATCTCGATTCTCGAACTCGGAGAAGGAGTGTTTGAAGTTAAGGCCACAAACGGCGACACCCACCTGGGTGGCGAAGATTTCGATCAGCGAGTAATGGACTATTTGGCCGACGAGTTCAGGAAGGACCAGGGAATAGATCTTCGCAACGACAAGATGGCCCTGCAGCGACTCAAGGAAGCTGCAGAAAAGGCCAAGATCGAGTTAAGTTCTTCCATGGAAACCGATATCAATCTGCCTTTCATTACGGCCGACGCGTCCGGGCCTAAACACCTGACTATGAAACTTAGTCGGTCCAAACTCGAACAGTTGGTTGGGGACCTCATTGAAAAGACTGCAGGACCGTGTCGTACGGCCCTGAAAGATGCCGGATTAAGCTCCACGGATATTGACGAAGTGATTCTGGTCGGCGGTATGACTCGTATGCCTGCGGTGCAAGGCAAGGTCAAGGAAGTTTTTGGGAAGGAGCCTCACAAAGGGGTGAATCCTGATGAAGTAGTCGCGGTTGGCGCTGCTATCCAGGCGGCCGTGCTTATGGGGGACGTCAAGGACGTGCTCCTGCTCGATGTGACGCCTCTGTCGCTGGGCATCGAAACATTGGGATCGGTCTTTACAAAACTTATAGAGAAGAACACCACTATTCCTACTCGGAAGAGCCAGACCTTCTCCACTGCTTCGGACAACCAACCTTCCGTGTCCATTCACGTGCTTCAGGGTGAGCGCCCGATGGCTTATGACAACAAGACCCTGGGCCGGTTCGAGCTGGTGGGAATACCCCCTGCGCCCAGAGGCATGCCTCAAATTGAGGTGACGTTCGACATAGACGCCAATGGTATTGTTCACGTGTCAGCCAAAGATCTGGGAACCGGAAGAGAGCAATCGATCAAGATCACGGCGTCCAGCGGCCTTTCCGAAGAGGAAATTCAGAAGATGGTTCACGACGCGGAAAGCCACGCGGAAGATGACCGAAAGAAACGTGAACTGATCGAAGCCCGTAACGAAGCGGACTCCATGGTCTACATGACGGAAAAATCCCTCCAAGAGCATGGCGACAAAGTAGACGCGACAGTTAAGAGCACTATTGAAGCTGCCATATCGAGAACCAAAAGCGCGATGGAGGGGTCCGACGCTCAAGCCATCAAGTCCGCGGTTGCAGACCTACAGCAGGCATCCCACAAGCTTGCGGAGGCTATGTATCAACAAGCCGCGGCAAGTGGCGCCGGAGGAGCAGGTCAGGCGGGTCCCACGGGCCAAGAGCAAGCAGGTCCTCGACCCGGACCCAAGCCGGATGAAGACGTGGTGGATGCTGACTTCAGGGAAGTTAAATAGATAAATCTGATACGGGCGCCCCGTAGTCGGGGCGTCCCTGTTTTAGAGCCAAAATTTGTGGTACAACGAGACCACCACTAATGCCAATTCGCGTTCAAGTCTATAAGAAAATCCCCTCTAACCCCCCTTTATTAAAGGGGGGCACGGGGGGATTTGAATGCGAAATGGTATAATCTTCTTTTTTAAGAATCCCCGACATGAATATATTGAAGATATCCGCCGCCAGCCGGCTCGAGTATTTCCGGGCCGGGCTGACGTTTTTCTTTTCCGTCCTGTTTTCTTTATATGCTTCCGGTGGTCATGCTGCGGAGCCTAAAATTGATCCCGGCCAAATCCGAATCCAGGCCGTAAGGATTCTGGATGATGTTTTCCAGGGACTTTCCGAGGGAGCTTACGGCCTGTACACCAAAGATTTCTCGGAAAACATGAAAGCATCTCAGAGCCGGGAAGACTTCCTGCTTCTGCAGAAGAATCTCCAGAAAACTATGGGCCATTTCAGGTCCATGGAATATATCGGGTTCTACGTGCAAGATAATCATGTGATAGCTCTGTTCAAATCACGGTTCAGCAAAATAAAAGACGATATGCTCGTCAAGCTTGTTCTGGATATTCGCTCATCGCCCGCACGAGTGACCGGCCTCTGGTTTGAACACCCATCGTTGGAGAAATGATCGACCGCTTGTGCCTGCCTTAAGTCAGAATTGAAGCCCAATGCCGAAAATCTAACAGCGTAGCGCCGATAACCGCCAACCTGTAAAGGCAGTGGCTCCGTCCTAATCTATCGTCATATCGGCGTAGGCCGGTATCCAGGAACAGCGCCTGGATTCGGACTCTCGTCGGAATGACGGGAGAACGGCCAAGCCCAAATCAGGACATTACCAATCCACGGGTAGCCTTGACCCCTCAGCTTTCGGCGTGTTAATTTATTTGATTGGACGTTTTGCGGTGGGCCGGCGTCAATGCCGGGGGAGTCCCGCGTGGTTCCCTCGCCCTTAACCATGTGTTGCTTGATAACCGGCGCACTGAGAGGATATTCAATGGCAGACATACAACCATTTCGGATGGTCCATTACGACCGTAAATTTGCGAAGGAACTTGATCGCTTGATCACGCCTCCGTATGACGTAATCTCTCCTGAACAACAGGAGTCCTACTACGCAGCCCATGAATTTAATATCATTAGATTAGTCCTCGGCAAACAGTATGCTGATGATGGACAGGATAATAATCGATATACCAGGGCCAATGCGACTCTGAGGGAGTGGCTGGACAAGGGTATTCTGACTTGGGAAAATATTCCGGGCCTAGCGGTCTATCAGATGGAATTTGAGCAGCCTGAGCACGGCTCCAGGTCCATAGACGGTATAATATGTCTGGTGAAGGTGGACGACTACGGGGAGGGGAAGGTCCTACCTCACGAAAAGACTTACAAAGGACCAAAGCAGGATCAACTGGATCTTTTGCGGTCTTGCCACGCCAATTTTACGGCCATCCACGCGCTGTTTAGCGATGAGCCGCACACAATATCCGATGCGTACTCTCCTCACATCAGGCGTCCTGCGGACCAGGAAACGAGAGATCGGAATGGAACGATCCACAGGATCTGGAACATTTATGATTCGGGAGTGATTGAAAGGCTGCAGCGGGTCTTTGACCAGAAGAGCCTATTCATAGCGGACGGTCATCACCGCTATGAGACCGCGCTGGCATATAAGGCCGAAATGAGGTCGGCAGGTCATACCGGTCCTTCGGAGCCGCACAACTATGTAATGATGTACCTCACCTCTATGTCGCACCCGGGATTGACCATATTGCCCGCTCATAGAATGGTCAAGGGGCTGCGGGACCTGAATGTGAGTCGACTCCTGAAGGAGTTGGAGCCTTATTTCTACATCGAAGAGTTGTCGTTCGCCGCAGCGGACCGAGAATCCACGTTTCGAACGTTTGTTGAAAGAATCGAATCCTATTCGGGAGTTGGGGGCGAGTTCGGCATGATGGTCCACGGAGAACAATGTTTTCGTCTGTTAAGGCTCAAAGATTTCGAGACTGCCGAGTCCCTGGTGAATGCTTCCATACCATCAGTGCTACGCGGTCTCGACGTAACCATATTGCGCGAGGTCATCATGAATCACGGCCTCGGTATGGACGGCGAAAATGCGGAGGGAAAGATAGAATATACGCCTTTAGTCGGCGAGGCCCTTAACAAGGTTACAGAAGGCGAAATCCAGATAGGCTTCATTCTTAATCCGACAAGAGTAGATCAGATGCGGACGGCTGCGGAGTTGGGACATAAACTGCCTCAAAAGTCCACCTACTTCTATCCGAAGCTATCTTCAGGACTGGTGCTGAGAGTCTTTTGAACACAAAATGGGATTGCAGGCGGATTTCATAAAAGCTGAGGAATCGGTCAACGGTCTTTTTGGGAACAAGGTCAGAGTAATCCAGGCGCGGCGAGGTTACCGCGTTTCCGAAGACGCCTTGATTCTGACGTGGTTCGTCAAGCCTTCTCCCGGAGAATTTATACTGGATGCCGGGACCGGTTGCGGAGTCATTGCCTTCGGCTTGGCCCTGAAAGGACCTGCCGCGATGATTGTAGGATTGGAGGTGCAGAAAGGTTTGACTGACCGGGCTCGGAGAGGGCTGAGGCTAAACGGACTTGAATCAAAGGTGAGCATCCTGCGGGGTGACTTGCGTTACGCAGCCCGGTTTTTTAGGCATGGCTGTTTTGACGCAGTAGTATCGAATCCTCCTTATCACGAGCCGGGGCGCGGGCTGGTCAATCTGCAAGAGGAGAAGGCATTGTCCAGGCATCAGCTTATGATGCCGCTGGATGACCTGTTCGCGGTATCGAAAAAACTTTTGAAGCCGGCAGGAAAACTTTCGCTGATTTACCCGGCTTCCGGTCTCGATGGTATCGAGAAGGCGATGAAAGAGACTGGATTTAAGCCTTCACGTGTGCTATGGATTCACCCTTACGAGGGTGCCCCTCCGTGCCTGGTCTGCCTGGAAGCCGGTTCGAGTTCGTCAGGTCTAGCCATGACTGAAGAATCGTTAGTGCTCTATGACGATCCCGGTAAGCGAACCCACGCTGCGGAAGCAATTTTGGCCGGCGAAGACTTACTTTGTTACTTCCGGGCCTAACCTCAAAGAGGTTCATGTTGAGTAGACGGAGTGAGCGTATTGGATTGCGAAGAGCGAATGGTCTATAGCCGAATAAAGCGTACGTCGGCCTCCTCGGCTGACGGGAGGTGAATATGGAAGAGTCCACGAGAATCGACAGGCTTCCTCCCTATGTATTCAAGGTCGTTAATGACCTGAAAATGACACTGCGACGCCAGGGTGAAGACATAATCGACATGGGTATGGGCAACCCCGATATTCCTACTCCCGCGCATATAGTCGAAAAGGTGATCGAGGCCATACGGAACCCAAAAAATCACAGGTACAGCGCATCGGCTGGGATCCCTAATTTGCGGAAAGCATTCGCGCAATGGTGGAAAAGGCGCTACAACGTGGACCTGGATTGCGATAACGAAGTGGTAGCAACCATGGGCGCCAAGGATGCCCTTGCGCACATGGTATTAGCCTTGACTACGCCGGGAGATGTGGTCTTCGTTCCGTCTCCCACTTATCCCATTCATCCGTATTCAGTGATTATCGCGGGTGGCGATCTCAGGCACGTGCCGATCAGACCTGACAGCGATTTCTTTGAGGATCTCAAGACCGCGGCCAGGCTAACGTGGCCTTTGCCGAAGATGCTTATCATCTCCTTTCCGCACAATCCGACCACGATGGTTGTGGAACAGGACTTCTTCCGAAGAATTGTCGATTTCGCCCTGGAATACAAGATAATGGTCATACATGATTTCGCTTACACGGACCTCACATTCGACGGATACCGGGCTCCGAGTTTTCTTTCCGTGCCGGGGGCAAAAGAGGTGGGAGTAGAAGTTGTTTCCCTCTCAAAAAGTTACTCTATGGCCGGCTGGAGGGTCGGGTGCGCGGCGGGCAATGCCCAAATGATCGGCGCTCTCAGGAGATTGAAGAGCTATATAGATTATGGGATCTTTCAGCCGATTCAGATTGCCGCCATTATAGCGCTGAACGAGGATCAGGACTGTGTTCAGACCATTGTAGACGAATACAAAGACCGACGGGATGCGCTGTGTGCGGGCTTGAATGAAGTCGGGTGGCCTGTTACTCCCCCCAAAGGCACGATGTTTGTGTGGGCACGGATTCCGGAGGAATTCCGATCCATGGGCTCCCTCGAGTTCTCGAAAGTCCTTACCGAGGAGGCCAAGGTGGCGGTAAGCCCCGGCATTGGCTTTGGTCCGTTTGGCGATGATTTTGTGAGATTTGCCCTTGTGGAAAACAGAATGCGAATCATGCAGGCGGTTCGGGGAATCCGTCAGTTTTTTTGCCGGTCCGAGTTGAAGGACGGCGATCATGCGGTTTGCTCCGCGGCTGTATGATCCTTGTGGCCATTGGCAAAAGTGATGACTCGATTCGATGGATTTAATAACATACTAAAATCCCCCCAACCCCCCTTTATTAAAGGGGGGATGAAGGGGGGATTTTCACGCGGAAGACCTTGTTTCGAGTAAGAATCCGGGCAAACGGTATAAGCTGGTCAAGATACTTGCGCCGGTTTTCAACTTGGCCGCGGCGGTCTATTTCAATGCGGTGACTGCACACATGAAAGAAATTTCCATCGGGTTGATAGGGTTCGGAACTGTTGGCTCGGGTGTAGCAAAAATTCTTCAGGAGAAAAAGGACGCTCTCGGCGCCAGAGTGGGGATACCTCTGCGGCTGAAACGTATTGCGGACCTGGATATCGAGTCCGACAGAGGGATTCCGATGGATCGTTCCGTCCTGACGACCGATGCAAGGGCGATTCTTGAGGATCCGGATATATCAATCGTGGTTGAGTTGATCGGTGGATATGAACCGGCCCGGACGTTCATCCTTGACGCGTTTCGCAACGGTAAGCAAGTAGTTACCGCCAACAAAGCGCTCTTGGCCCAGAACGGAACCGAGATATTCCGTGCTGCCCGTGAAGCGGGTGTGCACATAGCCTTCGAGGCTGCCGTTGCCGGCGGCATTCCCATATTAAGATCGCTCAGAGAAGGTCTCGTTGCCAATCGGTTCGAAAAGGTGCTCGCCATACTCAACGGCACCTGCAACTTCATTCTTACTGAGATGCACGAGAATCCAGGAGCTTCTCTGGATCGAGTCCTTCGCCAAGCGCAGGAACTCCGATACGCCGAAGCGGACCCTACTCTGGACATAGAAGGCACAGACTCGGTTCACAAATTGGTGCTCGTGCTTCGACTTACCCACGGACTTCGCGTCCCCCTGGAAAAAATTCACAGGGAAGGAATTGTCGGGATAGACCCGTTCGACGTAGCGATGGCCAAGGAATTCTCTTATAAAATAAAGCTACTGGCTATCATAATAGACCACGGGGAGACCGTGGAAGCGCGTCTGCATCCTACGATGATTCCGGAGAACCACCCTCTCGGAAGAGTAGACGGAGTTTTCAACGGTATTTATCTCAAAGGGGACATGGTGGGCGAGCAACTGTTCTATGGTAGGGGCGCCGGAAGAGAGCCTACCGCTTCGGCCGTGGTGGGCGACGTGATAGAAGCTGCGAGGACCATCGTGCAGGGAGCTTGTCACCCTGGCTTGCCTGCGGGCTATCCGGGAGATTGGTCCGCCGTGGGCGAGGTCATGGACATGAAACAGATTGTAACCAACTATTATCTTCGCGTTCAAGCGAACGACCAACCAGGCGTCCTTTCGAAAATCTCGGGGATCATGTCGGACCACCGGATCAGTATTCACTCGGTGTTTCAGAAGGGTCGCGACAGTTCTGGAACCGTCCCCGTCGTGTTCCTTACCCATCGTGCCCGTGAAGCCGATGTGCAGAATGCGTGCGCCCGGATCGGCGAACTCGACGTGGTAGAAGGGCTGCCTACAATAATAAGAATCGAGGACGAAACGCTGACATGACTTTCTATTTACCGCAAAGACGGCATTCCGATGGCTGTCGGACGCTTCCGGGAGAATAGCGATGTGGAAAGGCGTCATAAGGGAATATCCTGAGTTTTATCACTTTGATGATGACAGACATGTCGTGACGATTTTGGAAGGGAACACTCCGCTTATTCCCGCGCGAAGGTTGGCTGCCCGCATTAATCCCGACATTTCGCTCTATCTAAAATTCGAGGGATTGAATCCCACTTCCTCGTTCAAAGATCGAGGCATGACACTTGCCGTGTCGAGGGCGTTGGAAGCCGGTTCCAAGTCCATAATCTGCGCCTCAACCGGGAACACGTCCGCATCAGCCGCGGCATATGCCGCACGAGCGGGCATAAAGGCATTCGTTGCCATCCCTGAGGGCAAGATTGCTCTCGGCAAGTTGGCCCAAGCGATGATTCACGGCGCCATAGTGGTCAAAGTTCTGGGTAATTTCGACGAAGCCTTAAAAATTGTTCGGGAGATATCTGATAACTACCCGATCACTCTGGTTAACTCTCTTAATCCTCACAGGATTGACGGGCAAAAATCGGCGGCATTCGAAATCTGTGACGTGCTCGGCGGATACCCGGATTATCACGCCTTGCCGGTGGGAAATGCAGGCAACATCACTGCTTATTGGGCCGGGTATAAGACTTACCGGGACGTGGGCAAAATCAAAGCTCTTCCCAAGATGATAGGGTTTCAGGCTGAAGGCGCGGCCCCGATTGTGCGGGGTCATATAGTCGATCGTCCGGAAACGGTCGCGACCGCAATCCGCATCGGGAACCCGGCCTCGTGGAAGGCTGCGGAAGCCGCTCGGGACGAATCCGGCGGCCTCATAGACATGGTGAGTGACCAGGAGATTCTTGACGCCTATCGCATGGTGGCTTCCACGGAAGGAGTTTTCTGCGAACCGGCCTCGGCAGCGTCTATTGCCGGTGTCATAAAAAAGACCAAAGAAGGCTATTTCGAAAAGGGTGCAAGGGTTGTTTGTACCCTCACCGGACACGGCCTAAAAGATCCGGACAACGCAATAAAGGTATCGGCCGAGCCGGTAACGTGCGAGCCGGAAATGAAGAAGGTACTGAATGTCCTCGGGTTCTGAAGCAAAGTATCTGATCCTAGTACCAGACGGCATGGCGGACCTGCCGGTGCCCGAGTTGGGCAACATCACCCCGTTGAAGGCGGCCAAAACACCCTGGATGGACCGCATGGCCGGGGCAGGGATTATTGGCACGACGCGCACTGTGCCGGAAGGTCTCTCTCCGGGAAGCGACGTAGCTAATTTGTCCATCATGGGGTACGAGCCTTCAACGATTTACACGGGTCGGGCGCCTTTCGAGGCAGCCTCGATGGGGGTTTCACTGAGGGAGACTGATTTGGCTTTCAGGTTGAATCTCGTCACCCTCGACCAGAATTTCACCGTGATGGTAGATCACAGCGCTGATCACATTTCATCGCCGGAGGCACATGCGCTGATAGCGGCTGTGGCGCCGGCCGTCGAAGATCTGGGGCTCGCGGTTGTTCCTGGAGTATCGTACAGGAATCTGCTTGTATGGGGAAATGGGCCGGATGGGTTGATCACTCAAGCGCCGCACGATATCCCCGGAGAGCTCCTTGCCGGTCACCTGCCTTCCGGTCCCGGAGCGGACACACTGTTGCGGCTCATAGTCAAGTCCTGGAAGATACTGGAGAATCATCCGGTTAACCTTCGGCGGACCAAAAGGTGTCAGGGTCGCGCCAACTCTGTTTGGCCCTGGGGACAGGGGAGACCGCCCAAAATCAACACATTGACAGAGCGATTTGGGATTTCGGGGGCTGTTGTGGCCGCTGTGGATCTGTTGCGGGGTATCGGGAAATATGCCGGCTTGGAGATCATCCATGTGCCGGGTGCCACCGGATATCTTGATACCAATTATGAAGGTAAAGTCGAGGCCGCTCTGCGTTGTTTGAAGGACAAGGACCTGGCGTTTCTGCACGTGGAAGCGCCTGATGAGGCTGCGCATTCCGGCCAACACGACTTGAAGATCAAGGCTATAGAGGATTTTGACGACAGAGTGGTCCGACCTGTTCTTCAGGGCTTGAAGGCGTTTCCGAGGTGGAGAATACTGCTTATGCCGGATCATCCGACCCCGATAGTTACTAGGAAACACTCCCCTGATCCTGTGCCGTTCATTTTGCTGGATTCGGAGCAATGGAATTCCGCCGACAAAATAGGCGGACGAGGTTTCTCGGAGGAAGAGGCACGGGCCTCAGGCCGCTTTGTTAAAGCTGGTTCTCAGATGATTGAGATCTTGCTCAAGAGGCAATCGATCTGATCTCGCTCTGTCAGCTTTGAACAAAGATTCGTTTGACTCTGGGAGAGATCTTGCAGACGATTTCGTAATTAATTGTGTTGCCGTTGGCCGCGATTTCATCGGGTAGGATTTCTTCATCTCCTTGACGGCCGATAAGCACTACCTCGTCACCCACCCGCGTTTCCGGAACATCAGTGACGTCTATCATCACCGCATCCATACAAACAGTGCCCACTACGGGAACCCGCCGCCCTCGTACCAGCACTTGACCGGTGTTGGACTGGAAACGGGGATATCCGTCATTGTATCCGACCGGAAGAGTGGCAATCCGAGAATTCCTTGGGGTAACAAATCGGCGATTATATGAAATGGAACGGCCTGGAGGGTGCTCCTTTATCTGAGCGATCTTGGTGGAGAAGGTGATAACCGGCTCCAGCCGAACTAACGCGCACACCGCCTTGGACGGGTACATTCCATAGATTGCCAGCCCCGGCCTTATCATATTGTAATGAGTCTGGGGAAAGCGAACCGCGGCCGCGGTATTGGCCGCATGCACATAACGGATATGATGTCCTCTCCGCTTGACTTCACTTAACAGCGATTCAAATGCGTTGATCTGGCCCAGTGTATAATCGTCCGCTTCAGGGTCGTCCGCGCTGGAGAAGTGAGTCATCAGACCTTGCACTTCCAGATTTTTCAGGCACAAGAGTTCTTCAATGAACGGTAATGCCTCGTCTACCCAGATGCCGGATCGTCCCATACCCGTGTCCACTTTGATATGCACCGGAATTTTTGTCTCACCCGCGGCCGCTCTGTTCAGCGCTCTGGCAGGTTCCAGAGAAGACACGACGGATGCAAGCCGATACCGGACTATCCTGTCTACTTCCTCGGGGAGTACGTGGAAAACCAAGATAGGCGCGTCGATTCTATTTTCCCTAAGAGTTACAGCCTCATCCGGGAACGCAACAGCCAAGTAATTGACGCCGTTCTCCAGGGCGATTTTGGATGTTCTGATGGAATCGTTTCCATAGCCAAAACTTTTTACCACAGCCATAATGGCGACATCATCGCTGATGACTGTTCTGATGGTCTTAATGTTGGCTGCTATGGCATCAAGATTTACCACGAGCCTGGTCGGCCCAATGGAACCCACCAGTTCCTTTGCTATACGTTCCAGCCTGAACCAGCGCGAACCCTTGAAAAGGACGACATCCCCGCCCTTCATAATTTTTTCCAGTTCTTCCGCCGCTTCATTATAGCTTCGGGTGTTGACGATGAGCTTGGAATTCATCCCCTCCTGCGCCGCGGCTCTTCCGATCAGAGCAGCGTTCTCACCGACCGTAATCAGATGATCCACTCCGGCCCGGACCACGTCCTTTCCTACGGCCAGATGTTCTTCACTGCTGTACAATCCCAAATCCAACATATCGCTGAGGATTGCTACCTTACGGCGACCGGTGCCTACCTTGGCCAGCACGTCCAATGCCCCCTTAACAGAAGCCGGATCGGAATTGTAAGTATCGTTTATGAGAGTTACGCCAGTTACGTCGGTGTGGAATTCCAAACGCATGGGAGAAGGTCGGAAGTTTTCCAGTCCCTGACGCACAGCGGCAGGCGATGCACCCAGCAAAGAGGCCGCCGTAGCCGCAGCCAAGGAATTCAAAACATTGAACAATCCTGGAACAGGGAGCATAACATCGATGGTTTTTCCGAAGAGCCGAATCTTGAATCGGTGTCCTCGATCAGGCACTGAGACCAGGTCTTCGACAGTCACATCCGCTCGCTTGGAAAGACCGAAGGTAGCGACTCGGGCCGGCACTCGCCCCAAGAGACGCATGCTCAATGGGTCATCCGCGTTGAGGAGCAGAAATGAATCTTGTCCAAGATTCTCGAAAAGCCTTGCTTTCTCCTCTAACGTGTTCTCAAGGCTGCCCAGGCCGCCGATGTGGGCCTTGCTCACCACAGTGAGTATTCCGTGATCGGGTCGGATCATCCTTTCAAGACGCTCCATTTCGCCGGGTAGGCTTATTCCTGCCTCTATGATCGCGACCTCATGCTCGGGCCTCATACCGAGCAGCCCCAGCGCGGCCCCCACCTGAGTGTTGTATGACATCGGTGATCTGTAAGTCTTGCGTTCAAGACACAGGATCGAAGCGAGCATCTCTTTCACAAGGGTCTTACCGTTGCTCCCGGTTATGGCGATTACCGGGTAGTGGAAACGGCCTCGATATGATGCCGCAAGGCCCTGTAATGCCTTTAAGGTATCCGGGACAAGGATCAAAGTAGCGTCTTGACCCAACTCTTTTTCAAGAAGTTCCTGACGACTGATAACGGCAGCCTTGGCCCCCATATTAAAGGCTTCTTCGACAAAATCATTTCCGTTGAAGTTTCGGCCTCTTATTGCCCAGAATATATAATCCTCGCCTATCGGCTTGCGAGTATCGATGGAAATGCCGGAGAGAGGGCCGCTCCCTGGGCCTTTGACGAATAATGGTTTGATAATGTTGATAATTTTACCAAGATCCAGAAATCCGACATTTTCGATCCCATGTTTTTCGCGGGGAGCGGAAATCGCAGAGTCGGGCCGCCGGTCAAAGCCGTCCGAGTCGATGATATGTTCCCAACCTGTAAACGGTGTCACGGTCATTGCAAGCGTGTACCATGATAGAATCGAAAACTCAATAGACGAGGCTGACGTGAGTATTCACGTTAAGTGCGAGACCATTCTACGATAAAGTCCTTGATGCAGCTACATGACAGGCAAGTTGCCTGTCCTACCATGAAATAAAGCTGCGTCTGACTGTCCCACCTTTCTTGTTGCGTTCATAAGACAAACACATGCGACTCTGTATTTCTGAAAAAAAGTAATTATGTCCTTTTCTCCGGATTGGTCAGGATATCCAGTTCTCTCTTGTATCGGTCTCCTATTTCCAGGATGGTTTCCACCCATTCCCTGACCAACTTTCCCTCTGTGGTCATGTAGTTTATCCGAGTATCCATTATTCGGCTCAGTGTGCCCAATATGTCCAGGAGCACTTCGAGTTTGCGGCAATCACTATCAGACCTGATGATGGGCGTGTGCAGGTCCTCGTCACTGTAAGCGTCCCAGTCCATTTCTCCCATCAAGGTTGAGACGGCGCTGGACAGCACAGAGATAGCTTTAAAATCCATTGATCTGCGGCAACCTTTGTTCAGAGGGCTAAAATTGCTTTCCAGGTTGTTTTACTTCAGCAAAGCTTAACTCGTATCTTACTGCTTTGCACGTTCAAAAACTAGCTTGGCCCAACTCATCATATTCTTTCTGGTATGCCGGCGTCCCAAGCGCAGAGAAGGACATTTGGTCTCTCTTCCTAGAGCAAGAGCGCAAAGGAGACTCACACCAATTCTGTGAGTTGATTTGGCGAACAGAACTTCGCGGACCGGTCATTTTTCCCTTGACAAAAGATCGGCCGGAGTTTAAACATTAATTCGACGTGACTAACTATGATAGGTGAATCAAATGCAAGTGCCGGCTTTCATCGTAGATAAATCCAGCGAAGATCAAAACGTTGAAATAGTGCGCCGTCCATCTGAAGATAAGTGCGCAGAATGCCCTGAACTTCGGGGCAACGAATGTCGGGCCAGGATGGCCCTCTCCGACTACAGGCCCGGGCAAAAAGGCAAAGTCGTTCAAGTTTGTGGAAACCCGGATTTCCGGCGCAGAATGATGGAGATGGGGTTCGTGAAAGGCACCGAGGTCAGCGTGGTGAAATACGCCCCTCTTAATGATCCTATGGAATTGGTACTTATGGGATATCACGTGAGCCTCAGAAAAGATCAGGCCGCGGACATTATTATGAATGCCCCTGACAAAGCAGCTTGAGACCCCCCGTACGACGATGAAAAAACTTACTGTGGCCCTCGCTGGTAACCCCAACGCGGGGAAAACGACCCTGTTCAATGCACTCACCGGCGCTCGACAGCATGTGGGAAATTGGCCGGGTGTAACCGTTGAGAAGAAGGAAGGCGTCCTAAAATATGCCGGCCGTGAGATTCATGTTATCGACTTGCCGGGCACTTACTCCCTCACCGCATACTCTCTGGAAGAAATCATAGCACGAAATTTTATAGTTGAGTCCCGGCCCGACGTGGTGGTCGATGTTGTCGACGCGTCCAATCTGGAACGCAATTTGTACCTCGCGACACAGCTCCTTGAAATGGGGGCAAAACTAGTCATAGCCCTCAATATGATTGATGTGGCCCAGGGCCGCTCTATAAACATAGATGAGAAAAAGCTTTCGGAATTACTGGGGGTGGCCGTTATCCCGACCAATGGCAAAAAAGGCGTGGGGATAGAAGAGCTTTTGCGATCGGCCATCGAGGCGGCTGAATCCGGCGCCGGCCCGGACCGACAGCGGTCGGTCAATTACGGCACGGAAGTTGAAGAGGAGCTGGCCAAGATAGAAGAAGCTCTAGTCCCTGTCGCTGCGATTGTCAATGGACTCTCACGCCGTTGGTTGGCGGTGAAACTTCTTGAAGGCGACTCTGAGATAGCCAAGAAAATCGAAGCAGCGCCAAATCTGGAAGGCATTTTCAAACAGGTAGACCACAGTCGCAAGCATCTCACAGACATATTCGCGGACAGTCCTGAGATCATTCTCACTGATGCTCGATACGGCTTTGCTTCCGGTGCGGTCAGACGGGCCGTACAGTTGGAAGCGACCGATCGCGTGCATCTAAGTGAGGCCATTGACAGAATGCTCACTCATCGTCTTGTGGGACCGCTGATTCTGTTTCTCGTGATCTATTTGCTCTACACCTTCACTTTCCAGGGCAGTGAACCATTTGTAAGCGCTTTCAAAGCTTTCTTTAAATGGTTGGGAGCACAAATGTCTGCGGCCCTTCCCGAGGGCCTTTTGAAATCCCTGGTGGTGAGCGGAATCATTGACGGGGTAGGGGGGGTCCTTGGTTTCACCCCCCTGATTGCGTTTATGTTTTTTGCTATAGCGGTCCTGGAAGACACAGGCTACATGGCCAGAATAGCTTTTATGCTGGACCGAGTGTTGCGCGGGTTCGGGCTTCACGGCGCCTCAATGCTTGCCTTGATGGTTTCGGGCGGTATCGCCGGCGGATGTGCTGTGCCCGGCATCATGGCTACGCGCACTCTGAAGGAACCGAAGGAACGTCTTGTAACAATACTGGTAGCCCCCCTTATGAACTGCGGGGCAAAAATGCCTGTTTATGCACTTCTCATCGGGGCCTTCTTTGCCGACAAACAGGCTCGAATGATGCTGTTGTTGACGGTGATTTCGTGGGTTATGGCACTCACCGCGGGGAAGATCATACGTTCCACAGTGCTGAAAGGACCTTCAGCCCCGTTTGTTTTGGAGCTGCCGCCGTATAGAACTCCAACACTCCGAGGGCTCCTGATCCACACATGGGAACGGACGTGGATGTACCTGAAGAAGGCCGGCACAGTCATCCTCGCCGTTTCCATAGTGCTCTGGGCGACGATGACTTTTCCCTCTTTACCTAAAGAAAAGACTCAAGCTTATGAAGAACGAGAGCAGAAGCTTGTTGCGGATTTCTTGAGCAATCCCTCGGTAGCGCCTGTGTTCAAATCCGAGACAGATATAGAAGAATTCGAAAAGGTCCGTGCGGAAGTGGCAGCAGGCAAATCTGACGCAGTGGCTACACAGAATCCCGCTCTACTGGAACTGATCAGATCATTGGGAAGGAGCAACGCCACAGACGCTGTTGCTCCGGCAAGCTCGGGTCCGGCTGGTAGCAAGTCTTTGGCCGAAGTCTATGCCGCGTTCAGCCGGCAGAAAAAGGCCATAGAAGGCGAAAAGCTCAGCGCTCAACTTCAAAATACCGTAGGAGGCAGAATCGGGACTGCCCTGGAAACCGTATTCAGGCCGATGGGCTTCGATTGGCGCACCAATGTCGCCCTGTTGGGTGGATTCGCCGCGAAAGAGGTTGTCGTGGCAACATTGGGGACTGCTTACAGCCTGGGGGAAGTTAAATCCGAAGCAGCTGAAAGCTTGACCGAGAAGCTTCAAAAGGAGCCGGGTTGGAACCCTTTGGTGGCGTTCACTCTCATACTATTTGTCATGCTCTACAATCCATGCCTTACCACCCTGGTCGTCATAAAAAAGGAATCAGGGAAGTGGCGGTGGACGCTGTTCGCTATGGTCTATACTACTGTCTTGGCTTACTGCGTTGCGCTGGTCGTGCATTCTGTAGGGTCTTTTTTCGGTTTGGGTGTTACTTGAAACAGTCCTCGGGAGATTAATATGTGGCAAGAAATAATTGTGGGATTGATTGTCTTAGCAGCGATAATATTTGTGGTTATACGTGTCTGGAAGAGCTTCACAGCGGCCAGACGCGGTGATGTATGTGCCTCGTGCGATTGTTCGGCTTGCGCGGAAAAAGGAGTTTCCGGAGAACAGTGCGGTCTTGAATGACGACGATTTTCTCCCTTCCGGATCTGAACAAACCTCTGACGCATCCCCCCTTGAAGACTATTTATACAAGAAATTGAAGAGCATATCAGATTGGTTTTACGAAGACCTTTGCCGCGTCGGTCTTTGTGACGGAGAGGTGGTACCCCTTGATGTTTACCACCAGAAAGCCGGATTTTTCATCCTTCGACTCAATTTCCAATATTCCACCGCTTTCCATCCCTTGTTCGGTGAACAGCTTCTTGAATTTTGCCGGCCCCTTCAAGCTCTCTATTATAACCTGCGATCCTGCCGGCGCCTCTGCTAGAGTCATTCCGTCCGCAAGGGCCGCTTTCTGAGCTCGGGCCCTGCTCAATACTCTCTTGCGTGCTTTTTCCAGGCAAGGGATGCAGTCCTCGCAGCTTTCTGATCTGGCGTCCAGCCATCGCTCTTGATCCATCGGACACAGCTCAATGAATTCCACGAAACGCACCAATTTCTCGATCACTTCAGGATCGAGATGATGCTCAATACGGCATGCATTGTCTTCCGCGGACGGCTCATCAAGTTTAAGCACCCGGGAAAGGAAGCGTTTCAGAATTTCGTGCTTTCGCACGATTTGTTTCGCTTTTTCTATGCCGCGTTCTGTCAGGGTTATGTATTGATGAGGGTCATAACGAATGAATCCCCTGGAGCCTAGACTTTTGAGAGCGGAACTAACCGACGACATTTTTACGCCGAGCCTTACGGCAATGTCCCGCACACGTGCTATACGACGTTCTTGTTCAAGGTGGTATATGGCCTCCAGATAATCCTCCATAGCGGAGGTAAGAACCGGGAGGCTGTTACGTGACTGCATTTGCCTTCCGTTGGATTTGTACACCATGAGATTCTATACTGCGAGTATGAAGAACCCGGCTCCAGTTGTCAAGTCAGGTTCAGTCCACGCCTACGTGACACTCAAACCCACGATTGCAAAACATGTAATGACAGATTTGGAAACAGGGCGCAACGGTTTTCGGTGACCGTTCAGTTGCTCACGGTGAAAGCTTGTCATTGGGACCCCGCTGAAAAGGGGGAGCCATCTCCATTCCTGTAGGATGGGGGATTCCCAGTGGAACCGGCATCTTGCCGGTCATTTGCAAGACAGGCGGGACGTGTCTCCCACCATTCATCTGCAGCAATGACAGAGACCCAGGCACGTCGTTCACCGTATCTGGTCTATTCCTCGCCCTTGTCCGCTCCCAACGCCCTCGGGATTTCGTCGATGACATCGCAGGCAAGCACCGGTGCGGGGGTAATGCGTTCAAGGATATTATCCGCGGCCAGTCCGTGAAGGTAGACCCCAAATGGTATGGCCTCTTCGGGCGGTATTCCTTGAGCCAACAGACCACCCAAAATTCCGCTCAGCACGTCTCCCTGGCCTCCTGACGCCATCCAGGGATTGCCGGTGGTATTAACAACAATTCTGCCATCCGGTGACGCAGTGATGGTGCGTGCTCCCTTGAGCACCAACCAGACTCCATGCTCGGAGGCAAAGCTCCTCGCAAGACCCTCTCTGTCTTCCTGGACCTCTTTGGAGCTTTTGCCGACGAGCCTTCCCATTTCGCCCGGATGAGGGGTTAGCACTACGCGAGCCTTGGTCTGGCCAAGGATTGGCAACATCGGCGCAAGTGCATTGAGGCCGTCTGCGTCGATTACGATCCAACCGGTGTATTCTGAGAGCACCCGTTGGACCAACTCCCTGATTCCCTCCGCCGTGGACAGGCCCGGTCCCAGGACCATGCAACTTTTTCCTTTGGACAGCTCCAGAATTCGCGGACCGGAGACTTCACCAAGGTATCCGGCAAGACTCTCGGGCAGCGGCTCAGTCATCTCTTCAGTCAGCTTGGTCTCGAGAATAGGATTCAACGAAGCAGGCACACCCACGGTGACCAGACCGGCCCCAACTCGGGACGCCGCCCTGGCAGCCATTGTCGGTGCGCCCGTCTTGCCGGGAGATCCTCCAACAATAAGCAAGTGTCCAAATGTTCCTTTGTGGGCCTCCAGATCTGAACGAAGCCTGAGGTATGCAGCCGGGTGAGGAGTGGTGTAGAGGACCGCTTTAGGGGGATTCTTTTCAATGGCCGGAAGCGGTATGGAAATGTCCACAACTTCAACCTGACCACAGTATTCGATTCCAGGATACAGGGCCATTCCGAGCTTCATGAAGCCGTAGGTGGCCGTGAAATCGGCCTTTACAGCGCATCCCAGTATTCGGCCGGTGTCCGCATCGAGGCCCGACGGCAGGTCCACCGCCAAACGTAACGCCGGCGATTGGTTTATCGCCAGAATGGCTTCCCGAAATGGCGACCGCACTTCCGACGTCAGACCTGTGCCGAGTATGGCATCCACAATGAGATCCTTTTCCAGCCAGGAGCAAGCTGCTTCTTCAAAAGAACCCTGATCGGTAATCGCCACTATGTGAGGTGTCATTCTTTCGAGCACCTCAAGGTTGATCAAGGCGTCACCTTTAATCTTTTCGCGAGGACTGAGAAGGAACGTCGTCACGTCTGCCCCGTGGTTGAGCAGGTATCGGGCGATGACATATCCATCTCCTCCATTATTTCCGGGACCGGCCACCACAGCCACTCGTAGGTCCTTGACATCGCCCTGAAGATGACTTCTGAGGATATGGAAAGTGGTTCGCCCTGCATTCTCCATCAGGACAATTCCGGGAATTCCGAAATCTTTGATGGCGGTATTGTCGAAATTTCTCATTTCCTGAGCTGTGACAAGATACATAGAAAATCTCCGGAAGATTCCTGGCAGTTTGCGGCCAAGCTGAGTTTACCCTGCAGCCCGTTCCGGTTTGGTCGGCTGGAGAAAATCGCAGGAGTAGCCTGAGCAAAGCATATGATATCGTCCTATCTGTTCCAGAGTTATCAGTCCTCGTAGTTCTGTGCCTCTCATAACAGGTATGACCTTAAGGCCTGTCGCCTGGAATTTTTGAAAAACGTCCATGAGCGGGGTTTGTTCAGCGACCACAGGAAAATCGGTCACCATGATCTCTTGCACAGGCACTCCAGGCCCTCGTCTGTGAAGGGTTTCGGTAATAAGTTCCCTAGGCACCAGGCCGACTAGTCTGGTAGCCTCCATTACGGGAAAGTCCTGTTGAAAGCTCCTGCAATATAGCTCCGCCGCATGCCCGACTGTTTCTCCGGGCGCGAGCGTCTCGACAACACTGATCATAGCAGTGCCTGCCGTCGCACCACCCAGAGACGAGACTATGGTCGCCTGCCGTTCTTCAGCCTCCGCTCCCAGGTAGACAAACAATGCAATAAGAATCATGAAAAAATTCATTAAGTATAGTCCCAGGAAGAACAGGCCGATGGCAAATCCCTGTCCCACCCCGACGGCTATCCGGGTAGCCTTGTATGGAGACAAGTACAGACCTAGCAGCCCCCTTAAGACCCGGCCTCCATCCATTGGAAACGCGGGTAGGAGGTTGAAAACGGCAAGAACCACATTGACCAGAGCGAGTTGGGCGACAAGATTGCCCCCGCTCAACGCGTCGGAAAGGCTGAAGCCCCTGCCTATCATACTCGCAGCAAACCATATCAAGAAGAAAAGCAGGAGGCTCGACGCGGGCCCTGCTATAGCAACCAGAACTTCCGTAGTAGGCTTGTCGGGTGGGTTAGCCATTCGAGATACGCCTCCTATGGGAAGAAGCGTGATATCTTGCACCCCGATCCCGAAGTGACGCGCCACTATGGAATGACTCAGTTCATGAAAGACCACTGAAGCAAAAACTAGAATGACGAAAATAACGCCATTAAGCCCACCCATCCCAATCACTGAAGAGCCGGCGAAGAAAATCAGGAGAAGTAAAAGCAAGAATGTGGCATGGACCTTAATCGGTATGCCCATGATTGAACCGATTTTGAAAGACCATTTCATGGATTTGACTCCTAGTTGGCCATTCTCAAAATTCTGTTTATAAACAGATATTGATTCCAGTAGTTCAAAACAAGTGCTTGTGCCGGATGACAGACTTCTCGTTGAGTGACGGGGCTTCTCGTCCCGGATTGTCCCCCATGCTGATGTCAGGTGATTCCGTATTCTTTGATCTTTTGGAGTAGAGAAGGATAACTTATTTCCAGTAAAGATGCGGCCTGGGACCGATTGCCTCCGGTCCGGTTGAGCACCCTCACTATGAGGGTCTTTTCAAGCTCCTTCGATGCCTTTTTGAGAGAGAGAGTCTCTTCCCCCTCGACAGAAAATGGGACCTTCGCCGTGGCCATCCGGATATCGTAAGGGAGAGAGCTGAGATCAATCAAATCATCGCTTGTGAGTATCATGGCCCTTTCCACTAGATTTTGCAGCTCTCTGACGTTGCCTTTCCATGGATAACTGAGCAGCGCGTCCTGAGCCTCTGAAGTGATGCCCCTGATTTTGAGACCCATCTTCTTGTTCAAGATATTCACAAAGTGCTCAACGAGCGGAATAATATCCTCTCGACGCTCCCTGAGCGAAGGAATGTGTATGTGCATAACGTTGAGGCGGTAATAAAGGTCGCGGCGGAAAAGGCCCATGTCCATTCGGGCTTCCAGGTCCTCGTTGGTTGCTGCGAGGATCCTGGCCGATGTTTTGCGCGTGGCGGTTTCGCCTACCCGTCGAATCTCGCCCGAGTCCAGCGTTCGTAGAAGCTTCACCTGCAACGAGACATCCATGCAACCGATCTCATCAAGAAGCAGCGTACCCCCTTCGGCTTCCTCAAACAGGCCGGGCTTATCTGCCACCGCTCCGGTAAAAGCACCCGCCGTGTGGCCAAACAGTTCGCTTTCCAAAAGACCCTGTGGAATCGCGCCGCAGTTGAGAGCCACAAATGGGCCGGCAGAACGGGCCGAGCAACGATGTATCTCTTTGGCGAGCAACTCCTTGCCGGTGCCGGATTCGCCGGTTAGGAGGACGGAAGCCTCAAACGGGGCTACCTGATGAACGGTTTTCAGGACTTCCTTCATGGCCTCGCCGTTTGCAACTATTTCGGGGCTCTGCTCGGTACGCGATAACCTGCGCCGCAGGCGCACCACTTCGCGGCGCAGCCTTTCCCGTTCTGACGCCTTGCGCAGGGTGAGCACCACTTCATCAGTTTTAAAGGGTTTGGAGATATAATCGTACGCGCCCTTTCGCATGGCTTCCAGGGCTAGTTCTATGTTTCCGTACGCACTCATCACTATCACAATCACATCTATGCCCTGTGCCCGAATATGCTCCAGAAGTTGGAGACCGTCCATGCCCGGCATTCGAACATCGGTAAGAATGAAATCAAAATTCTCGGTTGAAGCTAATTCCAGGGCCTTCTGAGCGGTTTCGGCGGTTTGAGGGTCGAAGCCGTCCTGGCGCAAGACGGTGCTCAGCATGTGCAACATGTTAGGTTCGTCATCCACAATAAGGATCTTGTTGGGTCGATCTATCATGAGAGGCAGCCTCGCAGTGGCTCCGATAAATTCCGTTTTCCCCTTCGCTACAGCTTATCACACTGTCGGCATTAGCGAGCCAGTTTAACCTTTCGGAACAAATTATGCCACAGCCGCCGAGTTAAAGAAATTGACATATCTGATAAATTACTTTAATATAGGTGTATATGACTGTGACTTCGCTGATTTATATCTGCAAATATAAGCGAGTCCACCAGGAGGACGGTTGATGAAAGCAAGGCTTTCGGCTCTGATTTTAGTGAGTCTCCTGAGCGCTTTGCCTACGCTGTCTCATGGCACGATATGTGAAGACAAGAATCACGATTTTATACCGAGGATTCACAATCTGATTTTTCTGTTCGATGTCTCGGATTCCATGTATGCGGGGCATCCCGAGAACTTCGATTCCACCCGCCTGTTCATTATGACCAGGGCTCTGATGATGTTTAACGCGGTGATGCCTCACGTTCCGCGTTGGCAGTATGATCTCAACACCGCATTAATAACGTTCGGGGACTGTAAGGTGCCCCGAATCCTCAGCCCGCTGGCGCCTTGGTCCAGGGTCAAATACAAACCGTTTTATGATTTCTTGCGCCAGGAGAAATTCGCACCTTGGAGGACCGCTGCGCTTCAGGACGCCCTTCAAGTGGCCGGCTCCTTGATCTGTTCTGCTGCCGGACGAACCGCTGTGGTGGTTTTCACGGACGGTGGCTCAATGGGGGAATGTCCGCAGAAAACGGCCGCAGCTTTAAAGGACCAGTTCGGGGACAAAGTGGAGGTATACGGTATCTGGGTCGGTGACAGGGAAGTGGGCTGGCGAAATCTGTATGAAGTCTGCAAATTGACCGGCGGCTATTGCCGGAAATGGGAAGAAGTACGCCACAAGCCTCTGATGCAACAATTTGCGTGGGACATAACCGTTCGTGAGATAATGTTCCCGTATCCCGAGATATTCTTTCAGCCTAAGAGCGCTGAATTGATACCGTCAGAGGCGCTGAAACTTGAAAGCGTAGCCAATTTCCTGCACGCCATACCTCAATATGTGTTGCAGATAGACGGCCATACAACATTTTTCGGAAAGGCCAAAGACAATCATCAATTGGGCTTGGACCGGGCCCGTAATGTTAAAGACGCCCTTGTAAAGATCTACAAGGTACATCCCGAGAGAATTATGGTACGATCGTGGGGTGAGGAACTCCCCCGGTACGACAACCAGGATCCGGACAGCCGGCTGAGAAATCGTCAAGCAAACCTCTATCTGATGTTGCCGCTAAGGAATTTCCCTTACGATGAGAAGAAGCTCCATACATTCGGTGTGGAAGCAGTTGGGGACATTTATAACACCCAGGAACGAGACGGCGACGAGGAATGGGCGTGGCCGGCCAAACGCCCCGTGGACTGAAATAACGAATAGTCAGCTTTTCGCTTCATTGTCACCCAATCATATCGAGACATCCCTTTGTTAATGATAACAGAGGGATGTCTTTCTTTCCGTCCGTGTCAACCTTCGCGCCCCTTGTTGATTACCATTTCTTAGGGCTTTTTTCAGGCATGGAAGCTCGTTGGCCACTGAGCGAGCCTGTTGGGCTCGTTGCTAACATATTAACAATACATAATTTGCCCGGATTCTTCAATCTTATGGTCTACTTATGAATCATTTGGGCTCGCTCGCTCCAGCGCTTTCCCCTTCCGATAAATAAATCCGGCAGGGCATTAATCCCTCAGTATTGGTTTTTCTTGCCGTCATGTCCCACCGAGTGCGATGGCATCAGAAATGCACTCGGTATATACCTATGGGAAATCTGGTCCGAAATTAAGGGTAGTTAGGAGGGAGGAGAGTGCGCATTTCCCACGAAATTTGAGTTTGAGGAGAGGGACATGAAGAAACTCAGTCGGAGGCCGCTTCTGGTTATGGCTTTGATTCTTGGCTTCGCCCTTGTGCAGGGAGCGATGGCTCAGGACACGATTACGATCGGCACGACCCAGCCACTTACCGGTCAGAAAGTGTTTGTCGATGAAGGTATCCCGCTCATAATCGCTTTGAAGGACTTTGTCGCGATAACCAATGCCGAAGGAGGCATTAACGGTAAGAAACTCCGATACGCAGAGGAAGATGATCAATTTACTCCCGAGGTAGGACGGAAGGCTTTCGAGACGCTTATGTCGAAATACAACCCGCTGTGCGTGTTTGGCTCAGGCACTGGGGTGGCGTTGGCCGTGGCCCCTCTGATCCGCGAGCGTTACCCCGTCCTATACTCTTCGACCTCTTTCTCAGCCAAAATCATGACCAGTGGCGCTCCTTCGATGTTCATGATAGGACCGACCTATGGAGATCAGTTTGCCGTTGCCCTCAAGTACGCTGCGCAACAGAAAAAAGGCAAAAGGGTCGCCTTTTTCTACACAAAAGGTCCATTGGGAGAGGACCCGATTCCCTATGGACGCATCATGTGTCAAAGACTGAGGCTTGAATTAGTCGGTGAAGTGACGGGAGATATGAAAGGCGGCGATCACGCAGCCCAAATTGAGGAACTCAAGCTCAAGAAGCCGGATTGGGTGATTTTGCACGGCTGGATAGGCCCGAATAACGGTCCCGTGATCAAACAATGCCATGATTTAGGGCTGAAGGCCGAAATAATGACCACCATTTGGGGAGCGCAGAAAAGCGTCGTGGAGAAGATAGGACTCGATGGGCCAACATTCTTAGCGGTGAGCCCCTACGCCTATTGGTGGATGGATGACGTGCCGATGATACAGAAGCTTAAGGCTTACACGGCGAAAAACTATCCGGAGGTTACGGATCGGCCTTTGCCTTATATCG
>Ga0335070_10001519_pt1 | contig 26890 bp, 28 predicted proteins | sample Lox_Sample_13_FD_206722 | JGI IMG/M metagenome (GOLD analysis project Ga0335070, IMG submission 206722) | Soil microbial communities from Loxahatchee National Wildlife Refuge, Florida, United States - Lox_Sample_1.3 | ecosystem: Environmental > Terrestrial > Soil > Wetlands | place: USA...
CGAGGAACTGATGGGTGCGGTGGCGCGCGGCGACGAGCGGGCGCTCGCTTCGCTGATCGAGCGATACGCCGCGCGCATCCACGCTCATCTGTGTCGGATGACGGGCGACCGGGACGACGCGGACGACCTGCTGCAGGAGACCTGGGTGCGGGTGGCGCGCGGGGCGCGCGGCTTCGACGCCACGCGGCGCGTGCGGCCGTGGCTCTACGGGATCGCATCGAACCTTGCGACCGACCTGCACCGGCGCCGCCAGGTGCGGGCGCGCGCCGGGCTCGCCGAGCCGGCGCGTCCGGAGGCGCGGCCGCTCGAGCGGATCGACCTGCGCCAGCGTCTGGCGCGGCTGCCCGCCCGGCTGCGCGAGGTGCTGCTGCTGCGGTACTACGACGACCTGAGCGAGGCGGAGATGGCCGAGGCGCTCGGCGTCCCGCGCGGCACCGTGAAGAGCCGCCTGCACGGCGCGATCCGCGAGCTGAAGCGCGGCTGGGGAGACGGAGCGTGAGCTGCGACGCGATCCAGGAGCGCCTGGCCGAGCTCGCGCTCGCGCGCGAGCTCGACGCCGCCGAGCGCTCGCGCGCCGAGCTGGAGCACGCCGCCGGCTGCGCCGACTGCGCCGCGCACGCGCGCTTCCTGCGCGCCCTGGTCGCGTCGCTCGAGGCCGGAACGGCGCCCGCCGTGCGCTCGGGCGTGGTCGAGACCGCGCGGGCGCGCGCCGCGCGCGCGCTGCGAGCGCAGGCGCCGCCGCCGCGCTTCGGTCGCGAGCTCGCGGGCGCGCTCGGCGTCGGCCTGCTCGCGCTGCCGGTGGTGCTCGCGCACGCGTGGCTGGTCGCGCGCGGCGCCACGGCGCTGCTCGCGCCCTGGCTCCCCGGCGCGATGATGACGTGGCTTGGTGTCGTCTACTTCGGGTCGCTGGCCCTGACGGTGGGAGCGCTGTACGCGGCGATCCCGCTGGCCGTCGCCTGGGCGCGCCGCACCCGGACGGAGGTCGCATGAGCGAGATGGAAGCGGTGATCGCCGAGGGCGGCGGCGCGTCCAAGAAGTGCCCCTGGTGCGCCGAGTCGATCCGCGCCGAGGCGATGAAGTGTCGCTACTGCGGAAGCCTGGTCGAGCCGGGACGCGCGGTGCACGGGCTCGCACAGCCGTGGGTGCGGCCGCTCGGTGACCGCATGCTGGCGGGCGTCTGCGCCGGGCTCGCCGACCAGTTCGGCATCTCGGTCACGCTGCTGCGGCTCGCCTTTGTGCTGGGCTTCATCTTCTCCGGCGGCGTGTTCCTGCTGATCTACCTGATCCTGTGGGTGGTGATGCCCGCCGAGGAAGAGCGGGGACGTTCTTGACTTCGTTGACTTCGTAGCGTTGGGGACGCTGTTGACTTCGACGTGCGAGCCGCTCTGGACGGCCGGAGCCGCGTCCGGGAAGTCAAGAGCGTCCCCCAAAGTCGCAAAGTCAACAGCGTCCCCCGTCCGGCCGAAGAGGCGCGCATGCCCGAAGCGGCGGAGCGGCTCGAGGCGGAGCGGCGGCGCATCCTGGCTGCGATCGATGCGGAGAGCGGCGAGGTGCGCGCGCTCGCGCACTGGATGGCTGAGCACCCGGAGCTCGCGCTCGAGGAGCGCGAGACCAGCGGGCGCTATCGGGCGTGGCTCGCGGCGCGCGGCTTCTCGATCGAGCCGGGCGTGGCGGGCATGGAGACCGCCTTCGTCGCGACGCGCGCGGGGCAGGGCGCCGAGCTCACCGCCGCGCTGCTCGCCGAGATGGATGCGCTGCCCGGCCTCGGCCACGCCTGCGGGCACAACCTCTCGGGTCCCGCGAGCCTGCTCGCCGGCGCGGCGCTCGCCGCCGTGCTGCCCGCCGAGGCGCTGGCGCTGCGCGTGGTGGGCTGCCCGGCGGAGGAGATCGGCCTCGGCAAGCGCCGCCTCGCCGAGGCCGGCGCGTTCGCCGGCGCAGACGTCGCGATGATGGCGCACGCCGCGGGGATGCGGCGCGCGCATCGGCTCTTCCTCGGCAACCGCAAGCTCGAGCTGATCTATCGCGGGCGCGCGGCGCACGCTGCGGCGTACCCCGAGCGCGGCGTCAACGCCCTCGACGGCGTGATCGCGCTGTTCGTCGCGATCGGCCTGCTGCGCCAGCAGCTGCCGCGCACGGTGCGCGTCCACGGCATCGTCTCGGACGGCGGCAAGGCGCCGAACGTGATCCCGGAGCGCGCGGCGGCGCGCGTGTGGGTGCGCGCGCTCGACGACGCCGAGCTCGGCGCCGCCTTCGAGCGCGTGCTCGACTGCGCGCGCGGCGCCGCCGCCGCGACCGGGACCAAGCTCGAGGTGCGCCAGGAGGAGGGCCAGTCGCCTCCGCTGCTCCCCAACCTGACGCTCGCGAGTGTCTACCGCCGGCAGCTCGAGCGCATGGGCCTCGCCGAGAGCGGTCCCGGCCCCGAGCAGGCGATCGGCTCGAGCGACATCACGCACGTGTCGCGCGTGGTGCCGACGATCCACCCGAACTTCCCGATCGGGGAGGGGCTCGAGCTCCACACGCGCGAGCTCGCCGCGGCGGCGGCGAGCGAGGCGGGCATGCGCGGGCTGCTCGAGGCCGCGCGCGCCCTCGCGCTCAGCGTCCACGAGCTGGCCCGCGATCCGCTGGCGCGGCAGGAGGTGGCCCGGGAGTTTCGCGAGCGCCAGGCCGCGCTCGGCGAGGCCAGCCGATGAACTTCGCTCGCCAGTGGCTCGCTGCGCGTCGGCCGACTCTCGAGTCAGCCTCCTAGCCAGCCGATCCGGGCACTTGCACCCCACTCTTGCCGGCCCCGGCGGGTCCGGCCTACCCTGCCGCGCCGGGGGGGGACCGTGGTGATCCGCGCCAGCCGCTCGCCGGCGGAGATGCGCGGCCCGCGCCGGCGCATGGTCGAGCGCCTGGCGCGCGCCGGCGTGCGCGACGCACGCGTGCTGGCCGCGCTCGACGCGGTGCCGCGCCACTGGCTCGTCCCCGAGGCGCTGCGCGGCCAGTCCTACCGCGACCACGCGCTCCCGATCGGCGACGGCCAGACGATCTCGGCCCCCTCGACCGTCGCCTGGATGACCGAGGCGCTCGAGCTCGCCGGCGGCGAGCGCGTGCTCGAGGTCGGCACCGGCTCCGGCTACCAGGCGGCCGTGCTCGGCCTGCTCGCGGAGCGCATCGTGTCGATCGAGCGGCTGCCCCGGCTCGCCGCCGAGGCGCGCCGCGCGCTCGATCGCCTCGGCGCCACGAACGTCGTGGTGCACCTCGGCGACGGCTCGCTCGGGCGCCCGGCCGACGCGCCCTTCGACGTGATCGTCGTCACGGCCGGCGCGCCGGAGGTGCCGAGGCCGCTGCTCGGGCAGCTCGCGCCGGGCGGACGCCTGGTCGGCCCGTTCGGGCCGCGCGGCTCGCAGCGGCTGGTGCGCATGCGCCACCGCGCGGCCGGGCGCTTCGCCGCCGAGGTGCTCGGCCCGTGCCGCTTCGTCGACCTCGTGGGCCGTCACGGATGGGCCGCATAGGCGGCGCCGCGCGCGCGCTCGCGGTGGCGGGGCTGCTCGCCGTCGCCGGCGTCTGGGGCTGTCGCTCGACGCCGAAGCCCGCGACGGCCGGGAGCTGGCACGTCGTGCACGCCGGCGAGAACCTCTACCGGATCGCGCTCCAGCACGGCGTCGGGGTCGACGCGCTGAAGCGCGCCAACCACATCGAGGACGAGCACGCGCTCGCGATCGGCCAGCGCCTCTGGGTGCCGGGCGCGGGCGGCGCTGCGGCGCCGGGGCGTGCGAGCGTCGCGGCGAGCCACGGCAGCTACACCCTCGAGCAGCGCGAGGCGGCCGACTGCAGCGACGCGGCGCGCGAGGCGGCGCTCGCCTTCGAGTGGCCGGTGCTCGGCTCGCTCACGTCGGGGTTCGACAGCGACCGCGGCAGCCACCCGCACGACGGCGTCGACATCAGCGCTGCCCGGGGCACGCCCGTGCACGCCGCCGAGGCCGGCAAGGTGGTCTACACCGGCGACGACCTCGGCTCCTACGGGCGCGTGATCGTCGTCAAGCACGCCGGCAGCTGGGCTACGGTCTACGCCCACAACGACCGCAACCTCGTCGAAGCCGGGGATTTCGTCGAGAAGGGCGACGTGATCGCCCGTGTGGGACAGAGCGGGAACGCGAGCGCGCCGCACCTGCATTTCGAGGTCCGGCGCGCGAACGTGCCCCGCAACCCCCGGGTCTGCCTGCCGTGAGTGCGTGAGGAGAGCCGTGCCCCAGCCGTTCGACCTGCGACGCTTCATCCGCGACGTCCCGGACTTCCCGAAGCCGGGCATCCTGTTCCGCGACGTGACGCCGCTGCTCGGCGACCGCGATGCGCTGCGCGCCGCCGTGCGCTCGCTCGCCGACCCCTTCCGCGGCGACCGCGTCGATCAGGTGCTCGGCGTCGAGTCGCGCGGCTTCGTGCTCGGCGCGCCGGTCGCGCTCGAGCTCGGCGCCGGCTTCGCGATGGTGCGCAAGCAGGGCAAGCTCCCCTACGAGACCCGCCGCGTGACCTACGACCTCGAGTACGGCACCGACACCGTCGAGATGCACGTCGACGCGGTGCGCCCGGGCCAGCGCGTACTGCTCGTCGACGACCTGATCGCGACGGGTGGGACCGCGGCGGCCGCGGTGCGGCTGGCGCGCGAAGCGGGCGCCGACGTGGTGGGCTGCGCCTTCCTGATCGAGCTCTCCGGGCTCGCCGGCCGCCCGCGGCTCGGCGTCGAGCGCGTCCACGTCCTGCTCGACTACTGAGCGCACTCGAGGCTAGAGTCGAAGCGCCATACGAAAGGAGGCCCCGAATGCCGTCCCTGCGCGCCGCCCTGGTCCTCGCCGCGGTCACCTCGCTCTCGGTCGCCAACCCGTCGCCTGTGCGCGCCGCCGAGGCGAAGCGCTTCGGCATCGAGGGCATGCTGATCGACTACGACGAAGCCAAGAGCACGTTCAAGATCAAGGTGACGAGCCCCAAGGTGTCGGGTGGCTTCGGCGCCGGCGGCATCGCCGGCGACGCCCCGAGCGGGATCAAGGCGGGCGACGAGCTCGAGTTCGCCGTCGTGCCCGAGGGCAGCGTGCTGAAGCGCACCGTGATCAAGGCCTCGAAGGGCGGCGGCCTCGACAACAGCGGCACCAAGGAGGGCTTCAAGAAGGCGGTCGGCCTGATCCCGAAGGACCGCGCCGTCGTGCTCTCGTTCGAGGAGCCGAGCGCGGGGCCGAAGTACCTGCTGAAGATGGTGCAGATCCGCCTGTCGCCCGAGGAGATCGCGGCGCGCCTGCGGGAGATGGGGCTCGATCCGAACGAGGTGAAGCAGGACGAGGCCGAGAGCGCGAACTGAAGCGGCAGATCACTCTTGTTCCGCGACATCCTCGTCCCGCACGACTTCTCTCCGCACGCCGACGCGGCGCTCGCGCTCGCCATCGAGCTTGCGGCCGCCTCGAAGGGGCGCATCCACCTGATGCACGTGTTCGGCATCCCGGTCGAGATGCTCTCGCCCTACGAGGTCCCGATGCCGATGCCGCTCGTCGAGGCGGTTCGCGACGCCGCGACCACGCGCCTCGACGCCGTGCTGGCTCGCGTGCGCGCGGCGGGCGTCGCGGCCGACGCCGAGGTCGAGGCCGGTCCGATCGCGGAGGCCATCACCCAGCGTGCGGCCGCGCTCGGCGCGGACCTGATCGCGATGGGCACGCGGGGCCTCTCCGGCATCCAGCACTTCCTGCTCGGCAGCGTGGCCGAGCGCGTGCTGCGCACGGCGCGCTGTCCGGTGTTGACCACGCACGCCCCGCCGCGTCCCGCCGGCGCGTGAGGCGCAGCGCCCGGCGCTTCGCCCGCCCATGCCGCGCTCCCACCACGTCTACCTGATCCCGGGCTTCTTCGGCTTCGCGAACCTCGGGCAGATCACCTATTTCGGACACGTGCGCGCGATCCTCGCGGCGCGGCTCGCGAGCCGCGGCGTCGACGCGCGCATCCACGTGGTGCGCGCCGAGCCGACCGCCTCGCTGCCCCAGCGCGCCGCGCAGCTCGCCGAGGCGATCGCCGCGACGGCGGGCCGCGGCGATTCACCGCTCCACCTGATCGGCCACTCGAGCGGCGGGCTCGACGCGCGCCTGCTCGTCGCGCCCGGTGTGTCATTGCCGACGCACCGCAAGCTCGAGCCGCTCGCCGCGCGCGTCCGCACGCTGGTGACGCTCTCGACGCCGCACCACGGCACGCCGCTCGCTTCGTTCTTCGCGACGCTGCGCGGGCAGCGGCTGCTGCAGCTGCTCTCGCTCGCGACGATCCACGTGCTGCGCTTCGGCCGGCTGCCGATCGGGGCGCTGCTGCGCGTCGCGGGCCTGGCGGCGCGGCTCGACGAGGGTCTGCTCAATAGCGAGCTGCTCGACGAGGTGTTCGGGCGCCTGCTCGAGGACTTCAGCATCGGGCGCCGGCACGCCGTGCGCGCGCTGCTGCGCGCGGTGGTCCGCGACCAGGCGCTGCTGCTCCAGCTGGCGCCCGAGGCGATGCAGCTCTTCGACGCGTCGGTGGCGCCGCGCGCGGGCGTGCGCTTCGGCTCGGTCGTCGCGCAGGCCGCGCGCCCGAGCTTGGGCTCGCGGATCGCGGCCGGACTCGACCCCGCCGCGCAGCTCAGCCGCGCGGTGTACGGGGGCCTCTACCGCCTCGCCGCGGCGACGCCGCGCCGCCAGGTCGCGCCGCTCCACGGCGGGCAGGCGCGCGCGCTGCGCCGCGCGCTCGGCGCCGTGCCCGACGCCCACGCCAGCGACGGCATCGTGCCGACGCGCTCGCAGGTGTGGGGCCGCATCGTGCACGCCGCCCGAGCCGACCACCTCGACGTGATCGGCCACTTCCACGACCCCGACCGCGACCCGCCCCACGTCGACTGGCTCGCCACCGGCAGCGGCTTCGACCGGCGCCGCTTCGAAACGCTCTGGGCCGACGTCGCGCGCTTTGTCGCGGGCTAGACCTCGCGCGGCCACGCCACCGCGCGGTGTCCTGTGGGTGGATAGAGCAGCGGTTTCCTAATGGGCTCGCTCCGCCGCCGCATCTCCGCACCATAGCTTGAAGTTTCGGAGCGCCGCGAATGGAGCGCGCGGCCCCTCCCCAGGCGGGGACGCCGTCGCGGGGCTGCTCCAGCAGCGTGCCGAGCGCGGCCGGCAAAGGGGGCAGCTCGAGCGCCCCGGGTGGCTCGAGCCAGGTGATCTCCGTCACCCCGCGCGTCACCTGACTCGTCGACCAGTGAACCCACCCTAAGAAAGATCGCAACGGGCGGATGCCCGAGGGGGATCACATGCGGCTTCCTAGCCTTCTCTCGTGGACTTTCGTGCTGACCGCGGCCGCGCTCGTCGCGTCGGGTGCGGCGGAGGCCAAAGGTGGGTCGTACTGGTACACGCCGCCGCCCTGGTACCAGTACGCGGTGCCCTTCACGTGCGGCAACAACGCGTCCGACCTCGACCGCGCCGTCCCCGGCAACTACGCGTTGGCCGTGAACGTGTTCAACATGAGCAGCAGCGCGATCGCGCAGGTCGTGAAGCAGGTGCAGCTCACCTATCCGCCCGGCGGCGAGCAGGCAGGCGCTCTCTCCTCTCCGATCCAGGAGGACCTGCCGGCCGCCAGCGCGATGCAGGTGAGCTGCGGGGAGATCCTGCGCGAGTTCGTCTACGCGACCGGGGCGCCGACCGGGCTCGTGCAGGGCGTGCTGGTGATCAAGAGCAGCCTGTTCCTCGACGTGAGCGCCACGCACTTCGCCACAGGTACGAACGGTGGCGTCTCGCAGGACGTCCAGGCAGTGTCCGGCCTCGCGGTCGCCCCGGCGCAGCTGCCCCAGGGCAACAGCATCACGATCTGCCACATCCCGCCGGGCAACCCGGGCAACGCGCACACCATCACCGTCGATGTCGCCTCGTGGCCGGCCCACCAGGCGCACGGCGACTACCAGGGCGCGTGCACGAACGCACACTAAGGAGCGCCGTCCCGGCGAGGCGCGCAGCCCCGAAGGGCTCGAAGACCGAGCTGCCGCGAGATCCATCCAAGCGGTACGCCCGAGGTGACGAGGGGCGGGGTCGCGGTGTGCTTGCGCCGCGGCCTCGCCCACAACCGCAACATAGCCGGGGCGCATCGAAACCCGACACGCCGCAGCGCCGCGACACCTTCGCCTCGCAGCTTCTAACGGCCGGCGTCCAGCTCGGCTGCATCAGCGAAGGGAGCGCTTGAGCGCTCGACGCAATCCCGCGCAGTTCTGTAGCTTCTGCTTCACCGCCCCCGTAGCTCAGATGGATAGAGCAGCGGTTTCCTAAACCGTTGGTCGGCTGTTCGAGTCAGCCCGGGGGCGCCAGGAATTACGCGGAGTTGCGGCCGGCCCGGCGAGGTGGTGTCGGAGGGAGGGGCCGTCTGGGCCGTCCCGGCGCGCTGGGAGCCACCCCGAGGTCGGCGAAACATTCCATCGAAACGTGGGGGGATCGGGGGGCATCCCGTGAATGCCAGGAATGCTCACCGAAGCGCGTTGATGATCAAGTGGGGCTGCTCGCGTCGTCAATCTACCCCGGGACCTAGCTTGTAGTGATCGGCGCCGGTCGCGACGATCGGCGCCCCGTTGTCACAGTTCATGCAAAACCACTCAGCGGCCTCGGGTGGGAGGGCTCTCTCGGTGAGTACCGACGCGACCTTCCAGTGAGGGTCGATCGCCTTCACCGGAATCCCCTCGATGGTCTTCTGGTCCGGTGTGAACCGCGCCGTCGACCACCAGGGGCCCGCAGTCGAAGCGCTCGGCACGAGCAGAGCGATCGCGATGAGAGGGACGCCCACGCCTCGAAATGAGCTCATCTCCGTCCCTCGCCCGCGGATCAAGGAGTCTCTAGAGAGCCGCTACCTCTGCCGTCGAAGTGCCCGACCGTGATGCCCGTCAGGAGCCGGTAGCGGTGAGGCCTCCTTCCTCCTTCGCTGGGATCGTGGCGGCCTCCGCGTGGGATCTCAAGAGGAATCGCGGGCTCCGCGCAGGGAGATGCACAACTCGGAGTGGTGTCCTGCCGATGGGTCCTGCGGGAGGGAGCGGTATGCAGGCCGTCATCGCGCTCGGCTTCGGGGCGTTCTTCGTGTCGAGCCTGGCGATCGGGCTGCGGTTGGTGTGGCTGGCGAAGCGCAATCGCGGCCTGCCGGAGCTGCTGATCGGCGTCGGTATCCTCGGGATCGGGCCCGCGGGCTTCGCCCTGATGGTGCTCGCCATGCTCTTCGGCGAGGGCCGGCCCGGGGTAGCCTTCGCATGCCTGGCCACGGCGCAGCTCGCGATCGTGGCCGGTGCGCTCTCCGCCTACGTCTTCAACTGGACCGTCTTCCGCTACGACGCCGCCTGGGCGCGGGCGGTGGTCTGGATCGCCGCGGTCCTGTTCGGCGTGGCCTTCGTCGGGCGCCTGGTGACGGGCAGCTACTCGCTGCCGATGCGTCTCGATGTCTGGACCCACCTCAGCTCGTTCAACATGATCCTGTGTCTCCTGTGGGGTTCCTTTGAGTCGCTGCGCTACTACCGCCGCATGCGCCGGCGTGCGAAGCTCGGCCTCGCGGATCCCGTCATCACCAACCGCTTCCTGCTCTGGGGGCTCGGCATCGGCTCGGCGGGCGTTGGCTCGCTGATCGGGACTCTCGTGATGGTCCTGACCGGGAAGCCCATGCAGGAGCTCGACGCCCTCACGCTGAGCAACTCGATGTTCGGCCTCGCCTCGGCGGTCCTGATGTGGATCGCGTTTCTGCCGCCGGCGAGCTACCGGCGCTGGATCGAGTCGCGCGCGCGAGCGGCCGCCGCGGAGCTGTTGGTCCGCTCCCCTGTGAGCAAGTTGCCATGACCTGTCCTTCTCGGCCGCGGAATCTCCGCTTCTTCCTGCGCAGCCAGACCGCCGACGGCGTCCAGTTCACGCTCGACCCCAACGAGGGAAACCCGGCGAGCACTGCGGCGTGCCCCGCGCGAGCCCGCGCTCCGGCTGCCGTGATGCGGAGCACCCGCCGAAGGCCGCGGGCGTCCGAAGCAGAGGCAGTCGCGGGCCGCAGGGCTTCGTCGCCGCGGGGGGGGCGAGCCGGTCCGCCCGACGTCGCGTCCAGCGACCTGGTCTCGACCCGATGGATCGCCTCCACGACCGGATCCGCACCCGCCAGCTGTTGCGGGTGCTCCTGTACGCCGCCTTCTCGATCGCCGTGCCGGGGTGTGGCGCTCGCTCGACGCCCGAGGCGCGTCTGTGTCTCGACATCCTGAAGCGGAGATCGCCCGCGGCGCAAGTCCTCGCGATCGCGGCCGAGCCCGAGAACCAGCGCGCCACGATCTCCTACCGCGTGAAGGGAGCGTCCCTCACGAGCCGGCTCGCGTGCGAGTTCCAGGCGATCGAGACCGGTGGTCTGCGCGTGCGGTCGGTCGCCGTCGACGGGCAGCCTTTGCTGGAGGCCGAGCTCGCGGTCATCGACGCCGACCTGCTCTTCAACGACATGCGCCGCGGCGCGGCCGCGGGCAAGCAGTTCCAGAGCGGGACTTCATCGAGGCCCAGCGCTAACTAGAGAGCCACTCCCGCCCATCCGCTTCACATGGCCTCTTCCCGAAAGCCACCGTCGGTGCAGTCGAGTGCAGGCCGACGCAAAGCCGCGGTTCGCCCTGGCGCCGCGCGCGAGCAGCGCGAGCGCCGCGATGGCGCCGAGCGGCGCAGCGTCCGACTCCGGGACCGCCGTCGGACACGTGAACGGCTCCGTCTGCCCGACCGTCGCAGGGATCAAGTCTCCGCTGTCCATCGCGACGACCTTCGCGGAGTAGCTCGTCTCGCAGCGCGCCGCGAAGCCGAGCTTCGGCATGGTCGGCGTGTAGGCGGCGCTCGGCGGATTGTCCTGGTCGGTGTGGAGGTCGTAGACTTGCGCGCGTCCGAGCACGACCTGGAAGCTCCGGAGGTGCCAGCCCGACGCGGGTTGGAGCGTAAAGGGGTCGACGTGCACGCGACAGCCGCGAGGCAGGGCGTAGCAGCCCGCCGCGATCGGACTGGCCGTGACGACGCCCTCCGCGCGCGCCGCGAGCAGCAGCGCCAGCACCCCGAGCAGGCCGGCGAGCGGCCGGGCGCGCCGCGTCACGGCAGACCGCTCGGGCAGGTGAAGGTGCCCGTGAGCCCCAGGTTGAAGGTGCTGGAGTCGCCGGTGTCCCGTCCCTGCAGGCTCAGTTCGTAGCTCGAGCCGCAGCTCACGCCGAGGTCCTGGCTCGGGACCGTCGGCGAGTAGGTGGTGCCGCTTGCAGGGGCGGGGTTGGATTGGTCGGGACGCCAGTCGTAGATGACCGTCTGGGCGCCCGTCCCGCCGATCTGGATCAGCACGAGGTCGAAGAGCGCCAGCTTCTTGCCGGACGCGATGTTGATCGTGAAGGGATCGACGTGGACGCGGCAATCGTTTTGCGCGGCGATGTAGCACCCCGCCTGGACCGGCGAGGCGAAGATGGCCCCTGCCGGACGCGGGACGGCCGCGATGAGAGCGAGGACGACGAACGAGCCAAGCGATCGGCGCATCGGTTCACCTCCGAGTCTGGTGCGTATCAGGGAGTGGCCCCCGCAGGAGGTTCGTGTCAGCTGGAGGGGCGCAACGCCGCGTCTTACCCGCGGATCGGGCGAAGCCGGCTCACGCCTTCGGGCGGGAGGTTCGCTTGCCCGTGTCGACCTCGCGCTCCAGCAGGACGTAGCCGGGAAGGTGCATGGCTCGGAAGACGGGGCGCACCGGGGCGGGCAGGTGCGTCCCGGCGGCGCCGAAGGCCACGATCCGCGGGTTGCGCAAGGCCACGCGCCGGCCCCGCTGTTCGATCTCGCCGCGCTGGGCGGCGACGAGGTTGCGCGCCCAGTCGACGTCGCGGCCGTAGGGCATCGGGATCACGAAGCTCTTGGCCGAGGCAAACGCCACCACCGGCGTGCGGTAGGGCCGGCCGCTCTTGCGTCCGACGTGATGCACCACCGCCAGCGGAGGAACCCGCCATGCGAAGGTTCCCATCAGGGGGTTCGTGAAGAGTCGATTCACCTGGCGCATGAAGCGCGGGAAGTGCACGGTCCCATTCTACCCCGGCTGCGTACTCCCGGCAGCGGGCGCTCTCTCGCCAGGACGGGGCGCTGCTCGCGAGTCTCACCTCGATCCAGCGCGCTCAGTGCACGCCGACGATCTCGCCCGCGCGCAGGTCGATCGACTCGGCGAGCGGATTGCGCGGCAGCCCGGGCATGCGCAGGATCTCGCCCGTCAGCGCCACCAGGAAGCCGGCGCCGGCGTTGATCTGGATGCTGCGCACGGTGACGTCGAAGTCGCGCGGTCGACCGCGCAGCTTCGGGTCGTCCGAGAGCGAGGCCTGCGTCTTGGCGATGCAGACGGGCAGCGCCTCGTAGCCGAGGCGCCGCACCTCGCGCAGGTCGGCCTTCGCCTGCCTCGAGAGCACCACGGCGCGCGCGCCGTACATGCGGCTCGCTACCGCGAACACCTTGTCGGGGAACGAGTCCGCGAGATCGTAGAGCGGCCGGAAGGGCCGGCGTCCGGCGCCGGCCTGCTCGCGCACCAGCCGCGCCAGCTCGAGCGCGCCGTCGCCGCCCCTCGTGAAATGGTCCGACACCGCGAAGGGAACGCCGAGCTCGCGGCAGCGCTCGCCCACCACGGCGATCTCCTCGTCACGGTCGGCGCCGAAACGGTTCAGCGCCACGACCGGCGGCTCGCCGAAGCAGCGGATGTTCTCGACGTGCTTCTCGAGGTTGGGGAGCCCGCGCGACACCGCGCCGGGATCGGGCTTCTCGAGCGCGTCGGCGGCCGCGCCGCCGTGGAGCTTGAGCGCGCGCACGGTCGCCACCAGCACGACGGCGTCGGCGTCGAGCCCGGCGCTGCGGCACTTGATGTCGAAGAACTTCTCGGCGCCGAGATCGAAGCCGAAGCCCGCCTCGGTGATCGCCCAGTCGGAGAGATGCAGCGCCATGCGCGTGGCGATCGCGCTGTTGCAGCCGTGCGCGATGTTGGCGAAGGGGCCGCCGTGCACCAGCGCGGGAACGCCCTCGACGGACTGCACCAGGTTCGGCCAGAGCGCGTCGCGCAGCAGCGCGAGCATCGAGCCCGCCGCGGAGAGGCGCTGCGCCGTGACGGGCTCTCCCTCGTGGGTGAAGGCCACCAGCAGCCGCTCGATGCGCGCGCGCAGGTCCTCCTCGTCGCGCGCCAGGCACAGCATCGCCATCACCTCGGACGCCGCGGTGATGTCGAACCCGGTCTCGCGCGGCACGCCCTGCGCCGGCCCGCCGAGGCCCACGATCACGTTGCGCAGCGCGCGGTCGTTCATGTCGATCACGCGGCGCCAGAGCACGCGGCGCGGGTCGATGCGCAGCGCGTTGCCCCAGTAGAGGTGATTGTCGAGCAGCGCCGCGAGCAGGTTGTGGGCGGTGGTCACGGCGTGGAAGTCGCCGGTGAAGTGCAGGTTGATGCGCTCGGACGGGACGAGCTGGCTGCGGCCGCCTCCGGTCCCGCCGCCCTTCATCCCGAACACCGGGCCGAGCGACGGCTCGCGCAGCGCGAGGCAGGCGGACTCGCCGAGCCGCGCGAGACCCTGTGCGAGCCCGATGCTCGTGGTGGTCTTGCCCTCGCCCGCGGCGGTGGGCGTGATCGCGGAGACCAGCACCAGGCGCCCCGCGCCCGCGCGGCGCCGCGGCGCCGCGAGCAGCCGCGGATCGAGCTTCGCGACGTCGTCGCCGTACGGCCGCCACTCGCCCGCCGCGACGCCGAGCGCCTCGGCGAGCTTCGCGATCGGCTGCGGGGCAGGGCAATCGAGTGCCATCGAGCGCAAGGTATCGCGGCCGTCAGGCGCTGCTCAGGGTCGTACCCTGCGCTCGTTGAGCTCGCGTGCGTTCTCGCGCAGGATCCGGCGCTTCGCCTCGTCGTCGAGCTTCGCGAGCTCGGGGACGTAGTCGAGCGGCTGCGGCATGCCTTCGATGTGCGGCCAGTCCGAGCCGAAGATCACGCGCTCGGCGCCCATCAGCGCGGTCAGCTCGTCGACGTCGTCCTCCCAGAACGGGTTGATCCAGACGTGGCGCCGGAACGTCTCGACCGGATCGGCGCCGAAGTAGCGCGGCATCCGGCAATGGGTCTGGCGCAGCTTGCGGAACAGGTCGGCGAGGTACTCGGAGCCGTTCTCGACCGACGCCACGCGCAGGTTGGGGAAGCGCTCGAAGAGCTTCTCGAAGACGAGCGTCACCAGGAAGTCGTAGGCCGCGCGCTCGATGTTGAACGACTTGAGCGACGGCTTCCACGCGCCGTCGAAGCTGGCGCCGAAGCCGTCGCGCACGTAGCCGTTGTTGGAGTAGCCGCTGTCGCCGGCGTGGATCACGACCGTGACGCCGGCCTCGTCGACGCGCGCCCAGAACGGGTCGAAGCAGGAATCCGCGGGCGAGCGCGGCCCCCCCTCCGTCCACGCCGCCGCCGGGCGCATCACGATCAGGCGCGTGCCCCGCGCGAGCGCCCACTCGAGCTCGCGCAGCGCCCATCCGAGGTCGCAGAGCGAGAGGTACGGCGCCGCGAAGAGCCTCCCCCGATGGGCGAAGCCCCAGTCCTCCTCGAGCCAGCGGTTGAACGCCGTGAAGGTGAGGCCGACGGCCTCGGGATCGTGCTTGAGGAGCTCCTCGTAGACCATCCCGAGCGTCGGGAACAGCCAGACCGCTTCGAGCCCCTGGCGCTCGAGGGCGCGCACGCGCGCCTCGCGATCGCGGTACTCGGCAGGGATGGGCTCGCGCTCGCGCAGCATCTCGCGCGGGTCCTTGCCCTCCGGGTTGCCCCGGAAGTACGCGTGCATCGCGCCGGCCTTCGCGATCGGGTCGAACGTCGGGTTGGTCACCGCGTGCGAGACGCGCCCGCCCACGACGTGGTACCTGCGGCCCTCGATCGTCGCCCACTGGACGCAGCGCGGTCCGAGCTTCGGGTCGAGGTGGCGCGTGAAGGCGTCGAGGGCCTCGTAGTAATGGTTGTCGGCGTCGAAAGCGGGGTAGGGGAGCGGGCTCACGCGGGCGTCCTCCGGCCGCGACAGCATACCCGAGCCGTTGGGAAGAGCGCGCCCTGCCGACAGGCGACGGCGCTGGCGCCGGCGTTATCCTCCCCGCGCCAAGACTGGCGGGGGGAATGACGTGGGCATCGCCCGGGCCAGGTCGCCGGGTTCCGGAGGCGTCGCGCGCCTCGCGTTGGGGGTGCTCGCCGTGCTCGGCGCGCTGTGCGCCGCGGCGCCGCGCGCCGGTGCGCATGCGATTCTCGTCGAGGCGACGCCCGCCGACGCGGCGCGGCTCAGCGAAGCTCCCGCGCAGCTCGTGCTGCGCTTCAACAGCCGCATCGAGCACAAGCTCTCGCGCGCTACGCTGGTCGCCGGCGAGCAGCGCCGCCCGCTCACGCCCGACGCCGACGCGCCGCCCGACCGTCTGATCGCCCCGCTGCCGGCCCTGGGCCCAGGAAGCTACACCGTGGAGTGGCAGGTCCTGTCGGTCGACGGACACCGCGTCGCCGGCAAGCTGGGCTTCACGGTCGCCGGCCCGAGCTGAGCCGTGGCCGCGATCCTCGGCCTGCTCGACTTCCTCCACGCGATCCTCGCCGGCCTCACCGGGATCGGGGCGGCGCTGGCGATCGGCGGCGTGGCGTTCGCGGCGGCGGCGCTCGGCGCCGGCAACGCGTCGCTCGCGCGCTTCGCGCGGCGCAGCGCGCGCGCGGTCGCCTGCGGCGGCGCGCTCGTCGTGCTGGGCGAGGCGTCCCACCTCGGCCTCACGATGCTCGCGGTCCGGGACAGCTCGTCGGAGTGGCTGGGCGCGGTGTTCGAGGCGTCGTTCTTCCGGGCCTACGTGGCGGGCATGGCGTCGGGCACCGTCTGCGCCGTGGCAGCGGCGCGCCTCGCCGCCGACGGGCAGCGGCGCGGCGCTCGCGCGGCCGCGGCGCTCGGCGCGCTGGGGATCGCGATCGGCGGCGCCTTCACGAGCCACGCGGCGGGCTGGCTCGGCGAGCGGGCGCCGCTCTTCGCGCTCGACGCGGTCCACCGCGCGGCGGCCTACGCCTGGCTCGGCGGCGTCGCGCACCTGGTGCTGTTCGGCGCGGCGCGGCCGAACCCGGTCGAGCTCAAGGCCGTGCTGCCGCGCGCGGCGCGGCTGTTCGCGGGCTGCGTCGGGACGCTGGTGGCGGTCGGACTGGCGCTCGCCGTCCCCTACGTCGGGGAACCGGACGCGCTGCTCGGCAGCTCCTACGGGCTGCTGCTGCTCGCGAAGCTCTTCCTGCTCGGCTGCCTGCTCGGCGTCGCGGCGCTCAATCACCGATCGGTGTCGCGGATCACGCGCGGGGAGGGTGCGGCGGACCTCTCGCTGTGGCGCTTCGCGGAGCTCGAGCTCGGGCTCGGCCTCGCCGCGCTGTTCGTGGCGGCGACGCTGGCCTCCACACCGCCCGGCGTGGACGTGCGGGGGCAGCTCGCGACGGCCGCCGAGGTGGGGCACGTGTTCGCCGAGGGATGGCGCAACCTCGCGGCGCTCGGCTGGCACGGCATCGACCTGCGCGTGGTCGGCGTCTCGATCTTCAACCACCGCTTCTCCGGCCTGCTGCTCACCGCGATGGCGCTGCTGGCGATCGCGGAGCGCGCGGGGCTGGCGCGCTGGGCGCGCAACTGGCCGCTGCTGCTGCTCGTGCTCGGGGGCTTCGTGATGGTGCATAGCGAGCGGCAGGCCTGGCCGTTCGGCCGCATCGGCTTCGTCGAGAGCTTCACGGATCCGGAGATCGTGCAGCACCGCCTCGCGGGCGCGCTGGTGATCGGCTTCGCGTTCTTCGAGTGGGCGGTGCGCACCGGGCGCCTCGCGCCAGCCCGCGCCGGGCTCATCTTCCCCGCGGTGTCGCTGCTCGGCGGAGGGCTGTTGATCGTCCACTCGCACGCCGGCATCGGCTTGAAGGACGAGCTGCTGCTCCAGCTCACGCACCTGCCGATCGCGATCCTCGGCATCGTGGCGGGGGCGTCTCGCTGGCTGGAGCTGCGGCTCCCGACGCGCGAGGGGCGCTGGATCGGCTGGCTGTGGCCCCCTGCGCTGCTGGCGGTCGGCCTGATCCTGCTCGGGTATTGGGAGCCGCCGCGGGCGGTTCCGGACCCGCGCGACGCGCGCCTCGCGCCGCCCGCGTTCGCGGCGCTCGGGGGCACCGCGCTGCCGGCTGCCGGCCGGCTTCTTGCGAGCCCTCCCCCCAGCGTGTAGATAGGCGCCGGAGCGAGCGAATGCGCTGCTCGCGGGGGGGTGGCATGAGGCGATCTGCGCTCGGCGCGGCCCTGTTCGGGCTGGCGCTCCTGGCGTGCGGTCCGGACAAGGGCGGCTCGGGCGCCGCCGGGGGCGCGGGCAAGGACCCGATCCGCGTCGGCCATTTCGCGTCGCTGACCGGCGACACGGCGACCTTCGGACAGAGCACCGACCGCGGGATCCGCATGGCGGTGGCCGAGCTGAACGCCGCCGGCGGCGTGCTCGGGCGCCCGATCGAGGTGATCACCGAGGACGACCGCTCGGTGACCGAGGAGGCGCGCAGCGCCGCGCAGAAGCTGATCCAGCGCGACCGCGTGGTCGCGCTGCTCGGCGAGGTGGCGTCCTCGCGCTCGCTCGCGGCCGCACCCGAAGCGCAGCGCGCCGGCGTGCCGATGATCAGCCCGGCGTCCACCAACCCGCGCGTCACCGAGGTCGGCGACGACATCTTCCGCACCTGCTTCATCGACCCGTTCCAGGGCGCGGTGATGGCGCGCTTCGCGCACGACGACCTGAAGGCGAAGCGCGTCGCGATCCTGTTCGACTTCAAGCAGGATTACTCGGTCGGCCTCGCCGACTTCTTCCGCAAGACCTTCAAGGCCCTGGGCGGCGAGGTCGTCGCCGACGAGCGCTACACGAGCGGCGACATCGAGTTCCGCGCGCAGCTCACCACGATCCGCGGCGCGGCGCCGGACGCGATCTTCGTGCCCGGCTACTACACCGAGGTGGGTCTGATCGCGAAGCAGGCGCGCGAGCTCGGCATCACGGTCCCGCTGCTCGGGGGTGACGGCTGGGACTCGGAGAAGACGCTCGAGATCGGCGGGCCGGCCGTCGAGGGCGACTACTTCTCGACCCACTACGCGGCCGACTCCGACGACCCGCACGTGCAGGAGTTCGTGAAGCGCTACCAGGAGCAGAACAAGCAGGTGCCCGACGCCATGGCGGCGCTGGGCTACGACGCGGCGCGCATCCTCGCCGACGCGCTGGCGCGCGCCGGCAGCACCGACGGGCCGGCGCTGCGCAAGGCGCTCGCCTCGACCCAGGACTTCGCGGGCGTGACGGGCCGCATCACGATCGACGAGCAGCGCAACGCGGTGAAGGACGCCGTCGTGCTGAAGATCCAGGATGGGCGCTTCCGCTACCACCGCACCGTCTCGGCCAAGTAGCGCGTGGAGAACCTGCTCCAGCAGCTCGTCAACGGCGTCGCCTGGGGCTCGATCTATGCGCTCGTCGCGCTCGGCTACACCATGGTGTACGGCGTGCTGAAGCTGATCAACTTCGCCCACGGCGAGGTCTACATGGTGGGCGCCATGACCGGCTTCTACACGGCGCGCGCGCTCGGTCTCGCCAACCGGCCGTCCGGGCTGGGGCTCGCCGCCACGCTGCTCGCCGCGATGGCGACCTGCGCCGCGCTCGGCGCCACCATCGAGCGCGTCGCCTACCGGCCGCTGCGCCACGCCCCGCGCCTGGCGCCGCTGATCACGGCGATCGGCGTCTCGCTGCTGCTGCAGAACACGGGACAGCTCGTGCTCGGCGCGGACCCGAAGTTCTTCCCGCCGCTGCTCGCCTCGCACGAGATGCTGCGGGTCGGCTCGCTGGCGGTGTCGAACATCCAGCTCACGGTGCTGGCGACGGCGCTCGCCCTGATGGCCGGGCTCGAGCTGGTGGTGATGCGCACGCGCGTCGGCCGCGCGATGCGCGCCGTCTCGCAGGACGCACCCGCGGCGGCGCTGATGGGCGTCCCGGTCGACCGCATCATCCAGCTCACCTTCGTGCTCGGTTCGGCGCTGGCCGGGGCGGCCGGGATCCTGGTCGGCCTCTCGAACCCGAAGATCGACCCGCTGATGGGCCTGATGCCGGGCCTCAAGGCGTTCGTGGCGGCGGTGCTCGGCGGGATCGGCAGCATCCCCGGCGCGATGGTGGGCGGGCTGCTGCTGGGCGTCGTGGAGACGCTGGTGGCCGGTTACCTGTCGAGCACCTATCGCGACGCGATCGCGTTCGTGATCCTGATCGCGATCCTGCTCTACCGGCCGACCGGCCTGTTCGGCTCGGCGCAGCCGGAGAAGGTCTGAGTGCGGGGGCGCTCGGGCGCGGCGCTCGGCGCGCTGGGGCTGGCGTTCGTGCTGCTCGAGTGGGTGCTGCCGCACGCACTGAATCCCTACTATCTGACGATTCTGACACGAATCGGCGTCGCCATCGTGGCGGCCGTGAGCCTGCAGCTGGTGAGCGGCTTCACCGGGCAGTTCTCGATCGGGCACGCCGGCTTCATGGCCGTCGGCGCCTACGCGTCCGCGGCGCTGAGCGTCTACCTGGGCGCGGGATGGCTCGCGAGCCTGGCGGCCGTCGTGCCCGCGCCGCTGGCGCGCGCGCTCTACTACCCGCTCCCGCTGCTGGCCGGGGGCGCGCTGGCGGCCGGCGCGGGCCTGCTGGTCGGGATCCCGACGCTGCGCCTGCGCGGCGACTACCTGGCGATCGCGACGCTCGGTTTCGGCGAGATCATCCGCGTGCTGATCCTGAACGTCGACGCGGTGGGCGGAGCGCGCGGATTCGCGCTCACCGCCGCCTCCGGCGTCGACCTGCGCTACGACGACCTCGGCGCGATCTACGCGGTGGTGCTGGCGTCGGTCGCGGTGATCGCGCGCCTGGCGTACTCGAGCGCGGGACTCGCGTTCCGGGCGGTGCGCGAGGACGAGATCGCGGCCGAGTCGATCGGCGTCCCGACCACGCGCGTCAAGGTGCTGGCGTTCGTCGTGTCGAGCTTCTTCGCCGGCGTGGCGGGTGCCGTCTTCGCGCACAGCGAGGGCTACATCCACACCAACAGCTTCGGCTTCGTGCGCTCCTTCGAGATCATGGTCTTCGTGGTGCTCGGCGGGCTCGGCTCGATCACCGGCGCGGTGCTCGCGGCGACGGCGTTGACCGCGGCGCCCGAGCTGCTGCGCGGCTTCGGCGAGCTCCGCATGATCGTCTACTCGTTGGGCCTGATCGCGGTGATGATCCTGCGCCCGCAGGGGCTGCTCGGCGCGCGCGAGCTCGATCCGGCTCGCTGGCTCGCGCGCTGGCGGGAACGGCGTGCCGCTGCTTGAGCTCGAGGGCGTGACGCTGCGCTTCGGCGGGCTCAGGGCGGTCTCGGAGCTCGACTGGCAGGTCGAGCGCGGGGCGGTGGCCGCGCTGATCGGCCCGAACGGCGCCGGCAAGACGACCGCGTTCAACCTGGTGACGGGCGTCTACCCGCCGAGCGAGGGCTCGGTGCGCTTCGACGGCCGCGAGATCGGCGGTGCGCCGCCCCATCGCATCGCCGGGCTCGGCGTCGCGCGCACCTTCCAGAACATCCGCCTGTTCCGCGGCCTCAGCGCGCTCGAGAACGTGGTGGCGGCGCTCGCCGCCGCGCACCGCCCCGGCCTCGCCGAGGTGCTGCGCGCGCCGGGCTGGCAGGCGCGCGAGCACGCGCTCGTCGCGCGGGCGCGCGAGCTGCTCGGCCGCCTCGGGCTCGAGCGCTACGCGGAGGCGCGCGCGGACGCGCTCCCTTACGGCGAGCAGCGCCGGCTCGAGATCGCGCGCGCGCTGGCCACCGCGCCCAAGCTGCTGCTGCTCGACGAGCCGGCGGCCGGCATGAACCCCGCCGAGAAGGACGAGCTGCGCGACCTGGTCGCCCGGCTGCGCGGCGACTTCGGCCTCACCATCGTGTTGATCGACCACGACGTGCGCTTCGTGATGGGGCTGTGCGAGCGCATCACGGTGCTCGACCACGGCGAGAAGATCGCCGAGGGCGCGCCCGAGGCGGTGCGCAGCGACCCGCGCGTGATCGAGGCCTACCTCGGCGTCGACGTGCCGGCATGAGGACGCTGCTGCGCATCGAAGACCTCGAGGTGCGCTACGGCGCGATCCAGGCGCTGCGCGGCGTGAGCCTCGAGGTGCACGGCGGCGAGATCGTGACGCTGATCGGCTCCAACGGCGCCGGCAAGTCGACGCTGCTGCGCGCGATCTCCGGACTGGTGCGCCCGAGCCAAGGACGCATCCTCCTCGAGGACGTCGACGTGACCGGGGACCGCCCGCACGCGATCGTCGGCATGGGCTGCTCGCAGGTGCCCGAGGGCCGCCGCATCTTCGCGAGTCTGTCGGTGCTCGAGAACCTGCAGATGGGCGCCTACCCACGGCGCGGCGTCGAGTCCGAGGGACTCGCGCGCGTGCTCGGCCTGTTCCCGCGGCTGCGCGAACGGCTGCGGCAGCCGGCGGGCACGCTCTCGGGCGGCGAGCAGCAGATGCTCGCGATCGGCCGCGCGCTGATGGCGGAGCCGGTCCTGGTGCTGCTCGACGAGCCGTCGCTCGGCCTGGCGCCGCGGTTGGTGGCGCAGATCTTCGAGATCGTCCAGGCGGTGAACGAGCAGGGGACCACCGTCGTGCTGGTCGAGCAGAACGCGCGCCAGGCGCTGCGCGTCGCGCAGCGCGGCTACGTGCTCGAGACGGGGGTGATCGCGCTCGCCGGCGCGGCGGCGGAGCTCGCGCGCGACGAGCGCGTGCGGCGCGCCTACTTGGGAGAGGCCGAGGGCAGCGCCGCGCCGGCCTGAGCGCGGCGCCGGCGCCGGTCGTCCCACTCCAGGACGGCCGGCAGCACGACGACGTAGCACACCAGCGTCACGAACACGCCGAGCGTGAGCAGCTGGCCGAGCGCCGCCATGCCGCGGTGCGGCGCGAAGCCGAGGCTGGCGAAGCTCGCGATCGTGGTGAGCGCCGAGAAGAACACCGCGCGCGCCGTGCTGGTGGCGAGCACGTCCACCTCGTCCGGTGCGCTGCGGTGCTGGTGCACCAGGTGCACGCCGCTGTCGATGCCCATCCCGAGCAGCATCGGCAGCACGATCACGTTGGCGAAGTTGAAGGGCTGGTCGAACAGCACGAGCAGCGCGCAGATGAACAGCGCGGCGAGCGCGAGCGGAAAGAAGGCGAGCAGGGTGTCCCAGGGATTGCGCCAGAGCACGAGCAGGAAGAGCGCGCCGAGCGCGAAGGCACCGATCAGCGCGTGCTGGAGCGCGCTGACCGTGACGCGCCCCCAGCCGACCAGGCTCACCGCGGGGCCGGTCGCGTCGGGCGCGACCGCCTGCACCGCGTCGACGAAGTTCGTGAGCGCAGCGCTCTCCTTGACCGAGCCCTTCGGATACACGGTGACCCGCGCGCGGCCGTCGGGCGCGAGCATGCGGTCGCGCAGCGCGGGCGGGAGGTTCTCGAGCGTGACCTGCTCGGGCGAGATCGCGCGCGAGAGCTCGCGCAGCTGCTCGGGCAGCGAGCCCACCACGTTCTGCGCGAGCAGCGCGTAGGCGTCCGCCTGCGCCGGGGCGGGCGCGGCCTGCTCGAGAAAGCGCTGGATCGCGGCGCGCAGACGCGCCGCGGCGGCCGCGAGCCGCGCGTCGCTCGGCGCGGGGCCGTCGAGCGCGGCGGCGAGGCGCTCGAGCGCCGCGCGCTGCGCCGCCTGCGTCGGCGGCTCGCCGCGCGGCGCGATCGGCGGCAGGAACAGCGCGGTGTCGGCCAGCAGGGCGCGCTTCTGATCCTGGTCGCGCGGCACGTAGTCGGCGGCGGTGATCGCGTGGTCGACGGCGTGCAGGCCGGCGAGGCGCTTCGCGAGCAGCTGCGCCGCCTCGAGGTTCGGCGCCACCACGTCGATCGTCCACGGCGAGCTGTGGCCGCGCGTCAGCAGGTCCTCGAAGGCCTGCACCGACTCGGTGCTGGGATCGCGCAGGTTCACGGGATTGTGGTCGAAGTGCGCGCGCGGCAGCAGGCAGAGCGCGCCGAGCGCGAGCGCGAAGGAGGCCAGCCGGATCGGTCGGGCGAAGCGCAGCGGCAGGTGCTCGAGCCGGCGCGCCCACGGCAGCGGCTTCGCCGCGCGCAGGCTCGGGCGCTCGGGGGCGCCCACTGCGAGCAGCGCCGGCAGCACGGTCAGCGTGCAGAACAGGCTCGCGAAGATCCCGGCCGCGGAGATCAGCCCGAGCTCCGCCACGCCGCGGTAGTCGGTCGGCAGGAAGACCAGGAAGCCGATCGAGGTGGTCCCGGCGCTGGAGATCAGCGAGCCCCCGATCGCGAGGCCGCTCTGCTCGATCGCCTCGCGCCGGGAGCGGCCGCTCGCCACCAGCTCGGCGTAGTGCATGCAGAGGTGGATCCCGAACTCGCCGCCCAGCGCCACGATCAGCACGTTGAAGGCGGCCGAGATCTGGTTCAGGTGTCCCACCGCGGCGGCGGCGAAGGCGTTGCTCAGGAAGATCGAGACGATCAGGCTGCCGACCAGCGCGAACAGGATGCGCAGCGAGGGCAGCGCGAAGAACGAGACGATCGTGAAGAGCACGAGCGACACCGCCGCGACGAGCTTGCCCTGCCACGCGACGGCGAGCTGCTCCTCGTAGTTGAGCACCGGGTCGCCCGTCACGCGGATGCGGATGCCGTGGTCGGCGTCGAGCCGCAGCTCGCGCGCGGCGTCGCGGATCAGCTTCACGGCAGGAGCGGCGGCGAGCAGGTCGGCGAAGTCGAGGTTGGCCTTGACGGCCACCAGGCGGTGGCGTCCCTCCTCGGAGACCTTGCCTCCGATCAGCGCGTCGCCCCACGGGTCGGGGGAGGCGCGGCCGTTCGCAGTGGCTTCGAGCGCGGTGCTGACGCGGTCCAGCGCACCGCCGAGGTCCATGCCGACGTCCGTGCCGCCGCGCTGCACCTCGAGCGCGCTCCCCAGCAGATCGGCGATGCCGACCACGCTCGCATCGCGCGAAAGCTCGCCGAGGAAGGGCTGGACCCGCGCGAGCCGGTCCGAGAGCTCCTCGAGCTGGGGCAGCTCGAGGAACAGCAACTGGTTGCGGTCGAAGAAGGGCCCGCCGTCCGGGACGTCGACCTGGGGAAACAGCTCGGGATGGCTCGCGAGCCGCTCGGCGAGCGCGTTGGCGGCGTGCGCCGCCGCGACCCCGCTGTCTGCGTCCACCACGACGAAGATCGCGTCGTCGGTGTTGCGGAAGGTGTGCTGGAACGCCTTCAGCCGCACCAGGAACGGCACGTCGGGCGAGATCATCGCCTCGGGGTCGGAGTTGACGCCGAGCGTCAGCGCCGCGTACACGCCGAGCACGAGCGTCGCGACCGCGCTCGCGAGCGCGACGGCCAGCGCGTGGCGGTCGACGCCGCCCATCCAGCGCGCGACCGCCCCGCTGAGGCGGGCGTCGAAGTCCTGGGACACGGCTCTGCGGCTCCCCCCGGCGCGACGCACGGGCCGGCCGCAGTGGATAGCAGATCGCCGCGTGCCTCAGGCGCGCGATCCCGAGGGCTTTGCTGACGACCCGTCAGCCCGTGCGCGCGCCGCCAGCTGCTCGGCGAAGGCGAGCGCCAGGCGCGTCGATCCGAGCAGCTCGTCCTCGTGCCGAAACACCGCATCCGGCCCGAGGCTCGCGATCGCGCCCGCCCGCTCGAGCGTGCCGTACAGGCCGGGACGCACGCCCGAGAGCACCAGCCGCCCGCCGCGCGCGCGGGCCTCGCGCGCCACCTGCACGAGTGCCTCGGCGGTCGTCGCGTCCAGGTTGTAGGCGTGCGTCAGCCGCAGCACCACGAAGCGCGCGCCGTTGCCGAGCAGCTCCCGGAGGCGGCGTTCGAGCACCTCGGCCGCGGCGAAGAACAGCTCGCCCTGCAGCGCGATCGCGACCACCTCACCGGCGTGCGAGGGGTGCAGCGGCTTCTCGAAGAGGTGGCCGCCGGGGCCGGCCTCGAGCAGCGCCAGCTTGAAGCCCTCGGCGCGGCGCAGCGCCTGGGCGATCGCCACCGCGATCCCCGCGAACAGCGCGTACTGCAGGTGCTGCACCAGCAGCACGCCGAGGAAGGTCGTGAGCAGCGCCGCGCGGTCGGCGGTGGTCGTCTTCAGCACCAGCCGCAGGCGGCTCACGTTCACGAGCTTGAGCCCGATGTGCACCAGCGTTCCGGCCAGCGTCGCGATCGGGATGTAGTTCGCGGCGGGCGCGAAGGCCAGCACGATCGCGAGCACCAGCAGCCCGGAGAAGATGCACGAGAGGCGCGTGACGGCGCCCGCCTCGAAGTTGACCGCGCTGCGCGTGAACGAGCCCGACGAGGCGAAGCCGCCGATCAGCGCGGCGCCGAGGTTGCAGACCCCTTCGCCGACCAGCTGGCGGTTGGCGTCGAAGGCGTGGCCGACGCGCGCCGCGAGCACCTTGCCGATCGCGATCGCCTCGACCGCGCCGAGCAGACCGAGGGCGAGCGCGGGGCCGAGCATCGCGTTCGCGCTGTCGCGGTCGAAGGCGGGCCAGACCAGGGCCGGCAGCGCGCGCCGCAGCGGCTCGATGTCGCGCACCAGCGCGAGCTTGCGCGCGCCCTGCGCCGCCTCTCCGAGGCCGAGCGCCCAGGCGACCGCCGTTACGAGCATCACCGCGAGGAACGGCGCCGGGATGCGGCGGCCGGCGCGCCGCTCGACGGCCTGCAGCGCGCGCACGATCGCAAAGGTCGCGCCGCCGGCCGCGAAGGCGACGAGGTTCGCGCGGTCGAGCGAGAGCAGGGCGCGGATCAGGTCGAAGACCACGTTGGAGGGTGGCTTCCAACCTGCGATCGTCTGCACCAGCGCGCCCTTGCCGAGCCCGAGCAGGGCCGGAAGCTGGTTGATCGCGATGTAGATCCCGGCGCCGGCCGTGAAGCCGGTCAGCACCGCCTCGGACACGAAGCGCGTGAAGCGCCCGAGCCGCAGCAGCGCGGCGAGCAGCTGGACCGCTCCGATCAAGGCGGTGACGAGCACGATCATCGCCACCGGGTCGCCGCCCGCCGCGAAGCGACCCGCATTGGCGGCGAGCAGCACCGACATCGCGTTGGTCGGGCCGTTCACGAGGAACTCGGAGCTGCCGAATGCGGCGCCGAGGATCGAGGCGGCGACGGCGGCCCAGATGCCGGCGGCGGGGGGCATGCCGGCGATCAGCGCGTAGGCCATCGCCTGAGGGACCGTGAACAGCGCCACCGTCAGCGCCGCGACGGCGTCGCGGCGCGCGAGCGCCACTCCGTAGCCGCGTGCGACTACGCCGAACGGGGACCAGCGCTCGATCGGCGTCGGAGATGCCACTCGGGTCGACTCCGCAAGGCGGCGCTTGATAGCACAGTGAGCCCCGGCTCCCGGCTGGCAGCGCCGCTTCCCGTGGGGACGGCGTGGGAAATCTGCACGCGCCGGCGCGGAATCCCCTCGGCCGCCCGGTGCATCTGTGCCAGAATGCGCCGGGGGCGTGACGCCCGGCAGTCGTCCGACAAACTCGCTGGAGCGCTGGGCTTCGACTTGGGGGAAGCGATGGTGAAGGCGTGGCTTCGCATCGCCGCTGCGGTGGCAGCGGTGCTCGTGACGGCGGCGGGGCCGGCGTCGGCCATGCGCCCGCGCACGCACGAGGCGGTGGGCTTCCAGCTCTTCGAGAGCCCGCAGGTGAACCCGCTGCTGCTCTCGGCCGATGGGAGCCGGCTCTTCGTCGCGGACACCACGGCGAACCTGGTCGGCGTGGTCGACCTCGCCAATCGCTGGGAGATGTTCACGATCCCGGTGGGCGTCGATCCGGTGAGCCTGGCGCTGCGGCCCGGATCGAGCGAGCTCTGGGTGTCGAACCACGTCTCCGACACGATCAGCGTGATCGACACGGCGACGGGCAGCCCGACGCAGTACCAGG
>Ga0335070_10001520_pt1 | contig 26889 bp, 26 predicted proteins | sample Lox_Sample_13_FD_206722 | JGI IMG/M metagenome (GOLD analysis project Ga0335070, IMG submission 206722) | Soil microbial communities from Loxahatchee National Wildlife Refuge, Florida, United States - Lox_Sample_1.3 | ecosystem: Environmental > Terrestrial > Soil > Wetlands | place: USA...
TGTTTGACGGAGACCTTGACCCGAGGTTCTGTCCCTCGGGGAAGGAAGGCTCCGCTGATGGGCCCGTCCACGGAAGTACCCCGTTGAACTTCTGGATCGCGGCGCTCGGGTGGTGATCGAGTCTGGCCGGCCGATCGCGCATGTCGCCCGTGACCTGGGGATCCCGCCGGAGACACTGCGCCGGCATGTGCGCCAGGTCGAGGTCACCGCATGGCGCACCTACCGCAAGCCGAACGGCCATTTCGAGCGTGTCGACGGAGAGATCAAGACCTGGGAGCTCGCCCGCTGCCTGCAGACGGCCTACCCGAACGAGCGCGATCCCGTGCGCTGCAACGTGGAGTTCTTCCTGCGGCTCCGGAACAAGATCGAGCATCGCTACGAGCAGCTGCTCGCAGGGGGTGAGTCCGGGAACTCGATCACCCACCCGGGGCCTCGGGAGCGGGCCCAGCGGCGAGGACCTCGAGCCCGAGCTCGTACGGCGGCGACCAGCCGTCGGCCCGGAGGCGCCCACATCCTGCTCGACGTGCCTCGGACACATTCACGCGAATCGGGCGATGCCCGCCCCGCCCGCGCGACCTACGGTGTCGTGCCGACCGTGGATGCGCTCTCCGAGGCCCTGCCGCTCGCGCTCAGCGCGGCGATCTACCCGCCGGCGCTGCTGGTGCTCCTCCTCCTGCTGACCGGCGCTCACCCGCGCCGCCTCGTGCTGGCGTACTTCGCCGGCGCGGCGCTGATGGTCGTCTGCGCCGGCCTCGCTGCCCTCGCGCTGATGACGGAGGCGGGCGCGACGACCGAGGACAGCCAGTCGGCCAGCGGCGGGGTCCAGATCGCCATCGGGCTGGCTTTGCTCGGGCTCGCGGCGTGGCTGTGGCACCGCCGCACACGCGACCCCGGCGAGCCGACAAGCAATGAGGGGCAGGAACCGAGCCGGATCGGCCTGTGGTCGCAGCGCGCGACCACGAGCCAGAAGTGGTCGTTCGTGCTGGGTCTTGCGATGTTCCTGCCCTCGCCGCTGTACCTCCTGGCCGTGCAGAACATCGCGAACAGCGGAAGTCCGGCGAGCTCGAACGTGCTCGCGGTGCTGATCTGCGCGATGGCGGTCCTGATCTTCGTGGAATGCACCGTGCTGGCGCTCTTCCTCAGGCCCGCGGATGTCGCCGCCGGGCTCGAGTGGACCCAGAGCTGGCTGACGCGCAATGGCTGGACGCTCGGGGCGATCGTAGCCTTCGCGGCGGGCGTCTACGCACTCGTTCAAGGGGTCGACACCTTGGCCTGAGGCGCAGGTCGCCCGCCACCCCGAGCCGGGCTGTGTTGAACTACGGATGCGCTCGAATGCCGGGCGGTCAACACTCAACCGATGTGGAGGAGCGCGCCATCAACGGAGGCGTTCCCATCGCACAGGGCCGCTCCTGCGTTTGAGCTGCTGGAGTCGAAGCTCCGCCCGCCCGCGCGTCGACGCCGGAACGTTCCTCGAGCGAATCTGATCGCTCGTCTGGAAGGCGCGCACGCGACGCCGATCGTCGTCGTGTCCGCCGGAGCCGGCTGGGGCAAGACGACGCTGCTCGCCCAATGGGCCTCGCGATCTCGACGGCCGTTCGCCTGGGTGTCGCTCGACGAGCGCGACAACGACCCGATGGTGCTGCTGTCGTATGTCGCGGTCGCACTCGATCGGGTCGCACCGCTCGATGCGAGCGTGTTCGAGGCGCTGGCATCACCCGGCGTCTCGGTCGAGGCGACGGTCCTGCCGCGGCTCAGTGCGGCGCTCACGAAGGTCGAATGCGAATCGGTCCTTGCCCTCGATGACCTGCACCTCATTGACGAGCCACGCTGTCGGGATCTGATCGCCGCGCTCGCCACGCACTTGCCGGCCGGCCTGCAACTGGTTGTCGCGACGCGCGGCGATTCGGCGATCCCCGTGGACGCCATCCGGCCCCAGGCGCTCGCGCTCGAGATCGGCGCCGACGAGCTCCGCATGAGTGAGCAGGAGGCGCGCCAGCTGCTGCGGGCGGCAGGCGTCGAGTCGACGGCTCAGCGGATCTCCGAGCTCCTCGAGCGCACGGAAGGTTGGCCGGCAGGGATCCATCTCGCCTCGCAGACGCCCGAACCCGGGGCTGCGCCGGCCGGCGGCGAACTCGCGAGTTCCAGGGACGATGACGTCGTGGCCGACTACCTGCAGGCCGAGGTTCTCGCCCACCTCTCCGCACACGAGCTTCGCTTCCTGACGACCACGTCGATCTTGGACCGCTTGTCGGGGCCGCTCTGCGATGCCTTGTTCGAGCGGCGCGGCTCAGCGGCGATGCTCGAGGCGCTCGCGCACGCGACGAAGTTCGTCGCTCCGCTGGACAGCGAGAGGAGGTGGTACCGGTGCCAGGGGCTCGTCCGCGAGTTCCTTCGCTCTGAGCTCAGCCGCAGTGCGCCGCAGCGCGAGCGCGAGCTCCACGCTCGGGCCGTGGACTGGTGCGCGGCCAACGGGCAGCCGGAGGACGCGATCGCCTACGCAGAGGAGTCCGGCGACGTCGAGCAAGTCGCGCGCCTCGTCGAGACGTTCGCGCTCGACATGTACTACAGCGGTCGCGTCGCCGTCGTGGAGCAGTGGCTCGACTGGCTGGACGCGCGCGGCGCGCTTGAGCGCCACGCGACCCTCGCCGTCCTCGGCAGCATGCTGGCAGCGGCTCAAGGACGCTCGGCGACCTCGGATCGACTGGCGGAGATCGCCGGGCGCGCACGCCAGGACCGGGAGTTGCCCGACGGCAGCGCCTCGATCGAGTCGTGGCGGATGCTGCTGCGCGCCAAGCGCTGCAGACAGGGCGTGGCGGCGATGCGTGCAGATGCCGAGTGCGCGGTCCGCACGCTCTCACCGACCAGTGCGCACCGACCGCACGCGCTCACGCTGCTCGGCATCGCGACGTTGCTGGCAGGCGACGTCGACGGAGCCGACGACCTGCTCTCCGACGCCGCCGAGGAAGGCGTCGCACTGCGGGCTCCCGGCACCGCCGCGGTCGCGCTCGCCGAGCGCGCCGGCGTCGCGCTCGAACGCGAGGCATGGGCCGGCGCCCAGGAGCTCGTCGACCGCGCCATCGGACTGATCGAGAGCACGAAGGCCGACGCCTACCCGAGCGGCGCGTTCATCTACGCCACGGCCGCGCGCGTCGCGGATCATGACGGCGCCGCCGAGCGCGCGGGCGAGCTGCTCACACGTGCGCGGCTCCTACGGCGACAGCTGACCCACGCGCTCCCCTACCTGGCCGTCCAGGCTCGGCTCCAGCTCGCACGGGCCGACCTGGCACGCGCCGAAACCGGTGACGCGAAAGCCGTGTGCGGCGAGATCGAGGTGCTCCTGCAGCGCCAGCCCGAGCTCGGGATTCTCCGCACCCGTGCCGGCGAGCTGCGCCGGAGCCTCCACGCGATCCTTGAACAGGCTCCGGCCATCTCGACACTGACGGCGGCGGAGCTGCGCCTGCTGCCTCACCTGGACAGTCAGCTCAGCTTCCGCGAGATCGGGGAGCGGCTCTACCTGTCCCGCCACACCGTGAAATCACACGCCGTGTCGATCTACCGGAAGCTCGGCGTCACCTCGCGCGCCGACGCCGTGGACCGCGCCTGCGCGCTCGGACTGCAATGAGCGCCACGCGCCCTCACGCTTCCTCGGCTCGCGAGGTGTCGAGCCGCGAGCCTGCGCAGGCGGCCAGACCTCGATCGCCGGTTGCGGTGCCGTTCGAAGTCGTGGAGTGGAAGCTCCACCCGCCGCGACCTTCCCCAGGGATGGTGCCGCGGACCGACCTGGTTGCGCGGCTCGAGGCTGCCTGGTCGTGGCCCGTGATCGAGGTCCGCGCCGGCCCGGGGTGGGGGAAGACGACGGTGCTCGCCCAGTGGGCACGCGTCTCGTCACGGCCGTTCGCGTGGGTGAACGTGGACGAGGGCGACAATGACCCCATCGTCCTGCTGACCTACGTCGCGACCGCGGTTTCGCGCGTCTCGATGATCGATGCCGCGGTGTTCGAAGCGTTGGCCTCGCCGGGCGTCTCGGTGGAAGCAACGATCGTGCCGCGGCTGGGGGCGGCGCTGGCCGCTCCCCCCGGCCCCCTCGTGCTGGTCCTGGACGATCTGCATGCGCTGGAGGACCGCTCCTGTCTGGACGCGGTGGCGGCACTTGCGGGCTTCGTCCGTGACGGTGCACAACTCGCCGTCTCGGGGCGCGGCGCGCCGGAGTTCCCTCTGGGCTCACGGCAATCCCCGCGCGCGGCACTGGAGCTCGGGCCAGACGATCTGCGCATGGACGCACGGGAGGCGCGCCAGCTGCTCGGTCGAGCCGGGGTGGGCATCGCAGCGGAGCTGGCGGATGGGCTCCTCGAACAGACGGAGGGCTGGCCCGCCGGCCTGTCTCTGGGTGCGATGTCGATCCGGGCCGAGCCCGACATGGCCCAGGCGGCGGGACGGTTCTCCGGCGCCTCTCGTGTGGTCGCGGACTACCTGTGGCCGGAGCTGCTGGCACACCTGTCCGCCGAGGAGCTTCGCTTTCTCACGCATACCGCTGTCCTGGACCGGATGTCCGGAGCGCTGTGCGACGAAGTGCTTGGGACGCGCGGCTCGAGCGCGCTGCTCGAGACGCTTGTAGGCTCAAACCTGTTCATCATTCCGCTTGACGAGGAAGGCCGGTGGTACCGCTACCACCATCTGTTCCAGGAGCTGCTCCGTGCTGAGCTGGAGCGATCCGAGCCGGAACTCGCCGCATCGCTGTACGCGCGAGCAAGCGCATGGTGCGAGGCGAACGCGCAGCCGGAAGCGGCGATCGGCTACGCGCAGGCGGCCGGCGACGTCGGGCGCGCGGCGCTGCTGATCGAGCGCTGGGCTCTGCCGACATATCGCAGCGGCCGCGTCGCGACGGTCGAGCGCTGGCTGGACTGGCTGGAAGAGCGGGGGGCGCTCGAGCGTCACACGGCGGTCGCCGCTCTCGGCGCGCTGCTGGCCGCACTGTTCGGCCACACGGCGAGGGCTGCACGGCTGGCCGAGCTCGCCGAGCGCAGCGGCATCGACGGCGTGAGCGACCCGGCGCCGGACACGCGGCTGCTCGTACTGCGTGCGCTGCACTGCCCAGCAGGAGTGGCGAGCATGCGGGCCGACGCGGAGCTCGCAGTCGGAACCGCCGAGCCGTCGAGTCCGTGGCGGGGGACGGCGCTGCTCGTGCTGGCGCTCTCACGGTGGCTCGACGGTCGCATCTCCGAGAGTGACGACCTGCTCGCCGACGCGGTCGAGCGGGGTGTCGAGTGGCAGGCTCCCGACACCACGATCGTGGCGCTCGGTGAACGTGCGGCGATCGCGATCGGGCGCGGAGCATGGGTCGAGGCGGAGGAATTCACCAACCGGGCTCTGGGGCTGATCGACCTGTGGCACGCCGGCGAGCACCCATGCAATGCCCTGGTCTGCGCGCTGGCGGCCCGCATCGCACTCCACCGCGGGAGAGCCCAGCGCGCCGACGAGCTCCTGGCCTGGGCGCAACGTCTGCGGCCGCAGCTCACCTCCGCGCTGCCCCACCTCGCCGTCCAGACACGCGCCGAGCTTGCGCGTGCATACATGGCCGTCCCGGACGCAGCCGGCGCCCGGACGATGCTGCGCGAAGTCGATGCGCTTCTGCGTCGTCGCCCCGATCTCGGGGCCCTGAACGCCCAGGTCGAGGAGGTGCGCGCGGCTCTCGCAACGCTCCGAGCGGACATCGCGGCCGCCTCGACCCTGAGCGCTGCCGAGCTCCGACTGATCCCCTCGCTCGCGACGCCTCTCTCCTTTCGGGAGATCGGTGAACGCCGCAACCTGTCGCGCCACACGGTGAAATCGCACACCGTGGCCATCTATCGCAAACTCGGCGTGTCCAGCCGCAGCGACGCCGTCGCACGCGCCCGCGAACTCGGACTGCTCTAGGCGGGTGCGCCGGACGCCGCCCCCGCGCGGCGCAACGGATTTCATCCCATCGGTGCGATGCAGCCCCACCGGGCCCATGCGACGCTCCGTTTCGTGCTGAGCCCCCGACGGTGCGATCAGCACCGGCGAGACACGTCGACGCGAGGAGGACCGGAAGATGGGACGAGGCCGACGCCAGCGCAGACGACGCGTCGCCGCGCTAGGCGGCGCAGCCATCGTGGCCAAGAAGCACCACGACAAGAAGGAAGCGGCTCAGCAGGAGCAGGCGCCCGCCGAGGACGCTCAGCCGGCCGATACCGGGACCGACGAGGCCGCGCCGGCGCCGCAGGCCGGCGCGATGACTCCGGAGACGCTGGACGAGCTCAAGGAGCTGGGTGAACTTCACGAGCAGCACGTGCTCACGGACGAGGAGTTCGAGAGCCAGAACGCGAAGCTGCTCGGCTCAGCCTGAGTGGACATCCAGTGGCCCGCGCGACCGCGGAGTCGACGGCGTCGACTCACGCTGCGAGCGCACGACATTCCAGCTGAAGCGCGGCGCCGAGCGCGCTGCAAGAGAGGAGACGTGTCATGAGCAACGAGGCCAGAGTCACAGGTTGGTGGCTGTTCGCCGGAATCCTGCTGCTGATCGCCGGCACGCTGAACATCATCTGGGGCATCGGAGCGATCAGCGACGCCAAGTTCTTCGTCGCCAACCAGAAGTACATCATCGGCAGCCTCCACACGTGGGGCTGGGTGACCCTGATCCTTGGTGTGATCGAGCTGACGGCGGGGCTGTCCCTGTTCGGCGGCGGCGGCTGGGGCCGATGGGTCGGCATCTTCGCGGCGGCGCTTGCGTCGATCAGCGCGCTGCTGTCGATCCCGGCCTACCCGTTCTGGTCGCTCTGCGTCTTCGCGCTGTCGATCATCATCCTGTACGAGCTCGCCAAGGCGCCCGAGCGCTCTGGGAGCGCGTAGCGGTCAGGCCTGGCACGAGCGCGATACACCAGTTCCGGCTCGCCGCGTCGCTGTGCGGCGTGGTGACCGGCCACCTCACCCGACGCGAAAGGGGCAGTCATGAGCGACGTACCTTCGAACACTCCCGTACTGGACACGATCCTGGCGATGACGGCAGAGTCCGTCTCGCGCTGCGGGCTCGACGACAATGCGCTGATCGCCGTGCGGATCGCGGCGCTCGCCGCAGTCGACGCGCCCGCTGAGTCGTATCTGGCGCACATCGGCTTTGCGATGGACTCCGGTGTCACCATCGAGCAGGTCCAGGACATCCTGGTCGCAGTCGCACCGATCGTCGGTACGCCGCGTACCTTGTCGGCCGCTGCGAACATCACCCAGGCGCTGGGGATCGTGATCGTCGCGGCCGAGGCCGAGCTCGAGGCCGAGGAGCAGGCGGAGTAGCGGGCGGAGCGGCACCGTGCCCGCAAGCACGCCCACGACGGTATCCGGGAACCACCGGCGGCTGTTGGCGCTGACGGCGCTCCTGCTGCTGGTGCTCGCCGTTGCGGGCGCGGTGGCGATCGCCGCAGATGCCTTTCCGCGCGGGCTGCTGGTAGTGGCGTTCGTGGCGATCGCCCTGCCGCTTGCATGGTATGGCGCGCTGCGCGAGGGCGCGCGGCGCTGGGTCGGCCTGATCCTCGCCGGCGTGCTGCTCGTGGCCGTGGTCGTGATGATGGTCGTCGAGGGTCCGCTGCTGGCCGAGCTGGCGGTGGTCGTTGCGCTGGCCCTGTCGATCAGCTCCGCCCGGGCGGTGTTCACCGTCCGGGCGGAGCTTCCGGCCGCGCCGCGGCCCGAGCACGCGGTCGTCTTCTGGAACCCGAAGGCCGGCGGTGGCAAGGCCGAGAAGGCGCACCTCGATCGTGAGGCCCGCGCGCGCGGGATCGAGGCGGTGGAGCTGAAGCTGGGCGACGACCTCGCGGCGCTCGTCCACGAGGCGGTCGCCCGCGGCGCGGACGCGCTCGCGGCCGCCGGCGGTGATGGCACACAGGCGATCGTCGCCACCGCCGCAGCCGAGCATGGGCTGCCGTACGCCTGCATCCCGGCCGGGACGCGCAACCACTTCGCGCTCGATCTCGGCGTCGACCGCGACGACGTCGTCGGCGCGTTGGACGCCCTGGTCGACGGCCGCGAGCGGCGGGTCGACCTCGCCGAGGTCAACGGCAAGGTGTTCGTCAACAACGTCTCGCTCGGTCTGTACGCAGAGGCCGTCCAGCGGGAGGGCTACCGGGAGGCCAAGCTGCGCACGATCGCCAAGACCGTGCCGGACACCCTGGGCCCCGACGGCAAGCCGCTCGACCTGCGCTGGGAGGGGCCCGATCACCGCGAGCACGTCTCGGGCGCGGTGATCCTCGTCTCCAACAACCCCTACCGCATGCGCCCGGTGGGCGGCGGGACGCGACCGAGGATGGACAGCGGCGAGCTCGGTGTCGCGGTCTTCGAGCCCGGGCGGGGCAACGGCCGCGCTCCGTGGCTGCAGTGGGCGGTCCGCGAGTTCGAGGTGCGCTCCAAGAGCCCCGTCCCGGGCGGCCTCGACGGCGAGGCCGTCGTCCTGGAGGCCCCGGTGCGCTTCACCAGCCGACCGGGTGCGCTCACGGTCCGCATCGCCCCCCACCACCCCGGCGCCTCACCGTCCGCCGATCTGCCCGTCTCTCCGGCGGATGCATTGCGCCGTCTCGTCGCGGTGGCCGCCGGCCACGAGGATTGACGGAAAGGAGCCATCCGTGAGCCATGCGAAGCACGGCGAGGGCGATGACGGGCAGGCCGTCGAGAAGCTCGGCCGCAAGCGCTACAACAAGGAGCTCGCTCGACTGCAGGGCGAGCTGGTCCGTCTCCAGCAGGCGGTCGTGCGCGACGGGCTCAAGGTCCTGATCGTGTTCGAAGGCCGTGACAGCGCCGGGAAGGGAGGGGTCATCAAGCGGATCACCGAGCGCGTGAGCCCGCGCGTGTTCCGCGTCGTCGCGCTCCCGGCACCGACCGAGCGCGAGAAGAGCCAGATGTACATCCAGCGGTACCTCTCCCATTTCCCGGCCGCCGGAGAGGTCGTGATCTTCGACCGCAGTTGGTACAACCGCGCGGGGGTCGAGCGCGTGATGGGCTTCTGCTCGCAGGACGAGGTCCACCGGTTCCTGCGGCTCGCGCCGTTTGTCGAGCGGGGGATCGTCGACTCCGGCACCACCCTGCTGAAGTACTGGCTCGAGGTCAGCCCGCAGGAGCAGACACGGCGACTGCAGTCACGTGTCACGGACCCGCGCAAGATCTGGAAGCTGTCACCGATGGACCTCGAGTCCTACAACCGCTGGGACGACTACACCCGCGCCCGCGATGACATGTTCGACGCGACGGACACCGATTTCGCCCCCTGGTACGTCGCGGACTCCAACGACAAGAAGCGCGCTCGTCTGAATATCATCAGTCACATCCTCGAGCACGTCCCGCACACCCCGCCGTCGCGTGAGCCTGCCACGCTCCCGCCGCGCGAAGAACCTGCCGAAGCCCCCGCTCGGGTTCACCACTACGTCCCCGAGAAGTACTGACGCTCGTCGCTGACCTTCACGCGTGACCAGGAGCGCAGCCCGAACGGCTACCGGAGTCGTGCTCGCGACGCTGGCCGCGGGCCAGTTCGTCATGGCGCTCGACACGACCGTCATGAACACGGCGATCGCGACGGTCGCCAAGGATCTCGACACGACCGTGACCGGGGTCCAGACCGCGATCACCATGTACACGCTGGTGATGGCCTCGCTGATGATCACCGGCGGCAAGGTCGGCGAGCTCGTAGGGCGCAAGCGCGCGTTCACGATCGGCTGCGTGATCTACGCCTGCGGGTCGCTGACGACGGCGCTGTCGCAGAGCCTGACGATGCTGCTGATCGGCTGGTCGGGGCTGGAGGGCCTGGGCGCGGTCCTGATCATGCCCGCGATCGTCGCGCTCGTCGCCTCGAACTTCAGCAGGCCCGAGCGCCCGCGCGCGTACGGTCTCGTGGCGGCCGCCGGCGCGATCGCGGCCGCGCTCGGGCCGCTGATCGGCGGCATCTTCACGACCTACGCGTCGTGGCGCTGGGTCTTCGCCGGCGAGGTCGTGATCATCGGGGCGATCCTGCTGTTCGCCCGGCGCGTCGCCGACACGCCGCCGGCCGAGGACGTCAAGCTCGACTGGATGGGCACCGCGCTGTCGGCGCTGGGCCTGGGCATGATCGTCTTCGGCATCCTCAAGTCGGGGGCCTGGGGCGTGGTGCAGCCCAAGCCGGGGGCGCCGGAGTGGCTGGGGCTCTCGCCGGTGTGCTGGCTGCTGCTGGGCGGGTCGGTGGTGCTGGTGCTGTTCCTGCTCTGGGAGCAGCGCCGCGTCGAGCGCGGAGAGGGCGCGCTGCTCGACCCCAAGCTGCTGCGCAACGTGCAGATGCGCTCTGGAGTGCTCTCGTTCCTGTTCATGTTCCTCGTGCAGGCCGGGACGTTCTTCGTCATGCCGCTGTTCCTGTCGGTGGCGCTCAGCCTGTCGGCGGTCGAGACCGGCGTGCGGCTGCTGCCGATGTCGATTCCGCTCCTGCTGTTCGCCGTCGGAGTCCCCAAGTTCCTGCCCGACGCCAACCCGCGACGCGTGGTCAACGCGGGCTTCCTGCTGATCTTCACCGGACTGGTGCTGCTGGTCGCCCTGCTCGACGTCGGCGACGGGCCCGAGGTCATCACCGGGCCGCTGCTGCTGATCGGCTCGGGCCTGGGCTCGATGGCCTCGCAGCTGGGCAGTGTCACCGTGTCGGCGGTCCCCGACGAGCAGAGCGGCGAGGTCGGCGGCATCCAGAACACCGGCACCCAGCTGGGCGCGTCGCTGGGGACCGCGCTCGCCGGCGCGATCCTCATCTCCGCGATGACGACGTCGTTCTTCACCGGCATCGAGAACAACCCGGCGATCCCCAACGACCTCGCCGTCAACGCGCAGACGCAGCTCGCCGCCGGTGTGCCGTTCGTCTCCGACGAGGATCTGAAGGCGTCGCTCGACAAGGCCGGCGTCTCGCAGGAGACCTCCGACGCCGTCGTCGAGGAGAACGCCCAGGCCCGCATCGACGGCCTCCGCGCAGCCCTCGCGCTGCTGGCGCTCATCACCCTGTTCGCGTTGCTGTTCACGCGCGGCATTCCGACCGTCCAGCCCGGCTCCGCAGCACAGCCCAACGCACCGCCGATCGAAGCGCCGCGCGAGACGCCGGCCGCAGTCGGACCCGCGACGGCGGACTGACGCCGGCCGAGGGCACGGTCAGCGGCGCGGTCTCATGCGACGCACCGTCGTCGCCGCGCCGGCTCTCATGCCAACTGGACGATGACGCCGCCTCGCTCACGCTGTCTAATGGCAGGAGCCGGCGCTCGGCCGGCTCGTCGGGATGGAAGCCGTGGCCGCCTACACCGAAACGTTGCGCAGACTCGCGCTGCACGATGAGAGCTTCATGGAATCCGTCCTCGGCATGGGCCAGGACACCGTGGCGGCGTCACACTTGGATCCGAAGACGCACGCCTTGCTCCGCCTCGCGGCGTCACTGGCGATCGACGCGGCACCGAGCTCGTACCAGTCGGTTGTGGACTCGGCGCAGGCGGCAGGCGCCACCGTCGACGAGATCGTGGGCAGCCTGATCGCGATCGCCCCGACCGTCGGTCTCGCGCGCGTCGTGTCGGCGGCGCCCGAGCTTGGGTTGGCGCTCGGCTATGACGTGGACGCAGCGCTCGAGGCGCCCGAGCCGGACGCGCCATGAACCGCGGATGCGGCGCGCGCGCGCCTCACAGGGTCGGGCGGCGCAGCCTGCGGGGGCTCGTCGGGCGCCGTGCGCGCACCGCCGCCCCCCAACAGGCCGGCGCCCGCAACGCCGGCAGCGGGGTTTCACCCCATCGAGGCGATGCGGCCCGCGCGGCCGGCGGCGACCATTGAATCGTGTCCGCCCGCGGGGCGCCCGCGCGTAAAGGAGCTTGGCCATGTGTCGCTGGATGGGGTGGTTCGGGCAGCCGGTGCTGATCGACGAGGTGCTGTTCAAGACCCCGCACGGGATCGTGGATCAGAGCCTGCTCTCGCGCATGGGCGCCGAGCCGACGAATGGCGACGGCTTCGGCCTGGGCTGGTACGGGGCGGGCGACGGCCCCGGCGTCTACCGCAGCGTCGAGCCCGCATGGGGCGACGCGAACCTGCGCGAGATCGCAGGGCACGTCGAGTCGCCGCTGTTCCTGACCCACGTGCGGGCTGCGATCGGCTCACCGGTGCAGGAGACCAACTGCCATCCCTTCCGCCACGGCCGCTGGCTGTTCGTCCACAACGGCTTCATCGCCGACTTCCACCTGCTGCGGCGCGACCTGATGTTCGCGCTCGACCCCGAGCTCTTTCCCGAGGTGCGTGGCTCGACGGACAGCGAGGTCGTGTTCCACCTGGCCCTCACCCTGGGGCTCGAGCAGGATCCCATCGCGGCGCTCGAGCGGACGACCGGCCTGATCGAGGCGACGGCGGAACGCCGCGGCGTCAAGGATGCGGTGCAGGGCAGCTTCGGCGTCTCGGACGGCGTCGGCCTGTGGGCCGTGCGCTACGCGACCAGCGGGCAGCCGCGCTCCCTGTTCGCCTCAGCCGACGTCGAGACGGTGCGCGGCCTGTATCCGGACAACGAGCGACTGCAGAAGCTCGGCCACGATGACCGCCTGATCGTCTCGGAGCCGTTCTCCGACCTTCCGGGTGCCTGGCACGAGATCCCGCCGTCGACCGCCGTGACGCTGCGCCGCGGCGAGGGCGTCGAGATGCGGCCGTTCCGCCCCGCGCCCGCCGCACCCGCCGTCGCGCCGGAGCGCTCGCCGGCCGTCAGCGTCTGAGCACGCGGCATACCTGAAGGCGGCCGCGGGCTGAGCCCGCTCAGAGGCCGCTCTGGGCCGCGACGCGGCCGGACGCGACGGCCTCGCTGAGCGCGGCGTAGTCGCGCTCGTTCTGATCCGCGTACGTCTCGGCGAACGCCGCGAGCGCTTGGTCGAACCTGCCGCCTCGCCCGAGGTACGACGCGATCGCGATCGCGTCCCCGGAGCGCGCGTGCGCCTTCGCCAGGGTGCGCCCGCACAGCCGCGCATACACCGTCATGGCGCGCGGATTCATGGACTCGATGAGCGCCGAGCCCTTCGCGTCCCAGAGCTGGCGGATGTAGTAGTGGCGGCTCGCACCCTCCACGTCCGTCGCGCGCATCCAGCCGAGCATGACGTCGCTGGCGGCCTGCATCAGCCGCTGGCCCTCGACCACACGCTGGCCGTGGCTCGAGAAGGCGCTCTTGCCGAGGAACGGCTCGAGCACCGACGCCTCGGCCTCCTTGACCTGCAGGAACAGCGGATCGTGGGCATCGCGACCCAGCAGCAGCATGATCCAGGCCCGTGTGCCGACGCTGCCGACGCCCACCACCTTGCGCGCCAGGTGGACGTAGCGGTAGCGCTCGAGGAGTCGGCGCCGGTCGGCCGTGAGCGTCCGCCGGTAGGCGCGGAAAACGCCGTGCATGAACTCGTCGAGCCGCTCGTAGTCGCTCTGCGACAGGAGTTCCTCGATGGGCACGATCAGGGGCGGATCGCTCACGATGCGCGGCTCGCCGTCCACCAGCCGGGTGAGCTTGCCGAACGCCTTCATCCGGTCCTTCGCCCGCGCGTGCGCCACATTTCGCTCGAGGCGCTTCATCTGCTTCGCCGTTCCCTCCTGGGAGGCGAGCTCAGCGATGTCGTCGACGTCGATGCGGGAGTACCAGACGTCGAGGTTGGTCATCGCGGCGTACTCGCGCATCGCCTCGCGGTAGGTGCGCGTGACGGTGAGGTTGACGGCATGGCGCTCTTTGGCACTGAATCCGCGATCGCGGCCCGCCACCGCGAAGCTGGCGGCGAGGCGCTTGACGTCCCACTCGAAGGGCCCCGGAAGCGTCTCGTCGAAGTCGTTGACACTGAAGACGAGGCTCCTGTCGGGCGCGGCGAAGGCCCCGAAGTTGGACAGATGCGCGTCGCCGCACAGCTGGACCTCGAGGCCGGTCCGCGGGCCATCCGCCAGGTCGGCGGCCATCGGATACGCGGCCCCGCGATAGAACGTGAACGGCGAGACGAGCATGCGCCCATACCGGATGGGGACGAGCTCCTGCACCCGCGAGGCGGCCTGCTCCTCGAGCAGCGCCACCGGGTCTCGCCGGCTCGCAGCCGGCTCCCACTCGCCGTGCACAGACCGCGGTATCTCCGCGCGGGCAGCCTTGCCGCGTGCAGCCCGCTCTCTCGTGCTCAGATGCGGTACGGCGCGAGGCGCGGTCCCGTTGCCCGTTGTGCCCTGATCGGAGCTCTCGCGGTCCGGGGTCTCGGTGGTCTGCTCGATCTGCGCCATCAGGTCCTCCCCTCGACCGCGTGCACACGCCGCTGCGGCGCCGCGCCGGTTTCGATCGGATCCGCCGTGGTCAGCACACCGGATCCGGGCCCGCGGGTCATCGCCCCGATGGCATGAAGCCCGCTCCGGCGCTCGGCGCTCGGGCAGGCCCGTCAGGCCGACCGGCGTGCTCGGCTCGTCGCCTCCTTCGCGATCGCTGGGTGCGCCGGCGAGCGACGCCCGGCCTCCTTCATGCCATCGGGGCGATGACACGCGAGCCTGGGCTTGGTTCGCTGAGTGCATCGAACGGCGTGAGAGGGGAGCCACCGGCATGAGCATCGAGGACTACGGCTTCATCGGCGACCTGCAGAGCGGGGCCCTGGTGGGGCGTGACGGATCGGTGGACTGGCTCTGCCTGCCGCGCTTCGACTCGGCGTCGTGCCTCGCGGCGCTCGTGGGAGACGACCGGCATGGGCGCTGGCGCCTCGGACCCGAGGGGCCCGTCACGGCGACCACCCGCCGCTACCGCCCCGGGACGCTGGTGCTCGAGACCGATGTCGAGACCGCGGAGGGCGCGGCGCGCGTGATCGACTTCATGCCTCGCCGCGTCGGCGGCCCCCCGCGCCTGATGCGGATCGTCGAGGGCCTGCGAGGCCGCGTGCCGATGCGGCTGGAGCTCTCGCTGCGCCCGGACTACGGGTCGATCAGGCCATGGGTCGAGCCGGCACCGGACGGAGCGGTCGCCACCGCGGGACCCGACGCGTTCCGGCTCAGCACCGCGGTGCCGCTCACGCTTCGTGATGGCACGCTCAGCGCGGACTTCGTCATCCGGGAGGGCGGCCGCGAGCATTTCACGCTGTGCTGGCACTCCGCGTTCGAGGTCACACCGCCCGTCGAGGACGCCGATTCGGCGCTTGCCCGGACACAGGCCTGGTGGCGGTCATGGAGTGACCGGTGCGCCTATGACGGGCCCTACCGGGACGAGGTGCTGACCTCGCTGAGGACGCTGAAGGCGATGACCTACGAGCCGACCGGCGCGCTGGTCGCTGCGCCGACCACCTCCCTGCCGGAGGACATCGGCGGCGTGCGCAACTGGGACTACCGCTACTGCTGGCTGCGCGACTCGGTCCTCGCGCTCCAGGCGCTGCTCACCGCCGGGTACACGGACGAGGCGCTCGGCTTCCGCGACTGGATGGCGCGCGTCGGCACGGGAGAGCCTGCGAAGGCGCAGATCATGTACGGGATCCGCGGCGAGCGGCGCCTGACGGAGTTCGAACTCGATGAGTTCCCGGGCTACGAGGGCTCCAGGCCGGTCCGGGTCGGCAACGCGGCGTCCGAGCAGTTCCAGCTCGACGTCTATGGGGAGGTCGTCGCCGCCTTCTACCTCGCCTCGCAGCACGGCGGCCGGGTCGATGAGCGGCTCTGGCCCCGGTGGTGCACCCTGTTCGAGTACGTCGAGACGATCTGGCGCGAGCCGGACGACGGCATCTGGGAGTCACGCGGACCGCGCCGGCACTACACCTACTCCAAGGTCATGGCCTGGGTCGTGTTCGATCGCGCCGTGCGACTCGTCGAGCGGTTCGACCTCGAGGCACCACTCGAGCGCTGGAGGCAGGTTCGCGACGAGATCCACCGCGAGGTCTGCGAGCGCGGGTACGACTCCGAGCGGCGGACGTTCACGCAGTACTACGGGTCGCGCGAGCTCGATTCGAGCGTGCTCACCATCCCGATCATGGGATTCCTGCCCGGCTCGGACGAGCGGGTCACGGGCACGATCGATGCGGTCTCGCGCGAGCTCGGCCGCGACGGGTTCGTCGCGCGGTACTCGACGGCGCAGACCGACGACGGGCTGCCGGGCGGCGAGGGGCAGTTCCTCGCATGCTCGTTCTGGCTGGTCAGCGCCCTGGCGCTCAACGGCCGCGTCGATGAGGCACGGACGCTGTTCCAGCGGCTCCTCGGCCTGAGCAACGACCTCGGCCTGCTGGCGGAGGAATACGACGTCGAGCTCGGGCGGCAGGTCGGCAACTTCCCCCAGGCGTTCAGCCACCTCACGCTCATCGGTGCGGCGTACGCGATCGACGCTGCCGAAGGGCGCACGTCCAACGGTCGCCGGAAGGAGAAGGTGATGACATGAAGACCGTGATCGTGGGCGGCGTCGCGGCGGGTGCCTCGACAGCAGCGAGGCTACGGCGCCTCGACGAGTCCGCCGAGATCGTCGTGCTCGAGCGTGACCACTACGTCTCCTTCGCGAACTGCGGGTTGCCGTACCACATCGGGGGCGCGATCCCCGAGCGTGACAGCCTGCTGCTCCAGACGCCCGAGAGCCTGGGCGAGAGCCTCGCGCTCGATGTCCGCACAGGGCAGGACGTGATCCGCATCGATCGCGACCGCAAGGAGGTCGAGGTCCGCGACGTCGACCAGGGTCGCACCTACCGCGAGTCGTACGACAAGCTCGTGCTCTGCCCCGGCGCCGAACCGATCCGGCCGCCGATCCCCGGCGCCGACGATCCGCGCGTCAAGGTGCTGCGCAACATCCCCGACATGGACCGCATCATCGGCCGGCTCGACGAGGGCGCCAGGAGCGCCGTCGTCGTCGGTGGCAGCTACATCGGCCTGGAGCTCACCGAGGCCTTCAGGTCGCGGGGGCTCCGCACGACCGTGGTCGAGCGGACCGGGCGGCTGATGCCCTGGCTCGACCCCGAGATGACGCGGCTCCTGGACTACAACGTCCGCACCCACGACGTCGACCTGCGTCTCGGCACATCCGCGACGGCCGTCAAGGCTGACGGCGACATGCTGGTCGTCGAGCTGTCCGACGGCACCTCGGTCGAAGCGGACGTGGTCGTGATGGCGGTCGGGGCGCGGCCCAATGTCGAGCTCGCCCGCGAGGCGGGGATCGAGATCGGCCCGCGCGGGGGCATCGCCGTCGACGCGCACATGCGCACGTCGGCACCCGACATCCTCGCGGCCGGCGACGCCGTCGAGACGCCGAACTTCCTGACCGGCGAGCCGACGCTCTCGATGCTCGCGGGGCCGGCCAACCGGGAGGGCCGGATCGCAGCCGACACGATCCACGGCCGCGACAGCGCGTACCGCGGAACCCAGGGGACGGCCATCGTCAAGGTGTTCGAGATGACAGCGGGCGGCACGGGGATGACCGAGACGGAGCTCCGCGAGGCGGGCATGGACTTCCGCAAGGTCTACGACAACCACCCCGGCCACGCTGCGTACTACCCGGGCACGGAGCCCCTCTTCATCAAGCTGCTGTTCGAGCCCGCAGAGGGCAGGCTGCTCGGTGCCCAGGTGCTGGGCTGGGACGGGGTCGACAAGCGCATCGACGTCTTTGCGACCGCGCTGCGCGCCGGGATGACCGTGTTCGACCTCGAGCACCTCGAGCTCGCCTACGCGCCGCCCTACGGCGCCGCCAAGGACCCGGTCAACATGGTCGGCTTCGTGGGCTCGAACCTCCTTCGCGGCGACATCCAGCTGTGGTATCCGGAGGAGTACCCGGACTGCGCGAAGCGCGCGACGATCATCGACACGCGCACCGAGGCGGAGTACGACTACTGGCACGTTCCCGAGGCGATCCTGATCCCCTACACCGAGCTGCGGGAACGGCTCGACGAGGTGCCGCGCGACAAGCCCGTCTACGTCTACTGCCGCTCCGGGTTCCGCAGCTACATCGCCTACTGCGTGCTCAAGCAGCACGGCTGGGACGCCGCGTGGCTGGCCGGCGGCATGATGATGTTCCACGGCTTCCACCGCACGCCCCTCAAGGTCGGAAAGGGCGGCATGCCGGTGGTGGCCCACGCGGAGCACCTCCTCGCCGAGTCGCCGCAGGCGCTCGAGCACGTTTGAGGTGCCGGGGTCATGAAGGCCGTGACAGTTCAGCCCGGGGTTGCGGGTTCGGTTCGCTTCGAGGACGTCGCTGAACCAGATGAGAGCACCGGCTCGATCCTGGTCGAGGCGGTGGCCGTGGGCGTCTGCGGGACGGACATCGAGATCGCGTCGGGCGCCTACGGCTGGGCGCCCCCCGGGCGCGATCGGCTGATCCTCGGCCACGAATCGCTTGGCCGAGTGCTCGACCCGGGCCCGAACTCCGGCCTGCAGCCCGGTGACCTGGTCGTCGGGATCGTTCGCCGCCCCGACCCCGTGCCATGCCCGAACTGCGCCGTGGGTGAGTGGGACATGTGCCGCAACGGGAAGTACACCGAGCGCGGCATCAAAGAGCTTGACGGGTTCATGTCCGAGCGATGGCGGATCGAGCCGGGCTACTTCACGAAGGTGGACAGCGCGCTGGGGCTGCTCGGAGTGCTGCTCGAGCCGACCACCGTGGTGGCGAAGGCCTGGGAGCTGGTCGGGGTCATGCGAGCTCGCGCGTTCTGGGAGCCTCGGCAGGTGCTGATCACGGGTGCCGGCCCGATCGGCATGCTCGCCGCCATGGCCGGCGTCCAGCACGGGTTCGACGTCCACGTCCTCGACCGGGTCACCGAGGGCGCCAAGCCGCGACTGGTGCGGGACGTCGGCGCCACCTACCACTCCGGGGCGGTGGCCGACATCGGCCTCTCGCCAGATGTCGTCATCGAGTGCACCGGAGTGGGCTCGGTGATCGTCGACTCGATCCGCCAGGTCGGCGCCGGCGGGGTGGTCTGTCTGACTGGTGTCGGGAGCGGTGGGCCGACCAGCGGACTCTCACCGGCCGACGTGGCCCGAGAGGTGGTCCTGCACAACAACGTGATCGTCGGCTCGGTCAATGCCAACCGGCGGCACTTCTACCGGGCCGCCGAGGCGCTCGCCGCGGCCGACCCCGCCTGGCTCGGGCGACTGATCTCGCGCCGGGTGTCACCCGAGAACATCGCCGACGCGCTCGAGCGCAGCGCGGACGACATCAAGGTCGTCGTGGACTTCGGAGCCTGACGATGGCACGCGCGTCACGGCGAGACGGCGCTGCCGTTGCCTGCACCGCCGAGCAGACCGTCCTCGGGGAGGGAGTCCGATGGGACGCCCGTCGCGGCGAGCTGCTGCGAGTGGACATCCTCGCCCATCGCGTGTACCGCGACCAGGTCCGCGACGACGGTGCGCTCGTGCCCGTCCGCGTGTACGAGCTGCCGTGGACCGTCGGGATGATCGCACCTGTCCAGAGCGACGGTGGCTGGCTGCTGGGCGCCGGCCGTGGCTTCGCCTACCTGGCCCCCGACGGCGCGCACCGGATGATCACCGAGGTCTCGCCGCGCAGCACGCGCATGAACGACGGAGCGTGCGATCCGCAGGGCCGATTCTGGGCCGGCACGCTGGCAGACGACCACCACGAGGGGGGCGGGGCGCTCTACCGCCTCGACCAGCACGGAAACGTCGAACTGATGCTCGCTGATCTCACGATCCCCAACGGACTGGGCTGGAGCCCTGACGGCACCACCATGTACATGGTGGACAGTGGCCCGCGCGTGATACACGCGTTTGCGTTCGACCGCGAAGGAGGCACGATCGCGGGCGGCCGGATTCTGGTCAGCGTGGACGAGGAAGTCGGCGCACCGGACGGCATGACCGTGGACGCAGCAGGTGACCTCTGGGTCGCAATCTACGGCGGCGGACAGGTCCGGCGCTACTCCCCGGAGGGCGTGCTCCGCGAGGTGCTCCTCGTCCCGGCGCGGCTGAGCACCTGCTGCGCATTCGCCGGCCCGGGTCTCAGCCGGCTGTACGTCACCACGGCGACCGAGAACTGGAGCGATGATCAGCGCCGCGCCGACCCCGCAGCCGGGCTCGTCTACTGGTGCGAGACCGATGCGACCGGCCGGGCGGCTCTGCCGTTCCGCCCGGATGCCTCGTGGCGGCGTGCGGCGACGCCGGTGCGGCAGGCTCCCCCATCTTCATCCCGTCGGGGTGATGACGCCGTGGCCGGTGTGGGCGAGGCTTGAGGCCAATCTCGACGCCGGGCCGCCCGGCACTACCTGGAGGCGTGCAATGGCTGACATCAACATCGATGAGCTGGGGCCGGTCGACTACCTCGTCGTCCGATTCCCGGCGGACAAGGCGAAGTTCTCTGGCGAGGTGGCGTCCAAGCTGACCGAGCTCAGCTCCAGCGGGACGATCAGGGTGCTGGATCTGATCGTGCTCGCGAAGGACGCCGACGGGACCGTCGAAGCCTCCGAGCTGCGTGATCTCGACGACAGCGAGGTCGGCGAGCTGCGCGCCTTGGAGGCGGATCTTGCCGTTCTCCTCGCCGAGTCGGACGTCGAGGACGTCGGGGAATCGCTGGAGCCCGTCAGTGCGGCTGCCGTGCTCGTGTGGGAGAACACCTGGGCGGCGCCGTTCGCATCGGCCGTGCGACGTTCGGGTGGCGAGCTGGTGGCCGGCGGCCGGATCCCGACCCAGGCGCTCTTGGCCGCGGTCGAAGCCGATCGTCAGGCTGCAGCCGGGGAGGGTCGCTGAGATGGGTCTGCTCGGACGCAGAGGAGATCGGGACGGCCTGCTCGGCGGGCGCGACCGACGCGGCGACCGGCGCGACGACCGTGGCGACCGGCGCGAGGACCGTCGCGACGACCGTGGTGACCGTCGCGACGACCGTCGCGACCGTCGCCGTGGACCCGGGCTGCTCCGCTGACGGCGACGCGGTCGAAGCCCTCGCGCACGCATCGCCAGGTGATGCACTTCGTGCGCGCGGAGGAGATGACTCCCGAGCAGCGCAGCGCCCGCGACGTCGTCCAAACCATTGTGCGGACCAAGCAGGTCGCCGTGCAGAACAAGGGCCGCCACAAACCCGGAGGCGTTGCCAGGCAGGACCACGCAATCCCAGCGGCCTGACTGACAACGCCGACGGGTCCACGCCAGGTTTACACCGAACTGCCCCGCCTCGGAGAAGGACGCAAGGCGGCGTTCCGACTGGCGTTCAGTACCCGGCGGCTCGGCTCAGAGGCGCTGAATGCGCTGCTCGAGCACCGCGGGCTGGATTCCAGGGGCTCCAGCCGGCCAGCACTTACCGCCGCGTCGTCCTCGCCATGAGCGCGCTCGGCCTGCTGAACGGTAACGACGGGGACGTTCCCGGCGGATGGGACGAAGCGACCAGGGCAAGACGGCCGAAGGCCCGGCGAACCCGCCGGGCCTTCGGCGTTCCCAAGACCCTCTTCAGCCTCAGGCCCGCCGGCCCCGGAGAGCCGGCCAACGGACCCGGCAGTTCCTGCGAGCGAGATATCGGACTCCTCGCCCCAGACACCGGACAGAATCCAACTCGGCTCGCTCCTGGCGACAGAGCGACGTCAGAACCGCTCGATTTCCAGGGACTTTGCCCGCGAAGAATATCGCAGTCGATTCGGACCAGCCCAGTAGTGCGCCGAAGAGGACTCGAACCTCCACGGGCCGTGAAGCCCACCAGGCCCTCAACCTGGCGCGTCTACCAATTCCGCCATCGGCGCGAGAGCGGCCCGCGGACGCGCGGGGACGGCGAGGATAGCAGCGCGTTCGCCGCCCGCAGCGCGCGCTGCAGCGGTTGCGTTCCGTCCAGCCGGGGCGTTACCTTACCGAACACATGTTCGATCACAGCGGGTGAGAGCGCCATGGACCTGACGAAGCGCCAGCAGGAGATCTTCGACTTCATCAAGACCTACTCCGCGCGGTACGGCTATCCGCCGACCGTGCGCGACATCGGGAAGGCCGTCGGCCTGACGTCGTCCTCGACCGTCCACGCGCACCTTGCGAACCTCGAGAAGCTCGGCGTGCTGCGGCGCGACCCGTCCAAGCCGCGGGCGCTCGAGTTGCTCGACCGCGCGACGCGCGGGGCGGGCGCCGCCGTGCACGGGGCGATCGGCAAGGTGGTCAGCCCGGGGCTCCCGGTCGTCGGCGCGGTGGCCGCCGGCCAGCCGATCCTCGCTGAGGAGAACATCGAGGAGTACGTCCATGTGCCGCAGGCAGCCGGCGGCGACGACGGCGAGTACGTCCTGCGCGTGCGCGGCGACTCGATGGTCGACGCCGGCATCCTCGAGGGCGACTACGTGGTCGTGCGCCCGCAGCAGACGGCGGCCGACGGCGAGATCGTCGTCGCGCTGGTGGGCGAGGAGGCGACGGTCAAGCGGTTCTACCGCGAGTCCGATCACGTGCGCCTGCAGCCCGAGAACGCCTCCATGGAACCGATCCGCTCGAAGGACGTGCGGGTCCTCGGGCGGGTCGTCGGCCTCTTCAGGAGCGTGGCGTGATGGCCGCCGCCACGCTCGCGCCGCGCAGGCGCATCCTCAGCTTCGAGCTCGACTCGCGCGGGCACGCCGGCCCCGGCGGCCACCGCGCGGTTCCCGAGCTCGATGATCGCGGCAGGCTCACGCTCGACGAGCTTCTCGTCGGCGTATGGGAGGGCCTCCGCTCCGACCGCACGGTCGCGTGCCCGGTCTGTGGCGGCGCCATGGCGCCCCGCCACGGGCACGGGCCGCGGCCGGTCGGCGGCCGCTGCGGCGGTTGCGGGACGGGCCTGGCCTGAGCGGTCCGCAGCCCTCGGATTCACGGCGCGGGTGCTCTACAGTTGCCGTGCACGCCGGACAGCCGCGGAGGGAGAGACAACCCTTCGAGGAAAGTCCGGACATCGCAGGGCGCGGTGGTCGGGACACCGACCCGGGGAAACCCGCGGGAAAGTGCCACAGAAACACACCGCCGATGGCGTGGGTGGGCAGGACGTCCGCCCATCCGCGCACAGGCAAGGGTGAAATGGTGCGGTAAGAGCGCACCGGCGTCGTGGCGACACGGCGGCCAGGCAAACCCCACCGGATGCAAGACCAAGCAGGACCGCTCGCAGGCTGCCCGCCGAGGTCCAGGTAGGTCGCACAGATGGATGGCTGTCCACGACAGAATCCGGCTTACAGGCGTGCTACGGGACGGGCCTCCTTCGCGGAGGCCCGTTCTACGTCCGGGCCGCCGCGCAATCGACCATCTAGCCTGCTGTGGGCATGGACCGCGGCGCCTTCGCCACCTTCGTCGCCCGCTCGGATGACCGGCGCCTGGATCGCGTCGGCGGCTCGCGGATCGCCCAGCGGCTCGTCTTCCACGGCCTCGCGCGTCGCTTCAACCCGGCCGCGGCGGGCGGCTTCACCGGAGAGCTGCAGTTCGACCTGCGCCGCGCCGACGGACGGGTCGACACGTGGACGGTGCTCGTCGCCGAGGACCGCGCGCGCCCGCGCCGCGGCGCGGCGGACGACCCGGCGCTGATCATCTCCGCGGACGTCTCCGACGTCGCGCGGATGGCCGCGGGCGAGCTCGGGCCCACGAGCGCGCTGCTGACGCGGCGGCTCGACCTGGCGGGCGACTGGGGCGTCGCGATGCGCCTGGGGAGGATGTTCGGGGCGCCCGACTGACCGCTCACCCGGCGGGTGCGCCGGCCGGCAGCAGGCGCAGCGCCATGTGCACCGACGGCCCGATCAGCAGGGCGAACGCCACGGTCGCCGGGCCGAAGAGCCCGCCGAGGGCGACCCCGGCGACGAGCACGCCGACCTCGATCACGGTCCGCACGAGCGCGATCGAGCGTCCGGTGTGGTGGTGGATCGCGGTCATCAGTCCGTCGCGCGGCCCGCGCCCCAAGGCGGCGTTGATGTACAGGCCGCTCCCGAGCCCGACGAGCGCGATCCCGGCGGCCACGAACAGCACGCGCAGCGCCGGCGCGGAGGGCGTCGCGACCAGCGCGAGCGTCCCGTCGATCACCAGGCCGATGACGAGCGCGTTCGCGATCGTCCCGAAGCCGGGCCGCTCGCGCAGCGGGATCCAGACGAGCAGCACGGCGACGCTGATGAGGATCGTCGCCGTCCCGATCTTGAGGCCGGTCTGGTTGGCGACGCCGGCGGCGAGCACCGTCCACGGGGAGTTGCCCAGTGCGGCGAGCACGAGCAGCGCCTCGCCCGCGCCGAACAGCACAAGACCCGCGATCAGGCGCGCGAGCTGGCGGTGCGACGGGCGCCACGTCGCGTCGCGCAGCGCCGAGCGCGCCGGACCCTGCCGACCGCGGGCGCCCACCGCTACAGCTCGCCGTCGGCCTCGCGCAGCGGCAGGTCGTCGCCGGCCAGGAACGCGCGCGCAATGCCGGCTGCGTGGTCGAGCGCGGCGCTCGCGAGCCCCGACCCGACGCTCACGCGCGCGACGCCCAGCTCGCGCATGCGCGCCAGCGTCGGGCTGCCTGAATACTGGAGCGCGTTGACGGGCGCGCCCGCGGCGGCGACGAACGCCCCGAGGTCGACCTCGTCGTCAAGCAGGATCGGGTAGACGCACGCCGCGCCGGCCTCGAGGTAGATGACCGCGCGGCGCAGCGCCTCGTCCAGGCGGCTCGCCGGGTCGCCCACCTCGTTCAGGTGCACGTCGATGCGGGCGTTCACGACGAGCCCGGCATGCGCGAGCACCGCGATCCGCTCGGCGTGAGCCTCGGGCGCGACGAGGGTGCCGGGACGGGCGTGGTCTGAGTCCTCGAGGTTCAGGCCCACGGCGCCGGTCTGCAGGAGGCGCTCGGCGAGCTCGGCGGCGGGCAGGTCGTAGCCGGCTTCCATGTCGGCGGTGAGCGGGACGTCGACGACTGCGGCGATCCGCTCGACCGCCTCGAGCATCTCGTCGATCGGCGTGTTCTGCCCATCGTCGAAGCCGAGCGCGCGTGCCACGCCGCCGCTCGTCGTCGCGATCGCGCGCGCGCCGAGGTCGGCGAAGCGCCGCGCGCTCGCGGCGTCCCAGGCGTTCGGCAGGAGCAGCGGATCGCCGGGAACGTGGAGGCGGCGCAGCAGGGCGGCGGCGGAGTCGGGCACGGCGACCATCCTCGCATGGACCCTTGCGCGATGGGGACCTCCGATGCGAACATGTGTTCGATTCGATGGTCGTCTGCGTCCTCCTGCCACGCTTTGAGCTCGTCGTCGCCGCAGGCGGGCGGGCGGCGCTCGCCCAGGGCCCGATGGCGCTCGCCCCGGAGCCCGGCCGCCGCCAGGTCGTCGGCGAGGTCTCGCAGGCGGCCGAGGCGCTCGGGATCCATCCCGGGATGCGGTTGGGGGAGGCGCTCGCGCGCGCGCCGCGGCTGGCCCTGATCCCGCCCGACCCGGTCGGCGTGGCCGACGCCTGGGAGCGCGTGCTGGCGCGCCTTGAGGCCGTCGGCGCGGCCGTCGAGAGCCCGGCGCCCGGCGTCGCGTGCTTCGAGGCCCGTGGCCTGGGGCGCCTGCACGGCGGCTCGCTCGACGGGGTCGTCGCGGCGGTGCGCGCGGCGCTGCGCACTCCGGCGCGGATCGGCGCCGGGCCCTCGCGCTTCTGCGCGCTGGCCGCTGCCACCCGCGCGCGCACGCGCAGCGCCCGCATCGTCGACGGCGCGGCCGGGCTGGCGGGCGAGCCGGTCGCCCTGCTGCGCCGCCGCGAGCAGACGGCCGACCTGCCGACGGCACTCGAGCGCCTGGGGATCGCGACGCTCGGGCAGCTCGCGGCGCTCCCGCGCGATGCGGTGGCCGATCGCTTCGGCCCCGCGGGGCTCCTGGCGCACGACCTCGCCCAGGGACGCGACACGCCGCTGCGCCCGCGCCCGGCCGCCGAGCTCCTCGAGGAGACGCTCGACCTCGAGGAGTCGGCGTCCGGCGCACAGCTCGAGCGCGCCCTCGGATTGCTCGTCGACCGCCTGTTGGCCCGCCCCGAGCGGCGGGGACGCACGCTGCGCGCGGCGGTGCTCTCGGCGGTGCTCGTCGAAGGGGGGACGTGGCGCGAGCGGGCCGTCTTTCGCGAGCCGCTCGCCGATCCGCTGCGGATGCGGCTTGCGCTCGCCGCGCGGCTGGCGCTGCTGCCCGCGCCGGCCGAATCGCTGCGCCTGGCCGCCGAGCGGCTCGGCCCACCGGCCGCGCCAGGCCACGCCCTGTTCGACGACGGCCACGCGCAGCGGGCGGCGCGCCTGCGCGAGGCGGTCGGCCAGGCACGCGCGGCCGCCGGGCCGGACGCCGCGCTGCGGGTCCTGCCGGTCGACCCTGACTCGCGGGTGCCCGAGCGGCGGGCGGTGCTCACCCCGTTCGAGGGGCCGCGCGGATGACCCCCGGCGCGCGGCGCCTGGACGTGCCGCGCCCCTCCCAGGTGCTCGCGGGCCGCGGCGGCCGGCCGATCGAGGTCGACGGCCACGAGGTCGTCGCGGTGCGCGAGTCGTGGCTCATCGAGGACCGCTGGTGGGCCGAGCGGCCGCTGCGCCGGCGCTACTGGGAGGTCGTCACGATCGACGGGCGCGACCTCGTCGTCTTCCGCGACCTTGAGCGCGGGGCGTGGTTCCGCCACCGCTGAGCGGAAGGCAGCGCCGTCTCGTCGCACTCCGTGCGTTGTGCCGTCACGCGCACGGCGCGAGGGTCGCCGCGTGCGCGCCCAGGCCGGCCAGTCCACGCTCGAGTACGTCGCCCTCGTCCTGCTGGCGCTCGTCGTGCTGGCCGCCGGCGTCGCCGCGGCGTCCGCCGCCGGCCTGGCGCAGATCCTCGCGGCGCAGTTCGCGCGCGCGATCTGCGTCGCCGCCGCGGGCGACTGCGACCGCGACCGCGCGCCGTGCGTCGTCGCCTCGCGCTCGCGCAGCGCGGACGCCAGCCTGCGCGTCTGGCTCGTGCGGCTCGCGGGCGGGCGCACGGTGCTGCGCGAGCGCCGCTCGGACGGCAGCGAGCTCGTGACGCTCGTCGATCGCTCGGGGGCGGGGCTCGAGGCCGCCGTCGG
>Ga0335070_10001521_pt1 | contig 26869 bp, 27 predicted proteins | sample Lox_Sample_13_FD_206722 | JGI IMG/M metagenome (GOLD analysis project Ga0335070, IMG submission 206722) | Soil microbial communities from Loxahatchee National Wildlife Refuge, Florida, United States - Lox_Sample_1.3 | ecosystem: Environmental > Terrestrial > Soil > Wetlands | place: USA...
CCACTCCGATGCGCTGACCGCCTTCCAGCCGCCGCGGCCGCGTGACACGCTGGGACGGCCGTTGCGCGACCTGCGCATCTCGGTGACCGACCGCTGCAATTTCCGTTGCCCGTATTGCATGCCGCGCGAGCGTTACCACGAGCACTACCGATTCCTCAAATCGACCGAGCGCCTCGATTTCGCGGAGATCGTGCGGCTGGCGCGCCTGTTCATCGCTTTGGGCGCGCGCAAGCTCCGCATCACCGGCGGCGAGCCACTGCTGCGCGCCGGCCTCGCCGACCTGATCGGCGACCTGACGACGCTCCCCGGCATCGATGACATCGCGCTGACCACCAACGGCGTGCTGCTGCCGCAGCACGCCGCGGAACTGCGCGCGGCCGGGCTGCAGCGCGTCACGGTCAGCCTCGACAGCCTCGATGCGGCCGTGTTCGCGCGCATGGCCGGCGGCCTGGGGAGCCCCGCCGAAGTGCTGGCGGGCATCGAGGCGGCGCGGCGCGCCGGCCTCGCGCCGATCAAGGTCAACGCGGTCGTGCAGCGCGGCGTCAACGACCACACGGTGCTGCCGCTGCTCGAGCATTTCCGCGGCACCGGCATCACGGTGCGGTTGATCGAATACATGGACGTCGGCAACCGCAACGAATGGCAACGCGCGCAGGTCGTGCCCTCGCGCGAACTGCACGCGCTCATCCATGCGCGCTGGCCGCTGGTACCGCTCGAGCCCGATCACGTCGGTGAAGTGGCCGAGCGCCATGCCTATGCCGACGGCGCCGGCGAGATCGGACTGATCTCCTCGGTCTCGCAGCCCTTTTGCGGCGATTGCTCGCGCGCGCGGTTGTCCTCCGACGGCATGCTGTACACCTGCCTGTTCGCGACGCAGGGGCTCGACCTGCGCGCGCCGCTGCGCGCCGGCGCCAGCGACGAGGAGCTGCTCGCGGCGATCCGCGCCTGCTGGAGCGCGCGCGCCGACCGTTACAGCGAATTGCGCGAACACGTCGGCAAGCCGGCGGCGCCGCGCGTGGAAATGAACCAGGTCGGCGGCTGAGCGCGACACGGCCGCCCCGCACATGCCCAGGCGCAAGAGCAGTCCCGGACTCACGCATCTCGACGCGGCGCGCCGCCCGACGATGGTCGGCGTCGGCGGCAAGGCGGTCACGCACCGCGTGGCCGAGGCCGAGGCGCGCGTGCGCCTGCCCGCGGCCGTGGCGCGCGCGCTGCGCGCGACGGGCCATCGCAGCGCGAAGGGGCCGGTCTTCGACACGGCGATCATCGCCGGCGTCATGGCGGCCAAGCGCGCGGCCGAGTTCATTCCCTTCTGCCATCCCCTGCCGCTCGAGCATTGCAGCATCGAGATCGCGGCCGGCGGCCGGCACGAGTTGCGCATCCGCTGCCGCGTCGAGACGCACCACAAGACCGGCGTCGAGATGGAGGCGCTCACCGGCGCGAGCGTCGCGGCGCTGACGATCTACGACATGTGCAAGGCACTCTCGCACGACATCCGCATCGTCGAGATCGCGCTGCTGCACAAGTCCGGTGGACGGCGCACCGTCGGCCGCAGGCGGGTGCGGGCGTGACGGCCCCGCTCCACGGGCTGTTGCTGACCGGCGGCCGCAGCCGGCGCATGCAGCGCGACAAGGCGGCGCTCGAGTACGGCGGGCAGACGCAACTGGCGCGCGCCATGGCGCTGCTCGAGCCGCTGGTCGCGCGCAGCTTCGTGTCGGTGCGCGCCGACCAGCTCGACGAGCGGCAGCGCACGGGCTACGCCTGCATCGTCGATGCGCTGCCCGACCTCGGGCCGATCGGCGGCATCCACGCCGCGCTCCATGCGCACCCGCACGCCGCCTGGCTGGTGCTGGCCTGCGACCTGCCGTTCCTCGATGCCGCCACGCTGCAGCAGCTGATTGCCGGACGCGATCCGCAACGCGTGGCCAGCGCCTTCCGCAGCAGCCACGACGGCAAGCCCGAACCGCTGTGCGCGATCTACGAGCCGGCCAGCCGCGCGCTGGTCGACGCGCGCATCGCGGCGGGCAGGCTCTGTCCGCGCGATTTCCTGGCGAGTGCCGATGCCGCGCTGCTCGAGCTGCGCAATCCGCGGGCGCTCGACAACATCAACACCGGCGAGGAGTACCACACCGCGCGGCAACGACTCGAGGCGGCGGCGCCGGCCGGCGGCGCCAGCGCGCCACGCGCCGCGCGCACGCTGCAGGTCCAGTACTTCGCGCTGCTGCGCGAGCAGGCCGGCCGTTCGGCCGAGACCGTCAGCAGCCGGGCGCGGGATGCGCGCGAGCTGTACGAGGAGCTGCGCGCACGCCACGGCCTCGGGCTCGAACCCGCCCAGCTGCGCGTCGCGGTCAACGAGGACTTCGCGGACTGGTCGCGACCATTGGACGAGGGCGACAGCGTCGCGTTCCTGCCGCCGGTGGCGGGCGGATGAACGCCTTCCGCCTGAGCGCCGATCCGTTCGACACCGGCGTGCTGCGCGCCGGGCTCGCCGACCCCGGCAGCGGCGGCTACGCGGCCTTCGAGGGCTGGGTGCGCGACCACAACGAGGGCCGGCGCGTGACGCGGCTGGAGTACGAGGCCTTCGCGCCGCTGGCGCTGCGCGAGGGCGAACGCATCATCGCCGAGGCGCGCGAGCGCTTTGGCCTCAGCGGCGCGTTGTGCGTGCACCGGATCGGCGCGCTGGCGCTCGGCGAGATCGCGGTGTGGGTCGGCGCCGCCGCGCCCCATCGCGACGAGGCCTTCCGGGGCTGCCGCTACATCATCGACGAAGTGAAGCACCGCCTGCCGATCTGGAAGAAGGAACACTATGAGGACGGCGATTCAGGCTGGGTCAATTGCGAGCGCTGCGCCGCGGCGCCAGCGCTCGGCGGCCACGAACACGCCGGACACCGGCACGGCGCGCCGTCCGCGCCCGGCCCACTCAAGCAGGCCTGACCTGCCCCGAGCCGCGCAGCACGTACTTGTAGCTGGTGAGCTGCTCGACGCCGACCGGGCCACGCGCATGGAAGCGGTCGGTCGAGATGCCGATCTCGGCGCCCATGCCGAACTCGCCGCCGTCGGCGAACTGCGTCGAGGCGTTGTGCAGCACGATCGCGCTGTCGACGCGGGCCAGGAAGCGCTCGGCCGTCGCCGCGTTGCCGGTGACGATCGACTCGGTGTGCGCCGAGCCGTAGCGCGCGATGTGTTCGATGGCGCCGTCGACCCCGTCGACGAGCCGCGCGGCGATGATCGCGTCGAGATACTCGGTGTGCCAGTCCTGCTCGCTGGCCGCGCGCAGGCGCGGGTCGTCGAGCAGCGCCCGTAGCGCCTCGTCGGCGCGCACCTCGCAGCCGGCCGCCAGCAGCTCACCGATCACCGCCCGCGCCAACGCCGGCGGCGCGGCCCGATCGATCAGCAGCGTCTCCGCCGCCCCGCACACCCCGGTGCGCCGCAGTTTTGAGTTCAGCACGATCGCGCAGGCCATGCGCGCATCGGCATCGCGATCGACGTAGACGTGGCAGTTGCCCTCGAGGTGGGCGATCACCGGCACGCGCGCCTCCTCCTGCACCCGCGCCACCAGGCTCTTGCCGCCGCGCGGCACGAGCACGTCGATGAACTCGCGCATGCCGCCGAGCATCTCGCCAACCGCCGCGCGGTCGGTGGTCGGCACGAGCTGGATGCACGCGGCGGGCAATCCGGCCGCCGCGAGCCCTTCGGCCAGGCAGGCGTGGATCGCCGCGTTCGAGCGCGCGCTCTCGCTGCCGCCGCGCAGGATCGCGGCGTTTCCCGACTTGAGGCACAGCGCGCCGGCATCGGCGGTCACGTTGGGCCGGCTCTCGTAGATGATGCCGATGACGCCCAGCGGCACCCGCACCCGCTGGATGCGCAGTCCGTTCGGGCGCGTCCACTCCGCCGTCACGGCGCCGACCGGATCGGGGAGCCGTGCGATCTCCTCGAGACCCTGCGCCATCGCCTCGACGCGCCGTTCGTCGAGCCGCAGCCGGTCGAGCAGCGCGGCGCCGAGGCCAGCGCTGCGCGCCGCCGCCATGTCGGCCGCGTTCGCCTCGAGGATCTGCGGGCCGTGCGCGCGCAGCGCGGCGGCTGCAGCCTGCAGCGCGCGATCCTTGGTCGCGGCATCGGCGAGCGCGAGCCGCGCGGCGGCCGCGACCGCGGCGCGGCCCAGTTGCTGCATCAGTTCGCGCACCTCAGTCATGGCGCACCATCACCAGGTCGTCGCGATGGATGAGTTCCTCGCGCCCGCGGTAGCCGAGGAGCGCTTCGATCTCGCCGCTGCGCCGCCCGAGGATGCGCGCCGCCTCGGCGTCGGAGTAGCCGACGATGCCGCGAGCGATCTCGCGCCCCTGCGCGTCGATGACGCTGACCGTGTCGCCCGCCTCGAAACGCCCGAGCGTGCCGGTCACGCCCGCGGGCAGCAGGCTCTTGCCCGCCCGCAGGGCGCGCTCCGCGCCGGCGTCGATGTGCACGGCGCCGGCCGGCCGCAGCGTGCCGGCGATCCACTGCTTGCGCGCCGCGACCGGCGTCGAGGCCGGCAGGAACCACGTGCAGCGCGCGCCGGACTCGATGCGCTTGAGCGGGTGCCGGTGGCTGCCGGGCGCGATGCACAGGTGGCAGCCGGCACCCACCGCGATGCGGGCCGCGGCGATCTTGGTGGCCATGCCGCCCGAGCCCACGTTCGAGGCCGAACCGCCCGCCATCGCCTCGATCGCAGGGGTGATCTGCGCGACCTCGCCGATGAACTGCGCGTCGCTGTCGCGATGCGGATCGGCGGTGTAGAGCCCGTCGACATCCGATAGCAGCACCAGGCAGTCGGCGCTGGTCATCTGCGCCACGCGCGCCGCCAGCCGGTCGTTGTCGCCGTAGCGGATCTCGGCGGTCGCGACCGTGTCGTTCTCGTTGATGACCGGGATCGCGCCGAGCGCCAGCAGCGATTCGAGCGTGGCACGCGCGTTGAGGTAGCGGTTGCGCTGTTCGCTGTCCTCGAGCGTGAGCAGCACCTGTGCGACCGTGACGCCGCGCGACTCGAGCAGTTCCTTGTAGGCGTGAGCCAGCCGGATCTGGCCGACCGCGGCGGCGGCCTGGCTCTCCTCGAGGCGCAGCGCGCCGGCGGGCAGGCCGAGGTGCCGGCGCCCGAGGGCGATCGCGCCGGATGAGACCAGCACCAGCTGCTGGCCGCGGCGGCGCAGCCGCAGCAGGTCCTCGACCAGCGCCTCGAGCCAGGCGCGGTTCAGCCGGCCGCTGCGCGCGTCGACGAGCAGCGCCGAGCCCACCTTGACGACGACGCGCCGGGCTTCGGCCAGGGGGCCGTGCGCCCTGTTGCTGGGGTTCCTGGCGGGCTTCATGGCAATCGTGGCTAATACCTAGCGGTGGCGTCCGGACTTAAGTGTACCTACGGATTCGCACCGGCACAGCAATCGCGGAACATGGCGGCCGCTCGCGCAAGAGCGAACAACCATAGCGGCGGAGACCACCACCGATGAGCGAAGGAACCCAAGGCACGCTGCCCGGCGCGACCTACAACGACCGGGTCGTGCGCCAGTTCGCCCTGATGACGATCGTCTGGGGCGTGGTCGGGATGACGGTCGGGCTGCTGCTCGCCGCGCAGCTGATCTGGCCGGCCCTGAATTTCGACACCCCCTGGCTCACCTACAGCCGGCTGCGGCCATTGCACACCAACGCGGTGATCTTCGCCTTCGGCGGCTCGGCGCTGTTCGCCACGTCGTACTACATCGTGCAGCGCACCTGCCATGTGCGCCTGATCTCGGACCGGCTCGCGGCTTTCACCTTCTGGGGCTGGCAGCTGATCATCCTGCTGGCGGCGATCACGCTGCCGCTCGGCATCACCAGCGGCAAGGAATACGCCGAGCTCGAGTGGCCGATCGACATCCTGATCGCGATCGTGTGGGTGGCCTACGCCTACGTGTTCATCGGCACGCTGGCGATCCGGCGCGTCAAGCACATCTACGTCGCCAACTGGTTCTTCGCCGCGTTCATCATCACGGTCGCGGTGCTGCACATCGTCAACAGCGCCGAGATCCCGGTGACGCTGACCAAGTCGTACTCGGTATACGCCGGCACCGTCGATGCGATGGTGCAATGGTGGTACGGCCACAACGCGGTCGGGTTTTTCCTCACCGCCGGGTTCCTGGGCATGATGTACTACTTCGTGCCGAAGCAGGCCGGGCGGCCGGTGTATTCCTACCGCCTCTCGGTGGTGCACTTCTGGTCGCTGATCTCGATCTACATGTGGGCCGGCCCGCACCACCTGCACTACACCACGCTGCCGGACTGGGCGCAGTCGCTCGGCATGGTGTTCAGCCTGATGCTGCTGGCGCCGTCCTGGGGCGGCATGATCAACGGCATCATGACGCTGTCGGGGGCGTGGCACAAGCTGCGCACCGACCCGATCCTCAAGTTCCTGATCGTCTCGCTGTCGTTCTACGGCATGTCGACCTTCGAAGGGCCGATGATGTCGATCAAGACCGTCAACGCGCTCTCGCACTACACCGACTGGACGATCGGACACGTGCACTCGGGCGCGCTTGGCTGGGTGGCGATGGTCTCGATCGGCTGCCTGTACTCGCTGATTCCGCGACTCTATGGCCGCACCAGCATGTGGAGCACGCGCCTGATCGACTGGCATTTCTGGACCACGACGATCGGCATCGTGCTGTACATCGCCGCCATGTGGATCGCCGGGGTGATGCAGGGACTGATGTGGCGCTCGACCAATCCGGACGGCACGCTGACCTACACCTTCGTCGAGGCGCTGCAGGCGACGCACCCCTTCTACATCGTGCGCCTGTGCGGCGGCGCGCTGGTGCTCGCCGGGATGTTCCTGATGATCTACAACGTGCGCCGCACGTTGCAGGAGCGCGGCGCGCAGATCGACCAGCCGGTCATGGCGCCGGCGTGAACAGGCCCGCGAGGCGGCGGCACGGAGAGCGTTGAACGTGAAACACGACATCATTGAAAAGCGGGTGGGCTTGCTGGCGGTGCTGATCGCGCTGGTGATCAGCGTCGGCGGCCTCGTGGAGATCGTGCCCCTGTACCTGTCGGGCCAGGTCACCAAGCCGGCGCCGGGCATCGCCCCGTTGAGCGCGCTGGCGCTCGAGGGCCGCGACATCTACGTGCGCGAGGGCTGCTACAACTGCCACTCGCAGATGATCCGGCCACTGCGCGGCGAGACCGAGCGCTACGGCCACTATTCGGTGGCCGGTGAATCGGTCTACGACCATCCGTTCCAGTTCGGCTCGAAGCGCACCGGCCCGGACCTGGCGCGCGTCGGTGGGCGCTACTCCGATGACTGGCAGCGCATCCACCTGATGAACCCGCGCGATGTCGTGCCGGAATCCAACATGCCCGGTTTCCCCTGGCTGGCGCGCAATACGATCGACGCGAGCCTGACGCCGCGCAAGATGCGCGCGCTGCGCGCGGTGGGCGTGCCCTACACCGATGCGCAGATCGCCGGGGCGAGCGCCGAGGTGCAGGGCCAAACCGAGCTGACCGCGCTGATCACGTACCTGCAGGGCCTCGGCGTGGCCTCGCAGGGCTGGAAATAGCGGAGTCCCGAATCATGCCAGAGACACAGCACATGCAGGACCTGTTCGGCACGCTGAGCGGCATCTTCACCGCGATCATGATCGCGCTGCTGGTCGCCATCACCCTGTGGGCCTGGAGCAGCCGGCGCCGTGAGGCCTTCGACGCCGCGGCGCGCGCGCCACTCGAGGAGGACGCCGACATGCCCAAGGCCGACCGCCGGGAGAGCGCGCCGTGAGTCCGGCCCTGAGCGCCTTCGTGATCGTCCTGACGACGCTCAACATCGCGGGCGCGGCCTGGCTGATGCTCGCGATGCGGCGCCGCGGGCACGAGGACGCGAAGAGCACCGAGACCACCGGCCACGTGTGGGACGGCGACCTGGGCGAGTACAACAATCCGCTGCCGCGCTGGTGGCTGTGGCTGTTCTTCATCACGGTGGCCTTCGCGATCGGCTACCTGTTCCTGTACCCGGGGCTCGGCAACTATGCCGGGCGGCTGGGCTGGACCTCGGCGAACCAGCATGAAGCGCAGCAGCGCGAGGGCGAGGCGCAGGCGCAGAAGCTGCTGTCGCGATTCGACGGCAAGTCGGTGGCCGAGCTGCGCAACGACCCGCAGGCGCTGGCCGTCGGGCGCAACCTGTTCGCGAACAACTGCGCCGTGTGCCACGGCTCCGACGCGCACGGCAATCCCGGTTTCCCGAACCTGACCGACCAGGACTGGCTGTACGGCGGCTCGCCGGAGCAGATCGAGGCGACCATCGCCGGCGGCCGCAATGGCGTGATGATTCCCTGGCAGGCCGCGCTCGGCAACGACGGCGTCGACAACCTCGTCGCCTACGTGTTGTCGCTGTCGGGCCGCAAGGCGCCGGCCGGCGACGTCGCGGCGGGCAAGCAGCTGTTCGACACCAACTGCGTCGCCTGCCACGGCGCCGATGCCAAGGGCAACCAGGCCATCGGCGCGCCGAACCTCACCGACCAGACCTGGCTGTACGGCGGCTCGGTGGAGGCCGTGCGCGCCTCGATCGCGAACGGACGGCAGGGCCTGATGCCGGCGCAGCTCGATCGGCTGGGGCCGTTGCGCGTGAAACTGCTGGCCGCCTATGTCCTGTCGCTCGGCGCGGGCGGTGCCAGTGGCGACGCCACCCACTGAGGCCACCGGCAACCGGCGCCGGCGGGCGCTCGCGCTGGGCGCCGTGCTGTGGGCATCGTTCCTCGCTGCCTGCGCCGGCACGATGTTCTTCTTCGCCTTCGTCGCGCCCGAGGACCTGCTCGGCAACTACGCCGAGAGCGATCACATCGATCGACTCGGCGTGTACACGCTGGGCTTCTTCGGGCTGTGGTGCCTCGGCGCGCTGGCCAGCGCGCTGGCGCTGTACGTGCACCGGCAGATCAGCGCGGACGATCGCCCGGGCAACAGCCGGGAAACGCCGTCATGAACGCCGGCGGCAACGCCGTCGCCGAAGCCGACAGCGGTTCCTACTACCAGGCGCACCAGAAGGTCTATCCACGCGAGATCGGGGGACGCTTCGCGCGCCTGCGCGTGCTCGCGGTCTGGGTGCTGCTCGGCCTGTACTACCTGCTGCCGTGGTTCCAGCTGCACGGCCGCCAGGCGGTGCTGTTCGACCTGGCCGAACGCAAGTTCTACATCTTCACGCTGGTCATGTGGCCGCAGGACTTCATCTTCCTCACCTGGCTGCTGGTGCTGGCCGCGCTCTCGCTGTTCTTCTTCACGGCGCTCGCCGGACGCCTGTGGTGCGCCTACGCCTGCCCGCAGACCGTGTGGACCGAATCCTTCCTGTGGCTCGAACGGCTCACCGAAGGCAACCGGCAGGCGCGCATCAAGCTCGATGCCGCGCCGTGGGGGTTGGAGAAGCTCCTGCGGAAAGGCTCGAAGCAGGTGCTGTGGGTCAGCTTCGCGGCCTGGACGGGCTTCACGTTCGTGGGCTTCTTCACGCCGATCCGCGCCCTGGCTTCGGATGCGCTCGGCCTGTCGCTCAGCCCCTGGGAGCTGTTCTGGATCGTGTTCTATGGCTTCGCCACCTACGGCAACGCCGGCTACCTGCGCGAGCAGGTGTGCAAGTACATGTGCCCGTACGCGCGCTTCCAGAGCGCGATGTTCGACAAGGACACGCTGATCATCACCTACGACGCCGAACGCGGCGAGCCGCGCGGCGCGCGCCGGCGCACGGCGGCCCGCGGCGCCGGCGGCCTCGGCGATTGCATCGACTGCACCTGGTGCGTGCAGGTCTGCCCCACCGGCATCGACATCCGCAAGGGCCTGCAGATCGAGTGCATCGCCTGCGCGGCCTGCATCGACGCCTGCGACAGCGTCATGGACCGCATCGGTTATCCGCGCGGGCTGGTGCGCTACACCACGCAACACGCGCTCGACCACGGCACGACGCACGTGGTGCGGCCGCGCATCATGGTCTACGGGACGATCCTCGCGCTGCTGGCGATCGGCTTCGGCGTGGCGCTCGCGCTGCGCACGCCGCTCGGCCTGGACGTGATCCGCGACCGCAACAGCCTGTTCCGCCTGCTCGATGACGGGCGCATCGAGAACGTGTACACGCTGAAGATCCTGAACAAGTCCGAACTGAACCGCCGCATCGACGTCACGGTCACCGGCCCCGGGGAGCTGACGCTCGATCCGGCGCAGCCCAGCTACAGCGTGGCCCCCGGCGAGGTCTACCCGGCCGTGGTGCGCGTGCGGCGCGATGCCTACCAGCCCATCGGCTCCGAGACCATTCAATTCCATGCCACCGCGCGCGACAATCCACGCGTGGCGGCCACGCACGCCGCCCGCCTGCTGGCGCCCTCGAGGTAACCTCCCATGCGCAAACCTTCCAATCCGGTCCTGGTCCTGGTCATCACGCTGCCGCTGCTCGCGGTCGCCGGCAGCTTCGTTTCGCTGGCGCTGGCGGTGACGCGCGGCGACAGCGAATTGCCCAAGAGCTACCACTGGGAGGGCGGCGACTTCGACCGCGACCAGCAGCGCGAAGCGCTGGCCGCGCAACAGGGCATCGGCGCGACCGTCGGCTTCGATCCGCTCACGCAGCGTTGCACGGTGACGTTGCGCGGCGCGGCGCCGGCCGCAGTGCGCCTGACGCTGACGCACCCGACCGAGAGCGCGGCCGACGTGCGCCTGACGCTGCCGCGGGCCGATGGCCGCTACAGCGCCCCGTGCGCCGCCCTGCCCGCCGCGCACTGGTGGCTCGAGCTCGCGGACGACCAGGCCGGCTGGCTGCTGCGGGCGCGGCTGCACGGCGACCTGGTCGAACCGGTGCAGGTGGGAACACCTTGAGCGAGGCGGCCGCGCACCTGCACTGGCACGGGCCGGGCGGACTCGAGCAGCTCGAGTTCTTCGCCGAAGGCATGCACTGCGCGAATTGCGCCCGCTCGATCCGCAGCAAGGTCGGTGCGCTGCCAGGCGTGGCGCGCGTCGAGGTCAACCTGACGACCGCGCGCGTCAGCGTCGCCTGGGACCCACAGCGATCGCGGCTGCGCACGGTGCTCGACACGGTCGAGGGCCTGGGCTTCCACGCCGTGCCGCTCAACGGCGCCGCGGGGAGCGACGCGCAGCGCGCCGAACGGCGGCGCATGCAGAAGCGCATCGGCCTCGCTGCGCTCGCGGCGATGCAGATGTCCATGTACACGGTCGGGCTGTACGTCGGGGCGTGGACCGGCATCGACCCGTGGATCGAGCAACTGCTGCGCGTGACGGCGATGCTGATCGCGGTGCCGGTGATGTTCTATTCCGGCGCCCCGTTCCTGACCGGCGCCTGGCACGACCTGCGGCGCCGCTCGCTCGGCATGGACGTGCCGGTGGCCGCCGCGCTCGCGCTGGCCTTCGTCGCCAGCGTCATCAACACGTTCCGCGGCTCCGGACAGGTCTATTTCGATTCGGTCGCGATGTTCATCGGCTTCCTGCTGGTCGGCCGCTACATCGAGATGAACGTGCGCCGCAACAGCCTCGATGCAGGCGAAGCGCTGGTGCGCAGCCTCCCTGCCACCGTCACGCGGCTCAAGCCCGACGGCACGAGCGAACGCATCGGCCTGCAGCAGGTGGCTGCGGGCGATCGCCTGGTGGTGCCGATGGGCGCGGTCATTCCGGTCGACGGCATCCTCGAGGGCGATGGCACGCTGATCGATGAATCGCTGATCAGCGGCGAGTCGGTGCCGGTCGCGCGCGCCAGCGGCGAGGCGTTGCCGGGCGGGGCGATCAACGTCGGCGCCGCCTGCACGCTGCGCGCCAGCCGCGACGCGCGGCACTCGACGCTGGCTTCGATGGCGGCGCTGATCGAGCGCGCGCAGGCCGAGCGCCCGCCGCAGGCGCTGGCGGCCGATCGCGCCGCGGCGCAATTCGTGGCCTGGATCGTGGTGCTCGCCGCCGCGGTGGCCGCCTTCTGGTTCTGGTTCGACCGGGCGCGCGCCTTCGAGGCGACGCTCGCGGTGCTGGTGGTCACCTGCCCCTGCGCGCTGTCGCTCGCCACGCCGGTGGCGATCGCCGCCGCGACCACGCGGCTGGCGAAGCGCGGCATGCTGATCACGCGCGCCGACGCGCTCGAGCGGCTCGCCGCGGTCGACACGGTGGTGCTCGACAAGTCCGGCACCCTGACCAGCGCGCGCATGCAGCTCGCCGAGGTGCGCTGCCTCGGCGCGCTGGGCCGCGAGGCCGTGCTGCGGCTGGCCGCGAGCCTCGAGCAGCACTCCGCGCACCCGCTGGCCGCGGCGTTCACCGGCGCGAGCACCGACCGCTGCCCCGTCGACGACGTGCGCGAGCGCGCCGGGCAGGGGCTCGAGGGCCGCATCGGTGGCGAGCTGTGGCGCATCGGGCGGCGCGAGTACGTGGCGGAGCTGGCAGCGGCACAGCCGGCCGCGGCCGCGTCCGAGGGCAGCGACGATTTCATCTGGCTCGGATCCTCCGCCGGCTTCGGCGCCGCCTTCGCGGTCACCGATGCGCTGCGGCCGGATGCCGCGGCGGCGATTGCGGCGTTGCGCGCGCTGGGACTCACGGTGCGCATCGCCAGCGGCGACCGGCGCTCGACCGTGACCAGGGTCGCCGCCGAGCTGGGCATCGGCGAGGCCAGCGGCCGCATGAGCCCGCAGGCGAAGCTGGAGCTGATCGGCGAACTGCAGCGGCAGCAGCACCGCGTGCTGATGGTCGGCGATGGCATCAACGACGGGCCGGTGCTGGCGGCGGCGCACGTGTCCTGCGCGATGGGTGGCGGCGCCGCCCTCGCCCATGCGGCCGCCGACCTGCTGCTGATGAACGAATCGCTCCTGTCGGTGGCCGCCGCCGTGCAGACCGCGCGCGGCACGATGCGGCTGATGCGCTCCAACCTGCGCTGGGCGCTCGGCTACAACCTGTGCGCCGTGCCGCTGGCCGCCGCCGGCCTGGTCTCCCCCTGGCTGGCCGCGCTCGGCATGTCCGGCAGCTCGCTGTACGTCGTGGAGCGGGCGCGCCGCTTCGCCACGGGCGCCACATGAGCATCGCCCTGCTGCTGATCCCGCTCGGCCTGGTGCTGCTCGGCGTGGCGGTCTGGGCATTCTTCTGGGCCGTCAACAACGACCAGTTCGAGGACCTCGATCACGTCGCGGAACATGCGCTCGACGAGGAGCCGGCTGCGCCCGCGTTGCCTAAATCGCCGCCCTGACCCTAATATCGGCCCCGGAGCCGCGCTGCGGCGGGAGCCCTGAAGAGGATCAAACCGGTGGCCAGAGAATTCGAGCCCGTCGTGGGCCAGTGGTACGAGAACATCGACGAGAACGACAGCTTCCGCGTGCTGTCGGTGGACGAGGACGCCGAGCTGATCGAGATCGAGTACCTCGACGGCGACATCGAGGAGATCGACGTCGACACGTGGGCGGAGTTCGACCTGGAGAAGATCGAGCAGCCGGAGGGCTGGTCCGGCGCCGAGATCGGCGGCGACGACGACGAGGACGAAGACGAGGACGACGACTGGGATGACGACGAAGACGAAGATGAAGACGAGGACGACGACGATCTCGACGAGGAGAGCGACGAGAACTATTGAGCGCGCCGTGCCGTGAACGGCGAGCTGCAGGCCCTGCTCGACGCCTGCGTTGACGCAGTCATCATCATCGATCACCGCGGCTGCATCATGACCTTCAACCGCGCCGCCGTGCGCATGTTCGGCTACCAGCCCGCCGAGGTCATCGGTCGCAATGTCAACATGCTGATGCTCACGCCGGACCAGCAGCATCACGACGAGTACATCAACAACTACCTCGACACCGGCACGCCCAAGGTCATCGGCGTCGGCCGCGAGGTGGGCGCGCGGCGGCGCGATGGCAGCCAGTTCCCGGTGTCGATCTCCATCGGCCGCATCGACGGCGATGGCCCACCGCGCTTCGTCGGCTTCCTGCACGACCTGAGCATGCGGCGTGAACAGGAAGCCAAGCGGCTCGCCGCCGAGGAATCGGTGCGAGAGGCGCGCGAGCGGCTCACGCACGTCGCGCGGCTATCGACGATGGGCGAGATGACCACCGGCCTGGCGCACGAAATCAACCAGCCGCTCACCGCGATCACGATCTACGCGCAGGCGGCCGAGCGGCTCGCCGCGCAGCCCAGCCCGGACCTCGGCGAGCTGGTCGGCGCGCTGCGCCAGATCAGCGCGCAGGCGCTGCGCGCCGGCGAAATCATCAAGCGCCTGCGCGACCTGGTGCGCAACCGCCAGACGCACGAGGAGCTGCTCGACCTGAACGCGGTCGTGCGCGAACTGGTCGTGCTCGCCGAATCGGACGCGCGCGTCAACAACGTGCAGCTCGTCATCGATCTCGCCGAGGGTCTCCCGCCGGTGCTCGGCGATACCATCCAGCTGCAGCAGGTCATGCTGAACCTGGTGCGCAATGCGATCGACGCGGTGCAGGCGCCGGGCTGCGAGCGCCTCGTGACCCTGCGCACGGTGCGCGTCGCCGCCGGCGTCGAGATGAGCGTCAGCGACCTGGGATCGGGCCTCGACCCGGCGATCCGAGACCGGCTGTTCGAGGCCTTCGCGACCACGAAGCCGGCCGGCACGGGACTCGGGCTGGCGATCAGCCGTTCGATCGTCGAGGCGCACGGCGGCCGGCTGGCGTGGCGCCCGAACCTGCCGCGCGGCAGCTGCTTCCATTTCCACCTGCCCGCGGTATCCGGAGGCACCCCATGAAGAACCATCCGCCCACCGTGTACATCGTCGACGACGACGAAGCCGTGCGCGCCTCGCTCCGCTTCCTGATCCGGTCGGTCGGCCTGCCCGCGCAGGCGCATGCCTCCGCGGCGGAATTCCTGGCGGGCTACGACCGGCGCGACCCGGGCTGCCTGTTGCTCGACGTGCGCATGCCGGGCATGAGCGGCCTCGAGCTGCAGCAGGAGCTGAACCGCCGCGGCGCGACGATCCCGGTGGTGTTCATTACCGGGCACGGCGATGTGCCGATGGCCGTCGAGGCCATGCAGCAGGGCGCCTTCGATTTCCTGCAGAAGCCGTTCCGCGACCAGGACCTGCTCGATCGCGTGCAGCGCGCGCTCGCGCGGGATGCCGAGTCGCGCGCGCGACTGGCGGCGCAGGCCGAAATCCGCGCGCGGCTGGCGACGCTGACGCCGCGGGAAACCGAGGTGATGCAGCTGATCACGCGCGGCAAGGCCAACAAGGTGGTCGGCGCCGAACTGGGCGTGAGCCAGCGCACGGTGGAAATCCATCGCGCCCACGTCATGGAGAAGATGCACGCCGGTTCACTCGCGGAACTGGTGCGCATGGTGCTCGATACCGCGGAACCTACGCAGAATCCCTGATTTCCAGCCTCACCGCGCCCGGGCGAGACTCCCCCGGGTGCCTAGCCTGACATCAAGGGCCGATCAGCGTGCGGGGGGGCCGCCCGCGGCGACGGGTGGCGTGCCCCCGGTGGTGTTGTGCGTGCGGCAACGAGACAGCGCCGAGATCCTGCGCGTGCTGGCGGCGCTGCAGGCGCCGGTGCGCGAGTGCGCCGACGGGGCGGACGCGGTGGCCCTGGCGCGCCGCGCGCCGCTGGCCTGCGCGATCGTGCCGCTGGCGATGCCCGACATGGCCGCCAGCGCGTTGATCGGGGCGCTGCACGCGGCCGCGCCGGGCCTGGCCGTGTTCGTCGTCGTCGACAACCCGGCGGTCAGCGAAGCCGTGGACGTGATGCGTTCGGGCGCGCATGCCGTCATCGACAGCCGCATCCTCAGCGCCGGATTGATGGTGCACGTGGCGCCGCTCCTGCGCGGCCGCTAGCGCGCGCGGGCCGGCGGCGAAACGTCGCTGCGGCCCGCCGCAGTTTGCTAGCCTAGGCGGGCACCGTCCCCGGCCGCCGCCATCCCCTGGTCCCATGAGCAATCCGCACGACAGTTGGTACCACGAACGCGAATCCGCGTGGCTCTACCGCGTGGTCGCCGAGGCCGACGACGACCCGCGCCACCAGCAGCTGTTCCGCGCGCTGGCGCAGGCCGCCGAGGAACAGGCGACGCACTGGGCGCGACTCGCCCGCCCCGGCGAATTCCGGCCGAGCACGCGCGCGCGCCTCGTCGCCGCGCTGGTGCGGCACCTGGGGCCACGCGCCCTGAGGCCGGTGCTCGCGGGCATGAAGCTGCGCGGACTGTCGGTCTACAGCGGCGCCGGCGCCATCGACGGGCACCTGATGCCGGTGACCGTGCAGGATGTCGGGCAACGCCACCGCAGCGTGACCGGCGGCAACAACCTGCGCGCCGCCGTGTTCGGCGTCAACGACGGCCTGGTCTCGAACCTCAGCCTGATCCTCGGCGTGGCCGGCGCCGGGGCGAGCGCTCCGGTGATCCTCACCAGCGGGCTGGCGGGACTCCTGGCCGGTTCGCTGTCGATGGCCTCGGGCGAGTACGTGTCGGTGCGCTCACAGCGCGAGATGTACGAGTACCAGATCGGGCTCGAACGCGACGAGCTCGCCGAATACCCGGCCGAGGAAGCGGAGGAACTCGCGCTGATCTACCAGGCGCGCGGGGTCGATCTCGAGCAGGCGCGCGGCATCGCCCAGCGGCTGATGTCGAACCCGGAGCATGCCCTCAACACGCTGGCGCGCGAGGAGCTCGGGCTCAACCCGGACGAGCTGGCCTCGCCGTGGACGGCCGCCCTGTTCTCCTTCTGCGCATTCGGCTCGGGCGCACTGGTGCCGCTGCTGCCGTACCTGCTGCGTGCCGCGGGCGGCGAGGCGCCGTACCTGTCGGCGGGTGTGACCCTGGCGGCGCTGTTCGCGGTAGGCATGGCCCTCAGCCTCTTCAACGGGCGCAGCGCGCTGCTCGGAGGCCTGCGGATGCTGCTGATCGGCGCCGCCGCGGCGGCCTGCACCTTCGCCCTCGGTCACGGCCTGGGCGCGGCGCTGGGCTAGGACCTCACCCCAGGCGCAGGATGGATTCACAACCCGTTGTCAAGACTGGCTCTTTTCGCCGGGGCTTGAACTCTGGCCGTTCGGTATCATCTCAAGGCTTGGCTTCCCCTGATCGTACTTGACTGCGAGGCGCAATCGTCACCATGAAGCGGATACTCCTGTTCCTGGCCACCAACCTGGCCGTACTGCTGGTCCTGTCGGTCGTGCTGCGCATCACCGGCCTCGATCGCTGGCTGGCCGTGCACGGCGCCAGCTACACGGGCCTGCTGGTCATGGCCGCCGTATTCGGCTTCGGCGGCGCACTGGTCTCGCTCGGCATGTCGAAGTGGATGGCCAAGCGCGCGATGGGCGTGCAGGTCATCGACAAGCCGGCGAACGCCAACGAGGAGTGGCTCGTCAACACGGTGCGCAATCTCGCCTCGCAGGCGGGCATCGGCATGCCCGAGGTCGGCGTGTTCGACTCGCCGCAGCCCAATGCCTTCGCCACCGGCGCGCGCCGCGACGCAGCGCTCGTCGCCGTCAGCACCGGGCTCCTGCAGAGCATGCGGCGCAACGAGGTCGAGGCCGTGCTCGGCCACGAGATCACGCACGTGGCCAACGGCGACATGGTCACGCTGACGCTGATCCAGGGCGTCGTGAACACCTTCGTGATCTTCCTGTCCCGCGTCGTCGGCAGCATCGTGGATCGCGCGCTGTCGCGCGACGGCGAGGGGCGAGGCGGCATCGGCTACTTCGTCACCGTGATGGTCACGCAGCTCGTGCTCGGCATCGCCGCCAGCATGATCGTCATGTGGTTCTCGCGCCGCCGCGAATTCCGCGCCGACGCGGGCGGCGCGCACCTGTCCGGCCGCAACAACATGATCGCGGCGCTCGAGCGGCTGAAGCTGGCGCACGAACCCTCGCTCCCGAACCAGCTGGCGGCCTTCGGCATCGGGGGTGGCCCGGGCACCGGCATCCAGCGGCTGTTCATGAGCCACCCGCCGCTGGACGAGCGCATTGCGGCGCTCCAGCGGCAGGTGTGACGGCGTTCACTCAAGTCGTTGAATTTGCAGCGATGAATTGCATGCCCGGGGCTCGTTCGGTAAAGTAAGCGCTCACCCCGAGAGAGGACCAAGATGGCCGCTTCCGACGATCGCCGAACCCTGGGCCTGTTTGCGCATATCCGGGAAGTCGTCGCAGGCATCTGGGATACGAGCAAGCTCAAGCTCGCCATCGCGAGTGGCCATATCCCCGATCGCGTGGACTGGGCGCGCAGCGTGCCCTTCCTGCTGATGCACCTGGCCTGCTTTGCGGCGTTCTTCACCGGCGTGAGCCCGGTGGCGATCGCCGTGGCGATCGGCGCCTACCTCGTGCGCATGTTCGCGATCACCGGGTTCTACCATCGTTATTTCTCGCACCGCACGTTCAAGACCTCGCGCGCGGGGCAATTCATCTTCGGGCTGCTGGGCGCGTCCGCCGTGCAGCGTGGGCCGGTGTGGTGGGCCGCGCACCATCGCCACCACCATGCCAATTCCGACCAGGAATCCGACGTCCACTCGCCCAAGCAGCATGGCTTCTGGCGCTCGCACACCGGCTGGTTCCTGACGATCAAGGGCTTCGCGCCGGACTTCCGCCTGGTGCGCGACCTGATGAAATTCCCCGAGCTGCGCTGGCTCGACCGCTTCGACCTGGTCGTGCCGGTGCTGCTCGGCGTCGGCATGTTCCTGCTCGGCGTGATCCTGCACAAGGTCGCGCCGCAGCTCGGCACGAACGGCTGGCAGATGCTGGTGTGGGGCTTCGTGATCTCGACCGTGGTGTGCTGGCATGCCACCTACACGATCAATTCGCTCTCGCACGTGTTCGGCCGGCAGCGCTACAAGACCGGCGACACCAGCCGCAACAACTGGCTGCTGGCGATCCTGACGCTCGGCGAGGGCTGGCACAACAACCACCACTACTATCCGAATGCCGCGCGGCAGGGTTTCTACTGGTGGGAATACGACATCACCTTCTACGTGCTCAAGCTGCTGAGCTGGTGCGGCATCATCTGGGACCTCAAGCCGGTGCCGATCGCGGCCCGCGACAACCCGGCGCGCCGCCTGCGCTGACCCGAACACAATAACCTGCGACGGCCGTACGGGCGGCCCAGCAGGACGCATGGGGGACACTGGTGCCGTGAAGCCGAGCATCCTGCCTGGCGATCTCGACCTGCCTGGAGAGGCCGGGCCTGGCCTGCTGGCCTCCCTGAGCCGTCGACTGCTGCATGCGCAGATGGCGCGGCTCCGTGACGGCGAGGTCCGCCTGGTCGAGGGCGGCGCCGAGCACCGCTATGGCGCCCGCACCGAGCGCTGCCCGCTGTCGGTCACGATCGAGGTGCTGCATCCGCGCTTCTATGCCGACGCCGTGTTCGGCGGCACGGTCGGGGCGGGCGCGGCCTACATCCACGGCCTTTGGCGCTGCAGCGACCTGACCGCGCTGACGCGCCTGATGTACGTCAATCGCGACGTGATGGACCAGATGGACCGCCGCTGGACCTTCGTCAGCCGGCCGTTGCTGCGCGTGTTCCACTGGCTGCATCGCAACAGCGAGCAGGGGAGCGAGCGCAACATCCAGGCGCACTACGACCTCGGCAATGACTTCTACCGGCTGATGCTCGATGAGACGATGGCGTATTCCTGCGGCATCTTCGCCGATGAATCCACGACGCTGGCGGAGGCCTCGCGCGCCAAGTTCGACGCCGCCTGCCGCAAGCTCGCGCTGCAGCCCGGCGATCACCTGCTCGAGATCGGCACCGGCTGGGGAGGCCTCGCGATCCATGCCGCGCAGCACTACGGCTGCCGCGTCACGACCACGACCATTTCGCGGCAGCAGCACGACTACGCGCGCGAGCAGATCGGGCGCCACGGCCTCGCCGACCGCATCACGCTGCTGTGCGAGGACTACCGCGCGCTCAAGGGCCGCTACGACAAGCTGGTGTCGATCGAGATGATCGAGGCGGTCGGGGCCCCCTACCTCGACACTTACCTCGCCAAGTGCGCCGCGCTGCTCACCGATCGTGGCGCGATGCTGCTGCAGGCCATCACGATCCGCGACCAGGACTACCGCGCGCAGCTGCGCTCCATCAATTTCATCCAGCGCTACGTGTTCCCGGGCAGCTTCATCCCTTCGGTCAGCGCGATCGCCGACTCGCTCCGCCGCGTCACCGACCTGAAGATCTTCCACCTCGAGGACATCGGCCCCCACTACGCGCGCACGCTGGCGCTGTGGCGCCGCAACTTCTTCGAGCAGCTCGCGGCCGTGCGCAAGCTCGGCTTCAGCGATTCCTTCATCCGCCTGTGGGAGTTCTACCTGTGCAGCTGCGAGGGCGGATTTGCCGAACGCGCGCTCGGCGACGTGCAGATGCTGCTCACCAAGCCCGGGTGCCGGCGCGCCGTCATCGCCACGGCCTGAGCGGCCGAGGCACCACCGATGCCGGCCATCAACGCGGGTGAGGCGCCCCCGCTGCTGCAGTCACTGCGTGCCGCGGTACCGGCCGGCGTGCTGGTCGATGACGCCGCGGCCGCGGCCCCGTTCCTCGTCGACCATCGCCGCCTCTACCAGGGCCGGGCGCTGGCGGTGGCCCTGCCACGCAGCACCGCCGAAGTATCGAGCCTGCTCGCCTGGTGCGACGCGCAGCGCGTCGGCGTCGTGCCGCAGGGCGGGAACACCAGCTACTGCGGCGGCGCGACGCCGGATGAGTCGGGCACGCAGCTGGTCATCGGGCTGCAGCGCCTGGATCGCGTGCGCGAGATCGACGCCGCCAATTTCTCCATGACCGTCGAAGCCGGTTGCACGCTGGGGGCCGTGCAGCAGGCCGCCGCCGGCGCCGACCGCTTCTTCCCGCTCGAACTGGGCTCCGCGGGCAGCTGCCAGATCGGCGGGAACCTCGCCACCAACGCCGGCGGACTGAACGTGCTGCGCTTCGGCATGGCGCGCGCGCTGACGCTCGGCGTCGAGGCGGTGCTGGCCGACGGGCGCGTGTACACGCACCTGCGCGCCCTGCACAAGGACAACACCGGCTACGACCTGACCGGCCTCATGGTCGGCTCGGAAGGCACGCTCGGCATCATCACCGCGGCCACGCTCAGGCTCTGGCCGCCGTTGCGCACGACGGCGACCGCCCTCGCCGCCGTGCCGGATGTCGCCGCGGCGGTGGCGCTGCTCGCGCGCCTGCGCGCCGCCGCGGGCGAGCGCATCAACTCCTTCGAGCTGCTGCCGCGCAGCGCACTGGAGCTGGCGCTGCGCCACATCGAGGGGCTCTCCGACCCGCTCACCACGCCGCACGACTGGTATGTGCTGTGCGAGCTCAGCTCCTTCACGGACGAACCGCTGGATGCGCTGCTGCACCAGGCGCTGGGCGATGCCAGCAACGCCGGCCTGGTGCGGGATGCGGCGCTGGCCGCGAACGATCGCCAGCGCGCGCAGCTCTGGCGCCTGCGCGAGAACGTGCCGGAGGCGCAGCGGCGCGCGGGCCCGAGCCTCAAGCACGACATCTCGGTGCCGGTGGCGCGGCTGCCCGGATTCGTCGCGGCCGCCTCGCGATGGGTGCGCGAGCAGGTGCCGGCCGGCACGCTGGTCGCCTACGGCCACGCCGGCGATGGCAACCTGCACTTCAACATCAGCTTCCCGCGGGAGTCGCCGCCAGCGCAGGTCGCGGCTCTCGAACCCGTGGTGAAACGGGCGATCCACGATCTCGTCGCCGCGCACGGCGGCAGCTTCAGCGCCGAGCACGGCATCGGCCGGCTCAAGGTGGGCGAGCTGGAACGCTACGCCTCGCCCGTGACGCTGGCGATGATGCGCTCGATCAAGCGCGCGCTCGACCCGCACGGCATCATGAACCCGGGAAAGTTGCTGGCCGCCGGCTAGCGCGCGCTTGTCGGTCCCGCATCCGGCCGGCTGGCGTCCGGCGGCAGCAGGCGGATCAGCCCTTCCTGCGTCGTGCTCGCGACCAGCACGCCCTGGCGCGAGTACAGGCTCCCGCGCGTGAAGCCGCGCGCACCCGAGGCGCTCGGGCTGTCGGCCGCATACAGCAGCCACTCGTCCATGCGCACCGGGCGATGGAACCACATGGCGTGGTCGATGCTGGCGAGCATCAACTTGCCGGCGCCGAGCTGGCGCTGGTGCCTCACCAGTGCGGCGCCGAGCAGGTGGAAGTCGGAGGCATAGGCGAGCAGGCACTGGTGCAGGCGTTGATCGTCAGGCAGCTTGTCGACGGTGCGGATCCACAGGTACTGGCGATGGGCGCCCGCCAGCGTCTCGGTCGCCGACACCGGCACGGGCCTGAATTCGATCGGCCGCTCGTGCAGGAACTGACGCAGCCGCGGCGACAGGCTGTCGAGCAGGTCGGCGTTCGGCAGGCCCGAGTCGGGCAGCTGCTCCGGCGTGGGCACGTCGGGCATGGGGAACTGGTGCTCGAAGCCGGCCTCCGGCGCCTGGAATGAAGCCGAGCAGTTGAAGATCTGCTCGCCGTGCTGGATCGCGGTGACGCGGCGGCTGGTGAAGCTGTGGCCGTCGCGGCTGCGGTCGACGAAATAGACGATCGGCGCATTGAAGTCGCCGCGCCGCAGGAAATAGGCATGGAGCGAGTGCACCACGCGGCCGGCATCGACGGTCGCGTACGCCGCCTGCAGCGCCTGCCCCAGCACCTGGCCGCCATAGACCTGCGGGCTGCCGATGTCGCGGCTTTCGCCGCGGAAGATGTTGACCTCGAGCCGCTCGAGCTCCAGCAGTCGCAGCAGTCCGGCGAGCCGCTGGTCCATCGCGGCTCAACCGGCGGCGACGCCCAGCCGCTTCTGCATCGCCGGGCTGGTGGTGGTGTACTGCAGGAACTGCTTCTTGGCCGGATACAGGTGATGCTGCACGGCGAAGGCCGCCAGCGCCGCCTCGTGGAATCCCGACAGGATCAGCTTCTTCTTGCCCGGATAGGTGTTGATGTCGCCGATCGCGAACACGCCCGGGATGTTCGACTGGAATTTCTCCGTGTCGACCTTGATCGCGCGCTTGTCGAGCTCGAGGCCCCACTCGCCCACCGGCCCGAGCTTCGGCGCGAGGCCGAAGAACACCAGCAGCTGCTCCGCATCGAGCCACTGCAGGGAGCCGTCGGCGCGCTTGATCTCGACGCCCGTGAGCTGCCCGTCGGCGCCGCGCAGCGCATGCGCGACGCCTTCGATGAAACCGAGCTTGCCTTCCGCCTCGAGCGCGCGCATGCGCGCGACCGAAGCCGGCGCGCCGCGGAACTCCGCGCGCCGGTGCACCAGCGTGAGCGACGCGGCCTTCGGCGCGAGCTCGATCGCCCAGTCGAGCGCCGAGTCGCCACCACCGAACACGACGAGGCGGCGGCCGTGCAGGTCGGCCGCGTTGCGCACCTTGTAATGGATCTGCCGCCCTTCGAAGGCCTCGGCGCCCTCGACGCCGAGGCGCCGCGGCTGGAACGAACCCACGCCGGCGGCGATCACGACCGCGCCCGCATCGAACACGGTGCCCGCGCTGGTGACGACGCGAAAGCGCCCGCCTTCGGTGGGCTTGAGCTCGACCGCCTCCTCGCCCATGTGCAGCTCGGCGCCAAACGGTTTGATCTGCTGCATGAGCCGGTCGACGAGTTCCTGCGCACCGCAGACGGGCACGGCCGGGATGTCATAGATCGGCTTGTCCGGATACAGCTCGGTGCACTGCCCGCCCGGCGCCGCCAGCGAATCGAGCACGTGCGCCTTGATGCCCAGCAGCCCCAGTTCGAACACCTGGAACAGCCCCGCCGGACCGGCGCCGATGATGACCACTTCGGTCGTGATGGGCTCGCTCAATTTGCTGTGGCCTTCAATGGGTTACGGGGCGCGCAATTCTAGCGACGCCACCCCTAGTCATCAAACGAAAATACAGGGACAATCGATTCAAACCTTATGCGCCAGGGGCCATGTCAGGCCTGTGCGCGCACCGCCGAGAGGAAGACCCATGAGCACCAATGCCGAACTCCACCAGCGCCGCATGGCGGCCGTGCCGCGCGGCGTCGCCAATTCGCTGGCGGTCTATGCCGACCGTGCCAGCAACGCCGAACTGTGGGACGTCGAGGGCAAGCGCTACGTCGATTTCGCCAGCGGCATCGCCGTGCTCAACACCGGCCACCGGCACCCCTCGATCGTCAGGGCGATCGCCGCGCAGCTCGAGAAGCTGGTCCACACCTGCTTCCAGGTGACGCCGTATGCCAGCTACATCGAGGTGTGCGAACAGCTCAATCGCCTCGCGCCCGGGCCCACGCCGAAGAAGTCGATGCTGTTCTCCACCGGCGCCGAGGCGGTCGAGAACGCGCTCAAGGTGGCGCGTTACCACACCAAGCGCTCCGGCGTGATCGCCTTCAGCGGCAGCTTCCATGGCCGCACGCTGGCCGCGATGACGCTGACCGGCAAGGTGCAGCCGTACAAGGCCGGCTTCGGGCCGATGGTGCCCTCCGTGTTCCATGCGCCCTTCCCGATGGCCTACCACGGCGTGTCCGTCGCCGACTCGCTCGATGCGATCGAGGCGCTGTTCAAGTCCGACATCGACCCCGCGCAGGTGGCGGCGATCATCATCGAGCCGGTGCAGGGCGAAGGCGGCTTCTACGCCGCGCCACCGGAGTTCCTGCGCGCCCTGCGCGCGCTGTGCGACAAGCACGGCATCCTGCTGATCATCGACGAGATCCAGAGCGGCTTCGGCCGCACCGGCCGCATGTTCGCGGTCGAATACGCCGGCATCGAGCCCGACCTGATGACCGTCGCCAAGAGCATCGCCGGCGGCGTGCCGCTGTCGGGACTGGTCGGCAAGGCCGAGATCATGGATGCGCCGCCACCGGGTGGGCTCGGCGGCACCTACGCCGGCTCGCCGCTCGGCTGCGCCGCGGCGCTCGCCGTGCTCGAAGTGATGAAGGGCGAGAAGCTGCTGGAGCGCTCGCTGCATGTCGGCGAACGGCTGCAGGCCCGCTTGCGCGCGCTGCAGAAGCGTTTCCCGCAGATCGGGGAGATCCGCGGACTGGGCGCGATGGTGGCGATGGAGCTGGTCAAGAACGGCAAGGCCGAGCAGCCCGATGCCGACCTGACGCGCGCGCTGGTGCAGTCGGCCGCGCGCCACGGGCTGGTGATCCTCTCGTGCGGCGTCTACGGCAACGTGATCCGTTTCCTCGCGCCGCTGACGATTCCCGATGCGCTGCTCGACGAGGGCCTCGACAAGCTCGAGGCGGCGCTCACGGAAGTGACGGCGGCCGCCAGCCAGGCGGCGGCATGAATCAGCCGCGTGGCAGGCTACTCCAGCCCAAGGCGGTAGCAGGCTGCGAGTAGCCTAGGCGCGGCCGACGTTCGCGTCGGTCGGCGAGTGGAAGTACTCGCTCTCGGCGGCGAGCTGGCCGATCAGGCGCTTGAGCTCCGCCAGCCTCGCCTCGGCCGTGTTGACGGCCAGGCAATCCTCGCAACGCGCATCGCCGCAAGGCTGGCGCGCGTACAGCCAGTACTGCACCGCGCCGGCGAGCAGGCCGTCGGCGATGTCCCACAGGTCGGCTTCCTTGTCCTTGCCGGCCAGCCTGTTGCCCAGGTCGACGGCCTTCGTGAAAGCCGAGTCAAAGGTGTCCGCGATCTCTTCCATGTGCTGATTGTACCTCAGCCGCGCGCGCTGCCCAGAGGCGGGCCGGGCTCACTGGTAGCCGCGCGCCTGCAGCGCGAACAGCTGGGCATAATGGCCGCCCGCCGCGGTCAGCCCGGCGTGCGTGCCGCGCTCGATGATGCGGCCGCGGTCGAGCACCGCGATCTGGTCGGCCATGCGCACGGTCGAGAAGCGGTGCGAGATCAGGATCGTGATGCGGCCGCGGGCGAGCTGGCGGAAGTGCTCGAACACCTCGGCCTCGGCGCGCGCATCCATCGCGGCCGTCGGCTCGTCGAGCACCAGCACGTCGGCGCCGGTGCGCATGAAGGCGCGCGACAGCGCGATCTTCTGCCACTGGCCGCCCGAGAGCTCGCGGCCGTCGCGGAACCACTTGCCCAGCTGCGTCGCGTAGCCCTGCGGCAGGTCGGCGATGAAATCGGCGGCGCGGCCCTTCTCGGCCGCCTCGCGCCAGCGCCGCTCGTCCTCGAAGTGCGCCTCGTCGCCGGCGCCGACGTTCTCGCCGACCTTGAGCTGGTAGCGCGTGAAATCCTGGAAGATCACGCCGATGCGCTCGCGCAGCGCTTGTTCGTCCCAGTCGCGGATGTCGAGCCCCTCGAACAGGATGCGCCCGGAGGTGGGCTCGTACAGCCGCGTCAGCAGCTTGATCAGCGTGGTCTTGCCCGAGCCGTTCTCGCCCACCAGCGCCAGCGAGCTGCCGGGGGGCAGCGCGAGGTCGATGTCCACGAGCGTCGGCTCGGTCGCGCCCGGATAGCTGAAACCCACGTGCTCGAACACGATGCCTGCGCCCGGATCCGGGCCGCGCCGGGCCGTGCCGTGCAGCGGCGGCACGGGCGTCGCGAGGTAGTCGTAGAGCGTCGACAGGTAGAGGTTGTCCTCGTACATGCCGCCGACCGCGGAAAGCATCGCGGCCACCGCGGCCTGGCCCTGCCGGAACAGCAGCAGGTACATCGTCATCTGCCCGAGCGTGATCGCACCGTGCACCGCGGCGAGCGCGATCCAGGCATAGGCGGCGTACAGCGTGACGGTGGTGAGCAGCCCCAGCGCGAAGCCCCAGCTGTCGCGGCGGATCGAGAGCGCGCGGTCCTGCCCGTACAGCCGCGTGAAGATGTCGCGATAGCGCTGCAGGAAGCGCTCGCCCAGCCCGAACAGCCGCACCTCCTTGGCGCTGTCCTCGCGCGCCAGCACGGTCTCGAGGTACATCTGCATGCGCGTCTCGGGCGAGCGCCAGCGGAACAGCCGGAACGCGTCGCCCGAGAACTTCGTCTCGGCGACGAAGGCCGGCACGCCCGCGAGCAGCAGCACCACGACGCTCCAGG